>MDSZ01147526.1_pt1 | contig 184968 bp, 174 predicted proteins | sample 811201 | NCBI WGS metagenome assembly MDSZ01 (sample SAMN05326647, study PRJNA326480) | marine metagenome | isolation source: seawater | place: Indian Ocean: North | collected 2010
GGCCAGGCTCTGCAGCAGTTGGCCGAGCGCCTGGGCGAGGAGATCGGCGGCCTCGACGTCCTGATCAACAACGCCGGCTATGGCGCCATGGGCCCGCTGCTCGACGGTGGCGTGGACGCCATGCGCCAGCAGTTCGAGACCAACGTGTTCGCCATCGTCGGCGTCACCCGTGCGTTCTTCCCCCTGTTGCGCCGCAGCCGTGGCCTGGTGGTGAACATCGGCAGCGTGTCGGCCATCCTGGTCACCCCTTTCGCCGGCGCCTACTGCGCCTCCAAGGCGGCGGTGCATGCCCTGAGCGATGCGCTGCGCATGGAACTGGCGCCCTTCGCCATCGAGGTGATGGAAGTGCAGCCCGGCGCCATCGCCTCCAGTTTCGGCGCCAGCGCCAGCCAGCAGGCCGAAGCCCTGATTCGCGAGGATTCGCCCTGGTGGCCATTGCGCGAGGGCATTCGCGCGCGCGCCAGGGCCTCGCAGGACAACCCGACCCCGGCCAGCGATTTTGCCACGCACCTGTTCGCCGCCGTCCAGCGCGACAAGCGCCCGCGCCTGCTGCGCCTGGGCAACGGCAGCCGCGCCTTGCCCCTGCTCGCCGCGCTGTTGCCGCGCGCGCTGCTGCAACGGCTGCTGAGCAAACGCTTCGGCCTGGCCAAGGCGCTATGAGCGAACCCCTGCACCTGCGCTACTACGCCGCTGCCGGCGTGATCACGGCCGTGCTGCTCAACCTGCTGCTGCGCACCTTCGTGCGCCTCGGCGGGATGATCACCACCCTGCTGATTGCCGCCGCCATCGCCGCCGGCCTGGCGCTGGTGTTCCACTGGCGCCAGGGGCGTGCGCCCAGCAACGCGGAGCGCTGGCGCTTCACGGCACTCTATGGTGGCGTACTGGGGCTGCTCTACCTGGGTCTGCTGGGCATGATGTACCTGCAGGACACACCCAGCCCCATGGGCCTGTTTCTCTTCAGCCTGCACTACCTGTGCTACCCGCTGCTGGCCTGGTGGGCCTTTGCGCCGCACCATGGCCGCCGATAACCCGTCAGGACGACACTCATGCTGCACACCCTCGCCGTTGCCAATTACCGCTCGATCAACCGCCTGATCCTGCCGCTGGGGCGGCTCAACCTGATCACGGGCGCCAATGGCAGCGGCAAGTCCAACCTGTATCGTGCCCTGCGCCTGCTGGCGGAGACCGCGCAAGGCGGCGTGGTCAACGCCCTGGCCAGGGAAGGCGGCCTGGAGTCGAGTTTCTGGGCCGGCCCGGAGAAGGTGTCCCGGCGCATGCGCAATGGCGAGGTAGCGGTGCAGGGAGGCCCGCGACAGGGCGCGATGCGCCTGCGCCTGGGGTTCGTCGGGGATGATTTCGGCTACAGCATCGCCCTGGGCCTTCCCGAGTCGAACTCGGGTGAGGATCGCACCACGCCCAGCGCCTTCGCCCTCGACCCGGAGATCAAGCGCGAGTGCATCTGGGCCGGCGCCAGCTACCGACCGGCGTCGCTGCTGGTGGATCGCGCCGGCCCCATGGTGCGCATGCGTGAGGGCCGCAGCTGGGAGGTACTGGCCCAGCACCTCCCGAACTACGACAGCCTGTTCGATCAGATCGGCAACGACCCCGGTTGCCCGGAAGTCTTCCAGCTCCGGGAAACCATACGCCGCTGGCGCTTCTACGATCATTTCCGCAGCGACGCCGACGCGCCGGCACGGCAGCCACAGCTGGGCACCCGCACGCCGGTGCTGCATCACGATGGCCGCGACCTGGCCGCAGCCCTGCAGACCATCCGCGAGATCGGTGACCCCGCCGCACTGGACGCCGCCATCGACGACGCCTTCCCCGGCAGCCGCCTGCGCATCGACTTCCAGGCCGGCGGGCGCTTCGTCGTCGAGCTGCACCAGGAGGGCCTGCTGCGCCCGCTGGGAGCCGCCGAACTGTCCGACGGCACGTTGCGCTACCTGCTGCTGGTCGCCGCCCTGCTCACGCCACGGCCACCCTCGCTGATGGTGCTCAACGAACCGGAAACCAGCCTGCACCCGGACCTGCTGCCTGCGCTCGGGCGCCTGATCATCGCGGCCTCGCGGCAGACCCAGGTATGGGTCGTGTCCCACGCCAGCCGCTTGATCGCCACGCTCAGGGAAAGTCCCGAATGCAACATCCTGGAGCTGGACAAGCAGCTCGGCCAGACCTGCATCCGCGGCCAGGGCATGCTGGACGAGCCGCCATGGCACTGGCCGGACTGAGCAACCCGAGCGCAGCCCCGCAGGAGCTTGTTGGCCGGCGATCAGCCGCTGCTGCGCAGCGCCGGCAAGCCGGCGCCTGCGACGACCGCGAACGACGCGGTGAAGGCCTCAGAGCCCGTCGAGATAGCGTTCCACGTCCAGCGCGGCCATGCAGCCGGCACCGGCCGAGGTGATCGCCTGGCGATAGACCGAGTCGGCCACGTCACCAGCGGCGAACACACCGGCGACGCTGGTCGCGGTGGCATTGCCCGCACGGCCGCCGTCGACCACCAGGTAGCCATCCTGCAAGGCCAGCTGGCCGTCGAACAGGCCGGTATTGGGGGTATGCCCGATGGCGACGAACAGACCGTCCACGCTCAGCTCACGGTACGCGCCGCCGTATTGCTTCAGGCGCACACCGGTGACGCCACTGGCATCGCCCAGCACCTCGTCGACCTCGGCATTGAGCTGCAGCTCGATCTTGCCCTCGGCGATGCGCGCACGCAGCTTGTCCTGAAGGATTTTCTCCGCCCGGAAGGTGTCGCGGCGGTGGATGAGCGTCACCTTGCTGGCGATGTTGGCCAGGTACAGCGCCTCCTCTACGGCCGTGTTACCACCACCGACCACCGCCACCTCGCGACCGCGATAGAAGAAGCCGTCGCAGGTGGCGCAGGCCGACACGCCGCGCCCCATGAAGGCCTCCTCGCTGGGCAGCCCCAGGTAACGCGCACTGGCGCCCGTGGCGATGATCAGCGCGTCGCAGCTGTAGGTAGCGCTGTCGCCCACCAGGGTGAAGGGCTTGCCAGCCAGATCCACGGCATTGATATGGTCGAAGACGATCTCGGTCTCGAACCGCTCGGCATGCTCCTGCATGCGCTGCATCAGGGCCGGGCCGGTCAGCCCATGGGGGTCGCCAGGCCAGTTGTCCACTTCGGTGGTGGTGGTCAGCTGCCCACCCGCCTGGATGCCGGTGATCAGCAACGGCTTGAGATTGGCCCGCGCGGCGTACACGGCGGCGCTGTAACCGGCCGGACCGGAACCCAGGATGATGACGCGGGCGTGACGAACGCTGGACATCGCTAACTCCTCGCCGACCCGTCGCGCCGGCTGCAATAAAAAGGGGACTTTCGAAGCGCTAGGGGAAGGCTTGTGAAGAGTGAAAGCCCCGCGAAAGTGAAGGTGCGGCCCAGACTATCGGGCAGCCTGAACGGGCGGAAATACCTATCGCCAATGCCCCGGATAGAGAGGCGCTATCGTTCATGCACGGCCCCGGAGCCTCACTATACTGAGGCTGTAGCGACGAGGACGAAAACCCCGATGAGCCTGCGCAAACGCCTGTTTTCACTCTTTGCGCCGCTGCTGGTAGTGACCCTTCTGATCGTCCAGCTCCTGTCGGACCACCTGCTGCTGCGCCGTTTCGACCAGCAGGACGAACAGAACCTCCAGGACGCGGCCAGCAAGGCACAACAGATCCTGTTCGACCACATCGAGCAGGCCGCGCAGCTGTTGCGCAGTTACAGCTGGTGGGACCAGAGCTACGCGGTCGCCCAGGCGCGCAGCCCGGTGGAACGCTACCTGGAGGAGGACCTCGACGACACCGAACTGGACAACTACGACTTCGACTTCATGGCCATGTTCGATGCCCAGGGACGTCTGCTGCTGGAGCGCTGGGGCACGTTCGACACCCGCGAACTGCTGGTCCTGGGTCCGGGCGGCGAACCGAGCCGTGAAGACATGCGCAACGACGTGTACGCGCGCAGCGCGGCGACAGGCATCCTCGACGCCAAGGGCGATCCGCGCTTCACCACGGCGCAGTTCCTGCTGGTCCATGGCGTGCCCACCCTGCTGCTGAGCAGTGCCGTCACCGACAGCGACGGCACTGCGCCGGCGGCCGGCGCCTTTATCGCCGGACGCTTCTTCACCACGTCGCGCATGACCTCACTGGCGCACCAGTTCGTCGGCCAGGTCGCCTTCATCCCCGCCGTGGCCGACACGGCGGGCTGGCAGCCCAGGCACGAGGCCCCCCTCGGCGCCGAAGTCAGCCCCCGCGAGCTGCTGTCCGACAAACGGCAGAGCATCCTGCTGCAGCTCGACAACCCGTGGCAGGCACCCGAGCTGGCCCTGCGCATCACCACCGAACGTAGCAACTACAACGGTGCGCACGACGCCTTGCACTTCTTCCTGGCAATCAGCTTCGTCATCGTTCTCGGTGCCGCCCTGGTTGTCTACATGGGCCTGGAGTTCTGGCTGCTCAGGCGCCTGGAGGTGCTCAATCGGGAGATCGACGGTATCGGCGAGCAGACCCGGCTGCCGAAGCTGGCGGACCTCGGCAGGGATGAGCTGGGGCAGTTGAGCAGCGCCCTCAACAGCATGCTCGAGCGCCTGGAGCAGAGCGAACAACGTGACCGCGCCATTCTCGAGTCGATCCAGGACGGCTATTTCGAGGTGGACGAACACGGCCACGTTCAGCGCATCAACGGCGCCATGGTGAAGATTCTCGGCTACAGCAGCGAGGAACTGCTGGACCGCCCCTTTACCCAGCTGCTGCTGCATGGCCATACGACGACAGCCCTGCAGTACTTCCAGAACGCCCGCGATGACAGCAGCCTGCGCACCCTCTGCACGCCGATGCGGCGTCACGACGGCACCCTCGGTGACTTCGAGGCGCGCCTGTCGGTGATACAGGACAGCGACGGCACCTTCCGTGGGTATCGCGGCATCCTCCGGGATGTCAGTGCCCAGGCCTCGCAGCGGCGCAAGCTGCACACCCTGGCCTATCACGACACCCTAACCGGGCTGGGCAATCGCAAGGCCTTTCTCGAGCACCTGCCGCAGCAGATCGCCGAGGCCCAGAGCCAGGGCAAGCAACTGGCGCTGTTCTTCATCGACCTGGATCACTTCAAGCAGGTCAACGACCGTTTCGGCCATGACGCCGGCGACGAGCTGCTGCGCGCCATTGCCCTGCGCCTGCAGCACGCCCTGCGCCAGCCGGACCAGCTCTACCGCCTCGGTGGCGACGAGTTCACCCTGCTGGTCTCCAACGCCAGCGCCGAAACCGCTCGGATCGTCGGTGAGCGCCTGATCGCCGCGCTGCGCAAACCCTTCGACATCGCCGGTACATGCATCGACTTCGTGACCCTGAGCATCGGCATCGCCCTGTGCCCGCTCGATGGCCAGGACGCGGTCACGCTGACCAAGGCGGCCGACAGCGCGATGTACCTGGCCAAGCGCCAACGCAGCCACATCGTGATCGGGCCGGCGACGCAAGGCACCCCGCAGGAGTGAGTGACTGAACTTTCACCCGCGCGCTGAAATCGGTATGGTCGCGCCCATTGACCACTCCGGAGTCTTCCATGCCCGCCGCCCCCGTACTGTCCGGCCCGCAATACCTGCGTGAAGGACTGAAACTCATCCTCAGCCCCGGCCTGCGCCTGTTCGTGCTGCTGCCGCTGGCGGTGAACCTGCTCCTGTTCGCCACGCTGATCGGCTTCGCCGTGCAGCAGTTCAGCGGCTGGGTAGACACCTTCATGCCCAACCTGCCGAGCTGGCTGAGCTTTCTGCAGTACATCCTCTGGCCACTGTTCGTGGTACTGGTGCTGCTGATGGTGTTCTTCACCTTCACCATGCTGGCCAACATCATCGCGGCGCCGTTCAACGGTTTCCTTGCGGAGAAGGTGGAGGTGGTCGCCCGTGGCCAGGACCACTTCCCGCCGTTCAGCTGGGCCGAACTGGCGGCGATGGTGCCGCGCACCATGGGCCGCGAGATGCGCAAGCTGGGCTACTTCCTGCCGCGTGCCATCGGCCTGCTGATCCTCAGCTTCATCCCCCTGGTCAACCTCGTGGCCGCACCGCTGTGGCTGCTGTTCGGGGTGTGGATGATGGCGATCCAGTACATCGACTACCCCGCCGACAACAACAAGATGAGCTGGCAGGACATGCTCGCCTGGCTGCGCGAGAAGCGCTGGCAGAGCCTGAGCTTCGGCGGCATCACCTACGCCGCTCTGCTGGTGCCGGGGCTGAACATCCTGATGATGCCGGCCGCCGTGGCCGGCGCGACGCTGTTCTGGGTGCGCGAGCGCGGCGAGCAGGCATCAGCGGCTGGCCAGGACCTCACCTAATGCCTGCATGGAGGCCTGCGACTCGCGCTCGATGCGCCGGCGCATGAACAGGCCGTTGAGCAGTCGCATCGGCCAGCCCTCGAAACCGTACTCGAGGGTGCGCACGAACTCGCAGCCCCCTTGCACCTCCACGCAGGCGTAGGTCAGCAGCAGGTGCAGGCCATGCTCGCCACGGGCACTGGCCTGCCAGCACCGGCCCGGCTGATGCTCGAGCACGTCCCAGCGCAAGTGCCCGGCGCGGCCACCCGCATGGATGTCTTCCTCGAATCGCTCACCGGCGAGCAGCGCGCCCTCGCGACCGTAAATGCGCAGTGACGACGGGTGCCAGTCCGGCCAGTGAACCGGCGCGGCGGCGTAGCCCAGTACCTGCTCGGCGGGTAACGCGACACGGATGCGATGCTGCTGACGGTTCTGCTGGTGAATCGCCTCGGGCTCCCAGTACAGGGTGCCGTAGAGCCAGTCCATCAGCGGATGGACGATGCCGAAGTTGCGCGCATGCATCAGCTCACGACGGTGGTGCAGCGCATGCAGGCGGCGCATCTGGCGAATCCACGGCAGGCGCGAGAGCGGGTGCTCGGCGGGCAGGTGCTCGCAGGCATGCACCACTTCGTAGCTCATGTAGCCCAGCAGCATGCTGCCGGCGAACAAGGCGGCGAGATTGCCATCGAGCCGGGACAGCAGCCACCAGACCGCGAACAGGGGCAGGCTGTAGAGCACGATCAGCCAGGCCGGGAACAGAATCACGCGCCAGTCGCGCGCGGTCTCGTAGGGCATCAGCGTCTCGACGAAGAAGCTGTGGTGGTCGCCCGTGTGGCGCTTGTAGAAGAGTCTGCCGAAGCGCGTCCGGTTGTGGCCGAGGCGCCTGTGCACCTGGTACTCGCCCCAGCTGAAGAACACCAGCGTCGCGGGTACCAGCAGCCACTGCCAGGGCGCCACGGCCTCCAGCGAGCGCCACAGCAGGCCGATGCAGAGCAGGCCGTACGCCAGCACGAACGTGGCATGCAGCCAGGGGCTGTACAGCGGATGGATGGCAGCCCGGTAGTCGCTGCGAAAAGCCTGGGCATTGTCGTTGTTGTAGGCCATGGCGCTCTCCTGTGGATTGACAACAGTCTAGGTCCGGCCAAATCATTCGAATAATGGATATTCTGAAAGAGCATTATCCTTGATAACGAATTTGCGCCAGCTCGACCTCAACCTGCTGCTGGTCTTCGACGCGCTGATGCAGGAAGGCAACCTGACCCGTGCCGCCCTGCGTCTGCACCTGAGCCAGTCGACCGTGAGCAATGCCCTCGCCCGCCTGCGCCAGCAGCTGGGCGAGGAGCTGTTCCAGCGCACCGCCCGTGGCATGACGCCGACTGCGCGCGCCCTGGCGCTCTATCCACCGGTCCGCCAGGCGTTGCACCTGTTGCAGTCCGGCCTCGGTCCGGCGGAGCCCTTCGCCACCGATGCGCAACATGTCTTCAATCTGTCGCTCAACGACTACGCCCAGGCGGCGCTGCTGCCAACGCTGCAAGCTCACCTGGCGGACGTCGCGCCGCAGGTGGAACTGGTGGCACAGGGCGACGATGCCGACAGCATGCTCGCGCGCCTGGAGAGCGGAACCCTGGACCTGGCCATCGACTACCTGCACCTCGACTCGCCCGACCTGCAGTACGCCCCGTTGCGCGAGGAGAGGCTGGTGGTGATCGGCCGCAAGGAGCACCCGGCATTCATCGGCGGCCTCAGCCTCGCGGACTACCAGCAGGCCCGCCATGCGATCGTCACGCCACGCGCCGGACGCGGCTCGCCGCTGGAGATCGTGCTCGGCTCCGCCAGGGTCAGACGCCAGGCTGCCCTGCACCTGCCCAACTACCTGCCGATTCCCGCCATCGTCGCCCAGACCGACCTGCTTGGCACGGTGCCGGAGCGCCTGGCCGCCAGCTTCGCGCCGATCTTCGGCTTGCAGGTCGCGCCCCTGCCGCTGGACATGCCTGCGGTGCAGATCAGCCTGATCTGGCATCGCCATCGCCAGCACGACCCGGCGCACATCTGGCTGCGCGACCAGCTGCACGGCATGCGTCTCTGACACACAAGCGTCATCCGAGCGTCATGTTCACTACATGACCCGCGCAGAGACTGCGTACATGAACGCACCGTCCCTGCACATCGCGCTGATCAGCGAAACCTTCCCGCCGGAGATCAACGGCGTCGCCAACACCCTCGGGCGCCTGGTTGATGGCCTGCGCGGCCTTGGCCATCGCGTGCAGCTGATACGTCCGCGCCAGGAGGCCGATCAGGCCACGACGGCCGACGCCGATCTGCTGCTCACGCGCGGCTGGCCGCTGCCGGGCTACCCCGGCCTGCAATGGGGCCAGTCCTCGTTGCACAAGCTGCTGCGGCGCTGGAAACGCCAGCGCCCGGACGTGCTCTACATCGCCACCGAAGGTCCGCTGGGGCTCTCCGCGCTGCGCGCGGCCAGGCGCCTGGCGATCCCGGTAGTCAGTGGCTTCCACACCAATTTCCAGCAATACACCGGTCACTACGGCGTCGGCCTGCTGACCCGGGCGATGACCAACTACCTGCGCTGGTTCCACAACCGCACACAGATGACCCTGGTGCCGAGTGTCGGCCAGAAGGTCGAGCTGGAACGCCGCGACTTCGAGCGCCTGGCGCTGCTCGCCCGCGGGGTCGACAGCCAGCTGTTCCACCCGGGGCGGCGCTGCGATGCGCTGCGCGAAAGCTGGGGCCTGGGGCCGGACGACCTGGCGGTGCTGCATGTCGGTCGCCTGGCGGCGGAGAAGAACCTGGGGCTGCTGGTGAAGGCCTTTCAGGCGCTGCGACTCAAGCACCCGCACAGGCGCATGCGCCTGATCCTGGTCGGCGACGGGCCACTGCGCGCCAGCCTCCAGGCACAACTGCCGGATGCCCTGTTCTGCGGCCTGCAACGCGGCGAGACGCTGGCGAAGCACTACGCCTGCGGCGACCTGTTCCTGTTTCCCAGCCTCTCGGAAACCTTCGGCAACGTGGTACTGGAAGCCCTCGCCTCGAGCCTGGCCGTGGTGGCGTTCGATCAGGCCGCAGCCGCGCAGCACATCCATCACGGGCACAACGGCATGCTCGCGCGTCCTGCCGACGAGGCCGGCTTCTGCGACGCAGCCTGCGAACTGCTGGAGGACGCCGAAACCCTGCGCGGCATGCGCCTGAATGCCCGCCGGCATGCCAGCCATCTCAGCTGGGAGGGCATCGTGGCACTGTTCGAACAGCACCTGCGCAACGCCATGCAGCCACGGGCGGAAATCAGCGTGAATGCGCAACTGGCTCCTGAGGCAGGCGACAACCGCCCGTGAGGGCAACCGGCGGATCGCTCGTTGCCCGCCGGCAGACGCAGAAAAGCCCCGATGTGCCGCAATGCTGTTCACACCAGAAGTGGTCGGACGCGATCTGTCACCTCGCCCCCTTGGGGAGAGGGGAAAACTGGCAGTTCTGCAGCATTTTCAGCCCTCTCCCCCAGCCCCTCTCCCATAAATGGGAGAGGGGAGCCAAACGCGTGCAACCTTAGATGAACAGCACTACCGATGCGCCGGAGCCGAAAACGGGGCGCCGAATCACGACGCCCAGGTAACAAGGGGGCTCAGACCAGAGTGGTCAGCGCATCCCGGCTGAATGGCAGGATGTCCTGCTCGCGCCCTTCGCGGACCTTGAGCGCCCAGTCCGGGTCGACCAGCAGCGCGCGGCCCACGGCCACCAGGTCGAATTCCTCCTTATTCAGGCGCTCGAGCAGGTTCTCGATGCTGGCCGGCTCGGCGACCTTGTCGGTCTTGACCATGAACTGCAGGAACTCGCCGTCCAGGCCAACGCTGCCGACGGTGATGGTCGGTTTGCCGGTGAGCTTGCGCGTCCAGCCGGCCAGGTTGAGGTCGCTGCCCGCGAACTCCGGCTCCCAGAAACGACGGGTCGAGCAATGGAAGATGTCCACGCCAGCCTCGGACAACGGCTTGAGGAAGGCCTCCAGCTCTTCCGGGGTCTGCACCAGGCGTGCGCTGTAGTCCTGCTGCTTCCACTGCGAGAAACGCAGGATGATCGGGAAGTCCGGGCCGACCGCCGCACGGACGGCCTGAATCAGCTCGATGGCGAAACGCGAGCGCGCGGCCAGGTCGCCGCCGTACTGATCGCTACGCTGGTTGCTGCCTTCCCAGAAGAACTGGTCGATCAGGTAGCCATGGGCACCATGGATCTCCACACCGTCCATGCCGATGGCCTTGGCATCGCGTGCGGCCTGGGCGAAGGCGGCGATCACCTCGTCGATATCGGCCTGGGTCATGCCGTGCACGACCACCTGACCGTCCTTGACCTTCTCCATCGGGCCGTAGCCGGGAACCTCGGCATCCGGCTCGGTGCCCAGGCGGCGCACGTTACCGACGTGCCAGAGCTGCGGGACGATCTTGCCGCCCTCGGCATGCACCGCGTCGACGACCTGTTTCCAGCCGGCCAGGGCATCTTCACCGTAGAAACGCGGCACGTTCGGGTAGCCATTGGCGGCCTGGTGGCCGACAGTGGTGCCTTCGGTGACGATCAGGCCCACGCCCGCCGCCGCACGGCGACGGTAGTACTCGATGACCTTGGCGTTGGGCACGCCGCCCGGCGAGAAGGAGCGGGTCATCGGCGCCATGACCACACGGGTCGGTAGCTCCAGATTTCCGAGACGGAACGGGGCGAACAGGGCTTGAACGGGAGCGCTCATGATCTTTCCTCTGCGATTTGACGGTTATCAGGCCTGCAGCAAGCGCTCCAGGCGGGTGACGAAAGCTTCCAGCGGTTGCAGGCTGTGCCTGACCTTGAGGCGCGCGAGCACGCCCTGCCAGGCATCGCTGACGAAGGTGGCGAGATTGCCGCAGTCCTCGTCGGCCGGCAGTTCACCGGCGGCCTGCGCCTGTTCCAGGCAGCCGCGCAGGATGTCCACCGAAGCCTGCTGGATGGCCGCGACCTCGGCGCCGATGGCCGGCAACATCTCGCTCATCTCGAAACTCAGGCTGCCGATGAAGCAGTGATACTGCGGCGTGTCCTGACGCGCGAAATGCGCCAGCAGCTCACGGTAATAGCCGAGGATGCGCGCACGCGGGCTCAGTGACGGGTCACTCAGCGCCTGGGCATAGCGCTGCAGACGCGGGCGGTAGATGAACGCCAGCGCCTGCAGAGCGAAGTCTTCCTTGCTGGCGAAATAGTGATAGAAGCTGCCTTTTGGAATGCCGGCAGCCTGGACGATCTCCAGCACACCGGTACCGTGATAGCCGCGACGGGTCATCACCGCCGAGCCCTTGCTCAGGATCAGGTCACGCTTGTCGAGTCGAATGCTGTTCATGGCGCCGAGCATATGACCGGTCGTCTCGCTCGGCCCAGCACTATTGATGATGGTGATCAAGGGCTAGAACGAAAGCCTGCCTGGACAGCCTTTCCGAACCCGCTACCACGCTGGCTCGATGAGGCGTATCCACTAGCGACGAAGTAACGACAAACCTGCAGGAGCGGCTTCAGCCGCGAAAGGCATCGCGGCTGAAGCCGCTCCTGCAGTCCGCACAGACCGCTCTGCCAGTTTTCCGGATGAGACTGGACGAACGCTGTTCTGCTGGGCCGACAAGGCGCGATCCACCCTGCGCTCAGGGCTGCAGCCAGATCAGCGAGGCGAAACGCCCGGTGCGGGCGCTGCGGCGATAGGAATAGAAACGCGCATCGTTGTAGGTGCACAGCCCGCCACCGAACACCGCGTTGACGCCAACGGCCGCCAGACGGATGCGCGCCAGCTGGTAGATGTCGGCCATGAACTTCCCGGCGTTGGCACCGGGCACGAAGGCAGCGGCCGCCGCGCCATGCTGCTGCACGAAGGCGTCGCGCACTTCGCCACCTACCTCGAAGGCCGCCGGACCGATGGCCGGACCGAGCCACACCAGCAACTCCTGCGGTGCGACGTTCAGCGCCTGCACGGTTGCCTCGAGCACGCCGCCTGCCAGCCCGCGCCAGCCGGCATGGGCCGCGGCAACCCGGCTACCGGCGCGGTCGCAGAACAGCGCCGGCAGGCAGTCGGCGGTCATCGCCGTACAGGCGATACCAGGTTGTTCGGTCCAGTTGCCATCGGCTTCGATGACCCTTGTCGGATCCGCCTCGGCCACGACGATGCCATGCACCTGGCGCAGCCAGGCCGGTTGGCAACCCAGGGTTGCGAGCAGATGGCGACGATTGGCCAGCACCGCAGCCGGGTCGTCATCGACATGATCACCGAGGTTCAGGCTGTCGAACGGCGCCTGGCTGAAACCGCCATTGCGGGTGGTGACACAGGCCCGCACGCTGGCGGGCGCCGGCCAGTCCGGGCGCAGCCAGTCATGGGCCGTCACCCGACGAACGCCTCGCGGTCCTGGCGCAGCAGGGTCAGCAGCCAGACCAGATCATCCGGCAGCGCCGACTCCCACTTCATGCGCTTGCCAGTGGCCGGGTGATCCAGCTCGAGAAAGCGCGCATGCAGGGCCTGGCGGGGAAATTCCTTGAGGCTCTGCACCAGGCTCGGGCTAGCCGCCGGCGGGATGCGGAAACGCCCGGCATAGACCGGGTCGCCCACCAGCGGATAGCCGACGTGGCTCATGTGCACACGAATCTGGTGGGTGCGCCCGGTTTCCAGCTTGACCCGCACATGGGTATGCGAGCGGTAACGTTCCAGCACCCGATAGTGGGTGATCGCCGGCTTGCCGCCGTCGGTCACCGCCATGCGCTGGCGCTGGCTGGAACTGCGCCCGATGGGGGCATCGATGGTGCCACCCGCAGTGATCACGCCCACGCTGATGCATTCGTAGATACGGCTGACGGTACGCTTCTGCAGCTGCTCCACCAGGTTGGTCTGCGCCTGCAGCGTCTTGGCCACCACCATCAGCCCGGTGGTGTCCTTGTCCAGGCGATGGACGATGCCGGCGCGCGGCACGTTGACGATGTCCGGCACGTGATGCAGCAGGGCATTGAGCAAGGTGCCATCGGCATGCCCGGCGGCCGGATGCACCACCAGCCCTGCCGGCTTGTCGATCACCAGCAGGTGCTCGTCCTCGTAGACGATATCCAGCTCGATATCCTGAGCCACCCACTCGCCCTGCGCTTCCTGCTCGGCATCGAGCACCAGGCTCGAGCCCGCGTGCACGGTGTCACGCGGACGCGCCACGGCGCCATCGACGGTCAGGCGTCCTTCCTTGATCCAGGTGGAAAGGCGCGAGCGCGAGTACTCGCCAAACAGCTGCGCGGCCACCTGGTCGAGGCGTTGGCCGCCCTGTTCGAAAGGGACGACGGCCTGGAGTTGGATCAGTTGCTTGTCTATAGAGGTCATCTTCAGAAACCGTTCAAAAATCTGCTGCGCGTCTGCCCTGCTGCGTTGAAAACAGGCTCGGATGCTCATTTACGGCGCGTAAACTCCGCGTCCTCGCCTTGCATTGTTCCAGCTCGCGAAACGTTGAACAGGCTCTTGGGCAACGGCGGGAGCCTGGCCTTTGGTTTCGGCGACAGGCTTGTGGTTAAATACGGCGTCTTTGCCCCAGGGTTTTCCGGGGGCATTCATCATAACAGGACGGCCGCGCGGCCGTCACAGGGACGCAAGCCGCCATGCAAGTGAAACACCTGCTGCTGATCGCCATCCTCGCCCTTACCGCCGCCTGCTCCTCCAAGCAGCCGGAGGTCGATGAAAACCTCAGCGAGGTGGAGCTGTATCAGCAGGCCCAGGCCGACCTGGACAACCGCAGCTACACCCAGGCCACGGCCAAACTGAAGGCGCTGGAATCGCGCTATCCGTTCGGCCGCTACGCCGAGCAGGCCCAGCTCGAGCTGATCTACGCCTACTACAAGAATGCCGAGCCGGAAGCGGCCAAGTCGGCGGCCGAGCGCTTCATCCGCCTGCACCCGCAGCATGCCAACGTCGACTACGCCTACTACCTCAAGGGGCTGGCGTCGTTCGACCAGGACCGTGGCCTGCTGGCGCGCTTCCTGCCGCTGGACATGACCAAGCGTGACCCTGGCGCCGCGCGCGACTCCTACAACGAGTTCGCCCAGCTCACCAGCCGCTACCCGACCAGCCGCTATGCCCCGGACGCCAAGCAGCGCATGATCTACCTGCGCAACCTGCTGGCCGCCTACGAAGTGCACGTCGCCCACTACTACCTGACCCGCCAGGCCTACGTCGCCGCCGCCAACCGTGGTCGCTATGTGGTGGAAAACTTCCAGGAAACCCCGTCGGTCGGCGATGGCCTGGCGATCATGACCGAGGCTTACCAGCGCCTGTCCCTGGACGACCTGGCCGCCAGCAGCCTGGAAACCCTCAAGCTCAACTACCCGGATCACCCGAGCCTGGAAAGCGGCGAATTCGTGCCGCTTGAAGAAGAGTCCGACAACCGTTCCTGGCTGGCCAAGGCGACCCTCGGCCTGATCGAAACCGATACGCCGCTGCCGCCGGGCGAAACCCGTGCGAGCCAGGACGTCATCCGTCAGTACGAAGAAGCCGAGCAGCAGATTCCGCGCGAACTGCAGCAGGATGCCAAGACCGGCGAGACCGAGAAGAAGCGCTCGTTCTGGAGCTACCTGACCTTCGGCCTGTTCGACTGACCGACAGGTCATGCGAGAAGGGAGGCCATGGCCTCCCTTTTTATTGCCTGGAAACAGCTCACAGGCTACTCCCCTGCCCCTGTGCCGATGCCATCAGCTTGGCTAAACTGGCGGCTTTGAACGGATAAAGAGCACGATATGGGCCTGTTTCGCCTGCTGTTCTGGGTCGCCATCATCTTCGCCGGGATCTGGATCTGGCGTCGCTTCATCAGCAACGCCAGGAAACCCAGGCCCCGTGAGGACGCGGCTGCGCCCATGGTGCGCTGCGCCCACTGCGGGGTGCACATTCCCAAGACTCAGGCACTGAGCCAGGACCAGCAGTGGTACTGCAGCCAGGCCCACCTCGAACAAGGCCCTCGTACCGGTGATCGCTGAGGCAGGCATGCAGGATGGAGCCCAGGGGCGACGCATCCTCAGGCTCTATCATTTCTATCGTCTGATCATCGGCCTGGCACTGGTTCTGCTGATCTCCAGCAACCTCGACGAACAACTGCTGGATGTCGTGCACATCGGCCTGTTTCGCACTGGCAGCTGGGTCTATCTGATCCTGAACATCTTCATCGCGGTGCTGGTGCAGAAACCCAAGCACCTGGCGCAGCTGTTCAGCCTGGCCCTGGTCGACGTGATATTCCTCTCCGGCCTCTTCTACGCGGCCGGGGGCACGCCAAGCGGCATCGGCAACCTGCTGGTGGTCGCGGTGGCGATCGCCAACATCCTGCTGCGCGGGCGCATCGGCCTGCTGATCGCCGCCGTCGCCGCCATGGCGCTGATCTACCTAACCTTCTACCTGAGCCTCAGCCGCCCCGCTGCCGTCGCCCAGTATGTCCAGGCTGGCGCGCTGGGTGCGCTGTGCTTCGCCGGAGCACTCTTCATCCAGGGCATCACCCGCCGCCTGCAGTTGAGCGAGACCCTCGCCGAGCAGCGCGCAGCCGACGTGGCCAATCTGGAGGAGCTCAACGAGCAGATCATCCAGCGCATGCGCACCGGCATTCTGGTCCTGGACACCCAGCACCGGGTGCTGCTGGCCAACCAGGGCGCGACACAGCTGCTCGGACGTGGCGAACTCAGCGGCAAGATCATCGACCCGCACTGCCCCGAACTGCTCAAGCGCCTGCAGCAGTGGCTGCACAACCCGAGCATGCGCCCGGACAGCCTGCAGGCGCAGGTCGACGGCCCGGTGCTGCAGCCCAGCTTCATCTCCCTGCAGCGCGGCGAGCAGCAGCACACCCTGGTGTTTCTCGACGATATCTCGCAGATCGCCCAGCAGGCGCAGCAGCTCAAGCTGGCCTCGCTCGGCCGCCTGACGGCGGGCATCGCCCACGAGATACGCAACCCTCTCGGCGCCATCAGCCACGCCGCGCAGCTGCTGCAGGAGTCGGAAGACCTGCAAGGCCCGGATCAGCGCCTGGCGCAGATCATCCAGGATCACTCCAAGCGCATGAACCTGGTGATCGAGAACGTGCTGCAACTGTCGCGCCGACGCCAGGCCGAACCGCAGCTGCTCGACCTGAAGTACTGGCTGCACCGCTTCGCCAGCGAGTTCCGCAGCTCGGCGCCAAGCGACCGACAGATCCACCTGGAGACCCGGGGCGGCAGCCTGCAGACGCGCATGGACCCTCACCAGCTGACCCAGGTACTGACCAATCTGGTGCAGAACGGCCTGCGCTATAGTGCTCAGCAGCACCGCCTCGGCCAGGTCTGGCTGCAGCTGTTCCGCGACGAGAAGAGCGACCTGCCGGTGCTCGAAGTGCTCGACGATGGCCCCGGCGTATCTGCGGAGCAGGAGCAGCACATCTTCGAGCCGTTCTTCACCACCGAGAACAAGGGAACCGGGCTCGGCCTGTATATTTCCCGTGAACTGTGCCAGAGCAATCAGGCCCGCCTCGACTACAAACCTCGCGAGGGTGGCGGCAGCTGCTTCCGCATCACCTTCGCCCACCCGCGCAAACTGAGCTGACCATGACCCGCCAGAGAGCCCTGATCGTCGACGACGAACCCGATATCCGCGAACTGCTGGAAATCACCCTCGGACGGATGAAGCTGGACACCCGTAGCGCGCGCAACGTCAAGGAGGCGCGCGAGTGGCTGGCACGCGAGCCCTTCGACCTGTGCCTCACCGACATGCGCCTGCCGGACGGCACCGGCCTTGATCTGGTGCAGCACATCCAGCAGCGCCACCCGCAGGTACCGGTGGCGATGATCACCGCCTACGGCAGCCTGGACACGGCGATCAACGCCCTCAAGGCCGGCGCCTTCGACTTCGTCACCAAGCCGGTCGATCTCGCCCGCCTGCGCGAGCTGGTCGCCGCCGCGCTGCGCATCCGCTCCCCGGAAGGTGACGAGGCGCCGGTCGACAGCCGCCTGCTGGGCGACTCGCCACCAATGAAGTCGCTACGCAAACAGATTCAGAAACTCTCGCGCAGCCAGGCGCCGGTGTATATCAGCGGCGAATCCGGCAGCGGCAAGGAGCTTGTCGCGCGCCTGATCCATGAACAGGGGCCGCGCATGGAGCACCCCTTCGTGCCGGTCAACTGTGGCGCGATCCCTTCGGAGCTGATGGAAAGCGAATTCTTCGGCCACAAGAAAGGCAGCTTCACCGGCGCCATCGAAGACAAGCAGGGCCTGTTCCAGGCCGCCAATGGCGGCACGCTGTTCCTCGACGAAGTGGCGGACCTGCCGCTGCCGATGCAGGTCAAGCTGCTGCGCGCGATTCAGGAAAAGGCCGTGCGCGCGGTCGGCGGCCAGCAGGAAGTGGTGGTCGACGTACGCATCCTCTGCGCCACCCACAAGGACCTGGCCGCCGAAGTCGCCGCCGGGCGCTTCCGCCAGGATCTCTACTACCGTCTCAACGTCATCGAGCTGCGCGTGCCGTCCCTGCGCGAGCGCCGCGAGGATATCGCACAGCTGGCCGAGGTCATGCTCGCGCGCCTGGCGGAGGGCTCCGGCCTGGCCGCGGCCAAGCTGCAGCCCGATGCGCTGGAGAAACTCAAGAACTATCGTTTTCCCGGTAACGTGCGCGAACTGGAGAACATGCTCGAGCGCGCCTACACACTGTGCGAAGACGACCAGATCAGGCCATCCGACCTGCGCCTGGCCGACACCAGCGCCCCCACTGGCGAAGTCGGCGAGGCCTGCCTGGCGCAGATCGACAACCTCGAGGACTACCTCGAGGAAATCGAGCGCAAGCTGATCATGCAGGCGCTGGAAGAAACCCGCTGGAACCGTACGGCAGCGGCGGAACGCCTGGGCCTGACCTTCCGCTCGATGCGCTACCGCCTGAAGAAGCTGGGTATCGACTGACGAGACGGGCCTGAGTTGTCATGCAGGCCCTTTCATCTACTGCAGGCGCGCGGCAGGCGCATAAGGCGCCGGATCGATGATCGGTTCGCGACCGAGCATCAGGTCGGCCAGCAACTGACAGGACGCCGGCGCCAGCACCAGCCCGTTGCGGAAATGCCCGCAGTTGAGCCACAATCCCGGGTGCGAGGCCAGTTCGCCGATGAACGGGATGCCTTCCGGCGAGCCCGGTCGCAACCCTGCCCAATGCCCGACCACCTCGGCATCCCTGAGCGCAGGCAGCAGCTCCTCGGCGGATGCCTTGAGGCTTTCCAACGCGTCATCGGTCGGCGTCTTGTCGAAGCCTGCGTACTCGAGCGTGCTACCGACCAGGACGTGCCCGTCGCGCCGCGGGATCGCATAACGCCCCCTGGCCAGCACCATGCTCGGCAGAAAGTCACCGGCGCACTTGTAGAGGATCATCTGCCCTTTCACCGGCTCGACCGGCAAGCGCAGGCCCAGCGTCGCGAGCAACTCGCCACTCCAGGCACCGGCAGCGAGCACCACTCGCTCGGCACGCACCTCACCCTCAGCGGTGCTCACCCCGCGCACGCGTACGCCTTCGTGAACGAAGCCGCTCACCGGACAATGCTCGCGCACCTCCACGTTGGGCATCGCCGCCAGGGCTGCACGCAGCGCCTTGACCAGCCGGGGGTTCCGCACGTTGGCCACACCCGACATATGAATGGCGCGGGAGAACCCTGCCCCCAGCACCGGCACCTGCCGGTACGCCTGATCGATGTCCACCGACAGCAAAGGGCGGCCCTGACGCACGGCCCACGCCAGCGCCTCGACCTCGTCATCCATATCCAGCCAGTACAACCCGGTGACATGCACCTCGGGGTCGATCCCCGTTTCATCCAGCAAGCGCTGTCCGAACCCCGGATAGAAGTCCTGCGACCAGTGCGCCAACGCTGTGACCGCGGCACTGTAGCGCCAGGGGTAAAGCGGCGAAACGATCCCGCCGCCGGCCCAGGAGGATTCTGATCCGACCTGAGAGGCCGCCTCACACAGAACCACCCGAGCTCCCTCCGACCCCAGGTTGCAGGCACTCAGCAAACCGATCACCCCGCCACCGACAACAACTACATCAGCCCCCACTGCGCCCCCTTATACCGAACGACGATTTGACAATACCCAGCCTTGCTGTAGAACCGATGAGAGGCCAGGAAGGCCTCAGATCATAAGTGCAAAAGGAATCGCACCATGGATCAAAATCAACAAAAGGCGTTCAGCCTTGTAGAGTTGATGACGGTTACCTGCATCGTTGCCGTTCTCATCAGCATCCTGCCCACGACCCTGGGATCTCTGGCTCGAAACAACCGAGAGCAGGCTACCCGAGACACCTTGCTGGCACTCCTGTCACAGGCTCGAACACTTTCAGTCACAACACAGCGCCCCCACGTCCTATGCGGCTCAAGTGATGGTGATACCTGCGATGGACGATGGGCCAGGTACTGGCTGGTCGTCACACCTCACGACAACCGTGTTCACCAGCGTTATCAGCCTCACGAAACCACTCCCGTATGCTGGAGCGGCTTCAGTCAGGACATTCGCTACGTCCCAAATGGTACCGCTCCCGCAAGCAACGGGCGCTTCGCTCTGTGTCGAGAGCAGATACCCGTCTGGCAAGTGGTCATCAACCGCCAAGGGCGGGTGCGCCTGGCGTCGACAACGGAGCGAGCGGCCTGCTGCATGACCGATCATACCGGCAGTTAAACCGATCATCCCGCCTGAAAAGACAGTCGGATCGGCACTTGGCAAACTGAGCAAACACTCTCCAATAAAGTGCACGCCAGTATGCCCAATGCCCTTTCCTGCTCAGGCCGCACGATAACCTCCCGGTTGTCGGTGCAGGGCTTTTCTCTGATCGAACTCCTGATCGTCCTGATTCTCATTGGAATATTTGCGGCAATAGCGATGCCCAATCTTCAGCAGTTGATGGCCACCAACCGGGTTCAAAGCGCGACCAACGAGCTGACGAGCCAGCTGCAATATGCCAGGAGCGAGGCGGTCGTCCGCAATCGCTTGGTTATCGTGGAGAACACGTCCGGGCAAAGTGGCCGCTGGGATCAGGGAATTCGTATTTTCGTGGCGGGCAACACCACCGCCAACCGGGCCTACAACTCATCCACCGATACTGAGCTGCGCAGTCATGCGGGTTCGGGCCAACCGAAGCTCGCGGCGAAATCGACCAGTGGCGCAGCCTCCTGGCTCTCCTTCAGACCCAACGGCACATTGGCCACTACCACAGCGCAACAGATCGTCCTCTGCGAAGACGGTGATCTGTCCCTGGCCAGAGTGATAGAAGTCCAGCCCAGTGGGCGTGTCACAACCCCTACAGCCGCCCCAACTACCTGTTCGCCGTGAGAATGCACATGCCCGCGAAGACATCACAGAAAGGCTTCAGCATGGTCGAGGTGCTGGTAGCCATCGTAATCATCAGCATCGGTGTGCTTGGACTCGTCGCCATGCAAGGCAAGACGATCCAGTACACCCAGGATGCTAACCAGCGCAATACCGCCGCCATGCTGACCAACGATCTGATCGAGCTGATTCGTGGCAATAGAAGCGCGGTAATCGGCCCCAGCGGTGAACTGCTCAGCTCCTCCAACTACTACAAGGCAGCGTCTGGCGCATTCCCCACCGCTGGTGAAGCCAGCTGCAGAACGACCACAGGCTGTACCGCCGCACAAATGGCGACCGATCACCTGTTCCTGTGGACCCAGCAGGTGCGCAACAGCTTGCCGATCGACAACGCCACCCTGGCCACTTTCATCATCTGCCGGGATAGAACTCCGGATAGCGAAGCCTGCGACAACCAGGGGTCGGCCATAAAGATCCGTGTCGGCTGGCTGAGCCGCAACACCGACTGCCCGACAAATACGCCTTGCGCTGACGACAACCTGGTGGATGCCGGGAATCGTCGCGAGTACTACCAAATCAGCTTCGAGCCCTGAGGTGCCCATGCAACGCCTGACACCATCCCAACAACGAGGCTTGTCCATGATCGAGCTGCTGATCGCCATGGCGATCAGCAGCTTCCTGATCCTCGGTATCACGCAGATTTTTATCGACAACAAGCGCAACTACATCTACCAGCAGAACCAGTCCGCCAACCAGGAGGGCAGCCGTTTCTCCCTGATACTGCTGGAACAGCAGCTCTACAAGGCCGGATATCGTCGCACGCCACAAGATGCCCGCGACTTCATCTTCCCTGCAGCCGGGGCCACCAATGGCTGCATGGCATTTGCCGCTGGCCAGGTCATCAGACCGACCACCAACGGCCAGGGCATATGCATGCGCTATCAACGTGCGACCAACAGTGAGCGTGACTGCCAAGGCAACACGATCACCAGTGATACGCCTGTCACGGTCAAGATAGAAAGAACGACAGCGGGCCAATTGCAATGTGCCGTGAGATCAGGCACGGGCACATTCAGTGCAGCCGCGACGCTGCTGGAGAACGTCAGCCAGATTCAGTTCGAATACGGCATCGACAGCCAGGGCGCTGATCGGGTTGCAGACGCCTACGTGCCCTACAACAACGTCCCGAGTCTCAGCGACGTCATTGCCGTTCGCTATGCCACGCTGCTGGAAAGCACCTCGACCAACGTCGCCCTGAGCAACGACAGTTATTACTTCCCGCTGTCCAGCACCACCGCCACGACACCCTCGGACAGCAGGCTCTATCGCTCCGTACAGGGCACAACGACCTTGAGGAACATCGCGCCATGATTCCCGCAACTCACAAGCAACGTGGCGCCACGCTGCTGATCAGCCTGATACTGCTCCTGATCATTACGGTTCTGGCCATTTCCAGCATGAGAGAAGTCACGCTGGAAGAACGCATCGTTGGCAATCTGCGCGATCAACAGGCGTCGTTCAACGGTGCCGAATCAGCGCTTCGCGAAGGCGAAACCCGCCTTGCCGCCAGTATCGGCCCCGCCACGACTTCGGCGAACTGCGCAGGTCAGACGGTGCTCTGCGTCCGTGCGACCCCCTCCACCTCTATTCCGTACCTCGACTGGTCCTGGTGGACGACCGCAGCAAACGCGATTCCTTACAAGGGTTCGACGAGCAACACAACAGAACTCAACGTAGCCAGCGACCCCCGCTGGCAAACAGCGCTGCTGGGCTTTGATCTGATCGACTCCAGCGGCCGGGTCGAGGTGACTGACCCGAACCTGCGCAGCCGGGGTGTCGGCCCTTACTACTATGAGGTCAACGCCTCATCACAGGGTCGTTCCAGCCGCACCATGACTGCCCTGCAATCCGTTACCGTTCAGCGCTACTGAATCGGAGTCAAACATGAAGACCACACAATTCACAGCCAAGACAGCGCTCAGTAGTGCATTGGTAACCGCCATGCTCATGGCTGCCCAGTCGACCCAGGCGGCTGGACTGACTATCGGTCAGGAACCGCTGTTCCTGACCGAAGGTGTTGCCCCCAACCTGCTGGTGACGCTGGACGACTCCGGTTCCATGGCCTATGCCTTTGCTCCGGATAGCATCTCGGGAAGGTCTACGACCCGCAGATTCAGATCATCGGACTATAACCCGATGTACTACAACCCCAATACGACTTACGCCCGCCCCAAGAGCGTGACCTTCAACAGTCGCACGGGGTTGATTTCTACAACGGAATACACCACCAGCTATACACAGGCCTATATCAACGGTTTCAAGCCCAACCTGGGCTCTATAAATCTTTCAAACGACTACCTCGTAACGACTACCCATACACCGGACAGCACCTCCCAGAGCCAGGCGAATCACCCTTCAAGTGATTTCAACCGAACCGGTCGGGCATCTGCCGCATATTATTACGTTCGCGACAACTCTCTCAGTAACTGTAATGGCACACTTGAAGACGATGACTGTTACCGGCTGGTGTGGGTCAGCAGTGCCGAACAGCAGAACTTCGCGAACTGGTATTCGTTCTACAGGACTCGTACGCTAGCGACAGCCTCGGCCGCCAATCTGGCGTTCCTGTCACTCCCCGACAACGTCCGCGTCACCTGGCAGATGCTCAACACTTGCAGAAGCATTGGTTCTGGCAACTGCAGCGGCGCCGACAACAGCTATTCCAACTACCTGCGCAACTTTGCCAACCAGCATCGCGAGGGTTTCTTCTCCTGGTTGGCCGATCTGCCTGCAAGTGGGAGCACCCCCCTACGCGCCGCAGCTCAGCGGGCAGGTAACTTTCTCTCGACTACCGGCGTCAACGGCCCTTGGGCCTATGCCCCTGGCACAACAACGTCACCACAGTATTCCTGCCGCTCCACCTACCATATTTTAATGACCGATGGTCTGTGGAATGGGAGTCTATCCACCGATGTGGGTGATACCGACGGGACCAGCCGAACATTGCCTGATGGTACAGCCTATACAGCAAGAGCGCCGTTCCGTGACGGTGCCAGCCGTAACGATGAGAACACCCTGGCAGACTTGGCATTCAAATACTGGGCCGAGGATGCGAATACGAACCTGGCGAACGGCCTGAAACCCTTCATCCCGGCCACCAACGCCGACCCAGCGACCCAGTACTGGGATCCTCGCAACAACCCGGCCACCTGGCAACATATGGTGACCTATACGCTGGGCCTGGGCTTAACTCGTAGCCTGACCAACCCAGCCTGGGGCGGCAGTACGTTCGAAGGCGACTATGACCGCCTGCGCCAGGGACTCGTAGACTGGCCTCAGCCGGCCAGCAACCAATCGCAAAACGTGTACGAGCTGTGGCACGCGGCACTCAACTCTAGGGGCGAATTCTTCAGCGTCGACTCGCCGAACGACATGGTGGCGGCCTTCCAGACCATCCTCAATCGCATTGCCGCCCGCGATACATCGGCCTCTGCGGCCTCGCTGGAGTCGGCAGTCGCCACATTCGACAACGAGGCCTACTACGCACGCTTCTCCAGCAAGAACTGGAGCGGCGAACTGGTCAAGTATGACGTGGACAGCAACGGACTCCTGACGTTTGCCTGGAATGCACGTGACCCACTGAACAGTCGCTCACCTGCATCGCGCACCATCATGTTCAACCAGAACGGGACGTTGCAGCCGTTCCTGTGGAGCAATCTGTCCACGGCTCAGCAAACGACGCTCAATCGTACCGCTGCTGGGGTAGCAGATACCCGCGGGGAGTCCCGCGTGAACTATATCCGCGGCGACCGCAGCCTGGAGACCAGCACGTTCCGCACTCGGGAGCACCTGCTGGGGGACATCATCCACTCCAGCCCGATTGCGGTAGGAGCGCCAGACCGGGTGCCCAACCTGATGGACCAGGCCGCTGGCAGCTCTGGCGCCCAGTCCTACAACAACTTCGCCCTCAGCAAGGCCAACCGGGCCAAGCGGATCTACGTTGGCGCGAATGACGGCATGCTGCATGCGTTCGACGCCTCGGGCAGCGAAGTATTTGCCTATGTACCAACGGCGGTGATCGAAAAGCTCAATCTGCTGACAGACAAGAGCTACACCCACCAGTTCTATGTTGACGGCACGCCCGTAGTGAGTGACATATTCGACGGCACGAATTGGAGGACCATTCTGGTCGGCACACTGCGTGGCGGCGGCCGTTCGGTTTTCGCTCTGGACATCACCGACCCCAACAATATCTCGCTGCTGTGGGAGTTCAGCTCCACTGCCGATGCGGACCTTGGCTTCACCTTTCCCGAACCCATCATCAGCAAACTGCACAATGGCAAGTGGGGCGTAATCCTCGCCAACGGCTACAACAGCACCAACGACCGTGCGGCCCTGTTCATTCTTGATGCAGTTGATGGCACGGTCACCCGGAAATTCACGGTGGGCACCGCCGGCACCATCAATGGCCTGTCCTCGCCGAGGGCTGTAGACATCAACGGGGACCTGGTCACCGACTACGTCTATGCCGGCGATCTCACTGGCAACCTCTGGCGTTTCGACCTGTTCGATGCCAGCAAATCGTCACCACTGCAGAACACAGCCAATGTCAACGCCAGCACTTTCAAGGTCGCGTTTGGCGGAAACCCGCTGTACACGGCTCTTGCCAGTGACGGCTCGACTCGACAGCCGATCACCGCAGCACCGGCGCTGGTTCGCCACCCATCGGGCACTGGCTACATCGTGGGCTTTGGTACCGGCAAGTACTTCGAAACCACGGACTCTCAGGCCAATACCTCCGTCGCGATGTCACTTTATGGCATCTGGGATCGCCAGACGGCCGGGGAAACCGCCAGCTCAACGCCAAGCGTGGCACGCAGCAACCTGGTTGCCCAGACGATAAGCACCTCGGTAACCAGTACCTTCACGGACAGTGACAACAGCTCGTCCCGCAGCCGTGAAATTCGCACAATCAGCAAGAACCCCATTCAGTGGATGAATGGCACCAACGTCAACAAGTACGGCTGGTTCCTGGATCTGAAGGAAGGCAACACGCTGAAAGGGGAGCTCGTCACCACGCCACTGACATCGCGCGGGAACGTACTGCTCGCAGCGACCACGGTGCCGAACTCGGACCCATGCAGCTCGGGCATCGATCGCTGGTTCCTGGCAATCGACGGTCGCACCGGTGGGGCCACTGACTTCAACGTGCTCGACCTGACCGGCAACAACTACGTGACCGCAGACGACTCCTACAACGGCCAGGTCGTGTCCAGTGTCCGCATACCGGGCTTCGGCTCCCCGGCAGTCGTGGGGACTCAGGCATTCTTCAACACCGATGGTGGCGTTCAGAAGGAAGTGTTGGACTTCGGTCCCGCCTCAAGAGGCCGCCAGACCTGGCGAGTACTGGGAGAGTAACAATGAAAAAGTTCCTTTTCATATTTGTCAGCGTGTGTGGGCTATGGATGGCCCATGCCTCGGCCCAGGCTCAAACCTTTGAAGCCGCCGGCGTCGTGCAGGACATAAATCTGGCACAGTCCAAGATCAGGATCGATGATCGCACTTACCTGCTGCCCAACTCGGTGACCGAGAGCCTGCAGGTCAATGCCGGTCCGGTGATCTATCAACTCCAGATGGGCACCGTCATCGCGTTTTCCGGAACCGAGTCAGGTAGCATTGCCAAGATCGAGTCGGTCGCCATCTTGCTGCAACCGAGCCCCGAGGAAGTGCAGGAACTGCTGAGAGAGCGAGCGAATGAACAGAACTAAGAACTCGGGTTTTACCCTGATCGAGCTGATGATTGCAGTGATGATCATTGGTGTGCTGGCGGCCATTGCCATTCCTAGTTACCAGCAGTACGTCACGCGCTCGAACCGTACCGAAGGTATGGCGCTGCTGCAGGAGGCAGCAGCGCGCCAGGAACGTTTCATGACCCAGAACAATCGCTATGCGACTACGGTGGCAGAGCTGGGCTACACCGCAACGGGAGGACGCGCGGCGGGGCGCTCAGCCAACAACTTCTATCAGCTGACCATCGCCAATAGTGCTTCCACCGTCGAATACAGCATGACCGTGGTTCCTCAAGGCGTACAGGCCAGCCGTGACAGCGAATGCGGAACCCTGGGTCTGAACCATGCGGGCGCCAAGAGCAAGACTGGTAGTGGAGCGCTATCCGACTGCTGGAAATAACACCCCCTCAGATCGCCTTAACCCTCAACTCCTTCGGCATGGAGAACGTCACGTTCTCCGGCCGCCCTTCCAGTTCGCACTCCCCTTCTGCGCCCCAGGCGCGGAGTTGTTCCACCACGCCGCGAACCAGGACTTCTGGGGCAGAGGCGCCGGCGGTGATACCCACACCCGCCACACCGTCAAACCACTCGGACTTGAGGTCTTCGGCGCCGTCGATGAGGTAGGCCGGCGTGCCCATGCGCTCGGCCAGTTCGCGCAGGCGATTGGAGTTGGAGCTGTTCGGGCTGCCGACCACCAGCAGCACATCGCACTCGCTGGCGAGCTGCTTGACCGCGTCCTGGCGGTTCTGCGTGGCATAGCAGATGTCGTCCTTGCGCGGCCCGCCAATGGCAGGGAATCTGGCGCGCAGGGCGTCGATCACCTTGCTGGTATCGTCCATCGACAAGGTGGTCTGGGTCACGAACGCCAGGTTCTGCGGGTCGCGCACCTGCAATTCGGCGACGTCCGCCTCGTCCTCCACCAGGTAGATGGCGCCACCGTTACTGGCGTCATACTGGCCCATGGTGCCCTCGACTTCCGGGTGGCCTTCGTGGCCGATGAGGATGCACTCGCGACCTTCACGGCTGTAGCGCACCACTTCCATGTGCACCTTGGTCACCAGCGGGCAGGTGGCGTCGAAGACCTTGAGACCACGGTTCGCCGCCTCGTCGCGCACCGCCTTGGAAACACCGTGCGCACTGAAGATGACGATGACGTCGTCCGGCACCTGATCCAGTTCCTCGACGAACACCGCGCCACGGGCGCGCAGGTCCTCGACCACGAACTTGTTGTGCACCACTTCATGGCGCACGTAGATCGGCGGACCGAATACCTCCAGGGCACGGTTGACGATCTCGATGGCGCGGTCGACACCGGCGCAGAAGCCACGGGGATTGGCGAGTTTGATATACATGCAAGGCATCTCGGCGTTGATCGAGAGTCGAAACGACGCAATCGCGTCGATCCCGGAAGGTACAGCCTGCGCGGGATAAGCCCAGGCTGCAAGAAGAGCGTCGCGGCTGAAGCCGCTCCCGCGAGAGCGGCAAGGCGGGCTAGAGCGCTTTGACCTCGATGATTTCCACATCGAACTGCAGCACCTTGCCAGCTAGCGGGTGGTTGAAGTCGATGGTCACCTGAGCGGCGTCGAAGGCTTTGACTACACCCGGCAGCTCGGCATTGGCGGCGTCGTTGAAGATCACCAGCAAGCCCTCGGACAGCTCCATGCCCTCGAACTGGCTGCGCGGCATGACCTGTACGTTCTGCGGGTTGGGCTGGCCGAAGCCCTGCTCCGGCTGGACCTGCACGCTGCGTTTGTCGCCGGCCTTGAAGCCGTACAGCGCCTGCTCGAAGCCCGGCAACAGGTTGCCATCGCCGACCTTGAAGGTGGCCGGTTGCTTGTCGAACGTGCTGTCGACCACATCGCCGTTTTCCAGCTTGAGGGCGAAATGCAGGGTGACCTCGCGATCCGGGCCGATGCGTACATCGCTCATTGCGCTGCCTCCTTCGCGGACTTGTCGCTCTTGAACATATCCAGTGCCAGCAGGATGGCGCCGAGGGTGATGAAGGTGTCGGCCAGGTTGAACGCCGGGAAGAACCAGCGGTTCTGCCAGTGCACCAGGATGAAATCGACCACATGACCGAGCACGACGCGGTCGTACAGGTTACCCAGCGCACCGCCCAGGACCATGGCCAGCGCCACGGCGAGGAGGGTTTCGTGGCGCTTGAGACGCTTGACCCAGACCACCAGCACGACGCTGACCACGATGGCGATGGCGGCGAAGAACCAGCGCTGCCAGCCGTCGGCATCCGCCAGGAAGCTGAATGCCGCGCCGGTGTTGTAGGCCAGGGTCCAGTCGAAGTAGTCAGGGATGACCTGAATACGCTGGTACATGCTCAGGCTGCCTTCGAAGAAGTCCTTGCTGACCCGGTCGACGACCAGAATCAGCACGCTCAGCAACAGCCAGGGCAAGTGCCCGAAACGCGAAGACTCAGGCATGCTTGCGCACCTCGCCGTCACCCTCAATGTTGCTCACGCAGCGGCTGCACAGTTCCGGATGCGCGGCGTGGCTACCGACGTCGGCACGCAGGTGCCAGCAACGACCGCACTTGGCATGCGCGGACTTGACGATCCTCAGCTTCAGGCCCGGCACCTCGGTGCTGACGGCATCGGCCGGCGCATCCGCCAGGGGCGCGGTGGTGGCAGCGGAGGTGATCAGCGCGAAGCGCAGCTCGTCGCCGAGCTTGGCCAGATCGCCGCTGAGGGCGTCGTCGCTGAACAGGGTGACCTCAGCCTGCAGGCTGGCGCCGATGGTCTTGCTCGCACGCATGGCCTCCAGTTCCTTGTTGACCGCGCCCTTGACGTCCATCACGCGCTGCCAATAGGCCTGATCCAGCTCGAAGCCTTGCGGCAGACGCGCCAGGTTCTCGTACCAGGTGGCCAGCATCACCGACTCGGCGCGCTCACCCGGCAGGAACTGCCAGATTTCCTCGGCGGTGAACGCCAGGATCGGCGCCACCCAGCGCACCAGCGCCTCGCAGATGTGGAACAGCGCGCTCTGGCAGGAGCGACGCGCCACGCTGTCGGCCGCCGTGGTGTACTGGCGGTCCTTGATGATGTCCAGGTAGAAGCCGCCCAGCTCCTGCACGCAGAAGTTGTGCACCTTGGAGTAGACGTTCCAGAAGCGGTACTCGCCGTAGGCCTCGGTCAGCTCGTCCTGCAGGCGCGCGGTGGCGTCCACCGCCCAGCGGTCGAGGTCGAGCATCTGCTCGGGTTGCAGCAGGTCCCTGGCCGGGTCGAAACCGTTGAGGTTGGCCAGCATGAAGCGCGCGGTGTTGCGGATGCGGCGGTAGGCGTCGGCACTGCGCTGCAGGATCTGGTCGGAAACGGCCATCTCGCCGGAGTAGTCGGTCGATGCTACCCACAGGCGCAGGATGTCGGCGCCCATGCTGTCGATCACCTTTTGCGGCGCGACCACGTTGCCGAGCGACTTGGACTGCTTGCGGCCCTGCTCGTCGACGGTGAAGCCGTGGGTCAGCAGTTCCTTGTACGGCGCGTGGCCGTCGATGGCGCAGCCGGTCAGCAGGGAGGAATGGAACCAGCCGCGGTGCTGGTCGGAACCTTCCAGATAGAGGTCGGCCACCGGACCGCTGCGGTGCCCCAGGTCGGCGTGGGAACCGCGCAGCACGTGCCAGTGGGTGGTGCCGGAGTCGAACCACACGTCCAGGGTGTCGCGGCTCTTGTCGTACTGCTCGGCCTCGGCGCCCAGCAGCTCGGCGGCGTCGAGCTTGAACCAGGCTTCGATGCCCTCCTGCTCGACGCGCCCCGCCACCTCTTCCATCAGTTCGACGGTGCGCGGGTGCAGCTCGCCGCTCTCCTTGTGGGTGAAGAACGGGATCGGCACGCCCCAGTTGCGCTGACGCGAGATGCACCAGTCCGGGCGACCGGCGATCATGCTGTGCAGACGCGCCTGGCCCCAGGCCGGGACGAACCTGGTTTGTTCGATGGCAGCCAAGGAGCGCTCACGCAGGGTGCCGCCCTCTTTCGGCTGGCTGTCCATGCCGACGAACCACTGCGCAGTGGCGCGGTAGATCAGCGGCGTCTTGTGGCGCCAGCAGTGCATGTAGCTGTGGCTGATGGTGGCGTGCTTGAGCAGCGCACCGGCTTCTTCGAGCTTGCTGACGATGGCCGGGTTGGCCTTCCAGATGAACTGGCCGCCGAAGAACGGCAGCGACTCGGCGTACACCCCGTTGCTCTGTACCGGGTTGAGGATGTCATCGTTGCTCATGCCGTACGCCTTGCAGGTACGGAAGTCGTCCTCGCCGTAGGCGGGTGCGGAGTGAACGATACCGGTACCGGCGCCCAGCTCGACGTAGTCGGCCAGGTACACCGGCGACAGACGCTCGTACAGCGGGTGGCGGAAGTTGATCAGGTCCAGCGCCGCGCCCGGCGCGGTGGCCACCACCTCGCCCTGCAGGTCGTAGCGCTGCAGGCAGCTTTCCACCATTTCCTCGGCCAACAGCAGCAGGCGGTCACCGACGTCGACCAGGGCGTAGGTGAATTCCGGATGCACGTTCAGCGCCTGGTTGGCCGGGATGGTCCAGGGCGTGGTGGTCCAGATGACGATGGCGGCCGGCTTGCTCAGGCTGGCCAGACCGAAGGCGGCGGCCAGCTTGTCGGCATCGGCGACCGGGAAGGCGACGTCGATGGCTTCGGACTTCTTGTCCATGTACTCGACTTCGGCCTCGGCCAGCGCCGAGCCACAGTCGAAGCAGAAGTTGACCGGCTTGAGGCCCTTGAACACGAAACCGTTCTTGACCATCTCGGCCAGGGCGCGGATCTCGCCGGCCTCGTTGGCGAAGTTCATGGTCAGGTAGGGGTTGTCCCAGTCACCCAGCACGCCAAGGCGGACGAAACCGGCCTTCTGCTCTTCCACCTGTTCGGCGGCATAGGCACGGCAGCGCTCGCGGGTCAGGTCGGCCGGCTGGTTCTTGCCGAAGGTGGTCTCGACCTTGTGCTCGATCGGCAGGCCGTGGCAGTCCCAGCCCGGCACGTAGGGCGCGTCGAAGCCGGCCATGGTCTTGGAACGGGTGATGATGTCCTTGAGGATCTTGTTCAGCGCGTGGCCGATGTGAATGCTGCCGTTGGCGTAGGGGGGGCCGTCGTGCAGGATGAACTTCGGACGCCCCTCACCCGCCTTGCGCAGCTTCTCGTACAGGCCAATATCAATCCAGCGCTGCAGGGTCTGCGGCTCGCGTTGCGGCAGGCCAGCCTTCATCGGGAAGGGGGTGTCGGGCAGGTTCAGCGTGGCTTTGTAATCGGTCATGTCGGACTCTTCATCAGCGGGTGGCTCTGCCAATATTCACGGGCAGTTGCAATATCGGCGGCAATTGCCGCCTTCAAAGCCTCCAGCGAGGCGAAACGCTGCTCATCACGCAGCTTGTGGTGGAAAGCCACCGAGAGGCGCCGGCCATACAGATCGCCGGCAAAATCCAGAAGGTGTACTTCCAGATGGGCGCTGCCGTCACCGGCAACGCTGGGGCGCACGCCAATATTGGCGACGCCTGGTTGAATCACGCCATCGACGTCACAGCTCACCAGATAGACGCCGGTCAGCGGCACCTTACGCCGCTTGAGCTGGATATTGGCAGTGGGGGCATTCAGCTGGCGACCGAGCTTCTGCCCGTGCAGCACCCGCCCGACGATGCGAAACGGCCGCCCCAGCAGGGCTTCGGCCAGTTCGAAATCACCATCGGCTAGCGCCTGGCGCACGCGTGTGCTGCTGACCCGGCCACCGCGCACCTCGACCGTGGTCGAGGCATCGACGCTGAAGCCATGACGCTGGCCAGCCGCCTTGAGAAATTCGAAATCGCCGGCCCGGTCGCAACCGAAGCGGAAATCGTCGCCGATCTCCAGGTCCCTGACCTTGAGCCCGTCGACCAGCACGCGCTGCACGAACTCGGCCGCCGACAACTCCCGCAGCCGGCGATTGAAGGCCAGGCACAGCACCATGTCGACGCCTTCCGCAGCCAGCAGGGCAAGCTTGTCACGCAGGCGGGTCAGGCGCGCCGGAGCGGTATCCGGGCCGAAGAATTCTCGCGGCTGCGGCTCGAAGATCACCACGCAACTGGGCACGGCCAACTCCGCGGCACGCTCGCGCAGGCGCGCCAGGATGGCCTGGTGCCCACGATGAACGCCGTCGAAATTACCGATGGTGACCACACAGCCCCGCGCCTGGGACTGCAGGTTATGAAGACCTCGAACCAGCTGCATAGCACGCTTCTTGTTCACAAAGTGGCCGATTATACGCACAGCACGCCATGCACAACAGGCGTCAAAGCGCCCGTCGGGCAAAGTCGCGCAGACGGAATCCCAGCAGCAGCAACATGCCGAAGTAGGTGATCAGGCCGGCGACCACCAGCCCCGCGAGGCGCAACAGGCGCAGCGGCATCTCGCCATCGGCCCAGGCCGGCATGACCTGCAGCAAGCCCAGCAACACCGCGACCATGGCCACCACCGCCAGCACCAGCTTGAGCAGGAACAGACCCCAGCCGGGCAACGGGCGGAAGATGTCGGCGCGGCGCAGCTGCCAGTACAGCAGGCCGGCGTTGAGGCAGGCCGCCAGGCTGATCGCCAGCGCCAGGCCGGCGTGCGCCAGCGGGCCGACCAGCGCCAGGTTCATCAGCTGGGTGAAGAGCAGCGTCACCACGGCGATCTTCACCGGCGTCTTGATGTTCTGCTGCGCGTAGAAACCGGGCGCGAGAATCTTCACCAGGATGATGCCGAGCAGCCCGATGGAATAGGCGATCAGCGCCTGCTGGGTCATCAGCGCATCGGTGGCGCTGAACTTGCCGTACTGGAACAGCGACACGGTCAACGGCTCGGCCAGTACCGCCAGCGCCAGCGCACTGGGCAGCACCAGCAGGAAGCACAGGCGCAGGCCCCAGTCGAGCAGGCGCCGGTACTCCTCACGGTCGCGACTGGCGTAGGTCTTGGACAGCGCCGGCAGGAGGATGGTCCCCAGCGCCACGCCCAGCACCCCGGAGGGCAGCTCCATCAGGCGATCGGCGTAGTACATCCAGGACACCGAGCCGGCCACCAGGAACGAGGCGAAGATGGTGTTGATGATCAGCGAGATCTGGCTCACCGAGACGCCGAAGATCGCCGGCCCCATCTGCTTCAGCACCCGCCACACGCCGAGGTCGGAGAAATTCAGCCGCGGCAGGACCAGCATGCCGATCCGTTTCAGGTGCGGAAGCTGCCAGACCAGTTGCGCCACGCCGCCAGCCAGTACCGCCCAGCCGAGCGCCATGATCGGCGGGTCGAAATAGGGGGGCAGGAACAGCGCGAAGACGATCATGCTGACGTTGAGCAGGGTCGGCACGAAGGCCGGCACCGAGAAGCGGTTCCAGGTATTGAGGATGGCACCGGCCAGCGAGGACAGGGAAATCAGCAATATATAAGGAAAGGTCACCCGCAACAGATCGACGGTCAGCCCGAAGCGCTCGCCGTCCTCGGCGAAGCCCGGCGCCGAGGCCCAGACGATCCAGGGGGCGGCCAGTACGCCGATGGCGGTCACCAGCGCCAGCACCAGCGTCAGCAGGCCGGAGACATAGGCGACGAAGGTGCGCGTGGCCTCCTCGCCCTGCTGCATCTTGTACTCCGCCAGAATGGGTACGAAGGCCTGGGAGAACGCGCCCTCGGCGAAGATGCGACGCAGCAGGTTGGGCAGCTTGAAGGCCACAACGAAGGCGTCCGACGCCACCCCGGCACCGAAGGTGCGGGCGATGATGGTGTCACGCACGAAGCCCAGCACGCGGGAAACCATGGTCAGAGAGCTGACGGCAGCCAGGGATTTGAGCAGATTCATGGAGGTCAGGGCTTTTCCGAACGGCGGCGAACGTGGACAATCCGCCGCTCGCAAAAGCGTCGAGTGTAGCGAGCCACCGCTGGTCAGGCCAGCGGCGAAAAGCAACCGCGGACTTGACAGCCGATAGTCATGTCGGCATGATTCGCGGCCTTAATTTGTGTAAACCCCCCAGTTTTCGAGGAGCTTGACGGTGGCCAACTCACCTTCTGCCAAAAAACGCGCCAAACAGGCTGAGAAGCGCCGTAGCCATAACGCCAGCCTGCGCTCGATGGTCCGTACCTACATCAAGAACGTGGTCAAGGCTATTGCTGCCAAGGATCTCGAGCTTGCCAAGACCGCTTACACCGCAGCCGTTCCGGTCATCGACCGCATGGCTGACAAAGGCATCATCCACAAGAACAAAGCCGCTCGTCACAAGAGCCGCCTGAACGCGCACATCAAGGCGCTGGGCGAAGCTGCTGCCGCCTAATCGCGACAGGTTCTTGAAAAACCGGCCCCTGTGGCCGGTTTTTTATTGCCCCGGATTCCTGCTCCGCGGCCATAAAAAATGCCCGCGCTCCCAGGGAGGCGGGCATTTTTCTGCAAGACCCTCAGCCGCGCGCGGCCTTGATCACCTCGATGTAAGGCTCGGCGTTGCGCTGGTCCTGGATCAGCGCAACGAAGTCGTTGCCCTGCGCATCCGTCGCGGCGAGATCATGGCCGGCGGCCACGAAAAAGCCCACGAAGCGCTCGAAGTCATCGACACGCAGGCCACGGTAGGCCTTGACCAGCTTGTGCAGCGCCGGCGGCGTGGCGTCCGCCGGTTCCACCGCAAGGAACAGCTTGATCGAGTCATCGCTGATTTCTTCGCCAATCACCTGCTTCTTGTCTTTACGCATCGCCTGCTCCCGCCAGCATTACAGAGGGCCGGCAGTGTACCGCCGAGCCGGGCGCCGCTCAACGCGCAGCCGGACACGCTAACACCGGGACGACTGCCGCAACAGCCGACCTAGGTCATACCGCGCCCGGCATCCTGGCTCCTATAATGCGCCAAGCCACCCTGGAGCCAGCATGTCACGTCAATCGTTACCGCTGTTCGCCGCCTGGCGCCAGACCCGGCGCGCCGGTTATTCGTGGAAGGCCCTGCGTGGCGACCTGAGCGCCGGCCTGACGGTCGGCATCATCGCCATTCCCCTGGCCATGGCGCTGGCCATCGCCGTGGGTGTGGCGCCCCAGCACGGCCTCTACACCGTCCTGATCGCGGCGCCGCTGATCGCCCTGTGCGGTGGCTCGCGCTTCAACATCTGCGGCCCCACGGCCGCCTTCGTGGTGATCCTCCTGCCGATCACCCAGCAATACGGCCTGGGCGGCCTGCTGCTGTGCACGATGCTCGCCGGAGCCATTCTGATCGCCCTGGGACTGCTGCGCGCCGGACGCCTGATCGAGTTCGTGCCCTACCCGGTGACACTGGGTTTTACCGCCGGCATCGGCATCGTCATCGCCATCCTGCAGATCAAGGACCTGTTCGGCCTGCACCTGGCCAGCACACCCCATCACCTGCTGGAACAGCTGAAGCTGCTGGCGCAGGCCCTGCCCGGCCTGCAACCGGGCGACAGCCTGGTCGGCGCAGCGGCCCTGGCAACGCTACTGATCTGGCCGCGTCTGGTGCCGAAAGTCCCCGCGCACCTGGTCGCCCTGGCGCTTGGCGCACTGCTGGCGCTCGCCCTGGAGCAGCTCGGGCTGCCCGTGGCGACACTCGGCGAGCGCTTCAGCTATCAGCTCGATGGCGTCGAATACCCCGGCATCCCGCCGTTCCTGCCGGACCTGGCCCTGCCCTGGAACCTGCCCGGCGCCGACGGCCAACCCCTGACGCTGTCCTTCGAACTGATCCGCCAACTGCTGGCCCCGGCATTCGCCATCGCCATGCTGGGCGCCATCGAATCGCTGCTCTGCGCCGTGGTAGCCGACGGCATGACCGGCAGCAAGCACGACCCCAATGCCGAACTGGTCGGCCAGGGGTTGGGTAACCTGGCCGCGCCCTTCTTCGGCGGCATCACCGCCACTGCCGCCATCGCCCGCACTGCTGCCAACGTGCGCGCCGGTGCCTTCTCGCCACTGGCCGCCCTGGTGCATGCCGGTGTGGTGCTGGCGGCGATCCTGCTGCTGGCACCGCTGTTCAGCTACCTGCCGATGGCCGCGCTGGCGGCGTTGCTGCTGATGGTGGCGTGGAACATGAGCGAGCCGCAGCATGTCCTGCACACCCTGCGCATCGCGCCGCGCAGCGATGTGCTGGTGCTGCTGGTCTGCCTGGTGCTGACGGTGCTGTTCGACATGGTGCTGGCCGTGGGCGTCGGCCTGCTGCTGGCCGCCGGGCTGTTCATCAAGCGCATGAGCGAACTGACCGACACCGCGAGCCTCAACCGTCAGCAGCGCCAGGTCCTGCAGGACCTGCCCGAGCACGTGCTGGCGTACGCCATCCGTGGCCCGCTGTTCTTCGGTGCGGCGGAAAAGGCGCTGAGCGTACTGCGCCGCTTCACGCCGGGGGTGCGCATCGTGATCGTCGACATCACCGCCGTACCGCTGCTGGACATGACGGCGCTGGCCGCACTGGACAACGTCCTGCGCGACTATCGGCAGCAGAACGTGGCACTGATCCTCAGCGGCGCGACGGCTCAGGTGCGCCTGCAGCTGCGTCGCGCCGGGGTGCTGCGCCGCGAAGGCGAACTGGCCTACGTGCGCGACCTGGCACAGGCGCGCGCGAAGGCGTTGCGCTGGTTGGGGGAAAAACCTCAGGAAGCCTAGGCGCGCATGGCACACGCCCAAGGCGGGGCAGCGGCTTACAGGCCCTTGACCGCGAAGATGCCGGCAGCGTTGCGCCAGTAACCCTTGTAGTCCATGCCGTAGCCGAAGATGTAGCGGTCGATGCATTGCAGGCCGACGTAGTTGGCCTTCAGGTCCGGGCGTGCCTTGCGGTCATGCTCCTTGTCGATCAACACGGCAGTGTGCACGGCACGGGCGCCGGCATGGTGGCAGAAGTCGATGATGGCGCCGAGGGTATGCCCCTCGTCGAGGATGTCGTCGATGATCAGCACGTCGCGGTCGATGAACGAGACTTCCGGCTTGGCCTTCCAGAACAGTTCGCCACCGCTGGTTTCATTGCGGTAACGGGTCGCGTGCAGGTAGGACGCCTCGAGCGGGAAGTTCAGCTTGGGCAGCAGCTTGCCGGAGAAGATCAGCCCGCCGTTCATCACGCAGAACACCACCGGGTTGCTCTCGGCCAGTTCGGCATTGATCTGGCCGGCGACCTTGTCGATGGCCGCTTCGACCTGGGCGTCGGTGAACAGGCAGTCGGCTTCCGCCATGACTTGGCGGATGTGCGCGAGATCGGCGGACATGATGGCGTTCTCTCTTGATCGGGCTGATGAATGGCGCTGAACAGCCTGAAAGCTGATCGAGTCGTCAAATAAAAGCGGGCAAAGGTACAGACCTGGACAGCGCTTGCCAAGTCTCGCCTGACCAGCGTAGCCCATGCAGGACGCCGTGTGCCGTGACCCGCAAGTCACCCACCACTTGGCACGAGCAATGCTTTAATCTAACGCGATTTTTCCCAGAGCCCCGTTGGAGATCCCAGCCCATGCCCACTCGCGAGATCCGCCATCCGCTGATCCGTCACAAGATCGGCCTGATGCGCCGCGCCGATATCAGCACCAAGAATTTCCGTGAGCTGGCCCAGGAAGTGGGCGCCCTGCTGACCTACGAAGCGACTAACGACCTGCCACTGGAAGCCTACGAGATCGAAGGCTGGGCGGGCGCCGTGCAAGTCGAGAAGATCGCCGGCAAGAAGATCACCGTCGTGCCGATCCTGCGCGCCGGCATCGGCATGCTCGACGGCGTGCTCAGCCTGATTCCCGGCGCCAAGGTCAGCGCCGTGGGCGTGGCGCGCAACGAGCAGACGCTCGAGGCGCACACCTACCTGGAGAAGCTCGCACCGGAGATCGACTCGCGCCTGGCCCTGATCATCGACCCGATGCTGGCCACCGGCGGCTCCATGGTCGCCACCATCGACCTGCTGAAGAAAGCCGGCTGCAAGGACATCCGCGCCATGGTCCTGGTCGCTGCTCCCGAGGGCATCGAAGCGGTCGAGAAGGCGCATCCCGATGTGACCATCTTCACCGCCTCCATCGACCAGTGCCTGAACGAGCACGGCTACATCATCCCGGGCCTGGGCGATGCGGGCGACAAGATCTTCGGCACCAAGCAGAAGGACGCCTGACATGTCGCAGACGGAATTCAACGATCCGCTGTGGCGCCAGGGCATCTCCGGCGCACAGATGCTCTTCGTGGCTTTCGGCGCGCTGGTACTGATGCCGCTGATCACCGGCATGGACCCCAACGTCGCGCTGTTCACCGCCGGCATCGGCACCCTGCTGTTCCAGCTGGTGACCAAACGCCAGGTACCGGTGTTCCTCGCCTCCAGCTTCGCCTTCATCGCACCGATCCTGGCCGCCAAGGGCGAGTTCGGCCTGCCGGCCGTGATGGGCGGGATCATCGCCGCGGGCCTGGTCTACATCCTGCTGTCGGTGGTGGTCAAACTGCGCGGCCCGAGCTTCATCGACCGGCTGCTGCCGCCGGTGGTGATCGCACCGGTGATCATCTCCATCGGCCTGGCACTGTCGCCGGTGGCGGTGAACATGGCCATGGGCAAGGCCGGTGACGGCAGCGTGGAACTGGTGCCGTACCAGACCGCCATGCTGATCTCGATGCCGGCGCTGATCACCACCGTGCTGGTCGCCGTGCTCGGCCGTGGCATCTTCCGCCTGGTACCGATTCTCGCCGGCATCGCCGTTGGCTGCTCGATTGCCGCCCTGCTCGGCGTGATCGACAGCAGCGCCGTGAGCCAGGCCGCCTGGATCGCCATGCCCAATTTCATCGCGCCGGAGCTGCACTGGGGCGCCATCCTGTACATGGTGCCGGTCGCACTGGCACCGGCTATCGAGCACATCGGCGGCGTGGTGGCGATCGGTAACGTCACCGGCAAGAACTTCGTGAAGAAGCCCGGCCTGCACCGCACCCTGCTCGGCGACGGCCTGGCCACCTCGGCCGCCGGCCTGTTCGGCGGCCCGCCCAACACCACCTACGCCGAAGTGACCGGCGCGGTGATGCTGACCAAGAGCTACAACCCGAAGATCATGACCTGGGCCGCCGTGTTCGCCATCGCCCTGGCCTTCATCGGCAAGTTCGGCGTGGCCCTGCAGAGCATTCCGGTGCCGGTGATGGGCGGCATCCTCTGCCTGCTGTTCGGCTCCATCGCGGTGGTGGGCCTGAACACACTGATCCGCCATCAGGTCGACCTGTCCGAAGCACGCAACCTGATCATCGTCTCGGTGACCCTGGTCTTCGGCATCGGCGGCATGGTCATCGGCGGCCAGGAGTTCGCCCTGTCGGGGATCTCCCTGTGCGCCATCAGCGCGCTGCTGCTCAACCTGCTGCTCCCTGGCGGTGCCGGCTGGCGCAATCGCGACCTCGAAGACGCGTGACCCCGCCGTAAAGAAAAGCCCGCGACCAGGTCGCGGGCTTTTTCGTTGCAGCGGGCTCGCGGCGGGCCTTACCAGCCGACGCCGAAGCCCAGGGTATAGCGGGTCTCGTCCAGGTCGCCTTCGGCGCCGCTGACGATGTCCTTTTCCGCCTTCATGTTCAGCGATGCCCAGTCGGTGACCTTGTAGCGCAGGCCGACCTCGGCATCCAGGCTGTATTCGGCGGCGCCATTGAGTGGCCGGCCGACCTCGCCGACGCTGAACAGCTGGACGGTCTTGCCGACCAGGTAGCGGTTGTAATCCCACTTCACGCTCAGCGCGTAGAAGCGGTCCTGCTCACCATTGCTGTAGCGGTAATCGCTGCGGTTGGCCAGGGTGGCGACGGAGAAGGCCCCCAGCTCGTCATCCCAGAACTGGTAACCCGGGCCCGTACCGATGGTGCGCTGACGCTCGACCTCCTCGACGCGGTCGCGCTTGTACTCGAAGCGGCCCTGCCAGAACAGCTTCTCGTTGAGGAAGCGGTCCAACGCGTACTCCGCACTCCAGTTGTCGGTGCTGACCACGCCGTCCTTCAACTCACGGTTGTAGTCGGCCAGCGCATTGTGCCGCCAGCGCCCGTGGCGCGCCTGGGTCTTGATATCAACGTCGTAGTCGTCGGAGTCGCGCTCGCCACGCTTGTAGTCCAGGCCAAGGTCGACGTTGCCCTTCCAGACGAAATCCTCCACCAGCGGTTTGGGCTTCATGATCTGCTCGATCTGCGCCAGCTCGACGGTCTTCGGCGCCTCGCCGTTGGCCAGGGTCACCTTGCCCGACTCGGCGGCCAGCAGCGACTTGGCTCGTTCCCCCTCGAGCGGGCCGAGCTTGACCAGCAGCTCGTGATCACTCTCCAGGGTGGCGATCTTCTTCCAGTCCAGCGCAATGGAACCGCCGTAGTCGGTCTGCAGCAGCAGCCGGCTGCCGTCGAAGACGCGGATGGTGCCGGTGAGGCGGTCGCCGTTCTTCAACCAGACGGTATCGGCGAAGGAAGCGGAACTGCACAGAGCGATGCTCAGGCCAAGCAGGGACAGCGATGTAGAGCGAGACATAGGTTGGGCGAAGGCGTTGGTGGGCGAAGGCCGGGCATTATCCGCAAGCCCGGCGACAGAGCAACAGCTGACCGACCGGAGCACCCAGAGTTCAGCTTTATCTGCCGGGCGGCGTTCTGCTGGGCGGCACTCCGTCGGGCGGCGTTCCGTTGGCCCGCACGCCGTCACCAGCCCACGCCGATACCGATCAGATAATGTCGATCGGCAACCGTCCTGCCCTGGCCACGCACCTGATCGAGCTCGTACAGCAGCGACAGGCGCGCCCACTGGTTGACGCGGTAGCGCAGGCCGAACTCGCTGTCGAGTACGTAGTCGATCTCGTCGATATGCGGAACCTGCAACTCGGCATTGGCGTAGAACTCGAAGCGGGTTCCCCACAGCAGGCGCTTGTAGTCCAGTTCCAGCGAGCTGGTATTGAATGCCAGGTCGTCGACATCCGATTCCAGGCGCACCCGGTTGAACTGGGCGATCAGGTCGAAGCGGCCGAGCTCGTCGTCCCAGAAGCGATACCCGGGGCCCGTGCCGACGATGCGCTGCCGCTGGATGGACTCGAACTCGTCCTCGCTCTGCTCGATGCCACCACGCCAGAACCAGTGCTGGGTGAAGAAGCGGTCGAGATCGTATTCCAGCTCCCAGTTGTCCTCGACCTTCCTGCCGTTCTTGGTCTCGTGCTCCAGTTCGCCACTGAGCACATGGCGCCAGCGCCCGTGCTCCACGCGGGTGTTGCCCTTGAGCTTCCATTCATCGACATCGTTCTGGTTGCGCTTCATGTCCAGCTTGGCATCGAGGTTGCCCTCCCAGACGTTATCCTCCAGCAACGGTCGTGGCGGCACCAGGCGGGTGATCTGCGCCAGCGGCAGGGTGTATTCCCGCGCCCCCTGCACCCGGACCATTCCGCTGCCGGCGGCCGCCAACCTTTCGCTGTGTTCGTTGTCGAAACCGCTGCGACGCACCAATAGGGGCTTGTCCGAACTCAGGGTGTCGATATCCTTCCAGTCGATGAGCACCTGGCCGGCATAGCGGGTCTTGAGCGCCAGCTTGCCGCCGTCGAGCAGGATGATTTCACCGCTGAGGCGGTCGCCATTGTTCAACCACACGGTGTCGGCCCAGGCCGGAGCAGCCAGGGCAATCAGGAAGCAGGCAAGCAGTACGCGCATGATAAGGACGAATCTCATGGGTAAAACGAAACCGCCAGAGTCTGCATGGCCGGGATCACCACCGGCAAGCGCGGAGGCGCGTCGCGAGGCACTGTATCTGGTGCTGGCGCAGATTCCGCAGGGCAAGGTCGTCAGCTACGGCGAGCTGGCTCAGCTGGCCGGCCTGGGCCGCGCAGCGCGCTGGGTCGGTCGCACGCTGAGCCAGTTGCCCGAAGGTACCCGCCTGCCCTGGCACCGCGTGATCGCCGCGGGCGGGCGCCTGAGCCTGGCCGCCGGCAGCCCGTCGGGCGCCGAGCAGCGCGCGCGCTTGCGTGCGGAAGGCATCAGCATCCTGAACGAACGTGTGGATATGCGCCGCCACGGCTGGCGCCCGATGGAGCGCAGCAGTTAGAGTGCGCCCTACCAACCTCCCCCCCGACCCAGACTCGAGCCTGATGCCACGCAAATCCTGGCGAGAAGCCCTCGCGACCTACGCCAACCCCGCCACCCTGGCCCTGCTGCTTCTCGGCTTCGCTGCCGGCCTGCCCTACATGCTGGTGTTCTCGACCTTGTCGGTGTGGCTGCGCGAAGCCGGTGTGGCGCGTGAAACCATCGGTTTCGCCAGCCTGATCGGCCTGGCGTATGCCTTCAAGTGGGTCTGGGCGCCGATGCTCGACCAGTGGCGCCTGCCGTTGCTGGGCAAGCTGGGACGACGCCGTTCCTGGCTGGTGCTGGCGCAGGGCCTGGTCGCCATTGGCCTGGTCGGCATGGCTAACTTCGACCCGCAGACGCACCTGTCGTCGCTGATCGCCCTGGCCGTGCTGGTCGCCTTCGCCTCGGCCACCCAGGACATCGCCGTCGATGCCTATCGCCTGGAGATCCTCGGTGACGAACACCAGGCAGCCCTGGCGGCCGCCTACATGACCGGCTATCGCGTCGCCGCACTGCTGGCGACGGCGGGCGCGCTGTACTTCGCCGAGGGCTTCGGCTCGACGGCGGAGAACTACCGCTTCGGCGCCTGGACCGGCACCTACCTGGTCTTCGGCCTGCTGATGCTCCCCGGCCTGCTGACCTCCATCTGGATGCGCGAGCCACCAGCACCGCCACACATCCACGCGGCGCCACCCAAGCACGGTTTCTTCCACCAGTTGCTGGCGATCGCGGCGGTCATCGTGCTGGTGATTGCCGTACCGACGATGTTCATCCAGTTCTACCAGAGCGACCTGGTGGCCATGCTGCTGGGTGAGGTCAGTGCACAGGAGCTGCTCTACAACGACCGCGCCTTCCTCCGCGCCATGCTCTACAGCACGCTGGCCTGCGTCTGTGCGTCGGGGCTGTTCTGGGGCGGCCTGGCGCCGGTGCTGAAGACCGCTGCGGCGAAGTACGGTTTCTTCCATCAGTTGCTGTCCGTACTGCTGCTGATCATCCTGCTGATCTCCGTGCCGGCGATGCTCACGCAGTACTACGAAAGCGACCTGATCCTGCTGTTCCAGGGACAGATGAGCCTGCAGGAGCTGCTGTACTACGATCGCGCCTTCCTGCGCGCCCTGCTCTACACCCTGCTCACCGGCCTCTCCATCTCCAGCCTGTTCTGGGGCGGCATGGCCCCGGTGCTGACGCCGGTCAACGACTTCATCCTGCGCTATCGCTGGCAGGCCCTGCTGCTGCTCAGCCTGATCGCTACCTATCGCCTGTCCGACACGGTGATGGGGGTGATGGCCAACGTCTTCTACATCGACCAGGGCTTCAGCAAGGAACAGATCGCCAGCGTCAGCAAGGTCTTCGGCCTGGTGATGACCCTGCTCGGCGCGGGTGCCGGCGGACTGCTGATCGTGCGCTTCGGCATCATGCCGATCCTGCTGATGGGCGCGGCGGCCTCGGCAGCCACCAACCTGCTGTTCATGATGCTGGTCGGCATGGGCCCGCACCTGAACATGCTGATCGTCACCATCAGCTGCGACAACTTCAGCGCCGGCCTGGCCACCTCGGCCTTCGTCGCCTACCTGTCGAGCCTGACCAACCTGAAGTTCTCCGCGACCCAGTACGCCCTGCTCAGCTCCATCATGCTGCTGCTGCCGCGCCTGATCGGCGGCTACTCCGGGGTGATGGTCGAGCACCTGGGGTATGCGCAGTTCTTCTTCGCCACCGCGCTGATGGGCATACCGACGCTGATCCTGATCCTGATCCAGTGGCGACGCGACAAGCGCCAGCCGCAGGTCGCCGCGACGCCGGCGAACGCGGAACAGGCCTGACCGACAGGCAAAAAGAAGCCCCGGACCTGCCGGGGGCTTCTTCGTTGCGGCGGCTGCCTCACTCGGCCTTGGCCAGATGTACCACGCGCTGCGGGAAGGGAATGCCGATTCCGGCCTCGGTCAGGCGCTCCTTGGCCAGCTCGGTGAAGGAGAAGGTCACCGGCCAGAAATCGCCGGTCGCCACCCAGACGCGCAGCGACAGGTTCACCGCGCTGTCGCCCAGCCCGGTAACGAACACCACCGGCTCAGGATCGAGGTGCACGCGCGGGTCCTTGGCGATCTCCAGCAAAACCTCACGCGCGCGCTTGATATCGCTGGAGTAGTCGATACCGACGTTGATGTCGGCACGCCGCCGTGGCTCACGCGAATAATTGGTGATGTGGCCGTTGGACAGGTTGCCATTGGGCACGATCACCACCTTGTTGTCGGCGGTCTTCAGCGTGGTGTGGAAGATCTGGATGTTGTCGACGCTCCCGGAAACGCCCTGCGCCTCGATCCAGTCGCCGGCGCGGAAGGGCCGGAACAGCATGATCAGCACGCCGCCGGCGAAGTTCGCCAGGCTGCCCTGCAGCGCCAGACCGATGGCCAGGCCGGCAGCACCGATCATAGCGATGAACGAGGTGGTCTCCACGCCGACCATCGAAGCCACGCTGATCAGCAGCAGAATGCGCAGGACGATGCGCACCAGGCTGCCGATGAAGCTGCCCAGGGCACGGTCCACGTTACGCGCCTCGAGAATCCGCCCGATGCTGGCAGTGAGCTTGCTGATCAGCCACCAGCCGATCAGCAGGGTAATTACCGCCAGAGTCAGCTTGCCGCTGTACTCCAGCACGACTGGCAGCCAGGCCTCTGACAGCTTGACCAGTTCGTCGACGTTCATCTCCATGGAGGGCTCCTGTTTCCTGTGCATGAAACGAAACCGCCATGGCATGCCATGGCGGTCAAAGTGCTATCAACCTAGGGTGCGACGCCCGAGGGCCGCAAAAGGTTCAATCGCGGAAGTTGTTGTACTGCAGCGGCATGCCGAACTCGTGACCACGCAGCAAGGCGATGGCTTCCTGCAGGTCGTCGCGCTTCTTGCCGGTGACCCGCACCTGCTCGCCCTGGATGGCGGCCTGCACCTTGAGCTTGGCATCCTTGATATGGGCGACGATCTTCTTCGCCAGCTCCTTGTCGATGCCCTCGCGGAAGGTCACTTCCTGCTTCATCACCTTGCCGGAGGCGTAGGGGTCCTTGGTTTCCATGCACTGGCAGTCGATCTTGCGCTTGATCAGGCTGTTGCGCACGATGTCGAGCACCTGCTCCAGCATGAACTCGGCCTCGGCCGTGATGGTGAGGGTCTTGTCCTTGCTTTCGATGCTGCATTTGCCACGCAGGTCGAAACGGCGTTCGAGTTCCTTGGTGGCGTTGTCGACCGCGTTGGTCAGTTCGTGTTTGTCCAGTTCAGACACGACGTCGAACGAAGGCATGAGTAGGCTCCTGATGGACGGCGCGATACTCTTCACGGAGTGAACGCGCCTGACTTGACGATAACTAAGACGCGCCCATTATAACCAGACTGATACACGCCGCTTGGCGTCCTTCCTATCTGCCTACGAGCCAGCCCCAATGCCAAACCCCCATCTCAGCATCCTGGTGGTGGATGATGCCAAGTTTTCCAGTGCCATGATCGGCCGCGCGCTCAGCCAGGCCGGCTATCAGGACGTGCGCTTCGCCAGCAGCGCCACGGAGGCCCTGCAGTTGCTCGAACAACGCCCGGCCAGCGTGCTCCTGGCCGACTGGCTGATGCCCGAGATCGATGGCCTGGAACTCACCGCGCGCGTGCGCCAGCTGGACGAGACCGCCGATCACTACACCTACATCATCCTGCTCACCGGCAAGGAAGGCGAAAACGTCCTGGGCGAGGCCTTCGACCGGGGTGTCGACGACTTCATCAGCAAGGCCGCGATGAACGAGCAACTGGTGCCCCGTGTCTACGCCGCGGACCGCCTGTGCAACACCCTGCAGCGCCTGCTGCATGAGAACCGCATGCTGACGCAGAACATCGCCAGCCTGGAACGACGCAATCTGATCGACCCCCTCACCGGCCTGGGCAACCCCCGCTACCTGCGCCAGAAGCTCACCGACAGCCTGCGCCAGGTCGAATCGCGCGGTGGTGCGGTGTGCTACCTGCTGATCGGCCTGCAGGAGGCCAGCCAGCTGCGCAGCCGCTACGGCGACCGCTTCTTCAACGAACTGCTGCACGGCGTGGCGCGGCGCCTGCAGCAGCTGGTCAGGCCGCTGGACGTGCTGACCCGCCTGGACGACAACCACTTCGGCCTGATCACCCTGCTCGAAGACCTGCACGAATGCTCGCCCAGCAGCTTCAAGCGGCTGCACGAGGGCCTGAACCTCAAGGCCTTCAAGACCAGCGAAGGCTTCATCACCCTGAAAGCCGGCATCAGCCTGGTCGGCCTGGACGCCAAGGCCCTGCCCACTACTCCCGAGCAGCTGCTCCAGCACGCGGAAACACTCCTGGCCGATTCCTACGCCAGCGGTCGGGTCGCCGCCGTGCGCCTGCCGCTGCCGTGACCTGGCACATCCTCGGCGCAGGCAGCCTGGGCAGTCTCTGGGCCACGCGCCTGGCCCGCGCCGGCCTGCCGGTCCGCCTCATCCTGCGCAGCCCGCAACGCCTGACGGCCTATCGCGCTGCAGGCGGCCTGACCCTGATCGAGGCGGGCCAGCGCAGCCAGTACGCGATTCCCGCCGAGCTGGCAGAGGCCGACACGCCGATTCATCGCCTGCTCCTGGCGTGCAAGGCCTACGACGCCGAACCCGCAGTGGCGAGCATCGCCTCGCGCCTGGCAGCGGACGCCGAGCTGCTGTTGCTGCAGAACGGCCTGGGCAGCCAGGATGCCGTGGCGCAGCGCCTGCCCCGGCAGCGTTGCCTGTTTGTGTCCAGCACCGAGGGCGCGTTCCGCCCCGCCGACTTCCAGGTCGTGTTCGCCGGCAATGGCCACAACTGGCTGGGCGATCCGCGCGACCCTCTGCCGCCCACCTGGCTGGACGAGCTGCAGCGTGCCGGCATCGCCCATCAATGGAGCCCGGACATCCTCACCCGGTTGTGGCGCAAGCTGGCGCTCAACTGTGCGATCAACCCGCTGACCGTGCTGCATGACTGCCGCAACGGGGGGCTGAGCGAGCACCCCGCAGAAGTGGCTGCGCTCTGCGCGGAACTGACCGAGCTGCTGCAGTGCTGCGGTCAACCGGCGGCGGCGCAGGACCTGCACGCCGAGGTGCAACGGGTGATCAGCGCCACGGCGGCGAACTACTCCTCCATGCATCAGGACGTGGCCCAGAGCCGCCGCACCGAGATCACCTACCTGCTGGGTCATGCCTGCGCGACCGCGCAGCGGCACGCCCTGCGCCTGCCGCACCTGAGCCACCTGCAGCAGCGCCTGCTGCGGCACCTGCGCGAGCGCGGGCTGCCGCTGGACTGAGTGCCAGGTGAGTGCAATCCGCCACTCACCCCGGCCTGACGTGGCAATGCCCCGGCAGCCGCGTTAACCTGCCGCTTCTATCCGCGACCACGACACGCCCATGAGACTGCGCCAACGCCTCGACAACCTGCCGGTCGGCCGCAAACTGCTCGCGGCGCTGCTGGTGTTGCTCGCGGCGGTCCTGCTGGTCGCCAACCTAGCCTTCATCAGCGCCGCCTACTGGATCACCCAGGAGAGCATGGCGCCTCAGGCCCTGCACACGCTCGCCCGGCTCATAGCCAGCCCGGCGCTGAGCAAGGAGGCCTTGCACTCGCCCGCCTCCGCCCAGGCGCTGCTCAAGCGCCTGGATGAATACGCGCCGCTGCGCGCCGCCGTGATCTACGACAGCAACGGCACCAGCCTGGCGCAGCTGCAACGCGGGGAAAAACTACAGTTGCCGGAGCAGCTGAGCGAACTGCAGAACTGGCGCAACACCGCCTTCCGCACCAACCTGCTGGTGGACCTGCCGCACCCCAGCGGGCGCCCTGGCGCGCTGCTCCTGGTCGCCTCCAGCGAGCTGCCCGGGGCGTTCTACACCGGCACCCTGACCGCAAGCCTGGTGATCCTGGCCTTCAGCGTGCTGCTCTGGCTGCTGGTGGCCAAGCAGATCAGGCGCCTGGTGACCAAGCCGATCCGTCGCCTCGAGGAATTGTCACGCCAGGTGACCCGCGAAGAGAACTACGCCCTGCGCGCCACCCGCGGCAACCGCGACGAGATCGGCAGCCTGGCCGAAGCCTTCAACACCATGCTGATGCGCATGGAGGCACGCGAGCAGCAGCTCAGGCGCGCCCGCGACGATGCCCAGCAAGCCTTCGACCAGGCGCAGAGCCTGGCCGAGGAAACCCGTCACTCCAACCGCAAGCTGGAGCTGGAAGTCCAGGTGCGCGGCAAGATCGAGAAGAAGCTCACCGGCTTCCAGAACTACCTCAACAGCATCATCGACTCCATGCCCTCGGCGCTGATCGCCCTGGACGACATGCTCTACGTCACCCAGTGGAATCAGGAGGCCAGCGCGCTATCCGGCACGCGCCTGGATGAGGCGCTGAACCAGCCGGTATTCCTCGCCTTCCCGCCGCTCAAGCCGTTTCTCGCGCAGCTCAAGCGAACCGCCGAACAGCACAAGGTGGAAAAGATCGAGCGCGTCACCTGGCACAAGGACGAGGAACCACGCCACTACGCCCTGACCTTCTATCCGCTGATGGGCAGCGCCGGCCGTGGCGTGGTGATCCGCATCGACGACATCACCCAGCGTCTGGCGCTGGAGGAAATGATGGTGCAGTCGGAGAAGATGCTCTCCGTCGGCGGCCTGGCAGCGGGCATGGCGCACGAGATCAACAACCCGCTCGGCGCCATCCTGCACAACGTGCAGAACATCCGCCGGCGCCTGTCCGCCGACCTGGAGAAGAACATCGAGCGGGCCGAGCAGGCCGGCGTCAGCCTGGAGGCCATCCAGCACTACATGGATGCGCGGGAAATCCCCCGCCTGCTCGACGGCATCCAGCACGCCGGGCAGCGCGCCGCCAAGATCGTCAGCCACATGCTCAGTTTCAGCCGGCGCAGTGATCGCCAGCTGTCGCCCTGCGAGCTGCCGGCGCTGATCGACCAGGCGCTGGAGATCGCCGGCAACGACTTCGACCTGGCCGACGGCTTCGACTTCAAGACCCTGCAGATCGAGCGCCACTTCGAAGCCGGCCTGGGCCCGATTGCGGGAACTGCCAACGAACTGGAGCAGGTGCTGCTCAATCTGCTGAAGAACGCCGCGCAGGCCATTCACCAGCGCGACGACGACAGCGAGCCGGGGCGCATCATCCTGCGCACCCGGCAAACCGGGCAATGGGCGGAAGTGCAGGTGGAGGACAACGGTACGGGCATGAGCGAGGTGGTGCGCAAGCGCATCTTCGAGCCCTTCTTCACCACCAAGGAAGTCGGCCAGGGCACGGGCCTCGGGCTGGCCGTGTCCTATTTCATCATCACCAACAACCACAAGGGGCAGATGGAGGTGCATTCCACGCTGGGCCAGGGTACCTGCTTCACCCTGCGCCTGCCGCTGGCCACCCTGCTCGACAACACAGGACACTGAACCATGGGTTTCCGCCTCTCCAAGATCTACACCCGCACCGGCGACCAGGGAGAAACCGGCCTGGCCGATGGCCGTCGGGTCGGCAAGGACCATCCGCGCATCGAGGCCATCGGCGAGCTGGACAGCTGCAACAGCCAGCTCGGCCTGCTGCTGGCCGAACTGGACGAGGCGAGCGCCACCTGGCCGGGCCTGCGGGAGGTCAGCGATGTGCTGCGCCCGTGCCAGCATCGCCTGTTCGACCTTGGCGGCGAACTGGCGATGCCCGACTACCAGGCCCTGCAGCAGGAGGAAGTGGAGCGCCTGGAAGTGGTGATCGACCGCTGGAACGAGGAAGTCGGCCCACTGCAGAACTTCATCCTGCCCGGCGGCTCGCGCCTGATTGCCCAGGCCCACGTCTGCCGCAGCTTCGCCCGCAGCAGCGAACGCCGCTGCCAGCACCTCAACGCCGTGGAGCCGCTGCGCGCCGTCGGCCTGGCCTACGTCAACCGGCTGTCCGACCTGCTGTTCGTCGCTGCGCGCCTGATCGCCAGGCGCCAGGGCGTCGCCGAGGTCCTCTGGCAGGCTGCCGAAAAGCCCTGAACCGCGACTACAGGGCGGCGTCTGGCCAGAACGCGCGGATACCGGCGACACCCTGCGCGCCGACCTGCCAGGCGCGCTCGATGTCGCTCGGGCCAACGCCCCCCAGCAGATAGGCCGGCAGGTTGCAGCCCGCGAGCAGCTCGCTGGCGGCGTCCCAGCCCAGGGGTTGTGCCTCGGGGTGGGTGGCGGTGGCCTGTACCGGCGACAAGGTGACGAAATCCACCCCCATCTGCGCGGCCAACGCCAGCTCCTCGGCGGCGTGGCAGGATGCAGCCAGCCAGCGCTGCTCCGGGAACGGCCGCCCACCCGCCGCATACTTGCGCAGCTGTTCGGCCGTCAGGTGCCAGCCGGCAGCCGGGAAGTCTCCCAGCCACTCCAGCGGCCCCTTGAGCATCAGTTGCGCCTTGCCTGCGCACAGCCCCTGCACGTCCACCGCCAGGTCGCGGTACTGCGGGTCGAACATGTTCGGCGCGCGCAGCTGAATCAGCCGTACGCCGGCGTCCAGGGCCTTGCGTACGCCGGCGAGCAGCTCGGCGGACTGCAGGCCGTCCGGGGTGATCAGGTAGCACTCAGGCAAGCGTGCAGCGGCGACTATCGGCGTGTTGGCAGCGGGAAACTCGTACTCCAGCAACTGCCGCTCGCTGACCCAGGCCAGCGGCTGTCCCTCGGCACCGCGGGGCTCGCCGGTGAACGCCGTGACCTCCCAGACATCCAGCAGGACCTGCTTGTCCGGATAGTCATGGCGAATCTGGATCAGCGGACGGCTGGCCGTCGGGCGGATCGCCAACTCCTCTTCCAGCTCGCGAGCCAGGGCCACGCTCACCGCCTCGCCCGCCTCCACCTTGCCGCCGGGAAACTCCCACAGGCCACCCTGATGCTTGTCCTCGGGGCGCCTGGCGATCAGGATGCGCCCATCGACGCCCCGAATCACCGCTGCCGCGACATGCACACGCTTCACCGCTTTACCTCCTGCAATGCTGCCTGGTACCAGCGCTGAAACGCTGGCCAGCGATAGATGGTTTCGACATAGGCCGCCGCCGCTGTCGGCAGGGCCACATGGTAACTGCGCAGACGCGCGGCCACCGGCGCATAGAAGGCGTCGGCGATGCTGGCCGGGCCGAACAGGTAGTTGCCCTTGGCCGCGAAGCGCTCGCGACAGCCCGCCCAGATCGCGCAGATGCGATCAATGTCGGCCTGGGCGTCGTCCGGCAACTCGGTCAGCGCCTGGTCGCGTGCCAGGTCCATCGGCAGGTGGCTACGCAGGGCGATGAAGCCACTGTGCATCTCCGCGCAGACGCTGCGCGCCAACGCCCGGGCCTGGCGCTCCGCCGGCCACAGCTGAGCCTCGGGGTAGCTTTCGGCCAGGTATTCGGCAATCGCCAGGGAGTCCCACACCGGCCCCTGCTCGGTGATCAGCACCGGCACCTTGCCGGTGGGCGAATGGCGCAGCAGTTGCGCACGGCTGTCCGGCTGGTACAGGCGCACCAGCACCTCGTCGCAGGCCGCGCCCGACAGATCCACCGCCAGCGCGGCGCGCAGCGACCAGGAGGAGTAGTTCTTGTCGCCGATCACCAGTTGCATTGCCATATCGCGTCTCCCGAGCATTCCATCGTTGAAGTCAGCCGACGTTAAGAGCCCGCTCGCCCAATAGCAAATTCCCGCGCGTCATGGGCTCATGAGGCGCGGGAATAGCTGGAGAACGACAGGCGAGGGACGAAACACCCTGGCGGTTGCCGCCCAGGGTCTGACGCTCATCGCTGCCTCTGTCAGGTGCGATATTCGGCGTTGATCTTCACGTACTCGTGAGACAGGTCGGTGGTCCAGATCGTCTCGCTGCAGGCACCGCGGCCGAGCTCGATACGGATGGTGATCTCCTCCTGGGCCATCACCGCCGCGCCCTGCTCTTCGGTGTAGGTGGTCGCACGGCAGCCCTTGCTGGCGATGCAGACCTCGCCCAGGAACACGTCGATCTTGCTCACGTCCAGTTGCGGCACGCCGGCATAGCCCACCGCCGCGAGGATGCGCCCCCAGTTCGGGTCGGAGGCGAACAGTGCGGTCTTGATCAGCGGCGAATGCGCCACGGCATAGGCCACGTCCAGGCATTCCTGGTGTGTGCCGCCACCGTTGACCTGCACGGTGACGAACTTGGTCGCCCCCTCGCCGTCACGCACGATGGCCTGGGCCACTTCCATGAACACCTCGAATACCGCCTGCTTGAGCTTGCTGAACAGCTCGCCGGAAGCCTCGGTGATTTCCGCCAGCGCGGCCTGGCCGGTGGCGATCAGCATGCAGCAGTCGTTGGTGGAGGTATCGCCGTCGATGGTGATGCGGTTGAATGACTTGTTCGCCGCATCGCGCACCAGGTCCTGCAGCACACCCTGGGCGACCTGGGCGTCGGTGGCGATGTAGCCGAGCATGGTGGCCATGTTCGGACGAATCATGCCGGCGCCCTTGGAGATGCCGGTGACGGTCACCGTCACGCCGTCATGGGAGAACTGGCGGCTGGCCCCCTTGGGCAGGGTATCGGTGGTCATGATGCCGGTGGCGGCGGCTTCCCAGTTGTCCGCCTTGAGATCGTCGAGAGCGGCCTGCAGGGCGGACTCGATCTTCTCCACCGGCAGCGGCTCGCCGATCACACCGGTGGAGAACGGCAGCACCGCGTTTTCCGTGACGCCTGCCAGTTCGGCCAGACGTGCGCAGGCACGACGGGCACGGGCCAGACCGTCGGCACCGGTACCCGCGTTGGCGTTGCCGGTATTGGTCAACAGGTAACGCACCTCGCCGCCCAGGCGTTCGCGGGTGACCAGCACCGGCGCCGCGCAGAAGGCGTTGGTGGTGGTGACCCCGGCGATCCGCGAACCTTCGGCACAGCGCATCACCACCACATCCTTGCGCCCCGGTCGCTTGATGCCGGCAGAGGCAATGCCCAGTTCGAAGCCGGGAACCGGATGCAGGGTAGACAGCGGGCCAAGACCAACAGCCATGAGATGCGCTCCTTCAAATAGATGGTGATCGCCTCGAGGCGACCGAATGAGATGGTAAAACGCCGCGAACGGTCGAACCGTTCGCGGCGCTGTCAGGGCGCTGGCAGCATAGCCGAAGCGCCCGCTACTGCAAGCGACGGGATCAGCTGATCTGGCCGTGGCAGTGCTTGTACTTCTTGCCCGAGCCGCAGGGGCACGGCTCGTTGCGACCGACCTTCTGCTCGCTGCGCACCGGGGCGGAGGCCACCGCGACGTCGCCCTCTTCGGCGTTGCCTTCGTCAGCGGCCAGCGCCGATGCATCGGCGTGCTGGAACTGCATGCGCTCGGCCATGGCCTCGGCCTCGCGACGCAGGCGGGCTTCCTCTTCCGCCGGATCCTCGCGGCGCACCTGAACGTGGCAGAGCACACGGATGGTGTCGCGTTTGATCGACTCGAGCAGCTCCTGGAACAGGGCGAAGGACTCGCGCTTGTATTCCTGCTTGGGGTTCTTCTGCGCGTAACCACGCAGGTGGATGCCGTGACGCAGGTGATCCATGGTGGACAGGTGGTCCTTCCACAGGTCGTCGAGCACGCGCAGCAGAATCTGCTTCTCGAAGGTGCGCAGCGCTTCGGCGCTGGCCTGGGTTTCCTTCTCGTTGTAGGCGGTGATCAGCTCGGCGAGGATGCGCTCGCGCAGGGTTTCCTCGTACAGCTTGTCGTCTTCGTCCAGCCATTGCTGGATTGGCAGCTGGATGCCGAAATCGCTCTGCAGCGTCGACTCCAGGCCTGCGATATCCCACTGTTCCGGCATCGACTGCGGCGGGATATGGCCGTTGATGGCGGCGGTCAGCACTTCCTCGCGGAACTCGGCGATGGTGTCGCCAACGTTCTCGGCAGCCAGCAGGCTGTTGCGCATGTGGTAGATCACCTTGCGCTGCTCGTTGGCCACGTCGTCGAACTCGAGCAGCTGCTTGCGCATGTCGAAGTTGCGGCCTTCGACCTTGCGCTGGGCCTTCTCGATGGCATTGGTGACCATGCGGTGCTCGATGGCCTCGCCGGACTGCATGCCGAGGGCCTTCATGAAGTTCTTCACCCGGTCGGAGGCGAAGATGCGCATCAGGTTGTCTTCCAGCGACAGGTAGAAGCGGCTGGAGCCCGGGTCACCCTGGCGACCGGCACGGCCACGCAGCTGGTTGTCGATACGACGCGACTCGTGGCGCTCGGAGGCGATCACGTGCAGGCCGCCGGCTTCGATCACCTGCTGGTGGCGCTTCTGCCACTCGGCCTTGATCTGCGCGACCTGCTCGTCGGTCGGGTTCTCCAGTGCCGCGACTTCCACTTCCCAGTTGCCACCGAGGAGGATGTCGGTACCGCGACCGGCCATGTTGGTGGCGATGGTCAGCGCACCTGGGCGACCGGCCTGGGCGATGATCTCGGCTTCCTTGTCGTGGAACTTGGCGTTGAGCACCTTGTGCTCGATGCCTTCCTTGTTCAGCAGCTGGCTGACGTACTCGGAGGTCTCGATGGTCGCGGTGCCGACCAGGATCGGCCGGCCCTGGGCCTGGCAGTCCTTGATGTCGGCGATGATCGCCTGGTACTTCTCTTCCTGGGTCAGGTAGACCAGGTCGTTGAAGTCCTTGCGCGCGATCGGCTTGTTGGTCGGGATCACCATCACGTCCAGGCCATAGATCTGGCGGAACTCGAACGCTTCGGTATCGGCCGTACCGGTCATGCCGGACAGCTTGTTGTACAGGCGGAAATAGTTCTGGAAGGTGGTCGAAGCCAGCGTCTGGCTCTCGGCCTGGATGTTCACCCCTTCCTTGGCCTCGATGGCCTGGTGCAGGCCTTCGGACAGGCGACGCCCCGGCATGGTACGGCCGGTGTGCTCGTCGATCAGGATCACCTGGCCGTTCTGCACGATGTATTCGACGTTGCGGTGGAACAGCGTGTGCGCGCGCAGGCTGGCGTAGACGTGAGTCAGCAGGCCCAGGTTGTGCGCGGAGTACAGGCTTTCACCCTCGGCCAGCAGGCCGGCGGCGGTGAGCATTTCCTCGACGTACTGGTGACCCGCCTCGTTCAGCTCGACCTGGCGCGACTTCTCGTCGACCTTGTAGTGACCTTCCTGGGTCACCACGCCCTCTTCTTCCTCGATGTGCTGCTTGAGGCGCGGGACCAGCTTGTTGATCTCGATGTACAGCTTGGAGCTGTCTTCGGCCTGGCCGGAGATGATCAGCGGGGTACGGGCTTCGTCGATGAGGATGGAGTCGACTTCGTCGATCACGGCGAAATTCAGCTCGCGCTGGAACTTGTCTTCCAGGCTGAACGCCATGTTGTCGCGCAGGTAGTCGAAACCGAATTCGTTGTTGGTGCCGTAGGTGATGTCGGCGGCGTAGGCGGCGCGCTTGTCTTCCGGCGGCTGGAACGGGGTGACGATGCCCACGCTCAGGCCGAGGAATTCGTACAGCGGACGCATCCAGTTGGCGTCGCGGCGGGCCAGGTATTCGTTGACCGTGACCACGTGCACGCCCTTGCCGGACAGTGCGTTGAGATAGACGGCCAGGGTGCCGACGAGGGTCTTGCCCTCACCGGTACGCATCTCGGCGATCTTGCCCTCGTGCAGGGTCATGCCGCCGATCAGCTGCACGTCGAAATGGCGCATGCCCATGACCCGCTTGCCGGCCTCCCGGGCCACGGCGAAGGCTTCGGGCAGCAGTTGGTCGAGGGTTTCGCCCTTGGCCAGACGGGCCCTGAACTCTTCGGTCTTGCTCCGCAGCTGATCATCCGAAAGGGCGATCATCTGTTCTTCAAGGGCGTTGACGGACTGCACCGCCTTGAGCATGCGTTTGACTTCACGCTCATTCTTGCTTCCGAAAAGTTTTTTCAACAGAGGCGCAAACATATCGACAGGACTTCCGGCGAATGGATTGAGGTCGGCGCAAATCGCGACCTGGCAGCCAGCATGGCTGCGGGCGAAGGGGGCATTCTACCCGGAAAAGCCGGGGAGGAAAGTGACGTTGTCAGCCGATCGCTACCGCGTGATGGCACAGACAGCACAGGTCCCCGGACCAGCCCGGAAACACGGCCTGGCCCTATAGATGGGGACGATTGCGAACAATTCAAGAGAGGGCAGGCGCCGCTCGATCACTCGACGCCGCTGGTACGCGCGATGTACAGCGCCGGGTTGACCTGACGGCCGTCCTTGCTGACTTCGAAATGCACGTGATAGCCGGTGGAGCGGCCGCTGCGACCAACCTTGGCGATGGTCTGACCGCGCTGCACCAGGTCACCGATCTGCACGGTGTTGCTCTGGTTGTGCGCGTAGAGGGTGACGTAACCGTCGGCGTGGCTGATCTCCACCACATTGCCGTAGCCGTTCTTCTTGCCGGAGAAGGTGACGATGCCGGCGGCCACCGACATCACGTCGCTACCCGGCTTGGAGGCGAAATCGATACCCTTGTGCACACTGACCCGCCCGGTCAGCGGATGGATGCGGCTGCCGAACGGCGACGACACGTAGCCCTGCAGAACAGGACGACCGGAAAGGGTCTCGGCCTCGTTCAGGCGGCGCTCGCCGAGCAACTGCTCGAGCACTTCCAGTTGCTGCTCGCGGCTGTCCACGCGCAGCGCCAGCTCATCCAGCGCATTCATGAACGGCGGCGGCGAATAGGCCGAGGCGCCGAGCGCATCTTCCGCACCACCCTGGCCGACGCTGAGGGAGAAATCGAATTCGCCGGCATCCAGTTCGGCCAGCTCGGTGAGGCGCTCACCCAGGGCATCGAGACGTGTCAGTCGTGCCTGCAGTTCCGCCACATGCGCGGCGAAGGCGTCCAGCTGACGCTGCGCGTCCTGGCGCACCGCGCCAACCTGCTTGCGCTGCTGATCCAGCGCCTCGACCAGCGACGTGTCGACCACCGGTTCCGCGGTCAACCACTTGGCACCCAGCGCGGCGCCGGCGCCCAGGCTCAGTGCCAACGCCAGGAAAGCGGCCAGCAACAGCCAGCGCAGATCCAGGTTGATCGTTCGCGCCGAACCATGGCGGCTATTGAGTAGGATGATTTGCATGGCTTCCCCTCTCGCGGAGCACTATCGGCAGCACGCTCTGCTACCATGACCGCTCTGCAACCTAAGGCCTCCTGCCATGACGTTTCGTCCCTTGCCGGCCCAGGCACCCGCTACGCTGCTACGCGAAGCCAAGCCCCTGAAAGCGCTGTTCGGTCAGGCCCAACGCCTGACCAACCTGCAGCGTCTTGTGGAAAGCCAGCTACAACCGGCGGCCCGGGAACACTGTCATGTAGCGTCCTGGCGTGACGGCTGTCTGCTATTGATCGTGACCGATGGCCACTGGGCAACACGCCTGCGTTATCAGCAAAGAAGGCTGCAACGACAACTACAGGCACTCGAAGAATTCGCGACCTTAACGAAAATACTGTTCAAGGTGCAACCTTCGACAGGTCCGAATCGTGGAACCGTTCGCAGCGTTCGCCTGTCCAATAGCGCCGCACAGAGTATCCAGGCGACGGCCGAGGGCATCAGCGACCCCAGCCTGAAGGCCGCCCTTGAGCGCCTGGCAAGCCGCAGCGACAGCCAGACGCCCTGACCCGGAACTACTGCGTACCCTTGCGCCGCAGGCTGGCGGGGGTGAAGTAACTCGCTGGCGGCGGCGACAGATGGTACTGGCGCGGCGCCTTCTCGTTGTTGCGCAGACCGATCACCGTATAACTGCGGGCGATCAGGTCGTGGTAGACGATGTTCACCGGGGCGATGACCGGCACCTCGTAGGCATTCTTGGTGAACGCCAGGTTGACGTGCCACAGCTCGCCACGGGCGTCGTAGTTCTCCACCATCAGGGCGTACCAGCTGTCTTCGTCGAGGTAGAAACGGCGTTTGGCGTGCACGTGGCGCTGACCCGGACGCAGGGTCGCCTCGACCACCCACACGCGGTGCATCTCCCAGCGGGTCAGGCCGCTGTTGAGGTGGCCCGGCTTGACCAGCTCAGCGGCGTCCATGCCCGGTTTCTCCATGGCGTAGTTGTGGTACGGCACCAGCAGCGAACGCTTGCCGACCAGCTTCCAGTCGTAGCGGTCGGTGGCACCGTTGTACATGTCGGTGTCATCGGCGTAGATGCCATCGATCGGCATGTCGTAGGCCAGGGTCGGCGCACGCCGCACACGGCGCTGGCCGGGGTTGTAGATCCACGCCGAGCGCGGCTCGGCGACCTGGTCGATGGGCTCGTGCACCAGCAGCGCGCGGCCCACGTCGCGCGACGGCGGCAGCAGTTCGCTGGCGAAATAATAGAGGCGATTGCCCAGGCTCCCGGCGTCCTTCTTCGGGTCGTAGTAGCTGGACAGCAGCTGGATGCGCTCGCGCAACAGCGAGTAGCTGCCGCTGGTGGTGACCTGCGCGGTCACCGCCACCTCGTCGGTATAGCGCGCCTGCCAGCGGGCGATGTGGTTCCAGATCGCCTCGCGGCCATCGGCCGGGATCGGGAACGGAATGCCGCCATAGGCGCCCACCAGGCCGTAGCCGGAGTCGCTCAGTTCGGCCTGCTGCGCATTGACGGCGGTGTTGCGGTAGATGTCCTCCGGTGCGGAAAAGCTGCGGTGGCTGGGGTAGACCGGCAGCTTGAAGGTCTGCGGATAGGCCTTGAGCAGCGCCTTGACGCCGTCGCTGAGGTTGTCCGCGTCGGCCTGCATGGTGCTGGCGTCGATCACCCGCAGCGGCGTTTCCTCGGCATAGGGATCGACGTGGAAGCTGCCCGGGCCGCCATAACCGGCCGGCGCCTGCGTCATGCCACCGGTCCACTGCGGAATGCCCTTGGCCGCATCGCCCTGGAGCTCGGCGCCGAAGGGGGTCAGCGTGCCCTGCAGTTGCGCCGCCTGTTCGGCACTCACCCTGGCCTGGGCTGCCAGGGGCAGCAGCAGGCCGAGGAAACACAGGACCGTACAGGTCCGTAGAAGGGTTCTGGTCATTGCGGGTCCTGCCATCAGAAGGAGTAGGAGACGTTGAGCGCGAGGTGATCGCGGTCGATCAGCGCGTTGTCCTTGCGTGCGCCCCAGAACGAGGTGTAGGACAGCTTGCCGGCCAGCTTCTGGCCGTACCTGGCACCCAGTTCGACGGTGGCGGACTTGCGCCCCTGGATGAAGTTCTCGTTGAGCGCCGGCGAGGTGCCGGACACGTCCTGGCGGAAGGTGATCGCCGGCATCAGGTCGAAGTTCGGCGTCACGTCCTGGACCAGGCCGGAGAGGTTCACCGTGTAGCCCCAGGCGAAGCTGTCCAGGTACGCATAGTTGACCGTGTCGAGCAGGCCGCCCGGCACATGGTTGAAGGCCGCCTCGGCCAGTACCACCAGGTCGTCCAGGCCGGCGCTGGGACCGAAGGCGTGGATCGCGGAGATCGAACCGGTGTACAGCTCGTGGCGCTTGTACAGGTCGATGCTGCGGCGTGGGTCATTGGCTGAACCGTCGCCGAACTCGCCCAGGTCGATGCTCCCGCCACTGGCACCGCCGGCGCCGAGGGCGCTCTCGGCTAGTTGCTCCAGCTCGTAGGTCATCGACGGTTCCAGCGGCGCGTTGGGCCGATAGGTCAGCTCGCCTGCCAGGCTGGTGTCGCCGATGGTGCCGGACACGCTGAGGCCGAACAGGCGGATGTCCTCGGGGTAGACGAAGTCGTAGTAGGTGCTGTCGAGCATGGCCAGGCCGTCCACCAGCGGCACCGAGGCCGGGTCGAGCAGCTTGGTCAGGCCGCACAGGTCGGCGAAGCGCCCGCCGCTGCCGGCGCTGCAGGCCATGGACTGGCCCTTCTGCACACGCAGGAACGGCACCTTGCTGTGGTAGTTGAGGTAGTAGAGGCTGAACTCGGTGTTGTTCCACTGCTCCACCAGGTAGCGCAGGGCCAGGCCGTACTGGCCGTCGTCGCGGGCGTCGTGTTCACGGCCATAGCGGGCGCCTGCGACGATGCCGTTCTCGCCATTGAGCCCCGGCGCCAGCTCGGCCAGCGCCCCCAGCTCGCTGCGCAGGTCCACCAGTACACCGTTGCTGCCCTTGCCGAAGTAGTCCTGGTTATTGAGGAAGGCACCGGTGGGGATCATCTCGTGGCCCTTCCACTCCAGCCCGTAGAAGGTCTCGACGTTGAGCGCGTCGGTCAGGCCGAACTGCGCGGAGACCATGTTGGTCGGCAGCAGCGCGTCCTTGAGGCTGGCGTTGGGCAGCACCACGCGGCCGATGTCCACCGGGTTGATCACGTTGAGACCGTCGGCATAGAAGATGCCCTCACCCCAGTTGATCACCTGGCGACCGAGTCGCACGCTGACCGGCATCTCGCCAAGGTAGCGGTTGGTATAGAGGTAGGCATCGAGCAGGCGCGCGCGATGGCCGGCGCGGTTCTTCAGGTCCGAGGGGTAGCGCTTGTCGCTGTCGGTGTTGTGGGTAACGAAGCCATCACCGCTGGGCGCGTGATCCATGATCTGGGTGTCGTACCAGGCGGTACCGCGGACGAACAGGCCGTCCTGCTCGGTGCGCACGTGCAGCTCGGAGGTCAGCTTGAATTCGTTGGAGACGAACCCCTTGCCGTAGTACTCGCTGCCGTCGTTGTTGTTGATGAAGACGTTCTGCCCAGCGCGCGTGATGCGCTCGGGCGAACGGGTGCGGTACACCGATGTGAATTCGACGACGCTCTCGAGCGAGGTCGTCAGATCGGGACCGGTCTCGATTTCGAAAGCCTGCAGCTGCGTCCCCCACAGCCCCAGCCCCACCGCCAATGCCACCTTGTTTTTGTTGTATGACATATGCACCTCCTGAGTCCCGATGAAACTAACGGCAACCCAAAAGCCGGCATGGGGCCAGAACGGACAAAAAGGAGGGCTCAAGAGGCCTGTCACATTTTCAAACACTTTCATCGCGTGCCATTTGCGGCACACTGCCAGGCAGCCATCTTCGGGCAGTGAGGGATGCACAGGCATGAAACCCATCGTCGATCCGCGCTATTCGGAAGCCTCGGCACCGCCGCTGATTTCCCGCTTCCTGCTGCAGCACGCGGTCGCCTGCGGGCATGACCCGGAGCTGCTGTGCCGTGGCCTGGGCTTCGCCCCGGAGGATCTGAAGCGGCCGGACTATCGCCTGTCCTTCCGCCAGAGCTACAGGCTGGTGCGGCGTGCCCTTCAGGTGCTGGGCGACAACGGCCTGGGACTGACGGTCGGCAGCCGGCAGACGCCAGTGTCCTGGGGGCTGGCCGGTCTGGCCATGCTGGCCTGCCCGGACCTGGGCACGGCACTGGACCTGGGGCTGCGCTACCAGTGGCACATCGGCAGCCTGCTCGACTATCACATCGAAATCGTGGACGACCAGGTACTGTTCTACGCCACCCCGCGCTTCTTCGACCCGGAGGTGGCCGTGTTCTACCTGGAGGAAGCCTTCGCCAGCAGCCTGGCCATCGTGCGTTTCCTCACCGGCGCGGATCTGGTCGCCAGCCACATCGAGGTGCAGTACCCCGCCCCGCCCCACGCGCAGCGCTACGCGGAACTGTTCCGCTGCCCGGTACGCTTCGCCTGCGAGCACAACCGGATGCAGTTCCCGGCCGCCTGGCTGCAACTGCCGCTGCCGACCCGCGACGACTATGCGGCGGCCGAGGCGTGCATGCTGCTGGACAGCGCCGGCCGGCACGAACAGGGACTGAGCGACCTGATCGAGACCATCGAGCGCGAGGTGCGCAAGCGCCTCGAGTCACCGCCGTCGCTGAGCCAGCTGGCCAGCCAGTTGAACCTGAGCGAGCGCACCCTGCGCCGGCGCATCGGCGATGCGGGCCTGAGCTATCACGGAATCGTCGACGAACTGCGCCGGACGCGGGCGCTGCAACTGCTCGGCCAGCGCGACAACCGGTTGATCGACGTGGCCTGCGCCACCGGTTTCAGCGATGTGCGCAACTTCCGCCGCGCCTTCAAGCGCTGGACCGGCGTGACCCCGCGCACGGCGAAACAGCGCATCGCCCAGGAATGACCGCGCCCCTCAGGACTCCTGATACACCGGCCAGCGCTCGACGATGCGACCACCGCGCAGCGCCAGCAGGTCGCCGAACTGCAGCAACACCGACTCGCTCTGGGTCGGCCGCAGGAACACCTGGTCCTCCACCCCCAGCGCCACTGCCGGCGAGCCGTTGACCAGTTCCTGATTCGAGCTGCGCCCGAACACTTCACTCAGTTGCAGCCCGGCAGGCGAGGCGAAGTCGGCCTGCCAGTTGCCGCCATAGATGAAGAAGGTTTCGCGCTGGTTGACGTCCCACCAGGAGAACAGCCGCGACTTCTCGTCCAGCGCCGGGATGCGCAACGCTCCGGTGCGTTTGAGCACCGGGGTGGCGATGTACACCGCAGGCACATGCTCGGCCAGCGACGGCAGATCGTAGTGGCTGGGCTTGAGCAGGCCGGTGCCGACGGCCACCTCGGTGCTCAGCGATTCGCCCTCGTGGGCGCGGTAGCTGGGGCTGCCGGCGGTGTTCAGGGTCAGGCCCTCGCGCCACAGCGCGGGGAAGCGCTGGCGGGTGAAGTCCACATGCCCCTGGTACAGCGCCATCACCTTGGCCAGCAGTTCGTCCTGGGTGCCGAGCAGCTCCGGCAGGTTCATGCCGACGAACGGGTCGTAGCCCATGAAGCCAGCGAACTCCAGATGCTGCGGGTTATCCGCGATCAGTTGCAGCAACTGCCCCAGCACCTGGGTGTCGTGCACGCCACCACGGTGCAGGCCGACATCCAGTTCGATGTTGATGCGCAACCGCGTGCCCAGCCCCTGGGCCAGCGCCAGGTATTGCCCCAGCCGCTCGGGGCTATCGATCAGCCACTGCAACTGGCGGGCAGGGTCGAACGGCCCGCGGTGGCGCTCGTAGAACAGCTGTGCCGAGCGTACCGGCAGCGGCTTGCCGAGCAGGATGTCGGCCTCGGGGAAAAGCCGCGCGTCGTGATTCAGGAACGGCTGGTGGAAGGACATCAGCCGCCGGGTGTCCAGGCGCTCACCGATGTAGCGCAGCAGGCCGGGAGCCGGCAGGGATTTCTCCACCAGGCGCAGCTGCTTGCCGCTGCGTGCGAGCGACTGCCGGACCACTTCGATGTTGTGGTCGAGCCGGTCAAGGTCGATCAGCAGCGCCGGGCGCATCGGGCCGTTGGCCTTGAGCTCCTGGTTCAGCGCCTGGAAGTAGGCGTCATGCGGCTGGCCATGGTCGCGCGGCCGCAGCCAGGCAGCGGCCAGCAAGCCACCGGCACCGAGGCCGGCCAGTACGAAAGAACGTCGCTTCATCGTGGTTCCTCAGGCAAGACCGAAGATGCCGGCCAGGTGCGCGTTGACGAAGCGGCCGTGCGGGTCCAGCGCCTGGCGCACCTCGGTGAATGCCTGCCAGCGCGGGTACAGCGCCTGCAGCTGGCGCGCGCCCAGGCTGTGCAGCTTGCCCCAGTGCGGACGGCCCTGGTATTTCCAGAAGATCGGCTCGATCGCGGCGAAGAAGTTGTGGTGATCCATCCCGTAGTGCTGATGCACCGAGATCGAGCAGCTGTCGCGGCCCTCGAACATGCTCAGGGGAATGTCGTCGGCCTTGACGTAGCGGTACTCGATGGGAAACCAGGTGCGCAGGTTGCCCTCGTCGATGCGCTTGAGGATCTCGCGCAGGCAGGCCGGACCCAGCTCGGCCGGCACCGAGTACTCCATCTCGTTGAAGCGCACGTTGCGCACGTTGGCGAAGACTTCGTAGGAGTCGTCCACCCGATCCTCGAAGCTGGCCAGGTGGCGCATGTTGTTCAGCAGGCTGCGGCGCAGGTCGGGGAAATCGCTCAGGTACTTGTCCAGCCCCTCGATCAGGCCGACGAAGCCGTTGCCACCCTCCTCCTCCGGCGACAAGGGCGGCGTCTCCGGGTCCTCGGTCTCGTTCAGCGCCACCGACAGCGCGTAGTCGGAGTGCGTGACCACCAGCATCTCCCAGTGCTGGTTGTCGCGCGTGAGGTTGTCGATGTCCTCCAGCAGCTCCTCGGTCCTGGCGATCCACTGGCGCTCGCGCAGGCGATAGGCGTGGCGGTTCTGCAGGCGCACGCGGGTAACCACCCCCAGCGCACCGAGCGACACCCGTGCCGCATCAAACAGCGCGGAATTGTTGTCGCGGCTGCAATCGAGCACGTCGCCGGCCGCACTGACCAGCTGCAGGCCACAGACCTGGGCGGAATAGGAGCCGAAGTCGACGCCGGTGCCGTGGGTCGAGGTGGCGATCGCCCCGGCCAGGGTCTGGTAGTCGATGTCGGCCATGTTGACCAGCGCCTGGCCGACCTCCTTGAGCGGCGCGCCCATCTGCGACATCGGCGTGCCACCGGCGAATTCGGCCTGCAGGCTCTGCGCGTCATGCTCCAGCAACCCGGAGAAGTGGCTGAGCGACAACAGGGTGCCGTCGGTGGGAACCAGCGCGCTGAAGGAATGCCCCGAGCCGACCGGGCGGATCTTGCCCGGTGCCTGGCGAATGGCCTGGATCAGCTCGTCCAGGTTCTTCGGCGCCAGTCTTTCCAGCGGCAGGCAGCTCTGCGCACCGGACCAGTTGCGCCAGGGGATCGGCCGCGAGGCGAGCGACGATTCGGCCCAGAGCGGACGGCCCGGTAGTGCCAGCAGGGCGCCCAGCAGGCTGGCGCGCTGCAGCAGTTGACGGCGGGAGAACGGCTGGCCCATGTCAGCGACCCTCCGTCGCGGCGGTCGACATGAACGCGATCAGCGCCTGGAACTCCTCCGCCGAGCACTGCATGCACAACCCCATCGGCGGCATGCCCTGGAACCCGCTGATACTGTGCTCCAGCAGGGTGTCCATGCCCTTGGCCAGACGCGGCGCCCAGGCCTGAGCATCGCCGGTCAGCGGCGCGCCGGCAGCCGGGCTGGCATGGCATTGCTGGCAACTGGTGGCATACAACTGCGCCAGCGCTGCGTCCGCCGGCACGGCATCCGCTCGCACCTGCGGCCCGGCTTCCTCGCCACAGCCACCCAGCGCCAGGCACGCAACGCACAGCGCAGCCATTCCCTTCCAACCCAACAGCCCTACCCGCATGCTCGCCTCCCGACGTCTTTGCTCACTCGATGGCGCCACACTAAAGCAGCACCCCACGGCGCATGAGGGCCCAAACGGCCAGCGAACAACCGGGAAACGGCCAAGGCGGGCGGCCGCAGGGAACGGGCAAGCAAGGTTTCACGGCGCAGCCGTTCACGGGCACACTGGCTCACGCAGGGCCCGGACCACGATGAGCCGCTCAGCGGCGGCCATAAAAAAGGCCACCCGAAGGTGGCCTCAATTGAAGCTAGGAAGAGAGTTCGCTTACACGGCCGCTACCGGGCGCATGTAGGAGATTGGCGCGAGCGTGGCGTCCTCGAAGGTCACCATCTCCCAGGCATCGGTCTGTTCGATCAGGGTGCGCAGCAAACGGTTGTTCAGTGCGTGACCGGACTTGAAGCCCTTGAACTCGCCAATCAGGCTGTTACCCAGCAGGTACAGGTCGCCGATGGCATCGAGAATCTTGTGTTTGACGAACTCGTCCTCGTAACGCAGGCCGTCTTCGTTGAGCACACGATATTCGTCGACCACGATGGCGTTTTCCACGCTGCCACCGAGTGCCAGGTTCTGCGAACGCAGGAACTCGATGTCACGCATGAAGCCGAAGGTGCGGGCCCGGCTGACTTCCTTGACGAAAGACGTGCTGGAGAAATCCACACTGGCGCTCTGCGTGCGATTGCGGAACACGGGGTGATCGAAGTCGATCTCGAAACTCACCTTGAAACCGTCGAAAGGCACAAAGGTGGCGCGCTTGTCGCCCTCCACCACCGTGACCTCACGCAGGATGCGGATGAACTTCTTCGGCGCTTCCTGCTCCTGCAGGCCAGCGGATTGAATCAGGAATACGAAAGGACCAGCGCTACCATCCATGATCGGCACTTCGGACGCGGAGAGCTCGACGTAGGCGTTATCGATGCCCAGGCCTGCCATGGCCGAAAGCAGGTGCTCTACCGTATCCACCTTGACATCACCATTGATCAACGTGGTCGACATGGTGGTTTCACCGACATTCCCGGCCGATGCGCGGATTTCCACGACAGGGTCGAGATCGGTGCGACGGAACACGATGCCAGTATCCACCGGTGCCGGCTTCAGGGTCAGGTAAACCTTTTCCCCCGAATGCAGGCCAACGCCGGTGGCACGGATAATGTTCTTCAGGGTGCGTTGTCTGATCATGGCTTGGCCGCTATATCGCTAGTTGCGAACTGTTTTCAACAATGGTCGGAAATGATAGCAGAACCGACCTTTGCTGAACACCAATCACTTTCATACTCCTGATAAGTTTCATCAATCAGCCTGACGACGCAGGAACGCCGGAATATCCAGGTAATCGAGATCGTCCTGGGTATTGAGCTTGGCTGCGGTAGCCGCGCCGCTGTGGCTCTGACGCTGCACGGTCGGACGCTCGTAGTCCTTGTAGTTGACCGACTGCTCGCTGCGCGGTTGTTGCGCGGCAGGCTGCTGGGCGACCGGCTGGCTGACGGCGACCTGCACGGTGTTGTCGATCACCTTGACCGGCTTCTCCATGCGCGCGCCCAGACCGGTGGCGACCACGGTGACGTGCAGTTCGTCGCGCATGTCGGCGTCGATCACGGTACCGACCTTGACGGTGGCCTGCTCGGACGCGAACTGCTCGATGATGTTACCCACGTCGGAGTACTCGCCCAGCGACAGGTCCGGACCTGCGGTGATGTTGACCAGGATGCCGCGAGCGCCCTGCAGGTTGACGTCCTCCAGCAGCGGGTTGCGGATCGCCGCCTCGGTGGCTTCGCGCGCACGGTTCGGACCGCTGGCGCAGCCGGTACCCATCATCGCCATGCCCATCTCGCTCATCACGGTCTTCACGTCGGCGAAGTCGACGTTGATCATGCCCGGACGCTTGATGATGTCGGAGATACCGCGCACGGCGCCGGCCAGCACGTCATCGGCCTTGGCGAAGGCGGACAGCAGGCTGGCATCCTTGCCCAGGATGGTCAGCAGCTTCTCGTTGGGAATGGTGATCAGCGAGTCGACGCTCTCGGCCAGCGCGCGGATGCCCTCGTCGGCAATCACCATGCGCTTCTTGCCTTCGAACGGGAACGGACGGGTGACCACGGCCACGGTCAGGATACCCATCTCCTTGGCCACTTCGGCGATCACCGGAGCAGCGCCGGTACCGGTACCACCGCCCATGCCGGTGGTGATGAACACCATGTCGGTGCCCTGCAGCACTTCGGCGATGCGCTCGCGGTCTTCCAGCGCGGCCTGACGACCGACCTCCGGATTGGCGCCGGCACCCAGGCCCTTGGTCACGCCCGGGCCGAGCTGCAGCACGGTGCGCGCACCGATGTTCTTCAGCGCCTGCGCATCGGTGTTGGCGCAGATGAACTCGACGCCTTCGATGTTGCTGACGGCCATGTGATTGACCGCGTTGCCGCCGCCACCACCGACACCGATGACCTTGATCACCGCACTTTGTGGAATGTTGTCTACTAGTTCGAACATGATCCCTCTCCTTCCTTTCTAGTTGTAACGCCTACTGCAAATTTAGAAATTGCCTTGGACCCAGCGCTTGATGCGCTCGAGTACCGGGGTCTTGCTTTCGTCCTGGTAAGGACTGCCCACCGACATGGAAATGCCGTCGTGCTGCTTCTGCAGCCCGTACAGCAGCAAGCCCACACCGGTGGAATAAATCGGGTTGCGCACGACATCGGCCATGCCCTTGACGCTGTGCGGCACGCCCAGGCGCACCGGCATGTGGAAGATTTCCTCGGCCAGTTCGACCGCGCCTTCCATCTTCGCCGTGCCACCGGTCATGACGATGCCGGCCGGAATCAGGTCTTCGTAGCCGCTGCGACGCAGCTCGGCCTGGATCAGGGTGAACAGCTCGTCGTAACGCGGCTCGACCACCTCGGCCAGGGACTGGCGCGACAGGTCGCGCGGCGGACGATCACCGACGCTCGGCACCTTGATGGTTTCCCCGGCACCGGCCAGCTTGGCCAGGGCGCAGGCATAACGAATCTTGATTTCCTCGGCGTACTGGGTCGGCGTACGCAGGGCCATGGCGATATCGTTGGTGACCTGATCGCCGGCGATCGGAATCACAGCGGTATGGCGGATGGCGCCTTCGGTGAAGATGGCGATATCGGTGGTGCCGCCACCGATGTCCACCAGGCACACGCCCAGTTCCTTCTCGTCCTCGGTCAGCACCGAATACGCGGATGCAAGCTGCTCGAGGATGATGTCGTCGACCTCGAGGCCGCAGCGACGCACGCACTTTTCGATGTTCTGCGCGGCGTTCACGGCACAGGTGACCACGTGCACCTTGGCCTCCAGACGCACGCCGGACATGCCCAGCGGTTCGCGCACGCCCTCCTGGTTGTCGATCACGTAGTCCTGCGCCAGGGTGTGCAGCACCCGCTGGTCCGCCGGAATGGCGACGGCCTGCGCGGCGTCGAGCACGCGCTCGATATCGGCGCCGCTGACCTCGCGATCGCGGATGGCGACGATGCCGTGGCTGTTCAGGCTGCGGATGTGGTTGCCGGCCACGCCGACGAACGCCGAGTGGATACGGCAGCCGGCCATCAGCTGGGCCTCTTCCACCGCGCGCTGGATCGATGCCACGGTGGACTCGATGTTGACCACCACGCCCTTCTTCAGCCCGCGCGACGGATGGGTGCCGATGCCGACGATCTCCAGCTGGCCGTCGGCCGTCACCTCGCCCACCAGCGCCACCACCTTGGAGGTGCCGATGTCCAGGCCAACGATCATCTTGCCGCTATGCGCGCTACTCATTTAATCCTGCCTCTTCTCAATTCACTTTCTGCTCGGCCGCAGCCGGCTCCACCGGCTCACGCCAGGCCACGGCCAGGCCGTTGGCATAACGCAGGTCGATGCGCGCGATCTTCGCGCTCTGGTCTTTCAGTTCCCGCTCGTAGATGGCGGCGAACCGACGCATCTTTTCCACCACGTGATCCCGTCCCAGCAGGATGTCGATACGCTGCCCGCTGGCATTCTCGGTCGCCGAGAGGAACCAGCTGCCCCGCTCGCGCAACTGCAGCCCGACCACGGTGAACCCCATCGGCCGCAGCAGCTGGCTGAGCATCTGGTACTGCTGCATCACCTTGGTCTGCGCACGCTTGGGCCCGGACAACTGCGGCAGGTGCTGGTAGTTGTCCACCTCCTGCGGGGCAAAGGCCTGACCCAGGTTGTTGAGCAGCGCCTCGTCGCCCCAGCGGGCGATGGGCAGTTGTTCTTCCAGGCGCACGTCGATCTGGTCCGGCCAGACGCGGCGCACTTCGGCATGGGCGATCCAGGGCATGCGCTCCAGTTCCTCGCGCATGCCGCGCAGATCGACGCTGAAGAAGTTCGCGGCGATGAACGGGGCGATGCGGCGCTGCACGGCCTGCTGACTGACATAGGCCAGGTCGCCATGCACGCTGATGCGCGCAATCGGACGGTCGGCATAGGGCAGCAGGCGCTGCGCACCCTCGTATGCACCGAAACCCAGGCCGACCAGCAGCAGCGGCCAGAGCAGACGGCCCATCCAGGCGAAGTCCGGCTTGGGCATGCGCAGGCGCATCGGCTCCTTGGCCACCAGACGGCTGGCGCCACGCGGCGCGGGCTTGCCGCGCTGCGGAGCCCTCAGCGAGTCCTGATGACGCAGAGCGATACTCATCGCTTAACCCCTCGCCTCGACGCTGTCAGCCAGGATCGCCAGCACCAGCTGCTGGAAATCCAGGCCGGCAGCACGCGCGGCCATCGGCACCAGGCTGTGATCGGTCATGCCCGGTACGGTGTTCACTTCCAGTAGCCAGAACTGGCCACTGGCATCCTGCATCACATCGGCGCGCGCCCAGCCCTGGGTACCCACGGCTTCGCAGGCGCGCGCGGTCAGGTCCTTCAGCTCGGCTTCCTTCTCGGCGGACAAGCCGCAGGGAATGCGGTACTGGGTGTCATCGGCCAGGTACTTGGCGTCGTAGTCGTAGAAGCTGTGCGGGGTGCCCAGGCCGATCGGCGGCAGCACTTCGCCACGCAGCACGGCGATGGTGTATTCCGGACCGGCGATCCACTGCTCGACCAGCACCTGGCTGTCGTAGCGGGCGGCATCCTGCCAGGCCTCGAGCAGCGCCTGGGCACTGTCCACCTTGGCCATGCCGATGCTCGACCCTTCATGAGCCGGCTTGACGATCAGCGGGAAGCCCAGCTCGGCCGCAGCGGCCTCGCAGTCGGCCGGCGAGGTCAGCACGGCGTGGCGCGGCGTCGGCAGACCAAGGCTGTGCCAGACCTGCTTGGTGCGCAGCTTGTCCATGGCCAGGGCCGAGGCGAGGATGCCGCTGCCGGTATAGGGAATGCCGGCACACTCGAGCAGGCCCTGCATGGAGCCATCCTCGCCGCCGCGACCGTGCAGCACGATGAAGGCGCGGTCGATCTTCTCGCGGCCCAGACGCTGCAGGAAGTCATCCCCCACGTCGATGCCGAAGGCGTCCACACCGGCGGCCTGCAGGGCGCCGAGCACGGCATTGCCGGACTTCAGCGAGACCTCGCGCTCGGCGCTCTTGCCGCCGAACAGTACGGCGACGCGGCCGAAGGCCTTGGGGTCGAGGGTACTGTGCAGACTCATTTCGACTCCCCCACGAACAGCGGGTGCTTGATCAATTGCGGCGCCACTGCGCCGATATCGCCGGCGCCCTGGCACAGCAGGATGTCGCCGGCACGCAGCAGCGGCTTGAGCAGCGGTGCCAGATCGACGCCACGCTCGACGTAGATCGGATCGAGCTGGCCACGCTGCCGGATGCTGTGGCACAGCTGGCGACTGTCGGCGCCCGGAATGGGTTCCTCGCCGGCCGGGTAGACTTCCACCAGCAGCAGCACATTGGCCTCACCGAGCACCTGCACGAAGTCGTCGTACAGATCACGGGTGCGGCTGTAGCGGTGCGGCTGGTAGACCATCACCAGGCGGCGCTCCGGCCAACCGCCACGTACGGCCTTGATCACTGCGGCGACTTCGCGCGGATGGTGGCCATAGTCATCCACCAGCATCACGCTACCGCCGTCGACCGGCAGCTCGCCGTAGACCTGGAAGCGCCGGCCGACACCCTGGAAGCCCGACAGACCGGCGACGATGGCCACATCGTCGATGCCTTCGTCGCTGGCGATGGCGATGGTGGCCAGGGCATTGAGCACGTTGTGATTGCCCGGCATGTTGACCGACACGTCGAGCGGCTCGCAGTCCGGACGCAGCACGGTGAAATGGGTCCGCATGCCTTCCTGGCGCACGTTGATGGCGCGCACGTCGGCATCCTCGGAGAAGCCGTAGGTCACGGTCGGACGACCGATCTGCGGCAGCAGCTCACGCACCACCGGGTCGTCGACGCAGAGCACGGCCAGGCCGTAGAACGGCAGGTTGTGCAGGAACTCGACGAAGGTCTTCTTCAGCTTGTTGAAGTCGCCGCCATAGGTGCTCATGTGGTCGGCATCGATATTGGTGACCACCGAGACCATCGGCTGCAGGTGCAGGAAGCTGGCGTCGCTCTCGTCCGCCTCGGCGATCAGGAAGCGGCTGGAGCCGAGCTGGGCGTTGGTACCGGCCGCGTTCAGGCGGCCGCCGATGACGAAGGTCGGGTCCAGGCCACCGGCAGCGAACACCGAGGCCAGCAGGCTGGTGGTAGTGGTCTTGCCATGGGTACCGGCCACGGCGATGCCATGGCGGTAGCGCATCAGCTCGGCCAGCATCTCGGCACGCGGCACCACCGGGATGCGCCGGTCCAGAGCAGTGGCGACTTCCGGGTTGCTGGTGTTGACGGCGCTGGATACCACCAGCACATCGGCCTGCTCGGCGTTCTCGGCACGATGGCCGATGAAGATCTGCGCGCCGAACTTCTCCAGGCGCTCGGTCACTGGCGAGGCCTTGAGGTCCGAGCCGGACACTTCGTACCCCAGGTTCAGCAGCACCTCGGCAATGCCGCACATACCCACACCGCCGATACCGACGAAATGGATGCGGCGGATACGGCGCATGCGCCGCACTTCGGCCTTGACGGCAGCGGGAGACTTAGCCACGGATCACCTCCTGGCAGATGTCGACCACCGTACGGGTGGCATCGGGCTTGGCCAGGCGCCGCGCGGTAGCGCCCATGACGTTGAGTTTTTCCAGGTGCATCAGAACCTCGGTGAGCTGCGCGGCGAGCTCGCCTGCGTCAGTGGCATGTTGCGGAAGAAGGACAGCGGCGCCCTCCTTCGCCAGGTATTCGGCGTTGCGGCTCTGGTGGTCGTCGATCGCATGCGGCAGCGGCACGAGGAACGACGGCAGACCAGCGGCGGCGAGTTCACTGACGGTCAGTGCGCCGGCACGGCAGACCACCAGGTCGGCCCAGCCATAGGCACGCGCCATGTCCTTGATGAACGGCGCGACCTCGGCTTCGACCGCAGCATCGCGATAACGCTCCGCAGTGATTTCCGCGTGTTGCTTGCCTGCCTGGTGGAACACCTGCGGACGCACGTCGGCAGCGACCTTGGCCAGCGCAGCAGGCAGCAACTTGTTCAGCGGTTCGGCGCCCAGGCTTCCGCCCAGCACCAGCAACTTCGGCTTGCGCCCGGCCAGCGACTCGCGCGGGGTTTCCAGGAACAGCTCCTCACGCACCGGGTTACCCGTGGTGCGCCGCCTGTCGGAGGCCTTGAAGGTGTTCGGGAAGGCCTCGCAGATGCGCGCGGCGATGTGCGCGAGCAGGCGATTGGCGGTACCGGCGACGGCGTTCTGTTCATGGATGACCAGCGGCACACCGGCCATGCGCGCGGCCAGGCCGCCCGGCCCGGTCACGTAGCCACCCATGCCGAGCACGCACACCGGCTGCAGCTCGCGCACGATGCGGCGTGCCTGCAGCAGCGCACGCAGCAACTGGAACGGCGCCTTGAGCAGGGACAGCTTGCCCTTGCCACGCAGGCCGCTGACATCGATCAGGTGCAGCGGCAGATCGGCCTGCGGCACCAGTTCGTTCTCGATGCCACGCGGCGTCCCCAGCCAGTGCACGCTGTAGCCGCGCGCCTGGAATTCGCGCGCGCAGGCCAGCGCCGGGAACACGTGCCCGCCGGTGCCGCCCGCCATGATCAGGACATTACCGCGCATGGGCGACCTCCTCGCTCGGTTCGACGAAGTCGTCTTCGCTGAACTCGATATCCTCGTTGCCCAATACGTTGCGCCGCTCCCACTCGATACGCAGCAGGACCGCCAGGCTGACGCAGCAGATCACCAGCGACGAACCGCCGTAGCTGAGGAACGGCAGGGTCAGGCCCTTGGTCGGCAGCAGGCCGGTGTTCACCCCGATGTTGATCAGGAACTGACCGATCCACAGGAACGACAGCCCGTACGCCACGTAGGCGGAAAAGAACTGCTTGGCCTTCTCGGCCCACAGGCCGATGTACAGGCCGCGCACGCAGACGAAGACGAACAGCGCCAGGGTCACCAGCGAACCGACCAGCCCCAGTTCCTCGGCCAGTACCGAGAAGACGAAGTCGGTATGCGCCTCGGGCAGGTAGAACTGCTTCTGGATGCTGTTGCCCAGGCCGACGCCGAACCATTCGCCACGGCCGAAGGCGATCAGCGCCTGGGTCAGCTGGTAACCGGAGCCGTACTGGTCGGCCCAGGGGTCGGTGAAGGTGATCAGACGCTGCAGGCGGTATTCCTGGGTCTGCACCAGCACGAACACGGCCCCCACGGCCAGCGCCACCATCAGGCCGAAACGCAGCAGGCCAACGCCGCCGAGGAACAGCATGGCCATGGCCGAGCCCATCATCACCACGGTGGCACCGAAGTCCGGCTCCAGCAGCAGCAGGCCGGCCATCGGCAGCAGCACCACGAACGGCTTGAAGAAGCCCATCCAGCTCTCGCGCACCTCTTCCTGTCGCCGCACCAGGTAGCCGGCCAGGTAGACCACGACGAAGACCTTGGCGATCTCCGATGGCTGTACGTTGAACGCGCCGAAACCGATCCAGCGCCGCGCACCGTTGACCTCGCGGCCGATACCGGGAATCAGCACCAGCACCAGCAAGCCGATGGCCGCCAGCAACAGGATCCAGCCGTAGCGCTGCCAGAAACTCATCGGGATCATCAGCACCACGCCGGCGGCGCCCAGGCCGATGGCCAGGTACACCAGGTGACGGATCATGTGGTACAGCGGGTTGCCGGACATCGCCGCCGCCACTTCCGAAGAGGCTGAGGTGATCATCACCAGCCCCAGACCGAGCAGGCCCAGGCAGCCGGCCAGCATCGGGAAGTCGACATCGAAGCCACGACCGAACAGCGGTGAGGGACGAACGCGCAGGAAGCCCAGCATCAGTGCAGTCCTCCCACGGCCTGGGCGAACAGGCGCCCGCGTTCCTCGAAGTTCTTGAACATGTCCAGGCTGGCGCAGGCAGGCGACAGCAGCACGGCATCGCCGGCCTCGGCCAGCTCGCAGCCACGCTGCACCGCTTCCTCGAGAGTCCCCACCCGCACCAGCGGTGCGGCGTCGCCCAGGGTTTCGGCGAGCCGCTCGGCATCACGTCCGAGCAGCACCACGGCGCGGCAGAAACGCGCGACCGGCTGTTTCAGGGCAGAGAAATCGGCACCTTTGCCGTCACCACCGGCAATCAGCACCAGCTTGCCGGCGATGTCCGCGCCCAGGCCTTCGATGGCGGCCAGGGCGGCGCCGACGTTGGTGGCCTTGGAATCGTCGTAGTAGTTCACCCCGGCGCGCTCACCGACCCACTGGCAGCGATGCGGCAGGCCGGCGAACGTGCGCAGGGTGGCAAGCATCGCCTCCATCGGCAGGCCCGCGGCATGACCGAGCGCCAGCGCCGCCAGGGCGTTGGACTGGTTGTGCGCGCCGCGAATCTTCAACTCGCTGACCGGCAGCAGTGCGTCGAAGCGGAACGCCAAGGCCTTCTCGCCATTTTCCTCGAGCAGACCGAAGCGCTTGAAGTCGGGTTTGCCCAGGCCGAATTCCCAGCAGGTCACCTGGTCGGCGATCAGCGGCCGCGAGAGGGCATCGTCACGGTTGATCACCACCTGACGCGCGCCACGGAAGATCCGGTGCTTGGCCAGGTGATAGGCCGGCAGCCCGCTGTAGCGGTCCATGTGGTCTTCGCTGATGTTCAGGCAGGTGGCCACTTCGGCATTGAGCTGGTCGGTGGTCTCCAGCTGGAAGCTGGACAGTTCGAGCACGTACAGCTCGACATCGTCGGCCAGCAGATCCAGCGCTGGGGTGCCGAGGTTGCCGCCCACCGCAACCCGCTTGCCGGCCGCCGCCGCCATTTCACCGACCAGGGTGGTGACGGTGCTCTTGGCGTTGGAACCGGTGATGGCGATGATCGGCGCCTTGGCATGGCGGGCGAACAGGTCGATGTCACCGGACAGCTTGACCCCGCGCGCCGCGGCTTCGGCCAGCGCCGGGGTGGCCACGGCCAGGCCCGGGCTCACGTACAGCTCCGAGGCGCGGCTGAGAAAGTCCGCATCCAGCTCGCCGCAGCGCACTTCCACCTGCGGGTAGTCGCGCTTGAGCGTTTCCAGCTCCGGCGGATTCGCGCGCGTGTCGGCCACGGCAAAGCGCACGCCCTGCTGCGCCAGGAAGCGCACCAGGGACATGCCGCTCTTGCCGAGGCCGACAACGATGCGGAATTGGTCGGAAGCGATCAACGACACGCGCAATTACCTCAGTTTCAACGTGGCCAGGCCTATCAGCACGAGAATCACGGTGATGATCCAGAAACGGACGATCACGCGCGGCTCGGGCCAGCCCTTGAGTTCGAAGTGGTGATGAATCGGCGCCATGCGGAACACACGCTTGCCGGTCAGCTTGAAGCTGGCGACCTGAATGATCACCGACAGGGTTTCCATGACGAACACGCCGCCCATGATGAACAGCACGACCTCCTGGCGAACGATCACGGCGATGGTGCCCAGTGCGGCGCCGAGCGCCAGCGCACCGACATCGCCCATGAACACCTGCGCCGGGTAGGTGTTGAACCAGAGGAAGCCGAGGCCGGCGCCGACCAGCGCCGCGCAGAACACGATCAGCTCACCCGAACCCGGCACGTAGGGAATCAGCAGGTACTCGGCGAAGTTCACGTTGCCCGACAGGTAGCAGAAGATGCCCAGCGCACCACCGACCATCACGGTCGGCAGAATGGCCAGGCCGTCGAGGCCGTCGGTGAGGTTGACCGCGTTGCTCGAACCGACGATGACGAAGTAGGTCAGCACCACGAAACCGATGCCCAGGGGGATGCTCACATCCTTCAGCAGCGGCAGGATCAGGGTGGTTTCCACCGGGTTCTGCGCCGTCATATAAAGGAAGAAGGCCGCGCCCAGGCCGAACACCGACTGCCAGAAGTACTTCCAGCGACTCGGCAGGCCACGCGAGTTCTTTTCGATCACCTTGCGGTAGTCATCGACCCAGCCGATCGCACCGAACAGCAGGGTCACGGCCAGCACCACCCACACGTAGCGGTTGGACAGGTCGGCCCAGAGCAGGGTGCTGACCGCGATCGCGGTGAGGATCAGCGCGCCGCCCATGGTCGGCGTGCCCTTCTTCGACAGGTGCGACTGCGGGCCATCGTTGCGCACGGCCTGGCCGATCTGGCGCACCTGCAGGGTACGGATCATCCACGGGCCGAGCCACAGCGACAGCGCCAGGGCGGTCAGTACGCCGAGGATGCCGCGCAGGGTCAGGTACTGAAAGACCGCGAAGCCCTTGTGGAACTGTTGCAGGTACTCCGCCAGCAGCAGCAGCATTTAGTGACTCTCCCCAGATACGTCGCACAGCGCCGCCACGACCTTATCCATGGCTGCGCTGCGTGAACCCTTGATTAGTAATGTGCTGCCGGCCTGTTCGGCACGAAGCGCTTCGATCAGTTCGGCCTGATCGGAGAAATGGCGACCCTTGGCGCCAAACTCTTCAACCGCATGGCGCATCAGCGGGCCGATGGCATACAGCGCGTCGACCTTGCCGGCGGCATGGCGGCCCACATCGCGGTGGCCCTGCTCGGCCCACGCGCCCAGCTCGCCCATGTCGCCCAGCACCAGAACGGTGCGGCCGGAGAAGGCGGCGAGTATGTCCACCGCCGCGCACATCGACACGGGGTTGGCGTTGTAGCTGTCGTCGATCACCCGCACACCGTTCGGCGCCAGTTGCGCGACGGCGCGACCCTTGACCGGTTGCAGGCCCTGCAGCCCCTCGACCATGGCAGCCAGCGGCATGCCCAGGGCATGGGCGGCGGCGCAGGCGGCCAGGGCGTTGGCGACGTTATGCTCGCCCAGCAGGTTGAGCTGGATACGTGCGCTGCCCAGCGGGCTGCGCAGGATGAACCCCGCGCAACCACGCTCGTCGCGGGTCAGCTCACTGCCATGGAAATCGGCACGGGTGTCACGCAGGGCGAAACTCAGCACCTGGCGCCCCGCCGCGCGGCGCTGCCAGGTGGCGAACGCCTTGTCATCGAGATTGAGCACGGCCACGCCGTCCTGTGCCAGCCCCTCGAGAATCTCGCCCTTGGCTTCGACGATCTTTTCCGGGCCACCGAACTCGCCGACATGAGCGTTGCCGGCATTGTTGATGATGGCCACGTGAGGCCGGGTCAGGCTGACGGTGTAGGCGATCTCGCCGACATGGTTGGCGCCCAGTTCGATCACACCGGCGCGATGCTCCGGCGCCAGTTCGAGCAAGGTCAGCGGCGCACCGAGGTCATTGTTGAGGTTGCCGCGGGTGGCCAGCACCGCGCCGTCCAGGCCGGCACGCAGGATGGCCGCGAGCATTTCCTTGACGCTGGTCTTGCCGCTGGAGCCGGTCACGGCCGCCAGCGGCCCGCTGAACGCCTGACGATTGAGCGCGCCCAGCTGACCGAGGGCCATGCGGGTGTCGGTGACCAGCAACTGCGGCAGCGGCGCACCCGCCACTTCGCGCTCGACCAGCGCGGCGACGGCGCCCTTGGCAGCGACTTCCGCCAGATAGTCATGACCGTCGAAGCGCGGCCCGGTCAGCGCCACGAACAGCTGACCGGCGGCGATGCTGCGGCTATCGGTGCCGACGGCGGAGAAGGCGACATCGGCGCCGATCACACGACCATCCAGATCACCCGCGACTTCGCTGAGCAGCCAGGGCTTAAGCATGGGCCGCCTCCCAGGCCGACAGGGCCTTGTTCGCTTCGCTGAGGTCCGAGAACGGCTGACGCACGCCCATGATTTCCTGGTAATCCTCGTGGCCCTTGCCGGCCAGCACCAGCACATCGGCGGCATCGGCCTGGGCAATCAGCCTGGCGATGGCGTCGCCACGACCGTGAACGAACTGCACCGCCTCCGGCGCGGCGAAACCGGCGCGGATATCCTCGATGATCTGTGTCGGATCCTCGGTGCGCGGATTGTCGTCGGTCACCCAGACCACGTCCGCCAGGCGCTCGGCCACGGCGGCCATCAGCGGGCGCTTGCCGCGATCACGGTCACCGCCGCAGCCGAACAGGCAGACCAGGCGCCCTTCGACATGCGGGCGCATGGCTTGCAGCACCTTCTCCAGGGCATCCGGCGTGTGCGCGTAGTCGACCACCACCAGCGGTTTGTCGGCGCCACCGAGGCGCTGCATGCGGCCAACCGGCCCCTGCAGCTGCGGCAGCACCTTGAGAATCTCGTCGAGCGCGTAGTCCATGCCGAGCAGGGCTCCGACCACGGCAAGCAGGTTGCTCAGGTTGAAACGACCGAGCAGGCTGCTGCGCAGCACACCTTCGCCACGCGGCGTGAGCAGGCGCGCACGCACACCGTGATCGTCGAACTGCGCGTCGCTGCAATAGAGGTAGGCGGCACTGTCTTCCAGGCTGTAGCCGATCAGACGCGATTCGTGCGCCTGCGCAGCCAGCTCACGACCGAAGGCGTCATCGAGGTTGAGCACCCGGCAACTCAGGTTCGGCCAGGTGAACAGCCTGGCCTTGGCAGCGCCGTAGGCCTCCATGCTGCCGTGATAGTCGAGGTGGTCACGCGACAGGTTGGTGAACACCGCGACATCGAACTCCAGTGCGGCGACACGCCCCTGGTCCAGGCCATGGGAGGACACTTCCATGGCGACGGCGCGCGCACCGGCCTGCTTGAGCGAGGCCAGGGTCGCCTGGACGCCGACCGGATCGGGCGTGGTGTGCTTGCCCTGCTCCAGCGCACCATGGAAACCGTTACCCAGGGTACCGACGATGCCGCACGGCTGGCCGAGCAGGTCGAGGGCCTGCGCCAGCAACTGGCTGACACTGGTCTTGCCATTGGTGCCCGTGATGCCGACCAGGTGCAGGCCACGGCTCGGCTCGCCATAGAAGCGTCCGGCGATGGCCGAGAGCTGGCCAGACAGGCCCTTGACCGGCACCAGCACGGCGCTCTCGGCATGCATCTCGGCAGCGCCCTCGGCCTCGTAGGCGACCGCAGCCGCGCCGCGCGCGATCGCATCGACGATATGTACACGGCCATCCTGCTGGGTGCCGGGCACGGCCAGGAACAGATCACCCGGACGCACCTTGCGGCTGTCCAGCGTCAGCTCACGAATCAGCACGCTGCCATTGGCGGCCGGCAACAGTTGATTGAGCGGCATGGGCATCAGTTGCGCCCTCCCTGTGCGACAGCGACGGACTTCTGCGCCTCGGTGGGCAGGTTGTCCGGCGCGATATTCATCAAGCGCAGCGATCCGGCCATCACGCGGCTGAACACCGGCGCAGAGATCAGGCCGCCGTAATAGGCGCCCTTGCCGGGTTCGTCGATGACCACCACCAGCGCGATGCGCGGGTCCTGAGCCGGGGCGAAGCCGGCGAACAGCGAACGGTAGGAGTTGGCCTGGTAGCCCTTGCTGCCGACACTGGTCTTGCGTGCGGTACCGCTCTTGCCGGCCACGTGATAACCGGGCACCTGAGCGCGGAACACGCCCCGCGGCGCCTCGATGACCTGCTGCATCATGCCCTGCACGGTCCTGGCCACTTCGCCCGGCACCACCTGCGTCGCGTGCGGCTTGTCGTCCACGCGGATCATCGACAGCGGCGTCATGCCACCGCCATTGGCCAGCGCGGAGTAGGCGTGCGCCAGTTGCACGGCGGTTACCGAAAGGCCATAGCCGTAGGACAGCGTGGCAGTCTCCGCCTCGCGCCACTGGCGATGGTTGGGCAGGTTGCCCACCCGCTCACCGGGGAAGCCCAGGCCGGTATCGCGACCGAAGCCGAGATCGCTGAACACCCGGTACAGCTGCTCACCGCCGACATCGAAGGCGACCTTGCTCATGCCCACGTTGCTGGAGTTGATCAGGATGCCGGTCAGGTCCAGCGCCGGCCCCTGGGTTCGGGACACGTCACGAATGGTGTAGCGACCGATCTGCAGCGTACCGTTGCCAACCTGGACGATATCGCTGGGCTTCCAGCGACCGGTCTCCAGCGCGGCGGCCATCGACAGCGGCTTGATCGTCGAGCCGGGCTCGAAGACATCGATCATGGCGCGATTGCGCATGGCTGCCGGGGTCAGGTTGCGCCGGTTGTTCGGGTTGTAGGTGGGGTGGTTGACCATCGCCAGCACCTCGCCGGTCTTCACGTCGACCATCACCAGGCTGCCGGCCTTGGCATCGTTCTCCAGCAGGGCGTTGCGCAACTCGCGGTGAGCCAGGTACTGCAGGCGCAGGTCGATGGACAGGGCCAGGGCCTTGCCAGCCTTGGCGTTCTGCACCACCTGTACGTCCTTGATCAGCTTGCCGCGACGGTCCTTGAGCACCTGGCGCTTGCCCGGCACGCCGGCCAGCCAGTCCTCGTAGGCCAACTCCATGCCTTCACGACCACGGTCGTCGATGTCGGTGAAGCCGACCACATGGGCGGCGACCTCGCCGGCCGGGTAGAAACGACGGAATTCCTCGATGGCGTAGACGCCAGGCACCTTCAGGTCGAGCACGCCCTGGCCCTTCTCAGGGGTCAGGCCGCGCACCAGGTACATGAACTCGCGATCCTTGTTCTGCTCCAGACGCTCGGCGAAGCTCTTCGGCTCCTGCCCCAGCGCGGCAGCCAGCGCCGGCCATTGTTCGCGCCCGGCCTGCAGCTCCTTGCCGTTGGCCCACAGGGTGGTCACGGGGGTGCTGACGGCCAGCGGCTCGCCATTACGGTCAGTGATCAGGCCACGGTGCGCGGGAATCGGAATGTGCCGCACGCTGCGCGCATCACCGTGCGCCTTGAGGAAATCGTGATCGAGCACCTGCAGGTCGAGCATGCGCCAGGCGATGGCCGCGACCATCAGGGCGAGCAGCGCCAGCACCAGGCGGAAACGCCAGGGGTAGAGCGCGCCTTCGAGACCGATCATGGTCGCACCATGCGCACGGCGGCGGGATCGGGGATGTGCATCTTCAGCTGCTCGCTGGCCAGCGCCTCGATGCGGTTGTGTGCGGTCCAGGTGCTCTGCTCGAGAATCAGTCGCCCCCACTCGGCCTGAGCCTTGTCGCGCACGCTCAACTGGCCGTACAGCTCGTTGAGCAGCAGGCGATTCCAGTGCGCGCTGTACGACACCGCCACGGCGGAAACCAGCACGCCGATGAACAGCAGCAGCATCAGGAAGCTGCCGCCGGGCATGGACTTGATGAGCCGGCGGTTCACCGCAACTTCTCCGCGATGCGCATCACGGCACTGCGTGAACGCGGATTGGCCTTGAGCTCCTCGTCGCTGGCATAGACCGGCTTGCCGATCAGCTTCAGACGCGGCTCGAAGGCCTTGGGAATGATCGGCAGGTCACGCGGCAGCTTGTCCGCCTCGCCCTTGGCCTGGCGCTTCATGAACTGCTTGACGATGCGGTCTTCCAGCGAGTGGAAGCTGATCACCACCAGGCGACCACCGACTTCGAGCGACTCCAGCGCCGCCTCGAGGCCACGCTCGAGATCACCGAGTTCGTTGTTGACGAAGATGCGGATGCCCTGGAAGGCACGCGTCGCCGGATTCTTGCCCTTCTCCCAGGCAGGGTTGGCATCGGTCAGGACCTTCGCCAGATCGGCGGTACGGGTGAACGGCTGCTCGACTCGGCGCTGCACCACGGCGCGCGCCATGCGCTTGGCGAAGCGCTCCTCGCCATAGTCCTTGAATACCCGGGCGATCTCGTCCTCGTCGGCGCGGGCGATCCAGTCCGCCGCGCTGACGCCGGCGTCGGGATTCATGCGCATGTCCAGTGGCCCGTCATTGAGGAAGCTGAAGCCACGCTCGGGATCGTCGAGCTGCGGCGACGACACGCCGAGGTCCAGCAGGATGCCCGAGACCTGGCCGTCGAGGCCGCGGACAACAGCCTCCTCGCCAAGTTCCGCAAAACTGCGCTGCACAACGACAAAGCGGCCGTCTTCGGCCGCCAGTGCTTCCCCGGTAGCTATTGCCAGGGGATCTTTATCGAATCCCAACAACCGCCCATCTGGCCCGAGCTTCTGCAGGATCAATCGGCTGTGCCCGCCCCGACCGAAGGTGCCGTCCATATAGCAACCGTCGCCGCGCACGGCGAGTCCCTCGACGGCCTCGTCGAGCAGCACGGTGATATGGCGGTAGTTGGTATCGGTCATGGTCACAGGATCAGGTCACGCAAATCATCGGAAAGAGCGCCCGGCTGCTTGATGGCAGCGAGGTCGGCCTCGGCTACGGCATTCCAGGAATCTTCATCCCAGAGCTGGAATTTGTTCAGCTGACCCACGAGCATCGCTCGCTTGTCCAGCTTGGCGTACTCGCGCAAACGCGGCGGTACCAGGAAGCGGCCACTGGCGTCGAGCTCGAGGTCGACGGCATTGCCGATCAGCAGACGCTGCAGGCGGCGGTTCTCTTCACGGAAGGAGGCCAGCTCGCGCAGCTTGTTCTCGATCAGCTCCCATTCGGCCAGTGGATAAACGCAAAGACAGGGGTCGACGGCATCGATGGTCACGATCAGCTGGCCACCACAACGCGCAACGAGCTCGTCACGATACCGACTCGGCATCGCGAGGCGCCCTTTGGCGTCGAGACTGATGGCGTTAGCTCCGCGAAACACGGCTGCGCTTCCCCTGTAATTAGCTTTCCATGCCCAAAAAAACCCACTTCATGCCACTTCCCACCACTTGCGCACACTATAGGAATGGGCACGCCCCACCGTCAAGGCACGCCAGAAGGGAAAAATCCTTACAGGACGGAGATTTAGCGAACGAAAGCGAGGAGAAAAGCGATGCAGGAAGGCGGATTCGGCAGGCAAAATTCAGCCACAGCAGCAAGCTGAAATTCGAACTTAAAGTAATTTCTTAAGAGTAAGACTTTTTCGGTATCAGACGAGCGGGAGATAGAAGTACAACGAGAGGAAGAAAGGAGGAGAGTCGATCTGTAAGCCGGGTTCTGTCGAGGACAGTCATTCCTCTACGGCGTACATCACTGCACGCCTTTAGCAACCTACCCGGTTCCAGCGCGGGCCACGCCAATGGAACCCTATTTGGTCTTGCTCCGAGTGGGGTTTACCTAGCCACGGACTGTTACCAGCCGTGCGGTGCGCTCTTACCGCACCTTTTCACCCTTACCGGCGCCGAAGCGCTTAGGCGGTTATTTTCTGCGGCACTTTCCGTAGGCTCACGCCCCCCAGGCGTTACCTGGCACTCCGCCCTATGGAGCCCGGACTTTCCTCCCCCCCGCATCGCGGAACGAAACGAGGCAGCGACTGTCCGATCGACTCTCCGCCGACAAGGTTACCGACAGGCGCCCTCGAGAACAAGCTCGGCGCTCAGCCTTGGCGCTGCAATGCCACCTGATAGAGCAGGTTCTTGCGCACCCCGGTGATCTCGGCCGCCAGCGCTGCCGCGCGCTTGAGCGGCATTTCCGCCAGGAGCAGATCGAGCACCCGCAGCGCGTCTGCGTTCACCGCCTCTTCACCTTCCGGCGCCTGCCAGCCTGCCACCAGCACCACGCACTCGCCGCGCTGCTGATTGCTGTCCGCCGCGACCCAGGCGCACAACTCGGCCAGCGGCAAGCCCTTGAGCGTCTCGAAGGTCTTGGTCAGCTCACGCGCCAGCAATGCCGGACGCTCCTCACCGAAGACACTGCGCATATCCTCCAGGCACTCGAGAATCCGGTGCGGCGCCTCGTAGAAGATCAGCGTGCGCGGCTCCTCGCGTACCTGCTCGAGACGCGCGCGGCGTCCAGCGGCCTTCGCCGGCAGGAAGCCCTCGAAGATGAAACGATCGGACGGCAGCCCGGCCGCCGACAGCGCGGCGATCAGCGCACAGGCTCCCGGCACCGGCACCACCGGATAGCCGGCAGCGCGCACCTGGCGCACCAGGTGGTAGCCTGGATCGGAAATCAGCGGCGTGCCCGCATCGGAGATCAGCGCCACATCCTCGCCCGCCTGCAGACGCGCGAGAAAGCGCCCACCCTGCTCGCGCTCATTATGCTCGTGGCAGGCCGCCAGCGGCGTCTCGATGCCGAAGTGCTGCAGCAGGCGCACGGAGTGCCGGGTGTCCTCGGCAGCGATCAGCGCCACCTCACGCAGAATGCGCAGTGCCCGCGCACTGATGTCGTCCAGGTTGCCAATCGGCGTGGCGACCACATAAAGAGTGCCGGGCTGGACGCTGGTGACGACGGACTGACTCACGGGTAACACCTCGTTAATTGAAAGAGCGCTCATTCTAGCCGCTTCCGACCCAGCGGCATCGCACCATCCTTGGCGCTTGGGTACAATCGCCGCTTGTTTTGCTCAAGTATCAGGATGACCCGATGATCGCTAGTCTGCGCCCTCTTTCCGCCATCTTCCTGGCCGGCATGCTTGCGGCATGCGCCAGTTCGCCCAACAACGGCCTGGGTGAACTGCCACGCACGCCCAAGGCCAGCATTGAGCAGATGCTGCAACAGGCGGCCGAGAGCAAGCCCGAACAAGCCGCCCTGCTGCGCCTGTCCGCAGCCGACCAGGCCTATCGCCAGAACGATGTGGCCGGCTCCGCGCGCATTCTCGAACAGATCGACCTTGCCAGCCTGCAACCCGCCCAGCAGATGTTCGCCAGCACCCTGAACGCGGAACTGGCAATGGCGCGCAAACAGCCCAAGAGCGCCCTGAAGGCCCTGCGTCATCCCAGCCTCGAGCGCCTGAGCGAACTGCCCGTGGAACAGCAGATCCGCACCCAACTGGTACGCGCTCGCGCACTGGAAGCCGACGGCCAGGCACTGGCCGCTGCCCGCGAGCGCGTCTTCATCGCGCCCCTGCTGAGCGGTCAGCAGGCCCAGGACAATCACGAGAAGATCTGGGAGCTGGTCGCCAACCTGCCGGAACAGACCTCCGCTGGCGGCGACGCCGACCTGGCCGGCTGGCTGGCACTGGCCCGCGTGACCAAGGGCGCGGCAACGCTCGAACAACAGCAGGACGCCATCGACCAGTGGGTCGCGCAGAACCCGCAGCACCCGGCGGCGATGCAGCTCCCGGAAGCACTGGTGAAACTGCGCGAACTGGCCAGCCAGCCCCTGACCCGCATCGCCCTGCTGCTGCCACAGGAAGGCCAGCTGGCCAGCGTGGCCCGCGCCCTGCGCGACGGCTTCCTCGCGGCTCACTACGAGGCACAGCAGGCCGGGCAGAATCCCCCGGACGTGAAACTCTACGACAGCGCCCGCATCGGTTCGCTGGACGCCTTCTACCAGCAGGCACAGGCCGACGGCGTGCAACTGGTGGTCGGCCCTCTGGAGAAGCCGCTGGTCAAGCAGCTCAGCGATCGTGAGCAGCTGCCGATCACCACGCTGGCCCTCAACTACAGCGACGCCGGCCAGGAAGGCCCTGTGCAGCTGTTCCAGTTCGGCCTCGCCGCCGAGGACGAAGCGCGCGAAGTCTCGCGCCGCGCCTGGAGCGACGGCATGCGCCGCGCCGTGGCCCTGGTACCGGCCGGCGAATGGGGCGACCGCGTGCTGGACGCCTTCCGCCAGAGCTGGCAGGCCCAGGGCGGCACCCTGATCGCCGCCGAGCACGTGGACCAGCCCGTCGAGCTGGCACGCCAGATCGCCGACCTGTTCCAGCTGCGCGAGAGCGAAGCACGCGCCCGCCGCCTGCAGAACACCCTGGGCAGCAGCGTCGACGCACTGCCGGCACGCCGCCAGGACATCGACTTCATCTTCCTCGCCGCGACACCGCAGCAGGCGCAGCAGATCAAGCCGACCCTGGCCTTCCAGTACGCCGGCGACGTCCCGGTCTATGCCACCTCCCACCTGTTCACCGGCACCCACAGCCAGGCCCAGTACCAGGACCTCGAAGGCATCCGCTTCTGCGAGACCCCATGGCTGCTGGACGCCCACGCACCGCTGCGCCAGGAAGTCACCCAGCAGTGGCCGCAGGCCGGCGGCAGCCTCGGCCGCCTGTACGCGATGGGTGTCGACGCCTATCGCCTGGCGCCACGCCTGGGCCAGCTCAAGGCCCTGCCGGAGTCGCGCATCGACGGTCTTTCCGGCACCCTCAGCCTCAACCAGGCCCAGCGTGTGGAACGCCAGCTGCCCTGGGCAGAGTTCCGCGGCGGCCAGGTCCAGCGCCTTCCTGAAAGCCTCAATTGAGCACCCACAACGACCCGGGACGAGCCGCCGAACAGGCGGCCCGTCAGCATCTGGAACGTAATGGCCTGCGCCTGATCGAAGAGAACTGGAGCTGTCGCCGTGGCGAGCTTGATCTGGTCATGCTCGACGGCGATACAGTAGTATTCGTCGAAGTCCGCGCCCGCCGCCACAGTGCCTGGGGCGGCGCCCTGGAGAGCATCGATGCGCGCAAGCGTGGCAAGTTGGTCATCGCCGCCGAGCTCTTCCTCCAGCAGGAATCCCGCTGGGCCCGCCACCCCTGCCGCTTCGACGTGGTCGCCATCAGTACCGATGGCGCCACTCGCCTCGACTGGATCAAGAACGCCTTCGATGCCTGATGGCCGTACACTCAAGGTTTAACCGATGGACATGCAATCCCGAATCTGCCAGCTCTTCCAAGCCAGCATCGACACCAAGCAGCAGGCCATGGAAGTCCTCGCACCCTACATCGAGCACGCCAGCCTGGTCATGGTCCAGGCGCTGCTCAACGAGGGCAAGATTCTTTCCTGCGGCAACGGTGGTTCTGCCGGTGACGCCCAGCACTTTTCCTCCGAGCTGCTCAACCGCTTCGAGCGCGAACGCCCGAGCCTGCCCGCCGTGGCCCTGACCACCGACAGCTCGACCATCACCTCGATCGCCAACGACTACAGCTACAACGAGATTTTCTCCAAACAGATCCGCGCACTGGGCCAGCCGGGTGACGTGCTCCTGGCGATTTCCACCAGCGGCAACTCAGCAAATGTCATCCAGGCCATTCAAGCTGCGCATGATCGCGAGATGACCGTAGTCGCCCTGACTGGCCGCGACGGCGGCGGCATGGCATCGCTGCTGCTGCCGGAAGATGTGGAAATCCGCGTTCCAGCCAAAGTTACCGCACGCATCCAGGAGGTCCACCTGCTGACCATCCACTGCCTGTGCGACCTGATCGACAGTCAATTGTTTGGGAGTGAAGAATGAAGCGTTTCGCCCTGATCCTGGCCACCCTGGCCGTTACCCTGAGCCTGGCAGCCTGCGGCAGCCGCAGCATCGGCAACAAGATCGATGACCAGTTCCTCGGCCCGGACGTCGCCTCCAGCATCAGCAACGCGCACGCCGACCTGTCCAGCCCCACCTCGCGCATCGTCGTCACCGCCTACAACGGCGTGATCCTGATCGCCGGCCAGACGCCACGCAGCGAGCTGAAGGACCTGGCCGCCCAGCGCGCGCGCAATGTCCAGGGCGTGAAGAAGGTGTACAACGAGCTGCAGGTCCAGCAGCCGGCCTCGCTGCTGGCGCGCAGCAACGACTCCCTGCTCACCAGCAAGATCAAGACGCAGATGCTCGCCGACAGCAACGTGCCGAGCACCAAGATCAAGGTCATCACCGAAAACGGCATCGTCTACCTGCTCGGCGTGGTCAATCGCAGCGAAGCGAACGCAGCGACCGCCGTGGTCCAGAGCGTATCGGGCGTGCAGAAGGTGGTGCGCCTGTTCGAGTACACCAACTGAGACAACGGCAAGCCGGCAGCCTCGAGCTGCAAGCAAAGAAAACGGGCGCCCTGGGGCGCCCGTTTTCATTTCCACCTCACAGCTCGCCGGTAGCGTGCAGCTGCTTCACTTCACCACTTTCAGGCTCGGCCGGCCACTCGGGCGCGGCGGCTCGCCACCGGACGGGCCATCATCATCCGGGCCCGGCTCGTCGGCAGCACCGGCGAGCGGCGGCTCCATGTCGAACACCATGCCCTGCCCGTTCTCCCGCGCATAGATCGCCAGGATGGCCGCTGACGGGATGTAGAGGCTGTGCGCCACACCGCCGAAGCGCCCTTCGAAGCTGACCGCCTCGTTGTCCATGTGCAGGTGACGCACCGCACTGGGCGATGCGTTGAGCACGATCTGCCCGTCACTGGCGAACCCCGGAGGCACCTGCACCCCCGGATACTCGGCATTGACCAGAAGGTGCGGCGTGCAATCGTTATCGACGATCCACTCGTACAGTGCGCGGACCAGATAGGGACGACTGGAATTCATGTGATCCTCCTTCTCAGCGCATTGCGCGCTCGACAGCGGAAAGACTGGCCTGAAAGGCCTCACGGGCAAACTGGCGCTCCATGTAGTCGAGCAACGGCTTGGCCGGACGCGGCAATTCGATACCCAGCAACGGCAAACGCCAGAGGATGGGCAGCAGGCAGCAATCCACCAGGCTCAGCTCGTCACTGAGAAAGAACGCCTTGTCAGCGAACAGCGGCGAGACGCCCGTCAGGCTCTCACGGAGCTCCTTGCGCGCCAGCTGGCGCTCCGCCTCCTTGCTGCGCTTGTCGAGAATACGGTCGACCAGCGCACACCAGTCACGCTGGATACGGTGCATCAGCAGACGACTGTTGGCGCGTGCGACCGGATACACCGGCAGCAGCGGCGGGTGCGGATAACGCTCGTCCAGATACTCCATCACCACGGACGATTCGTACAGCGCCAGGTCGCGATCGACCAGCGTCGGCAGACTGCCGTAGGGGTTCAGCTCCGCGAGCTTGGGCGGACAGCGGCCCTGCTCGACATCGATGATCTCGACGCTGACACCTTTCTCGGCGAGCACCAGACGCACGCGATGGGAATAGTGGTCGGCGGGGTCGGAGTAGCAGGTCAACCTGTTGGTCACCGCCATGGCGATCCTCCTCGCTTTTATTGGATGTTCCAGAAACACGGAAATTGTCTGCGGCACTTCCGACATCGCCGCCAGCAGCACGGGCGGCCTGACATGACGAAGAAGGAAAACGCCTCGAGCAACTCTTGATTCGCTGGCCGCCACCTCACAAGGCAGCACCAGGATGCTAAAGCACAAAAACCTGCGCGCCCATCAGGGCGCGCAGGTTCGAGACTAAACCCGGAACGGCTTAGTGCACGTCCTTCCAGTACTCACGCTTGAGCAGGTAGGCGAACACGAAGAAGAACGCCAGGTACAGCAGCACGTAGGTGCCGATGCGCTGAGACTTCAGCTTGACCGGGTTGGCCGAGTAGGCCAGGAAGGTCACCAGGTTCTTGATCTTCTCGTCGAACTCGGCCTCGCTCAGGGTGCCGGTGTTCGGCTCCACGGTCAGCTGATCACAGGCTTCGTGAGTGATCGGCGCGCCGGTCAGCGGGTCGTACTGCTTCTTGCCATCGGTGACCACCTGAACCTGCTTGCAACCGATGACCTGGTTACCCTGCAGGCCGACCAGCACGTTCGGCATGCCGACGTTCGGGAACACCTTGTTGTTGGCGCCCAGCGGACGGGTCGGATCGGCGTAGAAACTGCGCAGGTAGGTGTACAGCCAGTCGTTGCCACGCACGCGAGCCACCAGGGTCAGGTCGGGCGGAGCCGCACCGAACCATACCTTGGCGTCGTCGGGTTTCATGCCGATCTTCATGTGGTCGCCGATCTTGGCGCCGCTGAATACCAGGTTCTCCAACATGATTTCGTGCGGCACGCCGAGGTCATCGGCAACCCGCTCGTAACGCTGAAACTTGGCCGAGTGGCAGCCCATGCAGTAGTTGGCGAAGGTACGCGCACCATCTTGCATGGCAGCCTTGTCGGTCAGGTCGATGTCGACCTTGTCCAGGTGCACGTTGCCACCGGCCGCGAAGCCCAGGGCCGGCAGTGCAGCGAAAACAAATGCAGCAAATAGCTTTTTCATCAGCCCGTCACCCTTTCCGGAACCGGTTTGGTCTTTTCCATCCTGGTGTAGAACGGCATCAGGATGAAGTACGCGAAGTACAGGATGGTGCACACCTGCGACAGCAGGGTACGACCCGGGGTCGGTGCCAATACACCCAGTACGCCGAGGATGACGAAGGAAATGCAGAACACCACCAGCCAGATCTTGCTCATCCAGCCCTTGTAACGCATGGACTTGACCGGGCTACGGTCCAGCCAAGGCAGGACGAACAACACAGCGATCGCAGCACCCATGGCGATGACACCCATCAGCTTGTCCGGCACGGCGCGCAGGATGGCGTAGAAGGGCGTGAAGTACCACACCGGGGCGATGTGCTCAGGCGTCTTGAACGGGTTGGCCGCTTCGAAGTTGGGCTTCTCGAGGAAGTAACCACCCATCTCCGGGAAGAAGAACACCACGAAGCAGAACACGAACAGGAAGACCACCACACCGACGATGTCTTTCACGGTGTAGTAAGGGTGGAAGGCGATCCCGTCGAGCGGTACACCGTTCTCGTCCTTCTTCTTCTTGATGTCGACGCCATCCGGGTTGTTCGAACCAACTTCGTGCAGCGCCAGGATATGCAGCACGACCAGACCAAGCAGGACGATCGGCAGGGCGATCACGTGCAGGGCGAAGAAGCGGTTCAGGGTGATGCCGGAAATCAGGTAGTCACCACGGATCCACTGGGTCAGGTCGTCACCGATCACCGGAATCGCACCGAACAGCGAGATGATCACCTGGGCACCCCAGTAGGACATCTGGCCCCACGGCAGCAGGTAGCCCATGAAGGCCTCGGCCATCAGGCAGAGGTAGATCAGCATGCCGAAGATCCACACCAGCTCACGCGGCTTCTGGTAGGAGCCGTAGAGCAGACCGCGGAACATGTGCAGGTAGACCACCACGAAGAACGCCGAAGCGCCGGTGGAGTGCAGGTAGCGGATGATCCAGCCGTACTCCACGTCGCGCATGATGTACTCGACGGACGCGAAGGCTTCCTCGGCGGACGGGGTGAAGCTCATGGTCAGCCAGACACCGGTGAGGATCTGGTTGACCAGAACCAGCAGCGCCAGCGAGCCAAAGAAGTAGAAGAAGTTGAAGTTCTTCGGGGCGTAGTACTTGGAGAGATGGTCTTCCCACATCTTGGTGGCGGGGAAGCGCGCATCCACCCATTCCATGAATTTGCTCATCAGGCCTTCTCCTGGTCCACACCGATGATGATCACATCATCCGTCTCGTAGCTATGCGGCGGTACCGGCAGGTTCAGCGGAGCCGGCTGGGCCTTGTAGACGCGCCCGGCGAGGTCGTAACGAGAACCGTGGCAGGGGCAGAAGTAGCCACCGACCCAGTCGGCGCCCAGATCGGCAGGCGCCACTTCCGGACGGAAGGACGGCGAGCAGCCCAGGTGGGTGCACAGACCGACCACGACCAGCAGCTCCGGCTTGATCGAGCGAACAGTCGGGTCCACATAGGTCGGCTGTACCGACGCCTGGGACTCGGGATCTGCCATGCGATCGTGGATCTTGGTGAGGTTACCCAGGATCTCCTCGGTACGGCGGACGATGAACACCGGCTGACCGCGCCACTCAGCAACCATCTGCTGGCCAGCCTCGATCTTGCTGACGTTCACCTTCACCGGTGCACCGGCCGCCTTGGCCTTGGCACTGGGGAACCATGACCCCACGAACGGAGTCGCAGCACCTACCGCTCCCGCCGCGCCCACCACAGAGGTGGCCGCGACCAGAAAGCGACGTCGGCCTGCATTCACGCCGTCATTGCTCATTCAGTCGTCTCCCATCAGCTTTGTGGCCTGTTGTTCAGGCCTCTACTAAGTAAAAATCGGGCCGCGCAAAAAATTCGCCAAATGGTAAAGAAAAGCCCCTTTTCTGACAAGGTAATTACCCCGGAAGAGGCTGGCGAAAGCCTTGGCACGCGCGGCCTGCGGGTATGCGGCACGTTGTCGCAGCACTTTGCCACCCCCATAAAAAACGCCCAGCTCCGTAAGGAAACTGGGCGCTTTTGGAAGCGTAGTAGCGATTAACGCTTCGAGTACTGCGGACGCTTACGCGCTTTGCGCAGACCGACTTTCTTACGCTCGACTTCACGGGCGTCACGAGTGACGTAACCGGCTTTACGCAGCGGGCTGCGCAGGGTCTCGTCGTACTCGATCAGAGCGCGGGTGATGCCGTGACGGATGGCACCGGCTTGACCGCTGACACCACCACCGGCAACGGTGACGAAGATGTCGAACTTCTCGACGGTCTCGGTCAGCTCCAGCGGCTGACGCACGACCATGCGAGCGGTCTCGCGGCCGAAGAACACGTCCAGGCTGCGGTTGTTGATCGAGATGTTACCAGTGCCCGGACGCAGGAATACGCGCGCGGTTGCGGTCTTGCGACGGCCAGTGCCGTAGTTTTGAGTCGCCGACATAATGAACTATTCCGTTAAATCTTCAGTTCTTGGGGCTGCTGAGCGGTGTGCGGGTGAGCGGCACCCTTGTACACTTTCAGCTTACGGTACATGTCGCGACCCAGCGGGTTCTTCGGCAGCATGCCTTTGACCGCGGTCTCGATCACGCGCTCAGGGGCACGAGCGATCAGCTTCTCGAAGTTGATCTCTTTGATGCCGCCCGGGAAACCGGAGTGGGAGTAGTACTTCTTGTCGCTGGCTTTGGCGCCGGTTACACGCACCTGCTCGGCATTGATCACGACGATGTAGTCGCCGGTATCAACGTGCGGGGTGTACTCAGGCTTGTGCTTGCCACGCAGACGGCTCGCGATTTCGGTGGCCAGACGACCCAGGGTCTGACCAGCAGCATCAACGACGAACCAATCGCGTTTTACTGTTTCCGGTTTAGCAGTAAAAGTTTTCATTCTTTATAGCCTCAGGGGCCGCCCAGCAAAAATAGACGGCGGATCTTACTGGTTAGTGCGTACTTTGACAAGTCAAAGGCAGCCGCATACGGACGCTATCGGGGGCTCGGGTCAGCGCGTCCACAGTACGGCAAGATTCTTCGGCAGGCGGCGCATCACTTCCACCGCAGAAAGAGGTGCCGGATTATCCTGATTGAGAAAAAAATTTCAACCTGATTGTATGACTCTTTTGCCAAGGAGCACCCCATGGAATACCGCAAGCTGGGCCGAACCGATCTCGATGTCAGCGCACTGTGCCTGGGCACCATGACCTGGGGCGAGCAGAACAGCGAGGCCGAAGGCCATGCCCAGATCGAACGCGCCAAGGCCGGCGGCATCAACTTCATCGATACCGCCGAGATGTATCCGGTACCGCCGCGAGCCGAGACCTACAGCAAGACTGAGCAGATCATCGGCAGCTACTTCCAGCAGCGCGGCGACCGCGCCGACTGGATCCTGGCCAGCAAGATCGCCGGCCCCGGCAATGGCATCAGCCACATTCGTGACGGCCAGCTGAAATTCGATCGCCAGCACATCGTCGCAGCCCTGGACGCCAGCCTGAAGCGCCTGCGCACCGACTGGATCGACCTCTATCAGCTGCACTGGCCAGAACGCCCGACCAACTTCTTCGGCCAGCTGGGCTATCGCCACCAGGACAGCGACTTCACGCCCCTGGAAGAAACCCTCGCCGTGCTCGACGAGCAGGTCAAGGCCGGCAAGATCCGCCACATCGGCCTGTCCAACGAAACGCCCTGGGGCACCATGAAGTTCCTGCAACTGGCCGAGAGCCGTGGCTGGCCGCGCGCCGTGTCGATCCAGAACCCCTACAACCTGCTCAACCGCAGCTTCGAAGTGGGCCTGGCCGAGGTCGCGATTCGCGAGCAGTGCGGGCTGCTGGCCTACTCACCACTGGCGTTCGGCATGCTCAGCGGCAAGTACGAGGGCGGCGCGCGCCCCGAGGGTGCGCGCATCAGCCTGTTCAGTCGCTTCGCCCGCTACACCAACCCGCAGTCGGAGGCGGCCTGCTCGCGCTACGTCGCACTGGCCCGCGAGCATGGCCTCGATCCCGCGCAGATGGCCCTGGCCTTCGTCACCGCGCAACCTTTCGTGACTAGCAACATCATCGGTGCCACCAGCCTGGAACAGCTGGAGAGCAACCTGGCCAGCGCCGAGCTGAGCCTCTCCGCCGAGGTGCTGGCCGGTATCGAGGCGATCCACAAGGCGCAGCCCAACCCGGCGCCATAACAACAAGCGGCAAGCTGCAAGCTAAAAGCCAGTGCGCGGGCGCAAGCTCAACCTGCACCTGCTTTTCCTTGGAGCTTGCCGCTTGAGGCTTGCAGCGGCTCTCAGACCAGCGAGCGGGCGATGATTTCCTTCATGATCTCGTTGGTCCCGGCGTAGATGCGCTGCACCCGCGCATCAGCCCAGGCACGCGCCACCGGGTACTCCCACATGAAGCCGTAGCCGCCGTGCAACTGCACGCACTCGTCGAGCACCTTGCACTGCAGATCGGTGCCCCAGTACTTCAACATCGCGGCGGTCGGCACGTCGAGCTTGCCCTGCAGATGCAACTCCAGGCAGCGATCGACGAACACGCGCCCGACCTGGATCTCCGTGGCCATCTCGGCCAGCTTGAAGCGGGTGTTCTGGAAGTCGGCGACCGCCTTGCCGAACGCCTTGCGCTCACGGGTGTAGTCCAGCGTCCAGTTCAGGGCGGCCTCGGCCGAGGCCAGGGCGCCGATGCCAACGGTCAGGCGTTCCTGCGGCAACTCCTGCATCAGGTAGGCGAAGCCCATGCCCGGCTGGCCCAGCAGGTTTTCCCTGGGCACGCGCACGTCCTGGAAGAACAGCTCCGAGGTGTCCTGCGCCTTCATGCCGACCTTCTCCAGGCGCTTGCCCTTGGAGAAACCGGGCGTATTGGCCTCGACCAGGAACAGGCTGGTGCCCTTCGCTCCGGCCTTGGGATCGGTCTTGGCCACCACGATGACCAGATCGGCCAGCCAGCCGTTGGTGATGAAGGTCTTCGAGCCATTGATCACGTACTCATCACCGTCCAGCACCGCAGTGGTCTTCACGCCCTGCAGGTCGGAGCCGGCCCCCGGCTCGGTCATGGCGATGGCGGTGACCATCTCGCCGCTCACCAGTTTGGGCAGGTAGTGCTGCTTCTGCGCCTCGCTGCCGTAATGCAGGATGTAAGGCGCGACGATGTCCGAGTGCAGGGAGAAGCCGATGCCGGTCAGCCCCAGGCGACCGATTTCCTCGATCACCACGGTGCTGTAGAGGAAGTCGGCGGCCATGCCACCGTACTCTTCGGGGATGTGCGAACAGAGCATGCCGGCCTCCCCCGCCTTGTTCCACAGCGCGCGGTCGATGTGGCCATCCTTCTCCCATTGCTGATGGAAGGGCACGGCCTCCTGCTCGAGGAACTTGCGTACGCTGTCGCGAAACAATTCATGGTCGGAGCTGAATATCGTTCTGGGGATCATGGCGCTACCTGTGTCTGGCTCGGGCAAAAATCTGGCCTCGACTTTAGCCAAGCAAACGCTTGGTTACACTGGACACAAGCGCCAAAAAATAAGACGATCCAGCCGCTGCTTGACCACTTAGCCTTGAACAAGAACAACGAACCATGGTTATTCCACAGCCGCGTGCGGCCTTGCACCGCGTCAGCATTCTCGCCACCGATGGCGTATTCGCCTCCACCCTCATGCAGGCCAAGGACTTTTTCCACATGGCCGGCATTCGTCATGCCCGCCAACAGGGACTGGGCCACGAGCCCCCTTTCGAGATTCACCTGGTGAGCCCGGACGGCCTGCCGGTGAACAGCTTCAGCAAGGTGCAGGTCCCGGTGGACGGCGGCCTGGATGCCTGCGACGTGATCATCCTGCCCGCCTTCTGGGACGACTTCGACGCGCTCAGCCGCCGTTACCCACAGGTGCTGGAGTGGCTCAGGCGTCAGCATGCGGCCGGCAGCGCAATCTGCGGCGAAGCCAGCGGCGTGTTCTGGATGGCCGAGGCCGGCCTGCTCGACGGCAAGGAAGCGACCACCTACTGGCGCTTCTTTCGCGAGTTCGCCGAACGCTTCCCCAAGGTGCTGCTCAATCAGGACAAACACCTGTCCGACGCCGACAATCTGTACTGCGCCAGCGGCGTCACCTCGGCATGCGACCTCTACATCTATCTGATCGAGCGCTACTGCGGCACGGGCGTGGCGCAGGGCGTGGCACGCGACATCCTCTACGAAGTGCAGCGCAGCTATACCCCCGGGCGCATCGGTTTCGGCGGGCAGAAGCTGCACCAGGACGTCACGGTGCTGCAGATCCAGCACTGGCTGGAGGAGCACTACGCCGACAAGTTCCGCTTCGAGGACGTCGCCCGCGAACACGGCATGAGCATTCGCAACTTCATGCGCCGCTTCCAGGGCGCCACCGGCGACAAACCCCTGCATTACCTGCAACGCCTGCGCATCGAGACGGCGAAGAGCCTGCTCTCCGCGACCCGCAAGAGCATCAAGACCATCAGCTACGAGGTCGGTTACGACGACGCCAGCTTCTTCGCCCGCCTGTTCCGCCAGCACACCGAGCTGTCACCGAACCAGTACCGTCGCCAGTTCCAGCAGAAGGACAAGCAGGACTGAGGCACATCCAGCGGCAGCGCAACGCCTGCCGGCTGGACGGCAAAACGCCAGCCCACCCTTGGTTAGGTTGGCGCCCCGCCATGGCGCCCTATGATCGGTCGGTGCACATAACAACAACAGGTTCACCGCCATGCGCCGTCTATTGATTGCCCTGCTTGCCACCTGCAGCCTGAGCGCTGCCGCAGCCGACAACTGGAAACCCTTCCCGCTCGACCAGAGCGCCTACGACTACAGCGGCGACAAGCTGCGCCAGGCCTGGCCGCAGCTGACTCGCGGCTTCGGCGACTACCCCTTCCCCGATGCCGACTGGGTGGTGACCATGGCCACGAGCTATCCGCAGGCGCTGGAGAAGACCGTTGCCGCCGGCACCGGCTTCACCGGCAAGCCGGAAGAAGCCGAACGCTATGCGCAGCAGCTGCAGGACGTGTGGCGCCTGATGTTCCGTGGCGATTTCGCCCAGGCCAAGGAGCAGGGCCTGGCCCTCGGCGTCGGCGGACAGATCCCGGCGATGTTCGCCCAGGTCATCTATGCCATGTTCCTGGTGCCGGACCAGGCCGAGAAGCACCGCCTGCTGGAAGAAGTGATCGCCTACACCGACGAGGCTGGGGACCTGGTGCAGGCAGACACCGTCGCCCAGTTCGGCCGCGTCTACGCCAAGGCGCGCCTGGGCGAGGAACTGTCGGTACCGGTCGTGCTCAAGCGCGGCTACACCTCGCAGATCCCGGAGGAACTGAAGGCACTGCTGGCCAAGCAGCCGCAGCAGCCCTTCGCGCTGGCCCTGTATGGCGGCTATGAAGCCGGGGTGATTCGCAAGGTGGGCAAGCTGGTCGGCCGGATGACCTACGGCGTCAGCGCGGACAACATGGAGAAGTACTTCCGGCGCAGCTTCCAGGCCCGCGACGACCTGCCCATCGGCCACTACGAATACGCCAACGCACTGACCTACGTGTACGGCGACGATGAAGAGCAGAAGGTCATCGAGCACCTCAGGCTCGCCGCGGCGATCAAACCGATCAACGCCATGGAAGCGCTGGAAGTGGCCCACGCGCAGAAGCTGCTGGCTCAACACCAGCACAAGCTGGCTAAAAACTGACCGACTGGCGCCAGCAGGCGCTGCATCGGCACCAACGAAAAAGGCGACCCACAAGGTCGCCTTTTTCGTTTCGCCATTCCTCAGGGCCGGTGTGGGCGCGAGAGGAACTCGTGCGACTGCATCTCCAGCAGACGACTCAGCGTGCGCTGGAACTCGAAACTCAGGCGACCGCCGGTGTACAGATCCTTGAGCTCCACCTCGGCGGAGATGATCAGCTTGACGTTGCGGTCGTAGAACTCGTCCACCAGGTTGATGAAGCGGCGCGCCATGTCGTCCTTGGCCACGCTCATCTGCTCGACGTTGGCGAGGATCACCGCATGGAAGATCTTGCCCAGCTCGATGTAGTCGTTCTGGCTGCGTGGGCCGTCGCACAGCTCGCGGAACTCGAACCAGGCCACGTCCTCGCAGACGCGCACGGCATTGATGGCGCGGTTCTCGATCATCAGCGCCTCGTTCTCGACCATGTGCGTGCAGTCAGGCAGCAGACTCTGGAAGCTCTTGCGCAGGCTTTCCTCGGCGGCCACTCCCAGCGGGAAGTGGAACAGCTCGGCCTGCTCCAGCGCGCGCAGGCGATAGTCGACGCCGCTGTCGACGTTGACGATGTCGGTGTGCTGCTTGAGCAGGGCGATGGCCGGCAGGAAGCGCGCCCGCTGCAGACCGTCGCGGTACAGGCCGTCCGGCACGATGTTGGAGGTCGCCACCAGGGACACGCCGTTCTTGAACAGCTCCTCCAGCAGGGTCGCCAGGATCATCGCGTCGGTGATGTCGCTGACGAAGAATTCGTCGAAGCAGATCACCCGCGCCTCGTCGGCGAAGCGCTTGCCGATGATGGTCAGCGGATTCTTCTCGCCCTTGAGGGTCTTCATTTCCTCGTGCACGCGCTTCATGAAGCGGTGGAAGTGGGTGCGCATCTTCTGCTCGAAGGGCAACGCATCGAAGAAGGTGTCGACCAGATAGGTCTTGCCGCGCCCTCCCCCGCCCCAGAAGTACAGGCCCTTGACCGGCCCCTGCGGCTTCTTGCCGAACAGCTTGCCCAGCAGCCCGCCCTTGCCCTGGTCGGAGGCGACCAGGTCGTCGTACAGACGCTGCAGGTGGCGAACGGCATTTTCCTGGGCCGCGTCATGGAAGAAGTCGGGCCGTTTGAGATCGGCCTGATAACGCTCGAGGGGAGTCATGATTCGTTAGAGCCTGTTCAAAGTCTGCTGCGCGTCGGGTCTGTCGCGTGAGAAGCAAGCCCGGAATGCCCATGTACGCCCGTACAGGGTGCTTCCTCGCCTGCCTCTGGCTTGCGAGCCTGCAAACAGGCGCTCGGCCGGGCAAGTAAAAACGGGGGCGTCACTTTAGCGACGCCCCCGTGGATTGGCAATCCGTGCACGTCGGACGGATGCGTGACGCCCCCGCGTTCACGGGAGCGCAATCCCCGATCAGTCCTGCGGTGCCAGCGCCTCGCGCAAACGCTGGATGGCGGCCTCCAGGGCCTGCGCATCGGCGAACTCGGGGCTGCTCGCCACGCTCTCGCCATCGATCCAGACCGAGAAGAACAGGCCGTCTGCGCGCACATCCAGCGCTTCGCCAGCCTGCAGGCGCTTGCCGACCATGCCGGACGACTTGCCATCGGCAAACGACTTCGACAGCAACAGCTGCTCGCCATCGGCGTCCAGCAAGCGGAAACGGAAACTGCCATCATCATCGCGGAAGCTGACGAAACGCGCGCTTTTGGCCGCTTTCTTCTTCTCGCTGCCGGCCGCCTGCACCTGCTCGCGGAACGAACGCAGGCCAACCGCTTCGCGCAGTTCACCGAGGAACGGCGTGGCGATGCGGCGCGCCTTGGCGGCGCCGGCGAGGAGGATGTCCTCGAGGTCGGCGGGCCTGGCGATCAGCGCGTTGTAGCGCTCGCGGGCCTCGCCCAGCTCGCCTTCCAGCAGCTGGTACAGACGGCTCTTCGCCTCGCCCCAGGCCAGCCCGGCCTCCAGCTCGGCGCGGAACTCGGCCTGCTGGGTGGAAGATGCAAAGGCCTGGTACAGGGTGAACAGGTGCGAGCCGTCGACATCCTTGGGCTCGCCCGGCAGCCTGGAGTCGGTGACGATGCGTGCGATCGCCTCCTTGAGCTGCTTGCTGGTACCGAACAGCGGGATGGTGTTGTCGTAGCTCTTGCTCATCTTGCGGCCATCGAGACCAGGCAAGGTGGCGACTTCTTCCTCGATCACAGCCTCCGGCAGGACGAACAGGTCCTTGCCCTTGCCGAACAGGTGGTTGAAGCGCTGACCGATGTCACGCGCCATCTCCACGTGCTGGATCTGATCGCGACCGACCGGCACCTTCTGCGCGTTGAACATGAGGATGTCCGCCGCCATCAGCACCGGGTAGCTGAACAGGCCCATGGTCACGCCGGCGTCCGGGTCTTCGCCGGCCTCGACGTTCTTGTCCACTGATGCCTTGTAGGCATGGGCGCGGTTGAGCAGGCCCTTGCCGGCGACGCAGGTGAGCAGCCAGCACAGCTCGGGGATCTCGGGGATGTCCGACTGGCGATAGAAGGTCGCCTTGTCCACATCCAGGCCCAGTGCCAGCCAGGTGGCCGCGATTTCCAGGCGCGAACGCTGGATGCGCGCGGGATCGTCACACTTGATCAGCGCGTGATAGTCGGCGAGGAAGTAGAACGAGTCGGCATCCGCGGCGCGGCTGGCGACGATGGCCGGGCGAATGGCGCCGGCGTAGTTGCCCAGGTGCGGCGTGCCGGTGGTGGTGATACCGGTGAGGATACGGGTGTTCATAGTGATTCGCTTGTCTTGCTGCAATGACTAGGCGGGGCTCAGAGACGAGGCAGAAGGAGGTCCTTCAGATCGGTCAGCTTGCCATGGAAGAAGTGGCCGCATTCTGCCACTTTCAGCAGTTCATGGGCACGCCCGAGATTGGTCGACCAGTCGTAGACCACCTGTGGTTCCACCACTTCATCCGCCTCCGGCTGGATCACCACCAGCGGGCACTGGCTCGCCGGGGGCGTATCGCCGCCGAGGCGATGCACGGCGGGCGCCACCATGAACAGCTTGCTGGGTGTCTGATCCTGAGCCTCCAGTCGCGCGCCCAGGGCCGCCGCGACGAAACCGCCGAAGGAAAACCCCAGCAGGGTGATGGGCAGGTTCGGGTAGCGTTCCTGCAGCCAGGCAGCGACCACCTCGGCATCGTCCACCTCGCCGGCGCCCATGTCATGGCTACCTGCGCTGGCACCGACGCCACGGTAGTTGAAACGCAGGGTGTGATAGCCGCAATCGCGCGCCGTGCGCTGCAGGGTAGACACCACCTTGTTGAGCATGGTCCCGCCCTGCACCGGATTGGGGTGGCAGACCAGGGCAATGCCACGGGCGTCAGGCACCTCCAGCAGAAGGGCTTCGAGCTGGCCCACCGGGCCGGGAATGAAAATGGGGGTTTCGCGACTGAGCAACACTGAACTCCGTGACCCCGCAACGGGTCGACTCGTCTAGCAAACTGCCTGTGCGGCAAATGAACCTGTTCAGCGTCTCGCGAGCCGGAGCAATGCAAGGCCAAAACAGGGGAGGAAGCGCAGTGTACTGATGTACATGAGCATTCCGAACCGGTTTTTACCGCAGCAGTGCCGACGCGCAGTAGACTCCGAGCAGGTTCTGGTCGTATACAGCACAGGCTCAAGCCGCTAACGTAAAGCAAAGCCGTTTTGAGAGGAAGGACTCGTGGAACAGACACTTGCAGCCTGGTTGGTACCCGCCCTGACCCTGGTGGTCGGCATCGCCGTGGGCTTTCTGCTCGCCCGCCTGGCACCCAACGCCGCACCTGGCCGCACACAGCGGCAGATGGATGAGATGCAGGCACGCTTCGAGGCCTACCAGAACGAAGTGGTGACCCACTTCAACACCACTGCCAGCCTGGTGAAGAAACTCACCCAGAGCTACCAGGATGTGCAGGAGCATCTGTCCGACGGTGCCAACCGCCTGGCCCTGGACGAGCTGACCCGTCAGCGCCTGCTGGCCACGCTGAACAGCGCGGAAAACGCCGAGAAGCGCGAGCGCCTGACGCCGCCGAAGAACTACGAAATGCCCAAGGACTACGCGCCGAAGAACGACGGCCCGGGCATGCTGGACGAGAGCTACGGCTTGAAGAAGTAACCCGCCAGCAAGATACGAAAAGCCCCGCATTGCGGGGCTTTTTTATTGGCTGCGACGACACGGATATCAGCTGGCGGCAGGCGTGACACCCAACCTAACAGCGCCTGCCGCGTTACGGGCCATCGCGACGCTGCCCCCTGACGAAAAAGGCCCCGCACATCTGGCGGGGCCTTTCGTTCAGCAGAGGACGATCAGATCGCGCCGCGACTGCGCAGCAGCTCCAGCACCGCCTTGACGCCCTGCTCGATCGACTGCGACTGGGTGTCGATCACCAGATCGGCATCCAGCGGTACGTCGTAGGGGAAGCCCTCGCCGGGGATGTTGTCGCCACCGGCCGCGTACAGCCCCTGCGGGTCACGCTCGGCGCAGATCTGCGGCGAAGCCTGCACGTAGACGGTCAGCGCACGCTCGCGGCCGATCAGCGCCTTGGCCTGCTCACGCCCTTCGGCATCCGGAGCGACGAAGGCGGCCAGCGCGATCATCCCGGCCTCGTTGAACTGACGCGCCACATGCGCGGCACGACGCCAGTTCTCGGCTCGTCCGGCACGATCCTGCGGCAGGCCCTTGTTCAGGTCATGGCGCAGGTTCTGCCCGTCGAGGACGAACACACCACGGCCCATGTCGAACAGCTTGCGCTCCACTGCGTACGCCAGGGTGCTCTTGCCTGCACCGGAGAGGCCGGTGAACAGCACGGTAGCCGGCTGCTGACCGAAGCGCGAGGCGCGCTCCTCGGTCGACACATGCGCCAGGCGACCGTGCTGACCGCCGCCATGAGCGACCGGCTCGGCGATGATCATGCCGGCACCAACGGTGCCGTTGGTCAGTCGATCGATGACGATGAACGCACCAGTGGTGCGGTTGTGCTCGTAGCCATCGAGGGCGATCGGAGCATCCAGCGCCACCTTGACCCGGCCGATCTCGTTGAGCTTCAGCTCGCTGGCAGCACCCTGCTCCAGGGTGTTCACGTCGACACGGTGCACGATGCTCGGAATCGAGCCTGGCACGTAGCTGGTGGCGCGCTTGATGTCGTACTTCTTGCCTGGCAGCATCGGCTCTTCGCCCATCCACACCAGCATGGCTTCGAAGCCGTCGGTGACCTGCGGACGATTGTCGGCGTGCACCAGCATGTCGCCGCGCGACACGTCGATCTCGTCTTCCAGGGTCAGGGTGATGGCCTGGCCCGGACCGGCCTGCTCCAGCTCACCTTCATAGGTGACGATGGACTTGACCCGGCTGGTCTTGCCCGACGGCAGCGCCAGGACTTCATCACCCTTGCGCACGATGCCGCTGGCCAGGGTGCCGGCGAAGCCACGGAAGTTCAGGTTGGGGCGGTTGACGTACTGCACCGGGAAGCGCAGGTCGTCGAAATTGCGGTCGCCGGAGACTTCCACGGTCTCGAGGATCTCCATCAGCGACTGGCCGGTGTACCACGGCGAGCGCTCGGACTTGTTGACCACGTTGTCGCCCTTGAGCGCCGACATTGGCACGAACTCGAGGGTGGTCGGGCGCAGGTTGATCTTCTCGGCGAACGACAGGTAGTCGGCCTTGATCTGCTCGAACACGCCCTGATCGAAGTCCTTCAGGTCCATCTTGTTGACGGCGACCACGATGTGCTTGATGCCCAGCAAGGAGGCGATGAAGCTGTGGCGCTTGGTCTGGGTCTGCACGCCGTAGCGGGCGTCGATGAGGATGATCGCCAGGTCGCAGGTCGAGGCACCGGTGGCCATGTTGCGCGTGTACTGCTCATGACCGGGAGTGTCGGCGATGATGAACTTGCGCTTGGCGGTGCTGAAGTAGCGGTAGGCCACATCGATGGTGATGCCCTGCTCGCGCTCGGCCTGCAGGCCATCGACCAGCAGCGCCAGGTCGATATCGTCGCCGGTGGTGCCGACCTTCTTCGAATCCTTGGTGATGGCTTCCAGATGGTCTTCGTAGATCATCTTGGAATCGTGCAGCAAGCGACCGATCAGCGTGCTCTTGCCGTCGTCGACGTTACCGCAGGTGAGAAAACGCAGCAGTTCCTTGCGTTCGTGCTGAGCCAGGTACGCGAGGATGTCCTGGCTGATCAAATCGGATTGGTGACTCATGGTGCGCGATCCTCAGAAATAGCCCTGACGTTTCTTCTCTTCCATCGAACCAGCCTGGTCGTGGTCGATGACCCGGCCCTGGCGTTCGCTGGTCTTGGTCAGGAGCATCTCCTGGATGATGTCCGGCAGGGTCGCCGCCGTGGACTCCACCGCGCCGGTCAGCGGGTAGCAGCCGAGGGTACGGAAACGCACCATCTTCTTGGTGATGCGCGCCTTCTCCTCGTCGGAGAGGTGCTCGAGGATGCGCTCGTCATCGATCATGATCAGCGTGCCGTTGCGCTCGATCACTTCACGCTCGGCGGCGAAGTACAGCGGCACGATCGGGATCTGCTCCAGATAGATGTATTGCCAAATGTCCAGCTCGGTCCAGTTCGACAGCGGGAAGACACGGATCGACTCGCCCTTCTTCACCTTGCCGTTGTACACGTTCCACAGCTCGGGGCGCTGGTTCTTCGGGTCCCAGCGATGCTTGCTGTCACGGAAGGAGTAGACACGCTCCTTGGCACGCGACTTCTCTTCGTCGCGGCGGGCACCGCCGAAGGCGGCGTCGAAACCGTACTTGTCCAGCGCCTGCTTGAGGCCCTCGGTCTTCATCACGTCGGTGTGCTTGGCACTGCCGTAGGTGAAGGGGTTCATGTCCTGCGCCACACCGTCAGGGTTGATGTGGGTGATCAGATCCAGGCCCATTTCGCTGACCATCTTGTCGCGGAAACGGTACATTTCCTGGAACTTCCACCGCGTATCGACGTGCATCACCGGAAATGGCAGCTTGCCGGGGAAGAACGCCTTGCGGGCCAGGTGCAGCATCACGGCGGAATCCTTGCCGATGGAATAGAGCATCACCGGGTTGTCGAATTCGGCGGCCACTTCACGAATGATGTGGATGCTTTCCGCCTCCAGCTGCTTGAGATGGGTCAGTTTGTCGAGCATGGCTACTCACGGTTTGCTGTTATGGGGCCGGCGGGCCGTGGACGAGCGCGCACTCTATCACAGCATCTGCTTATACTCAGGACGCTGGTTAGACCGAAAAGATCTAGCGTTATACCTGCCCGTAAGCGCCATTCAGATGGGATTGGGGCAGTCGATGAACAGGTGTTCGAGGGCGAAACGCCGCGCCAGATAGTCGCCCAGGGCCTGCACACCATAACGCTCGGTCGCGTGATGGCCGGCCGCGATGAAGCTCACGCCGTTCTCGCGGGCACTGTGGAAGGTCTGCTCGGAGGCCTCGCCGGTCAGGTACAGGTCGACCCCTGCGGCGATGGTCTGGTCGATGTAGCCCTGGCCACCGCCGGTGCACCAGCCGACCCGACGAATCAGCCCCTGCCCTTCGACCAGCAGCGGTTCGCGACCGAGGGCCTGCTGCACGTGACGGGCGAAATCGGCGGCACTCATCGCCTCCGCCAGCGAGCCGACCAGACCGACGGTACGCGGGTTGTCCGGCTCCAGCGGCCCTTCGACGACGATGCCCAGCTGCCGAGCGAGCTGCACGTTGTTGCCGACCTCGGGATGGACATCCAGCGGCAGGTGGTAGGCCAGCAGGCTGATGTCATGCGCCAGCAGGGCCTTCAGGCGGCGCTGCTTCATGCCGGTGACACAGGGGTTCTCGCCTTTCCAGAAATAGCCGTGATGCACCAGCAGCACATCGGCCTCGGCCTCGATGGCCGCCTCTATCAGTGCCTGACTGGCGGTAACGCCGCTGACGATACGGCGCACTTGCGGACGCCCCTCGACCTGCAGACCATTGGGGCAGTAATCGCTGATGCGCGACGCGTTGAGAAAAGCGTCAGCTTCCTCGACCAGGGTGGACAGGGCAATGGCCATGAAGATTCCTCTCAAGCTGTTGCGGGCCGCTGCCTAATTGGCGAGCACCTCACTATAATGCGCCACCTTAAGGGCGACCTTTTGCCCTCGCAACCCTCAGGATTGTCTCGATGCCCCAGGCACTGCGTTTTCTCGGTTGGCCCCTGCTGGTCGGTGTGCTGCTCGCACTGCTGCTGATTCAGCAGTACCCGGAGTGGGTCGGCTTGCCGCGCAAGGAAGTGCAGCTGGTCCAGGCACCGACCTACAGCCGCCTGCAGGAAGGCCCCGTGTCCTATGCCGAAGCCGTGGACACGGCGTCGCCGGCGGTGGCCAACCTCTATACCACCAAGCTGGTGAGCAAGCCGGCCCACCCGCTGTTCGAAGACCCGACCTTCCGCCGCTTCTTCGGTGACAACCTGCCCCGTCAGCAGCGCATGGAGTCGAGCCTGGGCTCGGCCGTGCTGATGAGCCGCGAAGGCTACCTGCTGACCAACAACCACGTCGTCAGCGGCGCCGACCAGATCGTCGTGGCGCTCAAGGACGGCCGCGAAACCCTCGCACGGCTGATCGGCAGCGACCCGGAAACCGACCTGGCGGTGCTGAAGATCGATCTGCCCAACCTGCCGGCGATCACCCTGGGCCGCTCCGACGCCATCCGCATCGGCGACGTGACCCTGGCCATCGGCAACCCGTTCGGCGTCGGCCAGACCGTGACCATGGGCATCATCAGCGCCACCGGGCGCAACCAGCTGGGACTGAACACCTACGAGGACTTCATTCAGACCGATGCGGCGATCAACCCGGGCAACTCGGGCGGCGCGCTGGTCGACGCACATGGCAACCTGGTGGGCATCAACACCGCGATCTTCTCCAAGTCCGGTGGCTCGCAGGGCATCGGCTTCGCCATCCCGGTCAAACTGGCGATGGAGGTGATGCAGGCGATCATCGAACATGGCCAGGTGATCCGTGGTTACCTGGGCGTCGAAGTGCAGCCGCTGACTCCTGAACTGGCCGAATCCTTCGGCCTGGAGGGCCGCCCCGGCATCGTCGTCGCCGGCGTCTACCGCGACGGCCCGGCGCAACGCGCCGGCTTGCAGCCAGGCGACCTGATCCTCAGCATCGATGGCGAAGCGGCCAGCGACGGGCGCCGCTCGATGAATCAGGTGGCACGCACCAAGCCTGGCGACAAGATCCGCATCGAAGTCCTGCGCAACGGCAAGCAGTTGGATCTGACCGCGGAAATCGGCATTCGCCCACCGGCCAACGGTAACTGAAGGCGTGAAAAAGCCGGCATCAGCCGGCTTTTTCACGCCTGTCCCGCGAGCGCCTTACAGCCCCTGCAAGGCCTCCAGCAACGCCTGGTTCTGCTCCGGCGCACCAATGGTGATGCGCAGAAACTGAGCGATGCGCGGCTGCTTGAAGTGCCGCACGATCACGCCCTGCTCACGCAGACCGGCCGCCAGGGTCGCAGCGTCCTTGCCGGGATGGCGGGCAAAGACGAAGTTGGCCGCCGACGGCAGCACCTCGAATCCCAGCCCCTGCAGGCCCGCCACCACCGCCTCGCGGCTGGTGATGACCTGCTGGCAGGTCTGCTCGAAGTAGGCACGGTCCGCGAAGGCCGCCGCCGCACCAGCGATCGCCATACGATCGAGCGGGTAGGAGTTGAAGCTGTTCTTGATTCGCTCCAGGGCCTCGATCAGGTCGGGATGGCCCACGGCGATACCGACGCGCAGACCGGCCAGCGAGCGCGACTTGGACAAGGTCTGGGTGACCAGCAGATTGGGGTACTTGTCCACCAGGCTGATCGCCGTCTCGCCACCGAAGTCGATGTAGGCCTCGTCCACCAGCACCACCGAATCAGGGCTGCCCTGCAGCAGGCGCTCGATGGCGTCGAGCGGCAGCAGGCAGCCGGTCGGCGCATTGGGGTTGGGGAAGATGATGCCGCCATTGGGCCTGGCGTAGTCCTCGACACGGATCTGGAACTGTTCGTCCAGCGCCACCTGCTCATGGTCGATGCCGTACAGGCCGCAGTACACCGGATAGAAGCTGTAGCTGATGTCCGGGAACAGCAGCGGCGCGTCATGCTGGAACAGGCCGTGAAAAGCGTGTGCCAGCACCTCGTCGGAACCGTTGCCGACGAACACCTGGGCCGGCTGCACGCCGTAGTATTCGGCCACCGCCTGCTTCAGGCGATCGCCGTTGGGGTCCGGGTACAGGCGCAGGTCATCGTTCAGCTCCGCCTGCATGGCCGCGATGGCCCTGGGCGAAGGACCGTAGGGGTTTTCGTTGGTGTTGAGCTTGACCAGCTTGCTCAGCTTCGGCTGCTCACCCGGCACGTAGGGCACCAGGTCCTTGACGAAGGGGCTCCAGAATTTGCTCATCTGCCCTTCTCTCCTCGAATACTTGAGTTGTCTTATGCAAAGCGGTGGACAAGCGAAGCGTTGTCCACCCTGCGCGGCCGTTAAGGCTTGATGCGGTACTCGGCGCTGCGCGCATGCGCGGTCAGCGACTCGCCGCGGGCCAGCACCGAAGCGCTCTTGCCCAGTTCGGACGCCCCGTCCGGCGAGCAGAAGATGATCGACGAACGCTTCTGGAAGTCATACACCCCCAGCGGCGAGGAAAAGCGCGCAGTACCGGAGGTCGGCAGCACGTGGTTGGGGCCGGCGACATAGTCGCCCAGCGCCTCGGCGGTATAACGCCCCATGAAGATCGCACCAGCGTGGCGAATCTGCGGCAGCCAGGCCTCCGGGTCGGCCACCGACAGCTCCAGGTGTTCCGGGGCGATGCGGTTGGCCACCTCGATGGCCTCGGCCATGTCCGCTACCTGCACCAGTGCGCCACGGCCTTCCAGCGAAGTGCGGATGATCTCGGCACGCTCCATGGTCGGCAGCAGCCTGGCGATGCTCTCGGCCACGCGGTCGAGGAAGGCGGCATCCGGGCTGACCAGGATCGACTGGGCATCTTCGTCGTGCTCAGCCTGGGAGAACAGGTCCATGGCGATCCAGTCCGGATCGGTCGCGCCGTCGCAGACCACGAGAATCTCGGACGGCCCGGCGATCATGTCGATACCGACCTTGCCGAACACGTGGCGCTTGGCGGTGGCCACGTAGATATTGCCGGGGCCGACGATCTTGTCCACCGGCGGCACGCTCTCGGTGCCGTAGGCCAGGGCTGCGACGGCCTGCGCGCCGCCGACGGTGAACACGCGGTCGACACCGGCCAGGGCCGCAGCAGCCAGCACCAGCTCGTTGATCTCGCCACGCGGGGTCGGCACCACCATGACCACTTCCGGCACGCCGGCGACCTTGGCCGGAATGGCGTTCATCAGCACCGACGACGGATAGGACGCCTTGCCGCCCGGTACGTACAGGCCGGCGCGATCCAGCGGAGTGACCTTCTGCCCGAGCACGGTGCCGTCGGCCTCGCTGTAACGCCAGGAGTCCTGCTTCTGCTTCTCGTGGTAGCTGCGCACGCGCTCGGCGGCGACTTCCAGGGCCGCACGCTGCTCGGCGGTGATGCGTTCCAGCGCCTGCTCCAGACGCGCGCGCGGCAGAATCAGATCGGCCATCGAGGCCACTTCCAGGGCATCGAAACGCTGGGTGTACTCGACCAGGGCGGCGTCGCCGCGCTCGCGCACGGCCTTGATGATTTCCAGCACGCGCTGATTGACGCCATCGTCGGAGACGCTTTCCCAGGCGAGCAGATGGTCCAGATGAGCCGCGAAGTCCGGATCGGCAGCATTGAGTCGGCGGATGGCAACGGGAGCGGTCATAGCGAAAGCCTCATCTGATTGGCGTTTTCTCGGGCGCCCGTAATGTAGCAAGCCCACCGTGCGGGCACCCGAGAAAAATGGCTATGACACGGATAGGCTGGTAAAGCACCCTGCCGCGACGGCAGGCGTGCCATTGATCAGCCTTGGTGTCGTGCTTCGACGGCACCACGCAGGGTTTCGATCAGCGCCTGGATGCGGGCGTGCTGCATCTTCATCGACGCCTTGTTGACGATCAGTCGCGAACTGATCGTCGCGATCAGCTCCTGCGGTTCGAGGCCGTTGGCACGCAGGGTGTTGCCGGTATCGACCACGTCGATGATCTTGTCCGCCAACCCCACCAGCGGCGCCAGCTCCATCGAGCCGTAGAGCTTGATGATGTCGACCTGGCGACCCTGCTCGGCATAGTAGCGCTTGGCGACGTTGACGAACTTGGTGGCGACGCGCAGGCGCCCCTTGGGCTCCGGCGCACCGACCTTGCCGGCGGTCATCAGCTTGCACTTGGCGATCTGCAGGTCCAGCGGCTCGTAGATGCCCTGGCCACCGTACTCCATCAGCACGTCCTTGCCGGCCACGCCGAGATCGGCGGCGCCGTGCTCGACATAGGTTGGCACGTCAGTGGCGCGCACGATCAGCAGACGCACGTCATCCTGAGTGGTGGGGATGATCAGCTTGCGACTCTTGTCCGGATTCTCGGTCGGCTCGATGCCCGCTGCCGCCAGCAGTGGCAGGGTGTCATCGAGAATGCGGCCTTTGGACAGGGCGATGGTCAGCATGAAACGGTTTCCTTGATCGGAAGCGGCCACTCCAACGGGAAGCGGCCCTACGACAGTGGCGGCAGGCGGAGGCACCTGTTCACAACGCCGCTGGCTGCAGGCCCTTCACAACTCAGCGGGGCCGGCGCACAGCGAGTTGCCAGCGGCGTCTCAGCCCGGCACGCGGCGAATCTTGGCACCCAGCAGTTGCAGCTTCTCTTCGATGCACTCGTAGCCACGGTCGATGTGGTAGATGCGGTCGATCAGCGTATCGCCATCGGCCACCAGCGCAGCCAGCACCAGACTGGCGGAAGCGCGCAGGTCGGTCGCCATGACCGGGGCACCCTTGAGCTTATCGACACCCGTGACGATGGCGGTGTTGCCCTCGACCAGGATGTTGGCGCCCATACGCAGCATCTCGTAGACGTGCATGAAGCGGTTTTCGAACACGGTCTCGACGATGGTGCCGGTGCCTTCGGCCACCGCGTTGAGGGCGATGAACTGCGCCTGCATGTCGGTGGGGAACGCCGGGTAAGGCGCGGTCCGCAGGTTCACGGCCTTGGGACGCTTGCCCTTCATGTCCAGCTCGATCCAGTCCGGGCCGGTGGTGATCTCGGCACCCGCTTCCTGCAGCTTGGCGAGCACGGCTTCCAGGGTCGACGGATCGGCATCCTTGACCTTGACGCGACCACCGGTAACGGCAGCAGCGACCAGGTAGGTACCGGTTTCGATACGGTCGGGCATGACGTTGAAACGCGCGCCGTTGAGACGCTCGACACCGTCGATGACGATGGTATCGGTACCCGCACCCTGAATCTTCGCACCCATGGCGATCAGGCAGTTGGCCAGGTCGACCACTTCAGGCTCGCGGGCGGCGTTCTCCAGCACGCTGCGGCCCTTGGCCAGGGTCGCCGCCATCATGATGTTCTCGGTGCCGGTCACGCTGACCACATCGAAGAAGAAGTGCGCGCCACGCAGGCCGCCTTCCGGCGCCTTGGCCTTGATGTAGCCGCCTTCCACGTCGATCTTCGCGCCCATGGCCTCGAGGCCACGGATGTGCAGGTCGACCGGACGCGAGCCGATGGCGCAACCGCCAGGCAGGGCGACTTCGGCTTCACCGAAACGGGCGACCATCGGACCGAGCACGAGGATCGAGGCACGCATGGTCTTGACCAGCTCGTAAGGGGCGACCAGCGTCTTGATGCTGCGCGCGTCGACTTCGACGGAGAGTTTCTCGTCGATCACCGGCTCGATGCCCATGCGACCGAACAGTTCGATCATGGTGGTGATGTCGTGCAGGTGCGGCAGGTTGCAGATGGTGACCGGCGCATCGCCCAGCAGGGTGGCGGCCAGGATCGGCAGCGCAGAGTTCTTCGCACCGGAAATACGGATTTCGCCATCGAGGCGAGCGCCGCCGGTAATGATCAGTTTGTCCATAGGAATCTCGTCGCCCGCAGGCTCAGGAACGCGCGGCCCAATCGGCCTGGCTGAAAAATTTCATGGTCACGGCGTGGATGCTGCCATCGGCGATCCAGGCGTTGAGGTGGGCATAGATCTGCTGCTGACGCTTGACCGGGCTGAGAGCGGCCAGATCGTCGCTGATCAGGTTCAGCTGGAAGTTGCAGCCTTCGCCTTCGACTTCCACCTGGGTATTCGGGAGTTTTTCCTCTAGGAGGCTTTTTACTTCTGCAGCCTGCATGCTCGACCTCGACTGACGCATTCGGGCACCTGAGCCCGCGGGTCGGCCATCATACAAAAAAGCCTCCCGCCTGCGAACCCCGCCCGCCGTACCGCTGACGGAACGCCGAGAGGCGGTTCTCGGTTACGCCAGTGGCAGCAACTCCAGCAACCCGCTGACCTGGGCAATCTGCCGCATGTCCTCGGGCAGGCCGCTGATCGACAGTTCATGCCCGGAATCGCGCGCATCGCGGGTGAACGCCAGCAACAGCGACAGGCCGACGCTGCTGGACTTCTCCACCGCCGCGCAGTCCAGCGACAGGCGCTTGACACTGCAGCCGGTGATCAGGCGCGCACCCTGCTCGCGCAAGCCGGGGCCGGTGCGATAGTCGAGCACGCCGGCCAGCTGCAGCTGGCCGGGCGCCCGCTCGATGATGGTCGCCTGGCTCACGAGTTGCCTCGCGCCTCACGCGCCTTGGCCACGGTATCGGCCCAGGTGTCGATGACCTTGTCCAGGTCGTTGCGATTGTTCTGCATCGACTGGGCGAACTGGTCGCGGAACAGCTTGCCAACGTTGATGCCGTTGATCACGACGTTGCGCAGCTTCCACACACCATCCATGGACACCATGGTGTAGGACAGCGGATAGACCACGCCCTTGCCGTCACGGATTTCCATGCCGATCGAGGTGCGCTCGGCGTCCTGCTTGCCGGTGGCCGGCAGCACACGGATGTCCTGATTGTCGTACTCGAGCAGGGCGTTGCCGTAGAACTGCATCAGGCTGCGTTTGAAGTTCTCCTGGAAGCGGCTCATCTGCTCAGGCGAGGCCTGACGCGAATAGCGCACGGTCATCACGCCACGCGAGATGCCGTCGACATCCACCACCGGGCCGAGAATGTCGTTGAGCGACTGATAGAAAGCCGCCGGATCACGACGGTACTCGTCCTTGTTGGCCTTGAGGTCCGCCAGCAGCGTATCGGTGGTTTGCTGCACCACCTCGTGAGCGCTCGGCGCCGCCAGTGCCAGCAGAGGCATGGCCGCCAGCAGGGTCAGCAACAGGTTACGTGCGGTCTTGAACATCTTGGGAGCCCTCATCAATTGGCTTCGTCTTTATTGACCGAATTGAGCAGGAATTTGCCAATCAGGTCTTCCAGCACCAGCGACGACTGGGTGTCGTGGATGGTGCTGCCGTCTTTGAGCACCGCCTCCTCACCACCCACGCTGATGCCGATGTATTTCTCGCCGAGCAGCCCTGCGGTCAGAATCGACGCAGTGGAGTCCTCGGGTAGATTGTCGACGTTACCGTCGAGTTCCAGGGTCACCCGCCCCATATAGCTGTCACGATCCAGGTCGATGGCCGTCACCTTGCCGATACTGACACCGGCCATGGTCACCTTGGCGCGCACGGTCAGGCCGGCGATGTTGTCGAAATAGGCATAGACCTTGTAGGTGTCACCCGCCGATCCGACGCTCAGGCCGCTGACGCGCAGGGCCAGCAGCAGCAGGGCCAGCACACCTGCCATCAGGAACAGACCGACACCAATCTCCAGCGTGCGGTTTTGCATCAGAAGTCTCCAAACATCAAAGCGGTCAGAATGAAATCCAGCCCCAGCACGGCCAGCGAGGCGTAGACAACGGTACGGGTAGTGGCGCGACTGATCCCCTCGGACGTGGGCTCGCAGTCATACCCCTGGAACACGGCGATCCAGGTCACCACGAAGGCGAAGACGATGCTCTTGATCACGCCGTTGAGCACATCGTCATAGAAGGAAACGCTGTTCTGCATGTTGGACCAGAACGAGCCCTCGTAGACTCCCAGCCAGTCGACGGCGACCATGGCCCCGCCCCAGATGCCGACGACACTGAAGATCATCGCCAGCAGCGGCATGGAGATGAAACCGGCCCAGAGACGCGGGGCGACGATGTACTTGAGCGGATCGACACCGATCATTTCCAGGCTGGACAACTGCTCGGTGGATTTCATGTTGCCGATCTCGGCGGTCAGCGCCGAGCCGGCACGTCCGGCGAACAGCAGCGCAGTCACCACCGGGCCAAGCTCACGCAACAGGGTCAGGGCGACCATCTGCCCCACGGCCTGCTCGGAGCCATAGCTGACCAGGATGTTGTAGCCCTGCAGGGCCAGCACCATGCCGATGAAGACGCCGGAGACGACGATGATCGCCAGCGACATCACGCCGACGGCGAACAGCTGCTTGATCAGCAGCTGCATCGGCTTGCCGGCGCGGTTGCGGCCGAACAACGCGCCCACCAGGAACAGCATCGAGCGTCCCAGCGTCGCCACCACATCGATACCCGCACGACCGAACAGACGCAGCCGTTCGAGCGGTGAAATTCTGCGCATCAACCTCTCCCCAACAGATCTTCGCGGTAATCCGGCGCCGGATAATGAAAGGGCACCGGACCATCCGGCGTGCCTTTCATGAACTGCCGGATACGCGGGTTATCCGACTCCATCAGCTCGGCCGGAGTGCCGTGTCCCAGCACCTGCGCATCACCGACGACATAGAGGTAGTCGGCAATGCTGGCGGTTTCCGCAAGGTCGTGAGAGACCACCACGCTGGTGATTCCCAGCGCGTCATTGAGCAGGCGGATCAGGCGCACCAGCACGCCCATGGCGATGGGGTCCTGGCCGACGAAGGGCTCGTCGTACAGCAGTATCTGCGGGTCCAGCGCAATGGCACGCGCCAGGGCCACACGACGCTTCATGCCGCCGGACAGCTCGTCCGGCATCAGCTCCAGCGCGCCACGCAGACCGACAGCCTGCAGTTTCATCAGCACGATGTCGCGGATCATCTCTTCGGGCAGTTTGGTGTGCACGCGCAACGGAAAGGCGACGTTCTCGAAGACATCGAGGTCGGTGAACAGCGCGCCACTCTGGAACAGCACGCCCATCTGCTTGCGCATGTCGAACAGCTCATCGCGCGACAGCTTCGGCAGACTGACACCCGCGACGCGGACGTCACCGGTGGACGGACGCAACTCGGCGGCGATCAGCCGCAGCAGCGTGGTCTTGCCGCAACCGGACGGCCCCATGATGCCGGTGACCTTGCCGCGCGGTATGCGGATATCGACCGTGTCGAAGATCGACCGCGCGCCACGCTTGAAGCTGACGCCCTGCAGCTCGATCGCATACTCGTGCTCGGCGCTCATCTGAACTCCTTGAAAAACTGGCCTTCCTGGCAGACGCCATCTCCCACCTACTGGGACACACCTGCAAGATGGCCGAAATGGCCGCGAACTATAGCACTGGCTGGAGTTACCGCCCAATAGCGACGCGCGCCAGCGTTCAGACTTGCGACAGCTTCGATGTTACGCACACTCAGCAAAGGTGAGCGCTGCAAGCATTTCCGTTTATAATCCCCGTCTTTTTCGCCCGAAGCCTCTGTTTAGCATGAACCAGACCCGTGACCTGATTGATTCCGCGCTGCGCACCATTCGCCTCGAGATCGAAGCAGTACAGGAACTTTTGCCTCGTATCGACGCAAATTTCGTCAGGGCCTGCGAGCTGATCCTGGACTGCAAGGGCCGCGTGGTCGTGGTCGGCATGGGCAAGTCCGGGCACATCGGCAACAAGATCGCTGCCACCCTGGCCAGCACCGGCACCACGGCGTTCTTCGTCCACCCGGCCGAAGCCAGCCACGGCGACATGGGCATGATCACCCGCGACGACATCGTCCTGGCCCTGTCCAACTCCGGTTCCACGGCGGAGATCGTCACGCTGCTGCCGCTGATCAAACGTCTCGGCATTCGCCTGATCAGCATGACCGGCAACCCGAACTCGCCGCTGGCCCAGGCCGCCGAGGTCAATCTCGATGCCAGCGTCTCGCAGGAAGCCTGCCCGCTGAACCTGGCACCGACCTCCTCGACCACCGCCAGCCTGGTACTGGGCGACGCACTGGCCATCGCCCTGCTGGAAGCTCGCGGCTTCACCGCCGAAGACTTCGCCTTCTCCCACCCAGGCGGCGCACTTGGCCGCCGCCTGCTGCTGAAAGTGGAGAACGTCATGCACAAGGGCGACGCACTGCCCTGCGTGCAACGCGGCACCAGCCTGCGTGACGCACTGCTGGAAATGACCCAGAAAGGCCTGGGCATGACCGTGGTACAGGAGAGCGACGGCCGCCTGGCTGGCATCTTCACCGATGGCGACCTGCGTCGCACGCTGGACAAGGGCATCGACGTGCGCCAGGCGCTGATCGATGACGTGATGACCCCGCATGGAAAGACCGCCCGCGCAGAAATGCTCGCGGCAGAGGCCCTGAAGATCATGGAAGACCACAAGATCAATGCTCTGGTCGTCGTCGACGACCAGGACAACCCGGTCGGCGCATTGAACATGCACGACCTGCTGCGCGCAGGGGTGATGTGATGAACGACCTGCTGCAGCGAGCACGCGCCGTCAAGCTGGCGATCTTCGACGTCGATGGCGTACTCACCGACGGCCGCCTGTACTTCCTCGAAGACGGCAGCGAGTTCAAGACCTTCAACACCCTCGACGGTCACGGCATCAAGATGCTCATCGGCTCGGGCGTGCGTACCGCCATCATCAGCGGGCGCAAGACCCCGGTGGTCGAGCGCCGCGCCAACAACCTCGGCATCCAGCACCTGTTCCAGGGCCGTGAAGACAAGCTCGTCGTTCTCGACGGCCTGCTCGCCGAACTCGGCCTAGACTATGAGCAGGTCGCTTACTTGGGCGATGACCTGCCGGACCTGCCGGTCATCCGTCGCGTCGGTCTGGGCATGGCCGTGGCCAGCGCGGACGGCTTCGTGCGCCAGCACGCCCATGGCGTGACCCAGGCGCGCGGCGGGGAAGGCGCCGCCCGGGAATTCTGCGAACTGATCATGCGTGCCCAGGGCACGCTGGATGCGGCTCAAGCCGCCTACCTGTGAGCCAAGCATGCTGCGCAAAGCCATCAACACCCTGATTTTCGCCCTGATCGCAGCCGTCGTGGCCGCCCTCGGGTACTGGAACATCGCCCCGGAAAACGCCCACAAGCCGCAACAGGCCAGCAACGACGACGCCATCGACTTCTACGTGCTGGGTGCGCGCACCGTGCAGTACCAGGATGACGGCAAGCTGCACTACCGCATGACCGCAGAGAAGCTCGAACACGTCAAGAGCACCGACATCACCCTGGTCGACACCCCCAAGCTGGACCTCTACCGCGGCAGCGAACTGCCCTGGAAGGTCACCAGCCAGCGCGCCGAGGTCTCCCCCGGCGGCACCGAGGTGGAGCTGATCGACGATGTGCGCATCGCTCGCACCGATGCCAAGAACCGCCCGACCATCATCACCAGCAGCCGCATGACCGTAATTCCCGACAAGGAATATGCGCAGACCAAGCAAGCCGTTAGAATCGTCGCGGCCAATGGGGTGACCACGGCACAAGGAATGAAAGCGTACTTGAATGACGGCAGGATGATCCTGCAGTCCAACGTAAGAGGCCAGCATGAGGTTCGTTAACACCCTCCCCCTGATTCTCAGCCTCGGCGCCGCATTGGGAAGCGCGGCCGCCTGGGCACTGCCATCGGATCGCGACCAGCCGATCCGCATCCAGGCCGACACGGCCGAGCTGGATGACAAGCAGGGCGTCGCAGTCTATCGCGGCGATGTGATCATCACTCAGGGCACCCTGAAGATCACCGGCGACACCGTCACCATCACCCAGACCGCCAGCGGTGACATCGACGTGTTCACCTCGGTGGGCAACCTCGCCTACTACGAGCAGAAGCCGGACGTGGACAAGGATATCGTCAAGGCCTACGGCAAGACGATCCAGTACTTCGCCAGCAACGAACGCATCGTACTGATCGATCAGGCCAAGGTGATCCAGGAAGGCAATACCTTCGAGGGCGAGAAGATCGTCTACGACACCCGCCGCCAGATCGTCAACGCAGGCCGCGCCACTGGCAGCAATGTCAGCACGCCGCGCCCGCGCATCGACATGGTCATCCAACCGAAGAACAAACCCGCGGATCAGGCACAGCAGTAATGGCCATTCTCAAAGCCCAACATCTGGCGAAAAGCTACAAGAGCCGCCAGGTCGTGCGCGACGTCAGCGTGAGCATCGAAAGCGGGCAGATCGTCGGTCTGCTGGGCCCCAACGGCGCCGGCAAGACCACCTGCTTCTACATGATCGTCGGCCTGGTACGCGCTGATCAGGGCCGCGTACTGATCGACGACATCGACGTCAGCCATCAGCCCATGCATGGCCGCGCTCGCGCCGGCATCGGCTACCTGCCGCAGGAAGCCTCGATCTTCCGCAAGCTGTCGGTAGCCGACAACATCATGGCCATCCTCGAGACCCGCAAGGATCTCGACCGCGCCGGACGTCAGGCCGAACTGGAAAGCCTGCTGCAGGAGTTCCACATCCACCACATCGCCGACAGCCTGGGCATGAGCCTGTCCGGTGGTGAACGGCGTCGCGTGGAGATCGCTCGCGCCCTGGCCACCAACCCGAAGTTCATCCTCCTCGACGAACCCTTCGCCGGCGTCGACCCGATCTCGGTAGGTGACATCAAGCAGATCATCCATCACCTCAAGGCCAAGGGCATCGGCATCCTGATCACCGATCACAACGTGCGCGAGACCCTCGACATCTGCGAGACCGCCTACATCGTCAACGACGGCCAGCTGATCGCCGAAGGCAACGCCGAGACCATCCTCGCCAACCAGACGGTGAAAGAGGTGTATCTGGGCCACGAGTTCCGCCTGTAGGGCGCAGGCTATTTCGCTACAGAAATATTGCACCCCCTAGGCAAGAACGAGAAATTCAGGCATATAATTTGCTTCCTGGCGGCGCTTCGGCGCCCTGATGTGGAAGGCGTAACTCGCCAGTAAATTAAGGTCTGCAATGAAACCATCGCTAGTCCTCAAGATGGGCCAGCAGCTGACGATGACACCGCAGCTGCAACAGGCTATCCGCCTCCTCCAACTGTCGACCCTGGACCTGCAACAGGAAATCCAGGAGGCACTGGAATCCAACCCCATGCTCGAGCGCCAGGAAGACGGCGACGACTTCGACAACAGCGACCCCATGGCCGACGGCGCGGAAAGCGCCGCCCCCACCCCCAGCAAGGAAGACAGCTACCAGGAATCCACCCCGACGGTGGACAGCCTGGAAGAAGGCGAGTGGGCAGAGCGCATTCCCAATGAACTGCCGGTCGACACGGCATGGGAAGACGTCTACCAGACCAGCGCCAGCAGCCTGCCGAGCAACGACGATGACGAGTGGGACTTCACCACCCGTACCTCCAGCGGCGAGAGCCTGCAGAGCCACCTGCTCTGGCAGCTGAACCTGGCGCCCATGTCCGACAAGGACCGCCTGATCGCCGCCACCCTGATCGACTGCATCAACAACGACGGCTACCTCGAAGAAACCCTCGAGGAAGTCACCGAGTCCTTCGACCCTGAACTCGACATCGAGCAGGACGAAGTCGAGGTCGTCCTGCATCGCATCCAGCAGTTCGAACCGGCCGGCATCGGCGCGCGCGACCTGCGCGAGTGCCTGCTGCTGCAACTGCGCCAGCTGCCTGCCGGCACGCCATGGCTGAGCGAAACCCAGCGTGTGGTCAGTGACTTCCTCGAAGTACTCGGCAGCCGCGACTACGCCCAGCTGATGCGGCGCACCAAGCTCAAGGAAGACGAACTGCGCCAGGTCATCGAACTGATCCAGCGCCTCAATCCGCGCCCCGGCTCGCAGATCGAATCCAGCGAGCCGGAATACGTGGTACCGGACGTGATCGTGCGCAAGCACAACGATCGCTGGCTGGTGGAGCTCAACCAGGAAGCCATGCCACGCCTGCGCGTCAACGCGCAGTACGCGGGCTTCGTCAAGCGAGCCGACTCCAGCGCCGACAACACCTTCATGCGCAACCAGCTGCAGGAAGCGCGCTGGTTCATCAAGAGCCTGCAAAGCCGCAACGAAACGCTGATGAAGGTGGCCACACAGATCGTCGAGCACCAGCGCGGCTTCCTCGACTACGGCGACGAGGCGATGAAACCGCTGGTCCTGCACGACATCGCCGAAGCGGTCGGCATGCACGAGTCGACCATCTCGCGCGTGACCACGCAAAAGTTCATGCACACCCCGCGTGGCATTTACGAGCTGAAATACTTCTTCTCCAGCCACGTCAGCACCTCCGAAGGGGGCGAATGCTCGTCCACCGCGATCCGCGCAATCATCAAGAAACTGGTCGCTGCAGAAAACGCGAAAAAGCCGTTGAGTGACAGCAAGATCGCTGGTTTACTGGAGGCACAAGGCATCCAAGTCGCCCGTCGGACGGTCGCCAAGTATCGCGAGTCCCTCGGCATAGCGCCCTCCAGTGAGCGCAAGCGACTGATGTAGGCCAGATCGATTGGAGGCCTGGGCCTCCAAGCCAACGTGTTCCGGTGGCGGGTCGCATGAGACCCGTCTCTTACACAAGGCAACAAGGAGAAAGCGGTATGCAAGTCAACATCAGTGGACATCAGCTGGATGTGACCGACGCCCTGCGTGACTATATCGGCGAGAAACTGGGCCGACTGGAACGCCACTTCGACAAGATCACCAACGTTCAGGTGACCATGGAGGTCGAGAAACTCAAGCAGAAGATCGAGGCGACTCTGCACGTTGCAGGTGGCGAAGTGGTCGCCAACGCCGAACATCAGGACATGTACGCAGCCATCGACCTGTTGGCCGACAAACTTGACCGTCAACTTATCAAGCACAAGGAAAAGCAGCTCGACCGCCTGCAAGGCGCCACGGCCCGCTGACATTCCCCATCCATGATCCGACTTGAAAACATCCTGACCCCCGGCCGTTCCCTGGTGAACGTGCCGGGCGGCAGCAAGAAACGCGTGCTCGAACAGATCGCCAACCTGGTCGCCCGCGATCTTCCCGACCTGGATGCCCAGGACATTTTCGAAAGCCTGATTGCCCGCGAGAAACTCGGCTCGACCGGTTTCGGCAACGGCATCGCCATTCCTCACTGCCGCCTGGCTGGCTGCAGTGATCCGATCAGCGCCGTGCTGCATCTGGACACCGCCGTGGACTTCGACGCCATCGACGGCGCCCCGGTCGACCTGCTGTTCGTACTGCTGGTGCCGGAAGCCGCAACCGACGCTCACCTCGAGCTGCTACGCCAGATCGCCAGCATGCTCGACCGCGGCGACGTACGTGAACGTCTGCGCCATGCCTCAAGCGGCGAAGACCTTTACCAAGTGGTCGTGGACACTCAGAACGGTCAATAAGCATGCGCCTGATCATCGTCAGCGGTCGCTCGGGCTCGGGCAAGAGCACCGCCCTCGATGTCCTTGAGGACAACGGCTTCTATTGCATCGACAACCTGCCAGCCGGCCTCCTGCCTGATCTCGCCGAACGCTTTCTGCCGCACAGCGACATGCTCCTGCCACAGGTTGCGGTATCCATCGATGCACGTAACCTGCTGAGCCAGCTCAAGCGTTTTCCCGAGCTGCTCGACGAAGTACGCCAGCGCAACATTCGCTGCGACGTGCTCTATCTCGATGCCGAAGACGACACCCTGCTCAAGCGCTTCTCGGAAACCCGCCGGCGCCACCCGCTGACCAATGACAACCGCTCGCTGGCCGAGGCGATCGCCTACGAAAGCCAGTTGCTGGCACCGATCACCGATCGCGCCGACCTGAGGATCGACACCACACGCCTGAATCTGTACCAGTTGCGCGACGCCCTCAAGCTCCGCCTGCTGGGCCAGGAGCAGACTGGCACGGCATTTCTGGTCGAGTCCTTCGGCTTCAAGCGCGGCATGCCGGTGGACGCCGACCTGGTGTTCGATGCCCGCTGCCTGCCCAATCCATACTGGAAACCCGAATTACGCGACTACTCCGGCCTCGACCAGCCCGTGATCGACTACCTGGCGGCGCAACCGGAAGTGGAAGAAATGTATCAGGACATTCTCGTCTATCTGGACAAGTGGCTGCCCCGCTTCGCCGCCAGCAACCGGGCCTACGTGACTGTCGCCATCGGCTGCACCGGCGGTCACCACCGTTCGGTCTACCTGGCCAGCCGCCTGAGCCAGGCACTGAAAGAGAAACTGAAGAACGTCCAGGTGCGTCACCGCGACCTCAGCTAAGGAGCCCCGCCGCGATGCCAGCACGCGATATCACCATCATCAACAAGCTCGGCCTGCACGCACGTGCTGCGGCCAAGTTCGTTGGCGTGGCCACGACCTACCCCTGCCAGGTACGCATTGGCAGAAGCCCCGAGAGCCTGGTCGATGGCAAGAGCATCATGGCCGTGATGATGCTCGCGGCCGGCAAGGGAACCGATGTGCACCTGTCGACCGAAGGCGAGCAGGAGCTGCAAGCGATGGAAGCCCTGGTCGGCCTGATCGAGAACTACTTCGAGGAAGGCGAGTAAGGCCGCGACCAGCTGCACCCGGTGCTTCAGCTCTAGGCCAGGGCGGTATCCAGCACCATCATCAGGCAGAAGCCCATCGCCAGCGCCAGACTGGCATCGCCGCGATAACCGTTGCCGTGCGACTCGGGAATGACTTCGTGAGTCACGGCGACCAGCATGGCCCCCGCAGCCAGCGCCAACCCCCAAGGCAACAGTAACTGCGACAGGCTCACCACCCAGGCGCAGAGCACCGCGAACAGCGGCTCGACCAGCCCGGACGCCGCGCCGATCAGCACCGCCCTACCCCGCCCCATACCGGCACTGGCCAGCACCAGGGCGACGATCAGTCCCTCCGGCACGTCCTGCAGGGCGATACCGATCACCAGGCCCTCGGCGCCGCTCAGTCCGGCCCCGACAGCCACACCGACAGCCATGCCTTCCGGCACGTTGTGCAGCATGATGGCGATGACGAACAGCAGCACGCCCGGCGTCAGACCGGCCTGCGTATCCGGCAGGCACTGCCGCGCGTCCAGCAAACGCGCCAAACCGAGCAACCCAGCCGCGCCCAGTAACAGGCCAGCACTGCCCAGCGCACCAGCCGACCAGGGGCCGAACCCTTGCGTGCGCGCCACATCCAGCGCCGGTATCAACAGAGAGAACACTGCCGCCGCAAGCATGACCCCGGCACCGAAGCCGAGCAGACGGTCACGCCAGCGCTGGGACAACTCGCGCATGAACAATACCGGCAGCGCGCCTGACGCCGTGCCGAGCGCGCACAACAGCCCGCCCTGCAAGGCATCCATCAAGCGTGGCTGCGCGTGCGGATCGAGCAGCGCGGTCGACTGGATGAACAGCAGCAACGCACCGCTGAACAGGATGGCCCCACCCAGCACATAACGCAGTACTCGTCCGTTGGCCGCTGCCGAGGGGCTCAGCAAGGTTCGCCGCAGCATCACCAGGCGCATCCTCAGCTCGACGCCCGTCGGAATCGACTCGCCACTTCCGCCCAGTCGATGACGTTGTAGAAGGCACCAATGTATTCCGGCCGGCGGTTCTGGTAACGCAGGTAGTAGGCGTGCTCCCAGACGTCCAGCCCGAGAATCGGCGTGTTGCCGTGCATCAGCGGACTGTCCTGATTGGCGCTGCTCTCGACCAGCAACCTGCGCTGCGGCGTCACGCTGAGCCAGGCCCAGCCACTGCCGAAACGACTCAGCGCCGCCTGCGTGAAGGCCTCCTTGAATGCCGCGAAACCACCCAGTTCGGTATCGATCGCCAACGCCAGTTCCCCCTCGGGCACGCCGCCTCCGCTGGGTGACATCACCTGCCAGAACAGGCTGTGATTGGCGTGGCCACCCCCCTGGTTGATCACCGCGCCCTGCAGGCTCTGCGGCAGCTCGCTGACCTGACGCAGCAAGTGCTCGACGTCCTGATCGGCGTACGCCGTACCTTGCAGCGCCGCGTTGAGGTTGTTGATATAGGTCTGATGATGCTTGGTGTGGTGAATCTCCATGGTCTGCGCATCGATATGCGGTTCCAGGGCATCGTAGGCATAGGCGAGCGGCGGAAGCTGATAAGGCATTGACGTCATCCTTCAGTGACAGTGACGGCCATTGCAGGCCAGGTGCTGCTGACGCCTGCTCGGCGCCCCCAGCAGGCGGTCGGTACGCGGGAATGCGCCGTGCTCGGCGATGAACTGCAGCAGTTCGATGTAGGTACGCCGGCTGTGATGCATGGCGATATCCCGCAGTGCCTGGGGCTGCTGCGCGTCGCTCAGGGTCTGCAACAGGCGCTCATGGCTGGCACAGAGGTTCTCCGCCGCCTCCTCCGGCTGGCCCAGCGTCAGATGCAGATCGGCCAGGTTGTGGTGCGAGATCACGAACGCGGCCACTGCCATGTTGTGCTCGTGCCAGCGCCCGAACAGCACCTGAGCCTCGGCCAGGGCTTGCAGATAGAGTTCACGGGCCTGCACCCAGTCGCCGTCCCGAAAGCAGCGGTTGCCCGCTTCGATGATGTGTTTCCAGTGCTCCATGGTTACCTCCCGGCTGCTCGCCAGTGGATTTACAGACCGCCTGCGGTGAGTTTCTCCGGGTCGAGCAGATGCTCGAGTTGCTGACGGCTCAGCTCGGTGTGCTCCAGCGCCACATCGATGATCGGTCGCTGTTCGCGGTAGGCCTGCTTGGCAATCTCCGCGGCCTTGAGGTAGCCGATCAGCGGGTTGAGCGCGGTAACCAGAATCGGGTTGCGCTCCAGCGCCTCCCTGAGCTTCGGCTGGTTGACCTTGAAGCTGCTGATCGCCCGGTCGGCCAGCAGGCGGCTGGCATTGCTCAGCAACTGCATGCTCGACAGCAGGTTGTCGGCCACCAGCGGCAGCATCACGTTGAGTTCGAAGTTGCCGGACTGGCCGGCGATGGCGATGGCCGCGTCGTTGCCGATCACCTGCGCCGCCACCATCGCGGTCGCTTCCGGGATCACCGGATTGACCTTGCCCGGCATGATCGAAGAGCCAGGCTGCAAGGCCTCCAGCTCGATCTCGGCCAGACCGGCCAGAGGCCCCGAATTCATCCAGCGCAGGTCGTTGGCGATCTTCATCAGCGACACCGCCACCGTCTTCAGCTGACCGGAGACGGCGACGGCGGTGTCCTGCGAACCGATCAGGGCGAAGAAGTTGGTGCCGGTGGTGAAAGGCAGTCCACTCAGGGTGCTCAGCTCCTGGCAGAACTGCTCGGCAAAACGCGGGTGCGCGTTGACCCCGGTGCCCACCGCCGTACCGCCCTGGGCCAGCGCCTGCAGGGAGGGTTGCAGATGACGCAGGTGCTCGATATTGGCCTGGATCTGCTGCGCCCAGCCGTCGAGCACCTGGCTCATGCGCACCGGCATGGCGTCCATCAGATGGGTCCGCCCGGTCTTCACGTAAGGGCGCACTTCCAGCGACTTCTCGCACAGCGCCTGCAGCAGGTGGCCAAGCGCCGGTAGCAGGCGCTCATGCAGCTCGATAGCGGCGCTGACGTGAATGGTCGTGGGAATGATGTCATTGCTGCTCTGCCCGCAATTGACGTGATCGTTGGCACTGACCGCATCGCCCAGCAGGTCGCTGGCCAGGGTGGCGATCACCTCGTTGGCGTTCATGTTGGAGCTGGTGCCAGAGCCGGTCTGGAACACGTCCACCGGGAAATGCGCCATGAAATCGCCGTCGAGCAGTTGCTGGCAGGCACTGACAATGGCATCGCCCATCGGCGCATCGAGCTGCTGCAACTCGACGTTGGCCCGCGCCGCAGCCGCCTTGGCCAGGATCAGTGCACGCACGAAAGCGGCCGGCATACGTTGCCCGGAGATCGGGAAGTTGTTCACCGCGCGCTGCGTCTGCGCGCCATAGAGCGCGCCACCGGGTACGGCCAACTCCCCCATGCTGTCGCGTTCGATACGGGTGCTAGCAGTCATTTCAAGCATGGGATGGTCCCTCAGCTGATTCGTCGTAGGAAAGCGATGGCGCCAGGCGCAGGTGGGCCAGGCGGCTGCGCAATGCATCCAGGCGCAGCAGGCGGCGGCGATCACTGGCAAGCATCTGCAGGGCGTAGAGGGGGCGCCAGACACGGTCCAGGCACTGGCTGCGCCAATGCCAGGGCAATGCCGGATCGGCAGCGCTGTCGAGCAGCAACTGCGCCAGGTGCCACCACATCCGCCAGGCGTCCAGGCGCCCCTGCGCGACCAGCTGACGCCCCTGCGCCTCGTGGAAATCGAACAGGCGCGGGTCGTCCGGCAGCAGCGCGCAGCGAATGCGCAGCCCTTGCCAGTGCCAGCAGTCGAGACAGAGCGAGGAGTAGGGATTGTGCATAGCGACCCACCAGATTACGTAATGATATTTATTCCCATTATCATGAGATAATCAACACGCAATCCGTGTGGGCTTAGCAGCGCGCCGTGCAGCGGGCGCACAACGAGAAAGGCCGACGCGGCGGTCGGCCCGGGGATCAGCTGCCGGCGACCGTCATCCGCTCGATCAGTACCGAGCCGGTGCAGATGTTGCCACGGCGCTCCAGATCGCTGCCGACTGCGACGATCTGGGCGAACATGTCGCGCAGATTGCCGGCGATGGTGACTTCCTGCACCGGGAACTGGATCTCGCCGTTCTCGATCCAGAAACCGGCGGCGCCACGCGAATAGTCGCCCGTCACCAGGTTGAGCCCCTGCCCCATCAGCTCGGTCACGAGCAGCCCGCGCCCCATGCGCCGGATAAGCGCTTGCTGATCCTCGTCGCCATGAGTGACGAACAGGTTATGCACGCCCCCCGAGTTGGCCGTGCTGGGCAGGCCCAGCTTGCGGCCGGAGTAGGTGCCGAGCACGTAGGACACCAGCTCGCCCTTGTCCACGAACGGCTTGGCATAGGTGGCCAGGCCGTCGCCATCGAACGCGGCGCTGCCCAGCGCTCGCGGCAGGTGCGGACGCTCGTCGAGGCTCAGCCACTCGGGGAACAGGCGCTGGCCGAGCGCCCCTTCCAGGAAGGACGAGTGACGATAGAGGTTGCCACCGGAGATGGCTGCCAGCAGGTGACTGAACAGCCCCCCGGCGAGCTCCGCAGCGAACAGCACCGGCACTTCGCATGTCGGCACGGGGCGTGCGCCCAGGCGGCTGACGGCACGTTGCGCCGCGCGCTGGCCAATACCGGCGGCGTCGGCCAGCAACTCGCCCTGGCGGTTGACGTCGTACCAGTAGTCACGCTGCATCTGCCCTTCGCCCTCGGCGATCATCACGCAGCTCAGGCTGTGCCGGGTGCTGGCGTAACCGCCGATGAAGCCATGGCTGTTGCCGTACACGCGGCAGCCCTGATGGGTGTTGAGGCTGGTGCCATCGGCGTTGCGGATGCGCGGGTCAGCAGCGAAGGCCGCCGCTTCGCACGCCAGCGCCTGCTCCACCGCCTGTTCCGGGCTGATCGCCCAGGGGTGATAGAGGTCCAGTTCCGGCAACTCGCGCGCCATCAGCGCCGCGTCGGCCAGGCCGGCGCATTCATCTTCGGACGCGTGCCTGGCGATCGCCAGCGCCGCCGCCACCGTCTCGCGAACGGCGTCGAGGCCGGTCGCCGAGGTACTGGCCGAGCCCTTGCGCTGGCCGACGTACAGGGTGATGCCGAAGCCCTGGTCGCGATTGAACTCCACGGTTTCCACTTCGCGCTGACGCACCGTGGTCGACAGTCCCTGGCCGATCGAGACCGCCACTTCGCACGCACTGGCACCCTGGCGCGCCGCCTCGGCAAGAATGCTCTCGACCTGCTGCTGCAGCTCTGGCAAGGCCTGCGGCCCGATCTGTTCTAACTCACTCATAACGACTCCTAAAAAGCAGCTTCAAGCTACAAGCTCCTCGCTACAAGAAAAACGCCGAACCCGTTTTTCGCTTGAAGCTTGAAGCTCGCAGCTGCTGTTATCATTGGCGGCGTTTCCATCTGGACCCGCCCCATGTCTGATTCTTTCGACGACTTCTCCCTGGAGAAGAGCAAATCCCAGGTCAAGCGCGAACTGCATGCCCTGCAGGAACTCGGCGAGCGACTGACCACGCTCAAACCCGACCTGCTGGCCAAGATGCCGCTGACCGACGCCCTGCGCCGGGCACTGGCCGAAGCGCCGAAGCATACGGCCAACGCGGCGCGCAAACGCCACATCCAGTTCATCGGCAAGCTGATGCGTGAACAGGATGTCGAGGCGATCCTCGCCATGATCGACCAGGTGGACACCTCCACCCGTGAATACAACGAGCGCTTTCACGCCCTCGAGCGCTGGCGCGACCGCCTGATCGGCGAAGGCGACAGCGCCCTGGAAAGCTTTTTCGAGCTCTACCCCGACGCGGACCGCCAGCACCTGCGTGGCCTGATACGTCATGCCCAGCATGAGGCCGCGCGCAACAAACCGCCAGCAGCCGCACGCAAGGTGTTCAAGTACATCCGTGAACTCGACGAGATCCAGCGCGGCCTGCGCTGACCTCGCACCCTCTAGGCACCGGTACCGCCGACCGTGATCGCATCGATCTTCAGCGTCGGCTGACCAACGCCTACCGGCACCGACTGGCCGTCCTTGCCACAGGTGCCGACACCGCTGTCCAGGGCCAGGTCGTTGCCGACCATGGACACGCGGCTCATGGCTTCCGGCCCATTGCCGATCAAGGTGGCGCCCTTGACCGGCGCAGTGATCTTGCCGTCCTCGATCAGGTAGGCCTCGCTGGTGGAGAACACGAACTTGCCACTGGTGATGTCCACCTGGCCACCGCCCAGGTTGGCGCAATAGATGCCCTTCTTCACCGAACGGATGATTTCTTCCGGATCGCTCTCGCCGGCCAGCATGTAGGTGTTGGTCATACGCGGCATCGGCAGATGCGCGTAGGACTCACGCCGGCCGTTACCGGTAGCGGCGACGCCCATCAGGCGGGCGTTGAGCTTGTCCTGCATGTAACCCTTGAGCACGCCGTTCTCGATCAGCGTGGTGCACTGCGTCGGCGTACCTTCGTCATCGACGCTGAGCGAGCCGCGACGTTCGGCCAGGGTGCCATCGTCGACGATGGTGCACAGGCTGGACGCGACCTTCTCGCCCACCTTGCCGCTGTACGCCGAGCTGCCCTTGCGGTTGAAGTCGCCTTCCAGGCCATGGCCTACCGCTTCGTGCAGCAGCACGCCCGACCAGCCCGCGCCCATCACCACCGGCAGGGTCCCGGCAGGCGCGGCAACGGCTTCCAGGTTGACCAGGGCCTGACGCAGCGCCTCACGGGCATAGCCCATGGCGCGATCCTCGCTGAGGAAATAGCGATAGTCGGTGCGTCCGCCACCGCCATGCCCGCCACGCTCACGACGGCCGTTCTGCTCGACGATGACGCTGACGTTGAAACGCACCAGCGGGCGGATGTCGGCGCTCAGGCTGCCATCATGGGCCGCCACCAGGATGCGGTCCCAGACCCCGGCCAGGCTCACGGTGACCTGCTTGATGCGCGGGTCCAGCGCACGCGTGGCGCGATCGATGCGTTGCAGCAGTTCGACCTTCTCGGCCCGGCCGATGACATCCAGCGGATTGTCCTGGGCATACAGCTGGGTCACCTGCGGGCTGACGAAGGCCTGCACGCGCCCCTGCTGACCGGCGCGCGAGATCGAGCGCGCCGCACGCGCCGCCTGCTGCAGCGCATCGAGGCTGATCGCGTTGCTGTAGGCGAAGCCGGTCTTCTCGCCCGATTGCGCACGCACGCCGACGCCCTGATCGAGATTGAAGCTGCCCTCCTTGACGATCCCGTCCTCCAGCACCCAGGACTCGGATACCTGGCTCTGGAAATACAGATCAGCCGCGTCGATGCCCGGCCCGGCGACCTCACCCAGCACCGAGCCGAGGCTATCCAGAGTCAGGTCACCTGGGGCGAGCAGGTGCTCGCTGACGGATTGCAACATCGTATTCATGGTCACTCCACAACGATCGGGCGTGCGACGCCCGATGAAAAAAGACGGCGGTGCTGCTGCACCGGCATGCGTTGGCGAATGGCCGCCTGCTCGGCGCCATCGCGTGAAGCCAGCAAGGCGGCTTCGCCCTGATCCTGCTCGACCAGCACGCCCCCCCAGGGGTCGATGATGGCCGAATGACCGAACGTCCAGCGTGGCCCGGGGTGTTCCCCGCCCTGGCCAGCCGCCAGCAGGTAGCACTGGGTCTCGATGGCGCGGGCACGGGTCAGCACCTGCCAGTGGGCCGCGCCGGTCACCGCGGTGAATGCCGCCGGCACGCTGATCAGCTCGGCTCCGGCTTCACGCAGTGCGCCATACAGCTCGGGGAAACGCAGGTCATAGCATACCGTCAGCCCGAGCCGACCGACCGGCGTGTCGACCACCACCACCTGCTCGCCATGGGCGAAATCGTCCGATTCGCGATAGCGACCACGATTGTCCGCCACGTCGACATCGAACAGGTGCAGCTTGTCATAGCGTGCGGCGCGCTCACCCTGTTCATCGACCAGCAACGAACAGGCCCGTGGCTTGCCGTCGCGGTCGTCATCCGGTGGCAACGGCAGCGTACCGGCCACTATCCATAAGCTGAGGTCACGGGCGGTCTGTTTCAACCAGGGCAGAATCGGCCCTTCGCCCATGGCCTCGGCACGCCCGATGGCGGCCAGGTCGCGCCGGCCCATGGCCGCGAAGTTTTCCGGCAGCACGGCAAGGCGCGCCCCACCTTGTGCAGCACGCTCCAGCAAACGCCGGGCCTGCGCGAGGTTGGCCCGCACCTCTGCCTGACTGACCATCTGTATCACGGCAAGATTCATGGCTGCGCTCATTGCCTCCGGTGCTGACAGCGTACGCCAAGGCGGCGCTTCATTGCGGTTTTTCGAAGGGTTTGTCGAAGCTGATCTTGGGGTCCTGCAGCGGGCCGTCGACGTCGTACTGCACGCTGGCGAAACGCGCCACCTTGTCGCCCAGCAGCTTGTCCACCACGAACAGTGCACCGCCGATGGCCGGCGCACCGACGATCAGCGCCGCCAGAGGCAGGTTGTTGGTCACCGGCAGGGTCACCAGCAATTTGGCGTCGATGCGCTCGTTGCGCATGTCCAGGTTGCCATTGAGTTCCAGGTTGCTCGAGGGCCCTGTCAGGGTGATCGGCTCCTGCGTGACGAACAGGCCATTGGTCGCCTGCAGGTTGCCCTTGACCCGGTCGTAGCTGAGGCCCTTGCCCAGCAGGTCGGAGAAATCCAGACGCAGGCGGCGGCCGATCGAATTGAAGTTGAGCAAGCCGAACACCCGCAAGGCCTGCGCCGAACCCTGCACCTCGACGAACTGGCCGCTGCGCAGCGACGGGTCGAGGTTGCCGGAGAAGCGCTTGAGGGAGAACCACGCCGGTGACCCCGGCCAGTTGCCATCGGCATCCACCCGGAAACTCTCGCTGGTGACGCTCGGCGCGAAATCCCAGGCCTTGAGCACCTTGCCAAGGTCATCGCCGTGCAGGCGTCCCTTGTACCAGCTCTGGAGGTTGCCTGGCGTGCCACGCCAGCCGGCGCTGCCACCGATCTTCAGCCCGCGCAGGTCGAGGTCGAGATCGTCGAAGCGAACCCCCTGCGCCTCAGGCCGCACCTTCAGCGACCAGGCCCCCAGCACCTTGTCCCCCCGCTGTACGCGGTCGATCCTGATATCCAGCGCCGGAATCTGCCGGGGGTCGACGCCCGCCAGCGGGTCCGGGGCGTCGTCGGTTGTCAGCGTATCGACGGCCGGGGCAGGCAGGCTCACATGCTGCAAGTCGACCTGGATGGGTACGCCCTCGGCGTCCGCCAGCACCACCCGTCCGCTCGCCAATGCGCTGTCGAGCTGCAGCGCCCAGCCCTGAGACTCTCGCTCGAGGCCGACGGCGAGCTGCTCGACTTCCTGGCCGAAGCCCTGGAAACGGCCGATATCCAGCTGGGCGCTGCGGAACAGGCGCTGGCTGTCAGCGTCCACCTTCAGCGGGTGATCCGCGATGAACTGTTTCCAGGCATCCAGGTCCAGCTCGGCCAGGCGGCCACGCACACGCAGGCCCTGGCTGGTCGGCAGCCGGGCGGGCGCCCCGCCCAGCATCAGCTCGCCACGTCCCTCGGCCAGTGCCGTCGGCGGCGCTGCCAGGTTCAGGCTGGCCAGCCCACGATAGTCGGCCCAGTAGCGGCGCTCCTTGCCGGACAGCGTCATGCGCCAGTCGGCATAGGCCTCTTGCTCGGCGCCCTTGCCGAAGGGCGCGGGCAGCGCCACATTCACCCCGAGCAGGTTGGAATCGACGCGCAGCTGGCTGTCGTCGCCATCCAGCGTCAGGCGCAGGCGATAGGGCAGCAGGCCGCTGACAGGCAGTGCCTGCGGACCATTCAACCATTTGTTGAGGGTGTCGACCTGCACCTGCCCGCGCAGATCGAACAGGGTTCTGGCCTGACCGCGCGCACCCTCGGCGCTGATCTTGCCGCGCACCTGGCGCCCGAACACCTCGCCACGCACGTCGGGCGAGCTGAGGCCCGCCGTACTGTCGAAACGAAACGCGCCCTTCACCTTGCTCAGCTGCAGGTCCGGGTTGGGCAACTTGAGACGCGCGCCTTCGGTGGCGAAGTCCACTACCACGACCGGGGCATCCCCCTTGTGCAGCGGGATATCCAGCTTCAGGCGTCCGGCCAGCGGCCCCTCGCCCTGCCAGCCGGCGAAGATCTGCGAGGTGCCCAGGGGCGCCTCCTGCAGCAGCTTGATGGCATCACTCAGGCTGCTCTGCACGTCGCCTTCGAGGTACAGGTGCGGCGCCTTGCCGTCATGCAGCAGCGGGATATTGGCGGCCACGTCCGTGACCTGACTGTCGAGCAGGCGCCCCTGCTGCAGGCGCACCCGCACGGCATCATCCTCGATCAGCACTTCGCCTGCGCCCTCGCGCAGCGATGGCCAGCCAGGCTGGAAGGCCAGCTCGGCATCCCTGACCTTGAAGAACAGGCTGAGGCTGCGCGCCGCCAGCGGTGCCCCCTTGTGCAGCGAGCCCTGGTACTGGAAGTAGCCCTCCTCGACGTGGCCGGCACGGATCGCCGTCTTCAGCCAATGATCGAGTTCCGGGCTCATGCCGGGCGAGAGACTCGGCAGGTACTTCTCGGTGAAGGCCGCATCGCCGTCGCGCAGACCGACACGCAGGTCCATGTAGTCCTCGGCCTCGGGATCGCTCAGCAGGCGGATCAGCATGTCACCCGCAACCTGCCCTTCCTCACCGTCGACACGCATGTAGGGGCTGTACAGGGTCAGGCCGGCTTCGCTCCAGTCCCAGCTCAGGCGGGCCTGGGCATGGCGATAGCGCCAGGGTTTGGGAAACAGTTCATTCAGGTGCAGGGCAAAGTTCTCGCTATTCAGGCGCAACTCGCCTTTGAACAGGTTGCCAGAGACGCTGCCGCTGACATTTTCGGCAGCCGGCGCGCCGTGGTAGGCCTGGACGCCCACCTGCTGCAGATTGGCAGCGAAGCGCAGGCGCTCCGCACCCTGGTGCTGCGGGTAGTAGTCGAGCAACAGGTTGTTGACCACGCCGACGGGCGCCAGCGCGACCAGGGCGTCGTGGGCCGCGTCGGGCATGGGCGCCAGCGCCTGCACCAGCGGCGCCCAGGCCGCCAGGTCGAGACGGTCAGCCGTCAGCGCCCAGCGCTCGTCGGTCTCGCCGCCATCGAGTTGTTTCAGGTTGAGGTGCAACTCGCCGATGCGCTGCTCGCCATGGGTCATGGCCAGGGAGTCGATCTGCCCGCGCATGCCCTGCTCGTCGTGCTCGAAGAAGGCGTTGAAGGCCAGGTCCTTGAGGGTCACGGCTTCACGCTTGGCCCGACCGCCCACCAGCTCGGGCGCATGCAGGCGCAGCGCAGCTTTATCAAGGGCCAGGCCGCGCCCTTGCAGCCAGAGTTCGCCACCAGCCTGCAGACGCTGCAACTGCCAGTCGCCCAGCAGCGACTTGGGCAACCACGTTGCCCAGTCGCTCTGCGGCAGACTCAGGTAGAGCTCGGACTCCGTCTCGCGCCAGGTCTCGGGCTGCATGCGCGTGCGCAGCCGCAGGGCGACCGGCTGGCCGTCGGGGAGCAGCAGGCGGCCGTCGAGGCGCTGCCGGCTGCTGCCGTAGCTCAGGCTCAGATTGACGTAGCTGAGCAGCAACGGTTCCTGATCGAGTGGCTGCAGCACCACGCGACTGTCGAACAGGCTGACCCGCCGCACCGCCTGCAACTGCCGCAACAGCTGCTCGACATCCGTCTGCCGCTCGCCGCGCTGTGGCCAACCCTGCAGATGCCAGCGCCCTTCGCCGTCCTGCTGCAGGTTCAGCTGCAAACCGTCGAATTGCAGGTGGGCGATGCGGGGCTGGCGTGCCAGCAGGCTGGCCAGCACATCGGGCACCAGTTGTACGCGCTCCAGGCTCAGCCCGTCGTCCTCTGCGCCCAGGCGCACGTCGTGCGCCAGCAGCACCGGGGAGAACCCCTGCCAGCGCCCTTCGAGCCGGCCGATACGCACGGGTACACCCAGCTGCGCGCTGGCCTTGTCCTCCAGTTCGAGGCGGTACTCGGCCACCAGCGGCACCAGCTCGCGCCCCAGGCTGACGTACAGCGCCGCCAGCACCAGCAGCGCGGCAAGGACACCCAGCCCCCAGCGCAGCAAGATGGTGAACAGGCGCACCAGGCCGTTCACCTCAGCGCTCGCGGCGCTCAGAGCAGCACCACATCGTACTGTTCCTGGGAATACATGGTTTCCACCTGGAACTTGATGGTGCGGCCGATGAAGGCTTCGAGATCGGCGACGTTGCCCGACTCTTCATCGAGCAGGCGGTCGACGACCTTCTGGTTCGCCAGCACCCGGTAGCTTTCCGCCTGGTAGGCCCGCGCCTCGCGCAGGATCTCGCGGAAGATCTCGTAGCAGATGGTCTCGGGAGTCTTCAACTTGCCGCGCCCCTGGCAGGCGCTGCACGGCTCGCAGAGAATCTGCTCGAGGCTCTCGCGCGTACGCTTGCGGGTCATCTGCACCAGGCCCAGCTCGGTGATGCCGATGATGTTGGTCTTGGCGTGATCGCGCTCCAGCTGCTTCTCCAGGGTGCGCAGCACCTGGCGCTGGTGCTCCTCGTCCTCCATGTCGATGAAGTCGATGATGATGATCCCGCCCAGGTTGCGCAGGCGCAGCTGGCGGGCGATGGCCGTGGCCGCTTCCAGGTTGGTCTTGAAGATGGTTTCTTCGAGGGTGCGATGGCCGACGAAGGCGCCGGTATTGACGTCGATGGTGCTCATCGCCTCGGCGGGGTCGACCACCAGATAGCCGCCGGACTTCAGCGGCACCTTGCGCTCGAGCGCCCGCTGGATCTCGTCTTCGACGCCATACAGGTCGAAGATCGGTCGCTCGCCGGGGTAATGCTCCAGGCGGTCGGCGATCTCCGGCATCAGCTCGGCGACGAACTGAGTGATCTTCTGGAAGGTCTCGCGCGAGTCCACGCGAATCTTCTCGGTACGCGGGCTGACCAGGTCGCGCAGCGTGCGCAGTGCCAGCGACAGGTCCTCGTAGATCACCGAAGGCGCCTTGGCGGTCTGCACCTGCGCGGAAATCTGATCCCACAGGCGCCGCAGGTAGCGGATGTCGATGAGAATCTCGTCGGCACCGGCCCCCTCGGCAGCCGTGCGCAGAATGAAGCCGCCGGCCTCCTCGATTCCCTCGGCGGCCACGCAGTCGGCCACCACCTGCTTGAGACGGTCGCGCTCGGCTTCGTCCTCGATCTTCAGGGAAATGCCGACGTGGCTGGTGCGCGGCATGTACACCAGGTAGCGCGACGGAATCGACAGCTGAGTGGTCAGGCGCGCGCCCTTGCTGCCGATCGGGTCCTTGGTCACCTGCACCACCAGGCTCTGGCCTTCGTGCACCAGCGCGCTGATCGGTTCGATCGCGGCGCCCTCGCGGGTGGAGATCTCCGAGGCATGGATGAACGCGGCACGTTCCAGGCCGATGTCGACGAAGGCCGCCTGCATGCCGGGCAGCACGCGCACCACCTTGCCCTTGTAGATGTTGCCGACGATGCCACGCTTCTGCGTACGCTCGACGTGCACTTCCTGCAGCACACCGTTTTCCACTACGGCCACACGCGATTCCATCGGCGTGATGTTGATCAGAATCTCTTCGCTCATGCATCCATCCTGGTGATCATGCCGGCCGGACCATAACGCCGCCCCGCGGACTCAAGCTTTCGGGAATCGCTGGAAACGCCCCGCGTTTCTACACGCCCCCTTGCGCCGGCAACTGCCAGCAGGCAATACCGAACTGGCCAAGCATCTCGGCAGTTTCGCACAGCGGCAGCCCCACCACCGCCGAATAACTGCCCTGCACACGGTTGACGAACACCGCTGCCAGCCCCTGGACACCATAACTGCCGGCTTTGTCGCAGGGCTCGCCACTGGCCCAGTAGGCCTCGATCTCCGCCTCACCGAGGGTGCGGAAACTCACCTCGCTGGTCACTACCCGGGACGACTCCCGCCCGGCGCCCACCAGGGCGACTGCGGTCATGACCTGATGGCTGCGACCGGACAGGCTCAAGAGCATCTCGCGGGACTCGGCGAAGTCGGCCGGCTTGCCGAGAATGCGCCCATCCAGCACCACCGCCGTATCGGCCCCCAGGACCACGGCATCGGCCGGCTCGCCCAAGGCACGCAGCCCCGCACGCGCCTTTTCCAGCGCCAGGCGCTCTACATAGACTGCAGCAGGCTCGGCTGGCAACGGGGTTTCATCTATCGAGGCGATTTGCGTGACACATGGCACAGCGATCTGGGCCAGCAGTTCACGCCGACGGGGCGAAGCGGAGGCCAGGAACAGCTCGGCCATGCGGGTATCTCCGTTGGCGAACCGCGACCAGCCGTGCGGCGGGCCGCGCTCAGTTGACGTTGAGGCGCAGGTGCAGACCACGCAGGATGGCGCAGATCCACGGCCAGAGCAGGGCACTGACCAGCGCCGGCAGGATGAAGGCCAGGGTCGGCGGCCGACTGCCGGTCAGCGCATTGAGCCACAGCTGGACCAGCTGGGCCAGACCGAACACCACCATCAGCACCATGCTCTGCTGCCACATGGGGAACATGCGCAGACGCTGGTGCAGGCTCAGCACCAGGAAGGTGATCAACGTCAGGATCAGCGCGTTCTGCCCCAGCAACGTGCCGAACAGCACGTCCTGCGCCAGACCCAGAACCCAGGCGGTGGTCATGCCGACACGGTGCGGCAGGGCCAGCACCCAGTAGGTCAGCACCAGCGCGACCCACAGCGGGCGGCCGATCTGCATGAACTCGGGCAACGGCGAAACACTGAGTAACAAACCCAGCGCGAGACTGAGCCAGATCACCCAGCCATTGCGAGGCTGCACGCCAACCATCAGTTCGTCTCCTCTGCGCCAGCGTCCGCAGCCGGCACCTGCCCGTCCGCGGGTGCCTGCTCGCCCTGTCGCGCCTGCTCGGCCTCACGGTCGGCGGCTTCCTGCGCCACGGCGGAGTCGTTGGCGCGCTGTTCGGGGGTACGCCGGTCGGAAAACACCAGCAGCAGATAGCGGCTGCGATTGAGCGCCGCAGTGGGCACCGCGCGAACGATGGCGAACGGCTGGCCGGAGTCATGGATCACTTCCTTGACCGTGGCCACCGGATAGCCCGCCGGGAAGCGCTGGCCCATGCCGGAGCTGACCAGCAGATCGCCTTCCTTGATGTCCGCCGTATCCGCCACGTGGCGCAGCTCCAGGCGCTCAGGGTTGCCGGTGCCGACGGCAATGGCACGCAGGCCGTTGCGATTGACCTGCACCGGGATGCTGTGGGTGTTGTCGGTGAGCAGCAGCACCCGCGAGGTGTAGGGCATGATCTCGACCACCTGGCCCATCAGGCCACGGGCATCGAGCACCGGCTGGCCGAGAAACACGCCGTCCTTCTCGCCCTTGTCGATGAGAATGCGGTGGGTATAGGGGTTGGGATCGACGCCGATCAGCTCGCTGACCAGTACTTCGTCATCCACCAGTGCAGCGGAGTTGAGCAATTCGCGCAGGCGCACGTTCTGCTCGGTGAGGGCCGCCAGCTTCTGCAGGCGGCGCTGCAGCAGCAGGGCCTCGGCCTTGAGCTTCTCGTTCTCGGCCATCAACTCGCTGCGCGAGGAAATCTGCTGGGTCGCGCCATCCCAGGCCCGCACCGGCAGATCCGCCAGCCAGTAGAACGGCGTGAGCACCAGGCCCATCTGACTGCGCACCGGCTTGAGCGCCTCGAAGCGGGCATCCACCACCATCAGCGCAGCCGACAGCACCGCCAGCACCAGCAGGCGGATGCCCAGCGAAGGACCTTTGGCGAAGAGCGGCTTAATGACCTGCTCCTTGTGCGCCACGAGGGCGGAAAGCGCGCGAATTCATGCGAAGGGCAAACCGATCTGGCGAAGGTTGAGGCGAGTGTACTGCAATGCTCGAATATGCGCGTGCCGCCCGGAGGCGGCACGACAGTGAGCCCCACGGCAAGCGCTTACTCGGTGGAGAGCAGGTCCATGGCGTGGCGATCCATCATTTCCAGCGCCTTGCCGCCGCCACGGGCGACGCAGGTCAGCGGGTCTTCGGCGACGATCACCGGCAGGCCGGTCTCCTGGCTCAGCAGCTTGTCCAGATCGCGCAGCAGTGCGCCACCACCGGTCAGCACCAGGCCGCGCTCGGCGATGTCCGAGGCCAGCTCGGGCGGCGATTGCTCCAGCGCGCTCTTCACCGCCTGGACGATGGTCGCCAGAGATTCCTGCAGCGCCTCGAGCACTTCGTTGGAGTTCAGGGTGAAGCTGCGCGGTACGCCCTCGGCCAGGTTGCGGCCGCGAACGTCGACTTCGCGAATCTCGCCGCCCGGGTAGGCGGTACCGATTTCCTGCTTGATGCGCTCGGCGGTGCCTTCACCGATCAGCGAGCCGTAGTTGCGGCGCACGTAGGTGATGATGGCTTCGTCGAAGCGGTCGCCGCCGACGCGGACGGACTCGGCGTAGACCACACCGTTGAGGGAGATCAGGGCGATCTCGGTGGTGCCGCCGCCGATGTCGACGACCATCGAGCCACGGGCTTCCTCTACCGGCAGGCCGGCACCGATGGCGGCGGCCATCGGCTCTTCGATCAGGAACACTTCACGGGCACCGGCGCCCAGGGCCGATTCACGGATGGCACGGCGCTCGACCTGGGTCGACTTGCACGGTACGCAGATCAGCACGCGCGGCGACGGCTGCAGGAAGCTGTTCTCGTGCACCTTGTTGATGAAGTACTGCAGCATCTTCTCGCAGACGCTGAAGTCGGCGATCACGCCATCCTTCATCGGCCGAATGGCGGAGATGTTGCCAGGCGTACGGCCGAGCATACGCTTGGCCTCGGTGCCGACGGCCACGACACTCTTCTGGTTGCCGTGGGTGCGGATGGCGACCACGGACGGTTCATTCAGGACAATACCGCGCTCGCGCACATAAATAAGGGTATTGGCAGTTCCCAGGTCGATAGACAGATCACTGGAAAACATGCCACGCAGTTTCTTGAACATTAGGAAGGGACCCTAGGCAACGCGTGGGTAAAAAAGTGCGGCAAACTCTAACAACGGCAGGGATTTTGAGCAAGGCGGCAATATGGTAGATTGCCTGTTTTTCCGGGCCTTGTAGCTGCACATCGCGGCCTTTGACCGCCGGCTCGCGACATCCGTTCCCTACAGGCGATGCGGGATGCCCGAGCGCAGCAATTGGCAGACACCCGCCCCGTCACACTTCCACTGGAGACCCCCCAATGGCGCTTGAACGCTCCGAGGTGGAAAAAATCGCCCACCTGGCCCGCCTGGGCCTGAATGACGGCGATATTCCGCAAACCACCGAAACCCTGAACAACATCCTCGGCCTGATCGACCAGATGCAGGCCGTCGACACCCAGGGCATCGAACCCCTGGCCCACCCGCTGGAAGCCACCCAGCGCCTGCGCGCCGACGTGGCCACCGAGGGCAACCAGCGCGACGCCTACCAGGCCATCGCCCCGGCCGTGGAAAGCGGCCTGTACCTCGTGCCGAAAGTCATCGAATAAGGAAAGGGCTGACATGCATCAACTGACCCTGGCCGAGATCGCCAAGGGCCTCGAGGCCAAGCAATTCTCCGCCGAAGAACTGACCCGCAGCCTGCTGGCGCGCATCGAGCAGCTCGATCCGCAGCTCAACAGCTTCATCACCGTCACGCCCGAACAGGCGGTCGCTCAGGCCCAGGCCGCCGACGCCCGCCGTGCTGCTGGCGAGAACGGCGCCCTGCTCGGTGCGCCGATCGCGCACAAGGACCTGTTCTGCACCGAAGGCGTGCTGACCACCTGTGCCTCGAAGATCCTCACCGGCTTCAAGGCGCCGTACAACGCCACCGTGGTCGAGAAACTGGCCGCCGCCGGCACTGTGACCCTCGGCAAGCTGAACATGGACGAATTCGCCATGGGCTCGGCCAACGAATCCAGCCACTACGGCCCGGTGAAGAACCCCTGGGACACCAGCCGTGTACCGGGCGGTTCCTCGGGCGGTTCGGCTGCAGCAGTGGCCGCGCGCCTGCTGCCGGCCGCCACCGGCACCGACACTGGTGGCTCGATCCGCCAGCCAGCAGCGCTGACCAACCTCACCGGGATCAAGCCGACCTACGGCCGCGTCTCGCGCTGGGGCATGATCGCCTACGCCTCCAGCCTCGACCAGGGCGGCCCGCTGGCCCGCACCGCCGAAGACTGCGCGCTGCTGCTCGGCGCCATGGCCGGTTTCGACGCCAAGGACTCCACCAGCGTCGACCAGCCGGTGGATGACTACCTGGCCGCCCTCGCCCAGCCGCTGGCCGGCCTGCGCATCGGCCTGCCGAAGGAATACTTCGGCGCCGGCCTCGACGCCCGTATCGGCGAGAAGGTGCTGGCCGTGGTCGAAGAGCTGAAAAAGCTCGGCGCCAGCGTCAAGGACATCAGCCTGCCCAACCTGCAGCATGCGATCCCGGCCTACTACGTGATCGCCCCGGCCGAGGCCAGCTCCAACCTGTCGCGCTTCGACGGCGTGCGCTTCGGCTACCGCTGCGAGAACCCGGTCAACCTCGAAGACCTGTACAAGCGTTCGCGTGGTGAAGGCTTCGGTGCGGAAGTCAAACGCCGCATCATGGTCGGCACCTACGCCCTGTCGGCCGGCTACTACGACGCCTACTACATCAAGGCGCAGCAGATCCGCCGCCTGATCAAGAACGACTTCGTCGCTGCCTTCAATGACGTCGACGTGATCCTCGGCCCGACCACGCCGAACCTGGCATGGAAACTCGGCGAAAAAGGTGGCGACCCGGTATCGGCCTACCTCGAGGACATCTACACCATCACCGCCAACCTCGCCGGCATCCCCGGCCTGTCGATGCCAGCCGGCTTCGTCGATGGCCTGCCGGTGGGTGTGCAGCTGCTCGGCAACTACTTCCAGGAAGGTCGCCTGCTCAACATCGCGCATCAGTACCAGCAGGTGACTGACTGGCACAGCCAAGCACCGAGCGGCTTCTAGGCCATGGCGCAGCCATGCAGCCTTTTCCCCTCTCCCATTCATGGGAGAGGGTGGCGCGCAGCGCCGGGAGAGGGCTGGATGACGCCACACAGGATTGAGGAACACTAAAGATGCAATGGGAAACAGTGATCGGGCTGGAGATTCACGCTCAGCTCAGCACCCACTCGAAGATCTTCTCGGCCAGCGCCACCACTTTCGGCGCCGAGCCCAACACCCAGGCCAGCCTGGTCGACCTCGGCATGCCCGGCACCCTGCCGGTGCTCAATGCCGAAGCCGTGCGCATGGCCTGCATGTTCGGCCTGGCGATCGACGCCGAGATCGGCGAGCGTAACGTCTTCGCGCGCAAGAACTACTTCTACCCGGACCTGCCCAAGGGCTACCAGACCAGCCAGATGGATCACCCCATCGTCGGCAAGGGCCACCTGGACATCACCCTCGAAGACGGCACCGTCAAGCGCATCGGCATCACCCGCGCGCACCTGGAAGAAGACGCCGGCAAGAGCCTGCACGAAGACTTCCACGGCATGAGCGGTATCGACCTCAACCGTGCCGGTACGCCGCTGCTGGAGATCGTCTCCGAGCCGGACATCCGTTCGGCCAAGGAAGCGGTCGCCTATGTGAAGTCGATTCACGCCCTGGTGCGCTACCTCGGCATCTGCGACGGCAACATGGCCGAAGGCTCGCTGCGTTGCGACTGCAACGTGTCGGTCCGCCCGAAAGGCCAGGAAGCCTTCGGCACCCGCGCCGAGATCAAGAACGTCAACTCCTTCCGCTTCATCGAGAAGGCCATCAACCACGAGATTCAGCGGCAGATCGAGCTGATCGAGGACGGTGGCAAGGTGGTACAGGAAACCCGCCTGTACGACCCGAACAAGGACGAGACGCGCTCCATGCGCGGCAAGGAAGAAGCCAACGACTACCGTTACTTCCCCTGCCCCGACCTGCTGCCGGTGGTCATCGAGCGCAGCTTCCTCGATGACCTGCGCGGCCAGCTGCCGGAACTGCCGGTGCAGAAGCGCGAGCGCTTCGAGAGCCAGTTCGCGCTGTCCGCCTACGACGCCAGCGTGCTGAGCGCCAGCCGCGAGCTGGCCGACTACTTCGAAGCGGTCGAGAAGACTTGCGGCGATGCCAAGCTGTCGGCCAACTGGGTGATGGGCGAGCTGTCCAGCCTGCTCAATAAAGAAGGCCTGGAGATCGAGCAGTCGCCGGTGTCCGCCGAGCAACTGGGCGGCATGATCCTGCGCATCAAGGACAACACCATCAGCGGCAAGATCGCCAAGATGGTCTTCGAAGCCCTGGCCGCCGGTGAAGGTGCCAGCGCCGACGAGGTGATCGAGAAGAAGGGCCTCAAGCAGGTCACCGACTCCGGCGCCATCGAGGCGATGCTCGACGAAGTGCTGGCGGCCAACGCCGAGCAGCTCGAGCAGTACCGCGCAGCGGACGAAGCCAAACGCGGCAAGATGTTCGGCTTCTTCGTCGGCCAGGCCATGAAGGCCTCGAAAGGCAAGGCCAACCCGGGGCAGGTGAACGAACTGCTGAAGAAGAAGCTCGAAGGTTGAGCCTCGACCCACCGAAACGACGCCGGGCTTGCCCGGCGTCTTTCTATCTGGAGATACCGCGATGATGACCCGTAGCCCGGATGCAATCCGGGAACCCGCAACGTCTAGGATTGCATCCGGGCTACAGACCTGCGCCTTGCTAGGCGCGCTGGTCCTGCTCGGCGGCTGCTCGACCTTCGGCGGTAGCGGCGGCAGCGAAACCGGCAAGGCCTCCTATTATGGCCAGGCGCACCATGGCAAGCGCACCGCCAGTGGCGAGCGCTTCGACCAGCACGCCCTGACCGCCGCGCATCGCTCCCTGCCCTTCGGCACACGGGTACGCGTCACCAACCTGAACAACGAGCGCAGCGTGGTGGTGCGCATCAACGACCGCGGCCCGTTCGTGCGCGGGCGCATCATCGATCTCTCCCGCGCCGCCGCCGAGCGCCTGGACATGCTGCGTGCAGGCGTGGTGCCGGTTCGGGTTCAAGCGCTGGACTGACGAACAATTGGCAACAAATACCTTGCGTAATCTCTGGCGGACACGGACGCCATCGCTACACTAGCCGCACTTTTTCGGAGCCTCCCTGTAATGACCCTGATGACTTTCGTCTACCTGATCGCTGGCCTGGTGTTGCTGGTCGCCGGCGCAGAAGTGCTGGTACGCGGTGCCGCCAAACTGGCCGCGCAGTTCGGCATTCCACCGCTGGTGATCGGCCTGACCGTGGTGGCCTTCGGCACCAGCGCCCCGGAGACGGCGGTCAGCGTGCAATCGGCCTTCAACGGCAGTGGCGACCTGGCGATCGGCAACGTGATCGGCAGCAACATCGCCAACGTCCTGCTGATCCTCGGCGTCACCGCACTGGTCGCCCCGCTGATCGTTTCGCGCCAGCTGATCCGCCTGGACGTGCCGATCATGATCGGCGCCAGCCTGGTGGTCTACGCACTCGCCTGGGACGGCCAGCTGAGCCGTCTCGATGGCGCCCTGCTGTTCGCGGGCGTGATCACCTACACCGTCTTTCTGATCTACAGCAGCCGCAAGGACAAGGGCGGCGAAGACGATGAGTTCGCCAAGGAATTCGGCCTCGACGAGCCGGCCAAGCCCTACGCCTGGGCCGTCAACCTCGGCCTGCTGCTCGCCGGCCTGGCGCTGCTGGTGGGCGGCTCCAACCTGCTGGTCGACGGCGCCGTGCAACTGGCCCGCGCCCTGGGCCTGTCGGAGCTGGTGATCGGCCTGACCGTGATCGCCATCGGCACCTCGCTGCCGGAGCTGGCCACCTCGATCATCGCCGCCTTCAAGGGTGAGCGCGACATCGCCGTCGGCAACATCGTCGGCAGCAACATCTTCAACCTGCTGTGCGTCCTGGGCCTCGCCTCGCTGGTCTCGCCGAACGCCATCCCGGTGGCCGCCAACGCGCTGGCCTTCGACTTCCCGGTAATGATCGCCGTGGCCTTCGCCTGCCTGCCGATCTTCTTCAGCGGCTATCGCATCAACCGCTGGGAAGGCTTGCTGTTCGTCGCCTACTACGTGGCCTACACCCTCTATGTGGTGCTGTTCGCCACCGGCCGGCCATTTGCCCAGAGCTTCGGTGACGCAATGATCGGCTATGCGCTGCCACTGACCGCCATTACCCTGGTGATCATCGCCGGGCGTGCCTGGCACAAGCAACGCGGCCAGGAGATCTGAACATGAGCGAGAACCACGAGCGCGGCCTGCAGGTACGCCGCGAAGTCATGGGCGAGGCGTTCGTCGAGCGCGCCCTGGGCAATGCCACCGAGTTCAGCCAACCCCTGCAGGACTTCGTCAACGAACATGCCTGGGGCGGCGTGTGGACGCGCAGCGGCCTGCCACGCGCAACCCGCAGCCTGATCACCCTGGCCGCGCTGACCGCGCTCAAGTGCCCGCAGGAGCTCAAGGGGCACGTACGCGGCGCGCTGAACAACGGCTGCACCGTCGAGGAAATCCGCGAAACCCTGCTGCACTGTGCGGTCTATGCCGGCGTGCCGGCGAGCATCGATGCCTTCCGCGCAGCCCAGGAAGTGATCGACGACTACCAGCGCAACGCCTCGTAGGAGCCGCCTTGCCGGTGCTCCATCGAGCGCCGGCCACGACCAGCTAGACCCAGCCCCCCCACTGCAACAGCAGCAGGCCGAAGTTGGTGGTCAGCACCGCCGCCAGGGTGGTGATGACGATGATCGCCGCCGCCAGCTCATGGTTGGCACCGACGGCCCGGGCCATGACGAAACTGGCCGCAGCCGTCGGGCTGGCGAAGTAGAGAAAGAGAATCGCCAGGTCCGCATCGCGAAAACCCAGCAGCCAGGCGCCGGTGGTGCTCAACAGTGGCAGCCAGACCATCTTCATCAGGCTCGAACCGATGGCCGTGCCGCTGCTGCGCTGCAGCGAGGCCAGGCTCAGCGTGCCACCGATGCAGATCAGCGCCAGCGGCAGCGTCATCTGCGCGAAATACTCCGCCGAGGTGAGCAGCCACTGCGGCAGGGCGATCTTCCAGTAGGCGAAAGGTACGGCCAGCAGCACGCCGATGATCATCGGGTTGCTGACGATGCTGCGGGCGATGGCCCGCATGCCGGTTTTCGCCCCCGGGCTGTAGATGGCCAGCACGACGGCCGAGAGCGCGTTGTAGCAGAGGATCACCAGCGCGGCGAGCACCGAGCCGAGGGACAGCCCGTAATCGCCATACATGCTGGTGGCCAGCGCCAGCCCGACGATACCGTTGTTACCGCGAAAGGCACCCTGGGTGTAGACGCCACGGTCCACGAACGGCACGCGCCAGACGGCCCAGCCCCAGGCCAGGAAGAAGCTGGCCACCGTGGCCAGCACGTAGTAGGTCAGCAGCCCCGGCTGCATCGCCGCATCCAGATCGGCCTTGATCACCCCGAGAAACAGCAGGGTCGGCATGGTGCCGCGAAACACCAGGCTCGAGGCGGTATCGATGAAGGCGCCGTCGATCCAGCGCACGCGCTTGAGCGCCACACCGAGAAACAGCATGGCGAACACCGGGGCGGTGACAGCGAGGGTTTGTGCAGCGACGGCGAGCATGAAGGCACCGATGCAGTTGTACGACAACGCATGTTAGCCGGCTAATGTTTATGCTGCTACCGGTAAATCGGGTGGCCACCTGCGGCGGCCATGAAGCGAGGCCCGGAACCGTTCCGGGCCAATGGCCTCAGCGGCGTACCGGGCGCTTCTGCAACTTGCGCTGCAAGGTACGACGGTGCATGCCCAGCGCGCGGGCCGTCGCGGAGATGTTGCCCTCATGCTCGGCCAGCACACGCTGGATGTGTTCCCACTGCAGGCGGTCGACCGACATCGGGTTTTCCGGCACCAGGCTGTCCAGGTCGGCATGCTCGGAGAGCAAGGCGGTCAGCACGTCGTCGGCGTCGGCCGGTTTGCACAGGTAGTTGGCGGCGCCACGCTTGATCGCCTCGACGGCGGTGGCGATGCTGGAGTAACCGGTGAGCAGCACCACGCGCATCTCGGCATCCAGCTCCAGCAGCTTGGGCAGCAGGACCAGGCCGGAATCGCCTTCCATCTTCAGGTCGACCACCGCGTAGTCGGGCAGGTCTTCCTTGGCCATCGCCAGGCCTTCCTCGGCGCTGGACGCGGTGGACACACGCAGGCCTCGGCGGCTCATCGCGCGCGCCATCACACGGGTGAACGTCGGGTCGTCGTCGACCAGCAGCAGATGGGGCTGCTCTTCACCTTCGAACAGGGATTCTTCGCTCATGCAGGTTTTCCTTGTCAGGCCACGCCATAGGCTCGCGGCAACTTCAATTCGGTGAGGGTGCCGCCATCCTCATGGTTATACAACTTAACCGTACCACCGGCACGGGTCACGCTGGCCTGGCTGAGGAACAGACCGAGCCCGAAACCCTTGCCCTTGGTGGTGAAGAACGGCCGCCCCAGCTGTTCGGCAATGGCCAGCGGGACGCCGGCGCCATGGTCGCGGATGCTCAGACGCAACCACTGGTGATCCCAGTCCAGACGGATATCGAGCTTGTCCGGGCAGGCGTCGGCGGCGTTGTTCAGCAAGTTGAGCAGCGCCTGGGTAAGGTCGGCCGGCGGCATGATGCGCGGCGGCGTGCCACGCCCCAGGCACTGGTAGCGATAGCTGGCCTCGGGGCGCATCAGGTGCCAGCGATTGAGGGTGGTTTCCAGCCACTCCACGCAGGACTGCTCCACCACCGCCTGGCGCCGGTCGTTCTCGGCCGCACGCACCAGTTGCTGCAGGGTGTACTTGCACAGCTTGACCTGCTCCTGCAGCAGGGCCAGGTCGTCCTGCAGGGCCGGCTTGTCGCGGTGTTCCTGGCGCAGCTCCTTGAGCAGCACGCTCATGGTGGCCAGCGGCGTACCCAGTTCATGGGCGGCGCCCGCAGCCTGGGTGGCCACGGCCAGCAACTGCTGGTCGCGCAGGCTCTCCTCACGGCGCTCGGCACGCAGCTCGTCCTGGCGCCGCAGTTCCTCGGCCATCTTGGCGACGAAGAAGGTGATCAGCGCGGCAGCCAGGGCGAAGCTCAGCCACATGCCATAGACCAGCAGGCTCTCGCGCGCCGCCGGCAGTTCCAGCGGGTGCGTCCACACCAGCAACAGGGTGTAGCCCGCCAGCGCCATTCCCGCCAGCACGATGGTGAACAGCCAGGGCAAGGTGGCCGCAGCGATGGTCAGCGGCACCAGGTAATAGGAGACGAAGGGGTTGGTCGAACCACCCGAGTAATACAGCAGCACGCTGTGGATGATCAGGTCGCAGCCAAGCTGCACGGCGTACTCGACCTCGGTGACCGGCCAGGGGCCGCGCAGGCGCAATGCCGTGCCCACGCAGAGCAGCAGGGAAATGCCGAGGGTGATCGACAATTCGCACCAGGGCAGCGCCAGCACGCCCGACTTGTACGCGAGCCCGACGGAACCGGCCTGGGCGGCGAGCACGAGAATACGAATGAGGGTCAGGCGCCAGAGATTCTGGCGGCTGGCGGACAACAACTGCACGGGTTCGAGCATGGCGACTCCAGTCAATGGGGCGAGTATAACCAAGCCTGGCGCGGCCTTCCGCCGCTGCGGCAACCGGACGCACGCCTGCTCGGCGCGGCTGTGCGGCCTGAAAAAAAACCTGAACCGGGTTTAACCCGAATGGTCATCTGTCTTCGTCTAACCTCGGGAAACGGCCATCAAGGCCACTGAAAAAGGAACTGCACATGCTCACCATGCCCCGTATCGCCTCCGCCATCGCCCTGACCATCGCCGGCCTGGCCAGCAGCGGCCTGCTGGCCGACGAAGCGCGCTACAACCAGATTGCCCTGCGTGCCGAGGTGAACCAGGAAGTCGCTCATGACCTGATGCACGTCACCCTGTACACCGAGTCGCAAAATGCCGACCCGGCCAAACTGGCGGCGGAGATCACCAACACCCTGAACAAGACCCTGGAGCAGGTGCGCCAGGTCAAAGGCGTCTCGGTCAAGCTGGGCAGCCGCCACAGCTACCCGGTCTATGACGACAAGGGCCAGAAGATCACCGCCTGGCGCGAGCGCGCCGAAGTGCGCATGGAGAGCGCCGACTTCGCCCGCCTGTCCTCGCTGACCGGCGAGCTGCTGCAGTCGATGAAGATGGGCGGCATGGACTTCAGCATCGCCACCGATACCCGCAAGACACGCGAGGACGCCATGCTCAAGGACGCCGTGGATGCCTTCAAGGCCCGCGCCCAGCTGGCCACGCAGGCGCTCGGCGGCAAGGGCTACAAGCTGGTCAGCCTGAGCCTGAACACCGGTGGTTTCCAGCCGCCGATGGCCATGCGCGGCTTCGAGGCGAAGAGCATGGCGATGATGGATTCCGCCCCCACTCCGCAGATCGAAGCCGGCACCAGCCAGGTGACCGTGAGCGCCGATGGCGTCATCGAAGTGCAGATGCCCTGACCCGCGCCCCGCGACAAAGCAGCGCCGTTGTCGAAAGATAACGGCGTTTTGCTATCTCTTCCCGACAAAAGTTCATAAATGCGACAGCGAGTTACACCCGTGTAGCGCTAACCCTTTTTACGCCACTTGCGCACTTGCCTCAGGCACACGCCCTGCATAGCTTGCCAGGAGGCCCCCACAAGGGGCTCCTCAAAAACAAGCAAAACAACGATGAGGTCATGATGCGCAAGAACGCCGTTATCCAGGCTTTGCTTACCGCTGGGCTGATCGCCAGCGCCCCCCTCGCCAGCGCCGCCAACCTGGTTTTCTGTTCCGAAGGCAGCCCCGCCGGATTCGACCCGGGCCTGTACACCACCGGCACCGACTTCGATGCCGCTGCGGAAACCATCTTCAACCGTCTGACCCAGTTCGAGCGTGGCGGCACCAAGGTCGAGCCCGGCCTGGCCGAGAGCTGGACGGTCTCCGACGACGGCCTGGTCTACACCTTCAAGCTGCGTCCCGGGGTGAAGTTCCACACCACCGACTACTTCAAGCCCAGCCGTGAGTTCAACGCCAACGATGTGCTGTTCACCTTCGAACGCATGCTCGACAAGGACCACCCCTTCCGCAAGGCGTACCCCACCGAGTTTCCCTACTTCACCGACATGGGCATGGACAGCAACATCGCCAAGCTGGAGAAGATCGATGACATGACGGTGCGCTTCACCCTCAACCAGGTCGACGCCGCGTTCGTGCAGAACCTGGCGATGAGCTTCGCCTCGATCCAGTCCGCCGAATACGCCGACCAGCTGCTCAAGGCCGGCAAGGCCTCCGACATCAACCAGAAGCCGATCGGCACCGGCCCCTTCGTGTTCAGCCGCTACCAGAAGGACGCAGTGATCCGCTACAAGGGCAACAAGGACTACTGGAAGCCCGACGACGTGAAGATCGACAACCTGATCTTCGCCATCAACACCGACTCCTCGGTGCGCATGCAGAAGCTCAAGGCCGGCGAATGCCACGTCACCCTGTTCCCGCGTCCGGCGGACATCGAGTCGCTGCAGAAGGACCCCAACCTGCAGATGCCCGAGCAGGCGGGCTTCAACGTCGGCTATATCGCCTACAACGTCACCCACCCGCCGTTCGACAAGCTGGAAGTACGCCAGGCGCTGGACATGGCGGTGAACAAGCAGGCGATCCTCGACGCCGTCTACCAGAAGGCCGGACAGCTGGCCGTCAATGGCATGCCGCCGACCCAGTGGTCGTATAACGAGGACATCAAGGACCCGGCCTTCGACCCCGAGAAAGCCAAGGCGCTGCTCAAGGCCGCGGGCGTCAAGGAAGGCACCGAGATCACCCTATGGGCCATGCCGGTGCAGCGCCCGTACAACCCCAATGCCAAGCAGATCGCCGAGATGCTGCAGGCCGACTGGGCCAAGATCGGCATCAAGGCGCGCATCGTCAGCTACGAGTGGGGTGAGTACCTCAAGCGTGCCAAGGGCGGCGAACATGACGCCATGCTGATCGGCTGGAGCGGCGACAACGGCGACCCGGACAACTGGCTGGGCACCCTCTATGGCTGCGATGCGGTCGACGGCAACAACTTCTCCAAGTGGTGCTTCGAGGACTACGACAAGCTGGTCAAGGCAGCCAAGCGCACCACCGATGTGGCCGAGCGCACCGAGCTGTACAAGCAGGCCCAGGTGATCCTCAAACGCGAAGTGCCGATCACCCCGCTGGCGCACTCCACCGTGTACCAGCCGATGCGCAAGGAAGTGCACGACTTCCGCATCAGTCCGTTCGCGCTCAACTCCTTCTATGGTGTAAGCATCGACAAGTGATGCATGCGGCGCCCGCAAGGGCGCCGTTCAAGGAGTTATTCATGTCATCCACGTCCTTGCTACGTGGCGGCCTGCTGTTGGCCGCCCTGCTGGGCGCACACGTCCAGGCGGCTGACAGCCTGGTGGTGTGCACCGAAGCGAGCCCGGAAGGTTTCGATATCGTCCAGTACACCGCGGCGACCACCGCCGACGCCAGCGCAGAGACCCTGTTCGAGCGCCTGGTGGCCTTCGCTCCCGGCAGCACCGAGATCATTCCCGCGCTGGCGCAGAGCTGGAGCATCAGCGACGACGGTCTGAGCTACACCTTCAACCTGCGCCAGGGGGTGAAATTCCACAGCAACCCGGCGTTCACCCCGACTCGCCCCTTCAACGCCGACGATGTGTTGTGGAGCTTCCAGCGTCAGCTCGACCCGGATCACCCCTGGCACAAGCTGTCGCTGCGCGGCTTTCCCTACGCCGAAGCCATGGGCCTGCGGCAACTGATCGAGCGTGTGGAAAAGCTCGACGACTATCGCGTGCGCTTCGTGCTCAGGCACCCGGAAGCGCCATTCCTGGCCAACCTGGCCATGGGTTTCGCCTCCATCTATTCGGCCGAGTACGCCGACCAGCTGCTCGCCGAGCATGCACCCGAGCGCCTCAACAGCCAGCCCATCGGCACCGGCCCGTTCATCTTCGAACGCTATGCCAAGGATGCCCAGGTGCGCTTTCGCGCCAACCCCGACTACTGGGATGGTGCCCCTGCCATCGACCGCCTGCTGCTGGCCATCACCACCGAGCCCAACGTCCGCCAGCAACGGCTCAAGGCCGGCGACTGCCAGATCGCCCTGTATCCGCGTCCGGTGGACATCCCCGCGCTCAAGGCCGATGCTCGGCTGCAGGTGCTGGAACTGGACTCGCTGCTCACCGCCTATATCGGCATCAACACCCGCCACCCGCCGCTGGATGACGTGCGCGTGCGCCAGGCGCTGAACCTGGCGTTCGACAAGGCCGCCTACATTCGCGCGCAGTATGGCGAAGGCAATGCGAGCCCTGCCGTCGCCCCCTACCCGGCGACACTGTGGGGCTACGACGAAGAGTTGCAGGACTGGCCGCACGACATCGAGCGCGCCCGCCAGCTGCTGGGCGAAACCGGGCGCAAGAGCGGCTTCAAGCTGTCGATCTGGACGCGCCCCGGCGGCGGCCCGACCAATCCCAACCCCGGTATCGGCGCGCAGATGCTGCAGGCCGATCTGGCCAGACTGGGCATCGCCAGTGACATTCGCGTGTTCGAGTGGGGCGAGCTGATCAAGCGCGCCAAGAATGGCGAGCACGATCTGGTGTTCATGGGCTGGGCCGGCGACAACGGCGACCCGGACAACTTCCTCACGCCCAACCTGTCCTGCGCAGCCGCCGAAAGCGGCGAGAACCAGGCCGGCTGGTGCAACGAGGCCTTCGATGCGCTGATCACCCAGGCCCGCCGCGAGCCGCAGCAACAAAAACGTGCGGCGCTGTACCGCCAGGCCCTGACGATCTTCCACGAGGAGGCGCCATGGATCGCCCTGGCCCACCCGAAGCAGTTCGCCGCGCTGCGCAAGGGGGTCGAAGGTTTCGTGCTCAGCCCCATGGGCTCGAACAACTTTGCCCGGGTGAAGCTGCCATGAACCCTCGTCGCACAGCCCGCCAACCCGCGATGGCCCCGAAAGGCCTCCGGGCCACGCATATCCCAGAACAGCGGCGGACCACGCAGTCCGCTGCCCGCTTCCAGCCATGGAGTAGAACCGCCTGATGTTTTCATTCATCGCCAGACGCCTGGGGCTGCTGATCCCCACCTTCTTCGGCGTCACCCTGCTGACCTTCGCATTGATCCGCCTGATCCCCGGCGACCCGGTGGAAGTGATGATGGGCGAACGCCGCGTCGACCCGGAAATGCACGCCCAGGCCATGGAGCGCCTGGGGCTGAACAAGCCGCTCTACGCCCAGTACCTCGACTACATCGGCCAGCTCGCCCAGGGCGACCTGGGGGAATCGCTGCGCTCGCGCGAAAGCGTCTGGCGCGAGTTCCTCACCCTGTTCCCCGCCACGGTCGAACTGGCACTGGCGGCGCTGCTGTTCGCCGGCACGCTGGGCCTCGTCGCGGGAGTGGTCGCCGCGCTGAAACGCGGCTCGCTGTTCGACCACGGAGTGATGGGCATCTCGCTGACCGGCTATTCCATGCCGATCTTCTGGTGGGGCCTGCTGCTGATCATGTTCTTCTCCGTCGGCCTGGGCTGGACCCCCGTGTCCGGACGCATCGACCTGCTCTACGACATTCCGCCGGTCACCGGCTTCATGCTGATCGACACCCTGCTCTCCGATGAACAAGGTGCCTTCCTCGATGCCCTGCACCACCTGATCCTGCCCGCCATCGTGCTCGGCACCATCCCGCTGGCGGTGATCGCCCGCATGACCCGTTCGGCCATGCTCGAAGTGCTGCGCGAGGACTACATCCGTACCGCGCGGGCCAAGGGCCTCTCCCCGGCACGGGTGGTGTTCGTCCACGGCCTGCGCAATGCCCTGATCCCGGTGCTCACCGTGTTCGGCCTGCAGATCGGCACCCTGCTGGCCGGCGCCGTGCTCACCGAAACCATCTTCTCTTGGCCGGGCATCGGCAAATGGCTGATCGAAGCCATCGGCGCCCGCGACTACCCGGTGGTGCAGAACGGCATTCTGCTGATCGCCTGCCTGGTGATCCTGGTCAACTTCATCGTGGATGTCCTCTATGGCCTGGCCAATCCACGCATCCGCCATCAGCAGTAAGGAAGGCGCCATGCACGAACATGACGATTACGCAGGCTGGATGACCCCCGCTTCATCCAGCGTGAAAAACCATTGGCGGACCGCCGCTGCAGCATCCAGCCCACGCGAGGTGCGCCCATGACGACCGCCACCACGCTCGACCAGAGCCTGCTCTACCCTTCGCCGCTGAAGGAATTCTGGCAGGCCTTCAGCCATAACAAGGGCGCCCTGGGCGGCCTGGCGTTCATGCTGCTGATGGTGTTCTGCGCCCTGTTCGCCCCCTGGATCGCCCCACACGATCCCAGCGAGCAGTACCGCGACTTCCTGCTCACCCCGCCGGTGTGGCTGGAAGGCGGGCAATGGCAGTTCCTCCTCGGCACCGACGAGCTGGGCCGCGACCTGCTGTCCCGCCTGATCCATGGCGCACGCCTGTCGCTGCTGATCGGCCTGGCGTCGGTGGTGCTGTCGCTGATCCCCGGCATCCTCCTGGGCCTGGCCGCGGGCTTCTTCCCGCGCCTGCTCGGCCCGAGCATCATGCGCCTGATGGACATCATGCTGGCCCTGCCGTCGCTGCTGCTGGCGGTGGCCATCGTCGCCATCCTCGGCCCCGGGCTGATCAACACCATCTTCGCCATCGCCATCGTTTCGCTGCCGTCCTACGTGCGCCTGACCCGCGCTGCGGTGATGGGCGAACTCAACCGTGACTACGTCACCGCCGCCCAGCTGGCCGGCGCCGGCCTGCCTCGCCTGATGTTCGTCACCGTGCTGCCCAACTGCATGGCACCGCTGATCGTGCAGGCCACCCTGAGCTTCTCCTCGGCGATTCTCGACGCCGCCGCGCTGGGCTTTCTCGGCCTCGGCGTGCAACCGCCCACTCCCGAGTGGGGCACCATGCTGGCCTCGGCGCGCGACTACATCGAGCGCGCCTGGTGGGTGGTCAGCCTGCCGGGCCTGGCCATCCTGCTCAGCGTGCTGGCGATCAACCTGATGGGCGACGGTCTGCGCGATGCGCTCGACCCGAAACTCAAGAATGCGCAGTGAGGAGCCCGACATGAGCCATACCCCAGCCCGAATCGGCCTCCTCCCCTCTCCCGTTCACGGGCGAGGGCTCTGCCCACCCCTCCCCCGCCAGCAGGCGAGGCAACACGCCCTGTGTGTCAGCGACGCAGGGGGGATGACGCGCTGTTCATCCACCACGAACCCAAGACGCTGGGCGGGTGCAGCATCGTCCACCCTGCGCACGGAGGCACGCCCATGAGCCTGCTGGATATTCGCAATCTTTCCGTACGCTTCGGCAGCGCCGATGCCGTGCCGGTGGTCGACGGCCTCGACCTGTCCGTGGAAAAGGGTGAAGTGCTGGCCATCGTCGGTGAGTCCGGCTCCGGCAAGTCGGTGACCATGATGGCGCTGATGGGGCTGATCGACGCTCCCGGCATCGTCGGCGCCGACTGCATGCAGTTCGATGGCACCGACATGCTGCGCCTGAAAGGACGTCAGCGCCGGCACATCGTCGGCAAGGACCTGGCCATGGTCTTCCAGGACCCGATGACCGCCCTCAACCCCAGCTACACCGTGGGCTTCCAGATCGAGGAAGTGCTGCGCCAGCATCTCGGGCTCAAGGGCAAGGCCGCGCGGGCACGTGCGCTGCAACTGCTCGAACGCGTCGAGATCCCTGCTGCCGCCAGCCGCCTGGACGCCTATCCGCACCAGCTTTCCGGTGGCATGAGCCAGCGCGTGGCGATCGCCATGGCCATCGCCGCCGAGCCCAAGCTGCTGATCGCCGACGAGCCGACCACGGCGCTGGACGTCACCATCCAGGCGCAGATCATGGAACTGCTGCTGGACCTGCAACGCGATCAGGGCATGGCCCTGGTGCTGATCACCCACGATCTTGCCGTGGTGGCCGAGACGGCCCAGCGCGTCTGCGTGATGTACGCCGGGCAGGCGGTTGAACTGGGCCAGGTGCCGGCGCTGTTCGATGCCCCCAGCCACCCCTACACCGAGGCACTGCTCAAGGCCATTCCCGAGCACAGCGCAGGCGCCGAGCGCCTGGCGACCCTGCCCGGCATCGTGCCCGGACGCTACGACCGGCCGCAGGGCTGCCTGCTGTCCCCGCGCTGCCCCTACGTGCAGGAGCGCTGCCGCCAGCAGCGGCCCGCACTCGATGAACACGCCAGTGGCGCCGCGCGCTGCTTCTTTCCCCTGGAGGTGGCCTGATGAGTTGCGTACTCGAAGCCCAGGACCTGACCCGTCACTACAACGTCTCGCGCGGCCTGTTCAAACCCACCGCGCTGGTCAGGGCACTCAACGGCGTGTCGTTCAGCCTGCAGGCCGGCAAGACGCTGGCGGTGGTCGGTGAATCCGGCTGCGGCAAATCCACCCTGGCTCGCGCCCTCACCCTGATCGAGGAGCCCAGCTCGGGCAGCCTGCAGATCGCCGGCCGCGAAGTGGCCGGGGCCAGCAACGACCTGCGCAAGCAACTGCGCCGCGACGTGCAGATGGTGTTCCAGAACCCCTACGCTTCGCTCAACCCCCGGCAGAAGATCGGCGACCAGCTGGCCGAGTCGCTGCTGATCAATACCGGCCTGGATCGCGGCGAGCGCCGCGAGCGCGTACAGGCGATGATGCAGCAGGTGGGCCTGCGCCCCGAGCACTACCAGCGCTACCCGCACATGTTCTCCGGCGGCCAGCGCCAGCGCATCGCCCTGGCCCGCGCCATGATGCTGCAACCCAAGGTCCTGGTGGCGGACGAGCCGACCTCGGCGCTGGACGTGTCGATCCAGGCCCAGGTGCTCAACCTGTTCATGGACCTGCAGGAGCAGTTCGCCACCGGCTACGTGTTCATCTCGCACAACCTCGCGGTGGTGCGCCATGTGGCCGACGACGTGCTGGTGATGTACCTCGGGCGCCCGGTGGAAATGGGCCCGGCGGCGGCCCTCTACGACCGCCCCCTGCATCCGTACACACGGGCGCTGCTGTCGGCGACGCCGGCGATCCATCCCGATCCGGACAAGCCCCGGGTGAAGATCAGCGGCGAGCTGCCCAATCCGCTCGATCCGCCGTCCGGCTGCGCCTTCCACAAGCGCTGCCCGCATGCCGACGAGCGCTGCCGCGGCGAGCGCCCGGAGCTGCGCCTGATCGACGCGCGCCAGGTCGCCTGCCATCACGTCGAGCGAATAGCCGGCTGAGCGTCTTCAGCTCACTGGCGGCAGGGTCAGCTCGATGCTCTCCGCCAGGGAGTCCTCCAGGCGCTGCAACTCGACCTCCACGGCCGCCGCGTCGTCGGCCAGCGACTCGGCGATGCGCATGAATGCTGGTGTCGCCTCGACGAGGGCCAGTACCACCATGGGATCGAAGCGCGTACCGCTGGCCTCGCTGATCTGCGCCACCGCCTGAGCGGGGCTGAGCCGTGGCCGGTACGGGTGCTGACAGGTCAGCTCCTCGAAGTAGCCGACCAGCGCCATCAGGCGTGCGGACAGGGGAATCTGCTCACCGTGCACGCCCTGCGGGTAGCCCTTGCCATCCCAGCGCTCGTGCTGGCCATGGACGATGTCCTTGGCATCGGAGAGAAAACTGGTGCTGCTGCCCAGCTTGCGCTCGGCACGCAGCAAGGCGTCCCGCCCGGCCAGCACGCCTTCGTTGAGCAGGCGCAGGTCGCCCTCGTCCGGTTCGCCATGGCGGAACAGGATACGGTCCGGCAGGGTCATCCGCTCGATCACGTGGAGCATGGCGGACTTGCCCAGCTGGGCGATACGCTCCTCGTCCAGCTGAGCGGAAAGCGCGGGTTGCTGCCGTGCCACCGCCGCCGCCAGGCAGGTCATGTAGCGTTCGATGCGCGCCAGATGACGGCTGCACGGGTTGTCACGCATGACGGCAACGCTGGCCATCGCCTCGATGGTCACGTCCTGCAGTTTCTGGATATCGCGGGTGCGCCGCTTGACCTCAAGTTCGAGGTACTCGCTCTTGTCGCGCAGGTAGTCGGTGGCCGCCTTGAGCTGCAGCTGCGCCTTGACCCGAGCCAGGACGATGGGCGGACTGACCGGCTTGGTGATGTAGTCGGCGGCACCGAGGTCGAAGCCCATCTGCTCGTCGACGGCATCGCGCTTGGCGGTCACCAGAATCAACGGGATATGCCGGGTCTGCGCTTCACGCTTGAACTGGCGACAGAGCGCATAGTCATCCTGCCAGCCGAGCAGTATCAGGTCCGGCTGCGGCGCCTCGCAGGCGGCAGCCAGCGCCTGGTCAGCGGCGACCAGGCGCACCTGGTAGCGCTCGACCAGCAGCGCGCCGATGCGCTCGCGCACCTCCTGTGAGTCGTCCGCGACCAGAATCAACTCCTGTTCCGGCCTGTCGAGCATCCCGCGCATGGCGACCTCCACGGCTACCTGTCTACCGAACAGTAAAGGCGCAGAACGGCATCTGCGCCCAGGTGTTCCACAACTGACCGCCGTTAGGCTTTGAAAGTGCAATACGGATTGGCAGCGCGGCGGAGCCGGCCGACAATCGTCATTCAGATCGTCATCACCTGGGCAGGCCACATGTTGAATCCGGAGAGTTGCTGGCAGGCCGTCTGCGAGCGCGACGCGACGCTCGACGGACGCTTCGTGTTCGCCGTACGCAGCACCGGCATCTATTGCCGGCCAAGCTGCCCGGCCAGGCGCCCACGCCGCGACAACGTCAGCTTCCATGCAGACCCGGGCAGCGCCGAAGCCGCCGGTTTTCGCCCGTGCAAGCGCTGCTCGCCGCAAGGCCAGAGCCCGGCGCAGCAGCTCGACGCGCTGGTCGCTGCCGCCTGCCAGTTGCTGCGCGGCGAGCAACGCCTGACGCTGCCCCAGCTGGCCGCGCGCATCGGCTTGTCGCCCTCGCACCTGGCGCGTGCGTTCAAGGCGCGTACCGGCATGACGCCCCACGCCTGGGCCGATGCCGAACGACGACAGCGCCTGGACGCGCACCTCGCACAATCGCACAGCGTCCTCGATGCCGCGCTGGCGGCAGGCTACTCCGGCACCCGCGCCCTGTATGAGAAGCCGCAGGCCATGAGCCCGGGCCGACGGCGTTCAGGGGGCGCCGGCGAACACCTGCGCTACGGCATCGCCCCCTGTGCCCTCGGCCACGTGCTACTGGCGAGCAGCGACAAGGGCGTCTGCGCCCTGCTGTTCGGCGACGACCCGGCGACGCTGCTCGCCGAACTGCAGCAGCGCTTCGCCGCAGCCCGGCTGGAGCAGGATGAGGGCGCCCTGCACGACTGGCTGCAGCAGGTGCTCGGGCAACTGCAGGAGCCGGAACGCGCCGCCCACCTGCCGCTGGACATTCGCGGCACGGCCTTCCAGCAGCGCGTCTGGCAGGCCCTGCAACAGATTCCCAGCGGCGCGACCCGCAGCTACGCCGAGCTGGCCGGGCAGCTGCGCAGCCACCCGCGCGCGGTGGCACGGGCCTGCGCCAGCAACGCCATCGGCCTGCTGCTGCCCTGCCACCGTGTGGTGGCCAGCGACGGCAGCCTCAGCGGCTACCGCTGGGGGCTGCAGCGCAAGCGCCAGTTGCTGGCGAACGAGCGTGGCGAACCATGAGTTCGCCGCTGCCAGCCGCGACGCCCGCCCCGCAACAGCATCGCGAGCGTTACACCAGCATCGCCGCCGCCACCTCGTTGCGCTTGCCGCGCCCGACCAGTTGCTCGACCAGGGTCAGGGCGAAGGCCAGTGCCGTTCCCGGCCCCTGGCTGGTGATGCAATTACCGTCGACCACCACCGCTTCATCGACGAAGCTGCAGCCGCTCAGGCGATCGCTGAAGGCCGGGTAGCAGGTCATCCGCCGCTGCCTGAGCACCCCGTAGCCCTGCAACGCCAGGGCGGGCGCCGCACAGATGGCGGCGAACAGCTCACCGGCCCTGGCCTGCTTGCGCACGCGCTCGGCCAGCGGCTCGAAGTCGGCCAGGCGCTGCGCACCGGGCATGCCACCGGGCAGCACGATCAGGTCGAAGTCCTGCGCCAGCACATCCACCAGCATGGCGTCGGCGGTCAGGCGCGTGCCACGGGAACAGGTGATCATCCGCCGCTCCTCGACACTTGCCACCAGCACCTCGACGTCGGCACGGCGCAGCACAACGATCAGGGTCACGCATTCGAGATCCTCGACGCCATCGGCGACGGTGACCAGTGCACGCTTGCTCATCTATCCACTCCTTCAGGTGCGAAATGAAACTGTCCGCCTGGTCATGAAATGGCCGCACAGCGCACAAATTCACCAGGCAAAACCTTGCTGGTATGATGCGCGGCTTTTGCGGGAACGGGCAATTTTCCGGCCGGTTCGGACGAATGTGCTTTGCTTTCTGCAGACCAATTTCGGCGCGCTCGCGCCTTGGGGAGCCACCATGCTGGAAAGACTGTTCCAACTCAAAGCCCACAACACCACGGTGCGCACCGAGGTTCTGGCCGGGATCACCACCTTCCTGACCATGGCCTACATCCTCTTCGTCAACCCCAACATGCTGGCTGCGACCGGCATGGACCATGGCGCGGTGTTCGTCGCCACCTGCCTGGCCGCCGCCATCGGCTCGCTGGTGATGGGCCTGCTGGCCAACTACCCGATCGCCCTGGCCCCGGGCATGGGTCTCAACGCCTTCTTCACCTACACCGTGGTGATGACCATGGGCTACAGCTGGCAGACCGCCCTGGGCGCGGTGTTCCTCTCCGGCGCGATCTTCTTCCTGCTGTCGATCTTCAAGATTCGCGAATGGATCATCAACAGCATCCCGCTGGCCCTGCGTGCCGGCATCGCCGCCGGTATCGGCCTGTTCCTGGCGATCATCGCCCTGAAGAACGCCGGCATCGTGGTCGATCACCCGGCCACCCTGGTCGGCCTGGGCGACATGAGCAACGGCGGCGCGCTGCTGGCCTGCCTGGGTTTCTTCGTCATCGCCGCGCTGGCCTATCGCAAGGTCACCGGCGCCGTGATGATCGGCATTCTGCTGGTCACCGCACTGTCGATCATCCTCGGTCTGTCCGAACTGCCGGGGGTGGTCTCGATGCCGCCGTCGCTGATGCCGACCCTGCTGCAGCTGGATATCGCCGGCGCCCTGGACATCGGCCTGGTCAGCGTGATCTTCGCCTTCCTCTTCGTCGACCTGTTCGACACCTCCGGCACCCTGGTGGGCGTGGCGCAGAAAGCCGACCTGCTGGACAAGGACGGCAAGATGCCGCGCCTGGGCCGTGCCCTGCTGGCCGACAGCACCGCGACCATGGCCGGTGCCGCACTGGGTACCAGCACCACCACCAGCTACATCGAATCCGCCGCGGGCATCAGCGCCGGTGGGCGTACCGGCCTGACCGCCTGCGTGGTCGCCGCGCTGTTCCTGCTCAGCCTGTTCTTCGCCCCGCTGGCCGGCTCCGTACCGGCCTATGCAACCGCTCCGGCGCTGCTGTTCGTCGCCGTGCTGATGATGAGCAGCCTGGCGCAGATCGACTGGGACGACCTGACCGTCGCCGCCCCGGTGGTGATCGCCGCCCTGGCCATGCCGCTGACCTTCTCCATCGCCAACGGCATCGCCTTCGGTTTCATCGCCTGGACCGGCATCAAGCTGCTGTCCGGCCGTGCCCGCGAGCTGAACGCCGCGATGTGGGTGCTCTCGGCGCTGTTCATCGTCAAGCTGGCCTACTTCGCCTGATCGGCCCTTGGCTGGGCATGCCATTGCAGCCCCCCATACCCGCTAGCAGCAACGGTGGATGAAAAGAGCGTCATCCACCCTACGCCCCCGCCGGCCACCACCTAGGGTGGACATCGCTTTTCATGTCCAGCAATCGCTCACTTGCGCCCACCCACAGTGCAGCGCCGACGAGTAACCCAAGGCACGCGGCCACCGGCTCCGCTACAATGGCGCCCCGTTTTCCTGCCTGCACGAGTGACCGATGAGCCGCCCCGCATTCGACCCCGCCACCTACGACGCCCAACTCGCCGAGAAGAAGGCACGCCTGGTCGAACTGCTGGCGCCCTTCGCCGCCCCCGAACCGCAGGTATTCGACTCGCCACGCGAGCACTACCGCCTGCGCGCCGAATTCCGCCTGTGGCGTGAAGACGGCCAGCGCCACTATGCGATGTTCGCCCCGGGCGACAAGCACACGCCGATCCTGCTCGACGACTTCCCCATCGCCAGCCTGCGCGTGAACGAGCTGATGCCACGCCTGCGCGCGGCCTGGCAGGCCAGCGAGGTGCTGTCGTTCAAACTGTTCCAGGTGGAGTTCCTCACCACCCTGGCCGGCGACGCCCTGATCACCCTGGCCTATCACCGTCCGCTGGACGACGCCTGGCAGGCCGAGGCGGAAAAACTGGCGAGCGCGCTCAACGTCAGCCTGGTCGGTCGCTCGCGTGGCCAGCGCCTGGTGATCGGCCGCGACTACGTGGCCGAGGAGCTCGACGTGGCCGGGCGCAGCTTCCACTACCGCCAGCCGGAAGGTGCCTTCACCCAGCCCAATGGCCGGGTCTGCGAGAAGATGCTCGGCTGGGCCTACGATGCGCTCGGCGAGCGCCAGGATGACCTGCTCGAGCTGTACTGCGGCAACGGCAACTTCACCCTGCCGCTGGCCACCCGCGTGCGCAAGGTACTGGCCACCGAGATCAGCAAGGCCTCGGTGAATGCCGCCCTGGCCAACCTGGCCGACAACGGCGTGGACAACGTCGAGCTGGTGCGTCTGTCCGCCGAGGAACTGACCCAGGCCCTCAACGAGGTGCGCCCGTTCCGCCGCCTGGCGGGCATCGACCTGAAGAGCTACGACTTCGGCAGCGTCTTCGTCGACCCGCCACGCGCCGGCATGGACCCGGACACCTGCGAGCTGACCCGACGCTTCGAGCGCATCCTCTACATCTCCTGCAACCCGGAGACCCTGGCCGCCAACATCGCCCAGCTGCACGACACGCACAAAGTCACGCGTTGCGCGCTGTTCGACCAGTTCCCCTATACCCATCACATGGAAGCGGGCGTGCTGCTGGAGCGCCGCTGAGTCGCCTGAACGGCTCAGTTCCCGCGCTGAATCCCCCGCAGCGCCCACCAGGCCAGCCCGGCCGAGACCAGTTCGAGCAGCAGCGCGTAGAGATTGAAGGTCTGCTGCGCGCCACCGTCGAGCCACAGGCCGCCGATGCGCGCCACGGCCAGGGCGCTGTAGAGCAGTACCAGCAGGGTCAGCGCCGGACGCAGCAGGTCGAGGCGCAGCAGCGCCATCGCCAGAAAGGCCGCCAGGCCAAGCTGCAGGCCACCGTAGAACGCCCGGACCTCGGTCACCGCCGCGGCGCTCATCAGCAGCGCACCGCTGAAGCTGGCCATTTCCTCGGGGCGGATGAAGTAGGCCAGCCCCAGCAGGACGAGGGCGGCAATCTGGATCAGCAGGACGATTCGCGCGAACAGCATCGGAAATTCCTCGTTCGAGTGCCGGCGCGCAGGGCGACGCCGCACCAGATCATGGCACTTCCGTCAGGATGATCTACAACTATCACCTGTAGTAGTGCCCTCACCGTACTCGACATGGAGGTCGACATGCCTGCCCGCCGTCCTAGTCGTCCCGCCCGTCGGCGCCATGCCGAGCTCGTGCCTGAGTACCTTTCCACGCCCCCGCTCAGGAGCCCCGCGACACCGTGAACCGACGCACCGGATGATGCGCCGCAGCCTAGATAACGGCCACCCTGCGCTCACTGCGCGAACCGCTCGCCAGGCAGGCGTGGCCACATAAGGAGATGATCCATGCGCAACGCACAAGGAACCCTGATCTTCACCCTGGCACTGGCCACCCCACTGCTCGCCCCGGTAGCCCAGGCCGGCACCTTTCCCGACTTCGGCTACCAGCCACCGAGCAAGGAATACAGCGGGCCGCTGTTCCAGCTCAGCCAGTCCTATCCCGACGCCGCACCTCCCGCGTCGGCCCTGCCGGCCTTCTTCAAGCTGCTACCCGGCAAGCGGAGCAACGACTTCGAGACCTGGCGCGAATACATGGACGCGGTCAAGGACTACTGCCTGGAAGGCAACGTGGAGAACGACTGGAACGTGCAGAAGAACACGCTGCGCCAGTGGTACCACATGCCCTGGCAACACTACGGTCCGCTGGGTCGTGAGGGCATCCACGGCCTGACCAAGGAGGCGCAGATCCAGGCCAAGCAACTCGCTGCGAGCCAGACCAGCACCGGGCAGACCTACGCGGTGGGCATCTACAACGACATCGGCGCCTACACCATCGGCCAGGTGTGGAAAGACCCGCAGAACCCCAACCCGGACTTCACCTCCAAGCCCAACAGCTTCGCCAACGGCACCGTGGTATGCAAGGCGCTGTTCGCCGATGTCGACCGCAGCCAGGTGCCCTTCCTGCAGAACCCGGTGCTGTGGAAGGGCTACATCACCACGCGGTTCGACTCCGCCGACCGCGAGGTGAAGGACGTCGCCCTGATCCAGATGGACATCGCCGTGCGCGACACCCGCATCAACGAAACCGGCTGGATCTTCGGTACCTTCCAGTACAACGGCGCAGTCACTGGCAAGGCCGGCTGGGACAACCTGGTCCCGGTGGGCATCATGTGGGGCAACGACCCGCAGGACACGGGCAACGACTTCAGCAACCCGCAACCGAGCCAGACGCGCATCAACCCCAACCTCAAGCAGACCGCGATCAACGCCAACACGGCGCAGTTGCCGCCGACGCACCTGGGCTGGAATGGCCGCCTCAACGGCCCGGTGGATAACCCGGTCAGTTCCTGCATGAGCTGCCACATGACCGGGGAATACCCGCAACTGGCCATCATGAACCCCACCTTCCAGGCCAACCCTCCGGCTGTAGGTTCGCCGGAATGGATGCGCTGGTTCCAGAACATTCCCGCCGGCCAGCCGTTCAGCCCCGGCACCAAGAGCAGCGACTACAGCCTGCAACTGGCGGGAGGCCTGGCCAACTTCTATGACTGGAAGTGCAACCAGGGCGGTGTCTTCGTCGATGGGCACAACGCCTGCCAGAAGGCCAGCCAGTTGAAGCTGATGCTCAAGAAGGAGGTCAAGCCTGAGCAGATCCAGCCGGTGCAGCGCGATCCCGGCCTGATGGAACTGGAGTAACCCGTGCAGCGGCGCCGGAGCAACTGCGGCGCCGCGTCACGCATCTTGGTCATCCTCGGGCGCGGCGGTATCCTCTACCCCACGCCCACAGGAGCTGCCAACATGCGCCTTTCCCTGCTTGCCCTCTTCCTCATCGGCAACCTGGCCCACGCCAGCGAGCCGCTGACCATCGATGTCCACCGCGACGCCAGCTGCGGCTGCTGCACAGCCTGGATCAGCCATTTGCAGGACAACGGTTTCACCGTCAACGACCACGTCGAGCAGGACATGAGCGCAGTCAAGCGACGCCTCGGCGTGCCAGCGCGCCTGGCCTCCTGTCATACCGGCGTGATCGACGGCAAGTTCGTCGAAGGCCACGTGCCGGCCGCTGACATTCTCAAACTGCGCGAACGCGCCGACCTTGTCGGCGCCGCCGTACCGGGCATGCCCGTGGGCTCGCCCGGCATGGAGTACGGCGACCGCGTCGACGCCTACCAGGTCATCGGCCTGGACCGTGACCGTCAGGACCAGGTGCTGAGCGACTACCCCGCTCCGCAGCGATAACCAACGAGGGAGCAGCGACATGCGCTGGCAGAAAGGCAGACGCAGTGACAACGTGGTGGATGCACGCGACCGCTCCGGCAGACGCGTCGGCGGCAGCTTGAGCCTTGGCGGCGTGGCGGTCATCGTCATCGTCGGCCTGCTGATGGGGCAGGACCCGCTGCAGATCCTCGGCCAGATAGCCGGCCAGGCCACGCAGCCGCAGGCACCCCAGTCCCAGACGGCACCACCCGCCGGGGATGAACAGAGCGAGTTCGTTCGCGCCATTCTCGGCGATACCGAGGACACCTGGCGCGAGCTGTTCCAGCAGGCCGGGCAGCAGTACCGCGACCCGCAACTGGTGCTGTTCTCGGGCGGGGTGAACTCGGCCTGCGGCTTCGCCAGCTCGGCGGTCGGCCCCTTCTATTGCCCAGGCGACAAGCGCGTGTACCTGGACATGGCCTTCTTCCGCGAGATGGAGCAGCGCTTCTCCGCCGCCGGCGACTTCGCCCAGGCCTACGTGATCGCCCATGAGGTCGGCCACCACGTGCAGACCCTGCTGGGCGTATCGGCCAAGGTCAATGCCGCCCGCCAGCGCGGTGAGCGCGTCGAAGGCGATGGCGGCCTGCTGGTGCGCCAGGAGCTGCAGGCCGACTGCCTGGCCGGCGTCTGGGCACACCATGCCCAGCGGCGTCACGACTGGCTGGAGGCGGGTGACCTGGAAGAGGCGCTGAACGCCGCCAGCGCCATCGGCGACGACCGTCTGCAGAAGCAGGCGCGCGGCCAGGTGGTGCCCGACGCCTTCACCCACGGCACCTCGCAACAGCGTGTGCGCTGGTTCAGCACCGGCTTCGAGACGGGTCAGCCGAGCCGCTGCGACACCTTCAAGGCGACACGCCTGTAACGGCCAAGCGGCTCAGACCGCGAAGCGCCGACTCCACCAGGCGAAGGCACTGGCCGCCCCGCCACACAGGGCGATCACCAGTGCCATCGGCACCGCCGAGCCATCATGCAGGAAGGCCACCAGCGCCGAGGCGCTGGCGGCCACGGTGAACTGCATGCTCCCCAGCAACCCCGAGGCACTGCCGGCATGCCGCCCCTGCCCGGCCATGGCGCAGGCCGTGGCGTTGGGCAGCACGCAGCCCAGGCTGGCGACGCAGATGAACAGCGGCACCAGCAGCGGCCAGAGCTGCTCCGGTCGCCACCACGCCAGCGCCAGCAGGCACAGGCCACTGCTCAGGTACACCAGCACCACGCGCCGCAACCACACCGCCGGACCACCCGCCCGCACCAGCCGCGCATTGATCTGGGCCATGATCACGAAACCGGCCGCATTGCTGCCGAACAGCCAGCCGTAGTGCTCGGCCGGCACGCCGTACAGCTCGATGAAGACGAAGGGGGAGCCGGCGATATAGGCGAACATTCCTGCCATCGCCACACCGCCAGCCAGGCTGTAACCCATGAACGACGCATTGCCCAGCAGCGCCCGGTATTGCCCGAAGGCGCCACTCAGGGGCGCTGGCGGCAGCTCCTGCGGACGCGTCTCCGGCAACCAGCGCAGTACCGCCAGCAGGCACAGGGTCGCGAAGATCGCCAGGCTGTGGAAGATCCAGGGCCAGCCCAGGGTGTTGAGCAGCAAGCCACCGCCCAGCGGCGCCAGGATCGGCGCCAGCCCCATGACCAGCACCAGTTGCGAAAACACCTTGGCCGACACCAGCGGGTCGCACAGATCGCGCACCACGGCACGGGTGATCACCATACCGGCGCAGCCACCCAGGGCCTGCACGAAGCGCGCGGCGATCAGCCACTCCAGGCTTGGCGCGATCGCACAGGCCAGCGAGCCCACGGCGAACAGCGCGACCCCGACCAGCAACGGCACCCGGCGCCCGAAGCGGTCGGCCAGCGGCCCGTGGAACAGCTGGCCGATGGCGATACCGACGAAGTAGGCCGCCAGCGACAGCTGGATGTGTTCGACATCGGTGGCGAATTGCTGGGCCAGAGTCGGGAAACTCGGCAGATAGAAATCGATGGCCAGAGGGCCGAAGGCACACAGGGCACCGAGAATCAGGAGCGTTCTCAGGTTCATGACTATTCCGGGCTTTATTGTTAGCCGGCTAATCATCTCACTGACCACAGCCGTGGTGAAAGCCCCAGCACCACCATCGTCGTGCACGACGCAGGACCTAAAACACTGGCGCTGATACCCGTCGATCACCCCTCAGCAGAGGTCATGGCAAAGCCGGTAAACTCCGCCCCCTCATAGCCCAGCACCAACCTGCCGGATTACCATGCGTAGAACAAAAGAAGACGCGGAGAAAACCCGCCATACCATCCTGGCCGCAGCCGAACACCTGTTTCTCGAGCGCGGAGTCGCTCACACCAGCCTGGAACAGATCGCCAGGCACGCGGGTGTGACCCGAGGTGCCGTCTACTGGCACTTCCAGAACAAGGCCCACCTGTTCCACGAAATGCTCAACCAGGTGCGCCTGCCACTGGAGCCTCTGGCCCAGCAGCTGGCCGAAGTGGACGGGCTGGTGTCCCTGCAACTGCTGCGCGACCTGTGCATCGAGGCCATGGCCAACCTGGTTCTCGACGACCAGCGCCGGCGCATCCTCACCGTGCTGCTGCGGCGCTGCGAGTTCACCGAGGAGCTGCGTGAAGCCGAGGAGCGCCACGAAGCCTTCGTCAATCAGTTCATCGCCCTCTGCGAACAGCAGTTCGCCCTGCCGTCCGTACAACCACTGCTGCAACCCGGGATCACCTCGCGCCTGGCGTCACGGGCCCTGCATGCCATGCTGGTCGGGCTGTTCAGCGACTGGCTGCGCGACCCCAACCTGTTCGACGCGCAGACCGACACGCCGGCGATGATCGACAGCTGCTTCCGCGGCCTGCTGCGGCAGTGGCCGTAGCGCCACTCGCGGCCGGCTAAGGCGCGCTCACCTCATAGCCCTCGCCGCGTATCGCCGCCTCCAGCTGCGCGGCCGGCACGTCACTGTCGACCTGCACCACGCCGGCGGCGAGATCGACATCCACCTGCGCCGCCGGGTCGAGTGCCTTGATCGCCTGGGTGACGGCCCTGACACAGTGACCGCAGGACATTCCGCTAACCTTGAACTGCTGCATCTGCTGACTCCTTGAATCGATGGTCGATGGGTGTAGTCTCGACCTTGCCACGGTGGCAAGGTCAAGCACTTGCCGCCAGTCATTCAGCCGGCTTTCGACATGGGGATCATCGTCATGCGCCTGCCCTACCTGCTGCTTGCCGCTCTGCTTGCGCCAGCAGCCCTTGCCCAACCGCTGGCACCCCTGCCATCGGCCGCCCAGGGCGAGGGCTACGCGGTACTCATCGTTTCACGCGAACGGCTGGAGGTGGCCACCACCTGCGAGGTCGCGCTGTACCTGCATGACCAGGTGGCCGCCCGCCTGCATCAGGGCCAGTCGGTGGCGTTCAACCTGCCGCCTGGCAAGGTGTCCCTGCGCCTCGGCCTGACCGGCACCGGGCCGTGCCAGGACGGCATCGCCCAGTTGGAAGGGCAGTCGCTGGAACTCCACGCCGGCGAAGTACGCCGCTACCGCATCGCCATGGGCAACGCGGGCCTGCGACTGCATGCCGCGCCCGCATTGAACTGAACGCTTGACCTTGCCATGGGGTCAAGGTTGATCCTGTGGTCATGACGTTACCGGGAGCCCGTCCATGACCACCTTCGACCTGCCGATTCAGGGCATGACCTGCGCCAGTTGCGCCGGTCGTGTCGAACGCGCACTGCGCAAGCTGCCGGAGGTCGCCAGCGCTACCGTCAACCTGGCCAGCGAGCAGGCGCGCATCGAGGCGCCTGCCGACAGTCTCGGGCAACTGATCGAGGCGATCGAAGGGGCCGGCTACGCCGTTCCCGGCCACGCATTGGAACTGGCCATCGAGGGCATGAGCTGCGCCAGCTGCGTCGGCCGCATCGAACGCGCACTCGGCAAGCTGCTGGGCGTAACCCAGGTTGCGGTCAACCTTGCGGACGAGAAAGCGCGCCTGCAAGTCGTCGCCGGTTTCGACGCGCAGCAGGCACTGCAAGCCGTGGCGGCGGCTGGCTACCAGGCCAGCCTCGTGGACGAGCAAGCTCCTGCGGACGATGGCAGCTCGCGCCTGCGCCGCGAGCGCCTCACCTTGTTCGCGGCCATCGCCCTGACCCTGCCATTGCTGGTGCCGATGCTCGTCGAACCCTTCGGCCTGCACTGGATGCTGCCAGCCTGGCTGCAGTTCCTGATCGCCACCCCCGTGCAGTTCATCTTCGGCGCCCGCTTCTACCGTGCGGCCTGGCAGGCGCTCAAGGCACGCGCCGGCAACATGGACCAACTGGTGGCCATCGGCACCAGCGCCGGCTACGGCCTTAGCCTCTACCAGTGGGCGGTGACACCCGCCGGGCAGATGCCACACCTGTACTTCGAAGCCTCGGCGGTGATCATCAGCCTGATCCTGCTCGGCAAGTACCTGGAAAGCCGCGCCAAACGCCAGACCGCCAGCGCCATCCGCGCCCTGCAGGCGCTGCGCCCGGATCACGCCGTGCGCCTGGTCGATGGCCGCGAGGAGCAGGTCAGCATCGATGCGCTGGCCCTCGGGGACCAGGTGCTGGTCAGGCCTGGCGAACGCTTTCCCGTGGATGGCCAGGTGGTGGAAGGCCGCAGCCACGCCGACGAAGCGCTGATCAGCGGCGAGAGCCTGCCGGTAGCCAAGCAGCCGGGCGACAAGGTCACCGCCGGCGCCATCAACGGCGAAGGCCGCCTGCTGGTGGAGACCACCGCCCTCGGTGCGGAGACGGTGCTGGCGCGCATCATCCGCCTGGTCGAAGACGCCCAGGCGGCCAAGGCGCCGATCCAGAAGCTGGTGGACAAGGTCAGCCAGGTGTTCGTCCCTGCCGTGCTGCTGGTGGCACTGGCCACGCTGCTGGTCTGGCTGCTTTTGGGGGCATCCGCCGAACAGGCCCTGCTCAACGCCGTGGCCGTGCTGGTGATCGCCTGCCCCTGCGCCCTCGGCCTGGCGACCCCGACCGCGATCATGGCCGGTACCGGCGTCGCCGCTCGCCACGGCATCCTGATCAAGGATGCCGAAGCGCTGGAGGTGGCCCATGACGTGCGCCACATCGCCTTCGACAAGACCGGCACGCTGACCGAGGGCAAGCCACGCATCGTCCATGTCGGCCTGGCCGAGGCCAGCGAAGAGACGCTGCTGCGCCTGGCTGGCGGCCTCCAGCAAGGCAGCGAACACCCGCTGGCCAAAGCCGTGCTGGAACGCTGCAGCGAGCAGCGCATTGCCCTGCCCGCCGTGAGCGACAGCCGCGCGCTGGCGGGCCGGGGCATCGCCGGCACGGTCGAAGGCCGCCAGCTGCAGCTGGGCAGCAGCCGTCTGCTGGACGAACAGCAACTGCAGGCCGGCGCCCTGAGCGAGTCCGCCCGCGCCTGGGAAGCCGAAGGTCGGACCCTGTCCTGGCTGATCGAAAGCGGCGACAACCAGCGCCTGCTCGGCTTGCTGGCGTTTGGCGACCAACTCAAGCACGGCGCCGCAGAAGCCATCGCCGAACTGCGCGAACAGGGCATCACCAGCCACCTGATCAGCGGCGACAACCAGGGCAGCGTCGCGGCGGTGGCAGGCACCCTGGGCATCGACCAGCCGCATGCCCAGGTGCTCCCGGCGGACAAGGCGCGCCTGATCGACGAGCTGCGCCAGCAGGGCACGGTGGCCATGGTCGGCGACGGCATCAATGACGCCCCGGCGCTGGCCGCCGCCGACGTCGGCATCGCCATGGGTGGTGGCACCGACGCTGCCATGCACGCCGCCGGCATCACCCTGATGCGCGGTGACCCACGCCTGGTGCCGGCGGCCCTGGACATCAGCCGGCGCACCTATGCGAAGATCCGCCAGAACCTGTTCTGGGCCTTCATCTACAACCTGGTTGGCATTCCTCTCGCCGCGGCGGGCCTGCTCAACCCGATGTTCGCCGGCGCGGCAATGGCCCTGTCCAGTGTCAGCGTGGTGAGCAACGCCCTGCTGCTGAACCGCTGGAGACCCAAGGCATGAACATCGGCCAAGCCGCCAAGCACACCGGCCTCAGCGCCAAGATGATTCGCTACTACGAATCCATCGACCTGCTGCCCCATGCCGGGCGCTCGCAGAGCGGCTACCGGCAGTACGACGCCAACGATCTGCATCGCCTGACTTTCATCAAGCGCTCACGCGACCTGGGGTTCTCGCTGGACGAAGTGGGCAGGCTGCTGGCGCTGTGGCAGGACAAGCAGCGCGCCAGCGCCGACGTCAAGGCACTGGCCGAGGAACACATCGCCACACTGTCGCGCAAGATCGCCGAGATGAGCGCACTGCGCGACACCCTGGTGGACCTGGCGGCCAGTTGCCAGGGCAACGAGCGGCCGGACTGCCCGATCCTGCAGGGCATCGAACAGGGCGTCAGTTGCTGCGCCAAGGGACACGCGAAAACGCCGTAGCCCGGATGAAATCCGGGGCCCAGGCGCTGCCTGACGTAAAGGCCGTGCAGCCGCCCCCCACAGGATCAACAAGACCGTCGTAGGAGCCCGCTTGCGGGCGATCACACAAGCGTCATGATCAACAGCCGGATGTTATCCAGCCCGCGTGCCCCAGCGGATCAGCACCGGGCATTGCCTCAGCGCATCCAGGGTGGCGTCGGCTCGGCGTCCTTGGGTTCATCCTCGGCGTTGCGCAGGGCCTGTTTCTTCGCCTCTTCGGCCAGCGCGGCCTTGATCTCGCGCATCACCGCATCGATGTCGGCGGCGTCCTGCGGTTCGGCGAACTCGCCGGTCAGTTGCGTATGCGGCTGCAACTTGCCAGCCTCGTAGAGCGCCCACATTTCCTTGGCGTACTTGGTATACCTGAGCTCCGGGGCGAACTGGCCGAAGTACTCGGCCATGTTGCGCACATCACGCTCGAGCATGCTGAAGGCATGGTTGTTGGCCGCCGCATCCACCGCCTGCGGCAGGTCGATGATCACCGGCCCCTCGGGGCCAAGCAGCACGTTGAATTCCGAGAGATCACCGTGCACCAGGCCGGCGCAGAGCATCTTGACGATCTCCTGGATCATGAAGGCGTGGAACTCACGCGCATCGTCCGGGTGCAGGTCGACGTCATTGAGCCGCGGCGCGACGTCGCCTTCGCCGTCGTCCACCAGCTCCATCAACAGCACGCCATCGAGAAAGTCATAGGGCTTGGGCACCCGCACGCCGGCACTGGCCAGGCGGAACAGTGCCGAGACCTCGGCATTCTGCCAGGCCTGCTCCTGCTCCTTGCGCCCGTACTTGCTGCCCTTGGCCATGGCGCGCGCCTGACGGCTGCCACGCACCTTGCGCCCCTCCTGATATTCGGAGGCCTGGCGGAAACTGCGCTTGTTGGCCTCCTTGTAGACCTTGGCGCAGCGTAGCTCGTCGCCGCAACGCACCACATAGACCGCTGCCTCCTTGCCGCTCATCAGCGGTCGCAGCACTTCGTCCACCAGGCCATCCTCGACCAGGGGTTCAATACGTTTGGGCGTCTTCATCGGTGTGGGTCACGGGTCCTTTCTAGCCGGGGATCTGAGTATTGGCCATCCTCGCACAGCCTGAGTCGATCATCACGCATTGATCAGGTGCCGTCTGAGTGCCTCGATGGCATAGCGCACCTTGGCGGGCTGAGCATCGCGGCGCGGCGTGACGATGTACAGGCCCACCGGTTCCAGCTGCCAGTCAGGCAGCAGGGGCAGCAGCTCGCCACTGGCCAGCAGCCCGCGGATTTCCGCCTCGGGCTGCAACGACACGCCCATGCCGGCCAGGGTGAACTGGCGCGACGCCAGGATGTTGTTGCAGGTGACACGGCTCTCCAGGCGCAGCCGCTGCTGCACGCCAGCGGGCCCCTGCAATACCAGGTGCTGGATGCGCTCGAGGTGCAGGCCGATCCAGTCCAACGCCAGCAACTGCTGCGGTTCGCTCGGCAGACCGGCACGCGCCAGGTAAGCCGGCGCAGCGCACAGCAGCAAACGCCAGTTCACGATGTGGCGGGCGACCAGACTGGAGTCCTCCTGGCGCCCGACGCGGATGGCCAGATCGATGCGCGACTCGACCAGATCGATCTGCTCGTCCTGAAAGAACAGCGTCAGGCTGAGGCCGGGGTGGGCGCTCAGCAGCGGGGCCAGCGCTTCGCACAGCAGCGGCCCGGAAAAGCCGACCGGGGCCGCGACGCGCAGCTCCCCGACCGGCGCATCCCGCTGCTCGGCCAGGCGCTGCTCGGCGCGCTGCGCCAGCTCGACGATCTGTCGACAGCTGTCATAGAAGGTTGCGCCGGCCTCGGTCAGGGTCAGCTTGCGGGTGGTGCGGTGCAACAGCGTGACCCCCGTGGCCTCCTCCAGTCGACGCACCTGCTGACTGACCGCAGAAGCCGACATGCCCATGGCTTCTCCTGCGCCGACCATCGAGCCCTTTTCCACCACGGTGGCGAACAGCGCCATGCGCTTGAGCTGCTCCATTATGAAGTCCTGCTTAACTATTCCAGTTCATGAAGCCACTTTTTCCCGGGTTTATCCAGCAGCGATCATGTGTTCCCACCCCACTACTCGAGGTCCACCCCATGAAGATCGCTCTGATCGGCGCCACTGGTTATGTCGGCGCCCCCCTGTTGCAGGAAGCGCTGCAGCGCGGACATCAGGTCACCGCGCTGGTGCGCCACCCGGAGAAACTCGCCGCCCACCCTCGCCTGAATGCCGTACAGGCGAATGTGCAGGACACCGCCAAACTGGCCGAACAGCTGCGAGGCCATGACGTGGTGATCAGCGCCTTCAACCCGGGCTGGGGTGTGGCGGACATCCGCGAGCAATTCATCAGCGGCAGCCGCTCGATCATCGCGGCGAGCAAACAGGCGGGCCCCCAGCGCCTGCTGGTGGTCGGCGGGGCGGGCAGCCTGTACGTGGCCCCCGGTCTCCAGCTGATCGACACAGCGGACTTTCCCGCCGAATACAAGGAAGGTGCAGAAGGTGCCCGCCAGGTCCTCAACCTGCTGCGTGACGAACAGGCACTGGAATGGACGTTCCTCTCGCCAGCCGCCCTGCTCGTGCCTGGTCCGCGTACCGGCAAGTTCCGCCTCGGCAACGACGAGCTGCTGATGAACGGCGATGAGCCCGGCAGCGTCTCCGTGGCCGACCTGGCCGTCGCGCTGATCGACGAAGCGGAGCAGCCACAGCACATCCGCCAGCGTTTCACCCTGGCGTACTGACCTCAGCCCACAGACAGGGTGCGCAGCGCGCACCCGATCAGGAGTCACCATGAATCCATTGAGCAGCAGTGCCTTCGTCGCGACCGACACACCGGCACGTTACATCAGCCGTCTGTGCAAACACTTCGCACACAAGATTCCAGTCAGTTTCGACGAGCAGCAGGGCCGCATCGAGTTCGACTCGGGCCTGGCCACGTTGCAGGCCGAAGAACAGGGTTTGCGTCTGCAGGTCGAGAGTGGCAACGCGGATGACCTGCAACGCCTGCAAGCTGTCGTCGCCAGCCACTTCGAGCGGTTCGCCTGGCAGGAAGCGCTGACCCTGGACTGGCAACCTCAGAGCGCATCCAGCTGAGCGCGCAGGCGCCGCAGCACGGCCAGCGACTCGGGGTTGTCGCCGTGCACGCAGAGGCTGTCCGCACGCAGGCGTAGCGGCTTGCCATCGATGTCGGCAAAGGCCTCGCCACGGGCGATGGTCACGGCCTGCTCCAGTATGCGTTCAGGGTCCTGGTGCACCGCGTCCGCGAGACGTCGCGGTGCCAGCCGACCATCGGAGAGATAGGCGCGGTCGGCGAACGCCTCGAACATCAGCGGTACATCCGCCTCGTCCGCCAGGCGCAGTTCGCGGCTGTTGTCGGCCAGGGCCAGCACCATCAGGGGCAAGCCCCTGCGATAGCTGGCACAGGCATCGAGCACCGCCATCAGCAAGGCGTCGTCGAGCACCAGGTCGTTGTACAGCGCGCCATGGGGTTTGACATAGGCCAGCTGGCCGCCCGCAGCGCGGCAGAAGGCATCCAGCGCGCCGATCTGATACAGCATCAGGGCCCGTACTTCCTCCGGCGAACACTGCAGGTGGCGCCTCCCGAAACCCTGCAGGTCGGGGTAGGAAGGGTGTGCACCGACGCTCACGCCATGCTCGATGGCCAGCGCGACGCTACGCGCCATGATCAGTGGATCACCCGCGTGAAAGCCACAGGCCAGGTTGGCCTGATCGATCAGCGGCATGGCCAGCGCGTCGTCACCCATGCGCCAGGCGCCAAAGCCCTCGCCCATGTCACAGTTGAGCAGTATTCGCTTCATCCACGCAGCATAAGACGGACGACGGCAAAGTCCAGCCCGCGCCCCGCTTCCGCGCGGTGGCACCCGGCACGTCAACCTGTATGAACGCCAACGCCCCGGACCAGCCGGGGCGTTGGACAACCGGGCGTGCCTGTCGGCACGCCGGAGGCGGACTCAGAAGCTGTAGGTCGCCGAGAGGATCGCCGAACGGCCGTCGCCGTACTCGATGGCCGAGGAACGGGCACCGGTGCCCGGCGTCTGGCGAACGCGCTCCACGTAGTCTTCGTCGAACAGGTTGTTGAGGTTCAGCTGCAGGTCGACGTTGTCGTTGACCTTGTAGCCGACCATCGCGTTGTGCAACCAGTAGGAGTCCAGCTTGGCGTTGCTGCTGGAGCTGACGTTGCGCTCGCTGACATAGCGGGCGCCGTAGCCCAGCGACCAGCCGGCCGGCAGCTGGTAGGAGGTCCACAGGTTGAACGAACGCGGCGGCGTGTTGGCCAGGGCCTGACCCTCGCGGGCGATGCCGGCGGCAGTGTCGGCCGCTTCGAGGGTCTCGCTGCTGAGTACGGTGTAGTTGGCGAACACATCCCAGCGCTCGGTGACATGGCCGGTCAGCCCTACCTCGATCCCTTCGACGCGCTGCTTGCCTGCCAGCTGGGTGCTGCCGTCAGCCATGGTTTCGCGGGCATTGGTCTTTTCTACCCGGAAGATAGCCGCATCCAGCTCCAGGCGACGGTCGAGCAGTTCCCACTTGGTACCCAGCTCCCAGGTCTTATTCTTCTCCGGATCGAGGCCCGAGGTCGCGTCCGAAACACCGCTGCCGGTGGTCGCCAGGTATTCGGCCGACGGGTTGAAGGAGGTGCCGTAGGCCACGTAGATGCGACCATTGTCGACCGGCTTGTAGACCAGGCCGATGCGCCCGCTGAGCTCTTCGTCGCGGGTGTCGAGCTTGGTCAGGGTGCCAGCCGGCAGCGCGGTGTTCTTGTAGTCGCCCTCGATCCAGTCGTAGCGCAGCCCCAGGCTCAGGTCCCAGTCGGAGTTCAGGGCGATGGTGTCGAACACGTACACCGCCTGGTTGTCGAGGCGGGTCGACGTATCCGCGCTCATGGTCTTGTTGACTGCACCGTTCCAGTAGCCCGGCGGGTTGCCCAGCGAGTAGCCACCAGTCGGGTAGAGCGCGGTGCCCAGGCCGTGGTTGTAGGTCAGGCGGTCGTAGTCCTCGCGGGAGATTTCCACCCCGGTGGACAGGCTGTGCTGCAGACCGAAGGTGTCGAAGTCGGCACGCAGGTTGGTCTGGTTGATCAGCATCTTGCTGTTCACGTCACGCCCATAGGCCTGCGGGCCGGCCGGCAGGTAGTTGCCGGCCGGTACGCCCGTGGTGTTGACGTGCGAGGCGGAGATCACCGTGTTGCGGTCGATCTGGCTGTAGCGGGTGAGGTTCTGCAGGCTCAGGCTGTCGTTGAAGGCGTGCTCGAGCTTGATGGTGAAGGAGTCGGTCTTGATGTCGTCCTTGTCCAGGTTCTTCCAGCCGAAGTAACTCTCGCGGTCCACCCCGGCGACCTTCTTGCCATCGATGGCCGGCACACCGTAGTCCGGCAGGATGTCGTCGGTCTGGTGGAAGTAGCTGAGGGTCAGGCGGGTGTCCTCGCTCAGGCCCAGGGCCAGCGACGGCGCGATGCCCCAACGCTTGCGGTCGATCTCGTCGCGGCCGGCCACGTCGTTTTCGTGCGTCATCAGGTTGAGCCGGAAAGCACTGTCGGTACCCAGGCCATCGAGGGTCTGGTTGCTGTCCAGGGTCAAGCGACGGTAGCTGTCGGTGCCGATGCTGGCGCCGATCTGGGTGAAGTCACGCAGGCGAGGCGCCTTGGTCACCTGGTTGATGCTGCCGCCGGTGGTACCGCTGCCGCCGAATACCGAGTTGGGGCCCTTGATGACCTCGACCGACTCGATGTTGAAGGTGTCGGTACGGTTGGTCTGCGCGCTGTCGCGCAGGCCGTCGATCTGCATGTTGGCGTTGGCGCTGAAGCCACGGATGTTGATGCTGTCACCGGAACCACCACCACCCTCACCGGCGGTGAAGGTGATGCCGGAAACGTTGGACAGCACCTGGCGCAGGCTCAGCGCCTGCTGCTCGGCGATTATCTTCTGAGGTACCACGGTGACGGTCTGCGGGGTGTCCAGCAGCGGCGCGGTGTACTTGGGCGACGAGACCGACTCGGTCTTGTAGTCACCTTCCTGCTCACCCTTGACCGTGACGCTGTCCAGCTTGAGCGACTCGTCTGCCAGCGCCGGCAGCGTCAGCGAGGCAATGGCCAGGCCAATGGCAGTGGCCAGCACGCGTTTGACGGGCAAAACCTGATCGTAGTTCGTGGCACGCATTTGAGATAACCTGTCAATATGTAATGATAATTATTTACAAACATGTACAGAGGAATCCGCAGAAATCCCCCGCACAACGCCCTGGCGCAGGGCCTGAAACGGCCCTGCCCTCTAAAAGAGAACGTATATTATTTGTAAATAAATTTATGTCAAATAAGAAACACTATTAAATACATTCTTATTTGATACCTGCCGCACGGACGGCTCAACAGGGCGGAGCAGTTCCTTTGCGCAGCGCGTGGAAGACCTCAGCAGCTGTGTGGTGTCCAGATCGTCTGAGGGCCGATACTGGCCAAATCGGCGCAGCCGGTCAGTGCCATCGCCACCTCCAGTTCGGCGCGCAACAGCTGCAGCACATGCGCCACCCCCACCGCACCGGCTGCGGCCAGGGCGAAGATGCACGGCCTGCCCACCAGCACCGCGTCGGCGCCCAGGGCCAGCGCCTTGAGGATGTCGGTGCCACGGTGGATCCCGCCATCGAGCAGCACCGGCACACGTCCCTGCACCGCGGCCGCCACCTCCGGCAGCGCCTCGATGGTCGCCGGCAGGCCATCGAGCGTGCGGCCGCCGTGGTTGGACACGATCAGCCCATCGACCCCAGCCGCCAGCGCCTGCTCGGCATCGGCGGCGCTGAGGATGCCCTTGAGCAGGATCGGCAGGCGCGTCTGCGCGCGCAGCCAGGCCAGGTCGGCCCAGGTCGGCGCGGCGTTGAGCAGCGGTCCGCCGAGCAACAGGCTGCTGGCGGACGGATCGGCGCTGACCGCCAGCGGGCGCATGCCGCGCAGATTCACCGCCTCGATACCGGCGGGCAAGGCGAAGCCCGCGCGCTGCTCACGGTTGCGGATGCCGCTGACCGGCGCGTCCACCGTCAGCACCAGGGCACGATAACCGGCTGCTTCGGCGCGCCGCACCAGGGCGGCGGTGAAATCACGATCGGGCTGGATGTACAGCTGGAACCACAGCGGTGTCTGCGCCTGCGCCGCAATGGTCTCCAGCTCGATGCTGGCCTGGGTGCTGACCACCATGCCGGCACGCAGCGCGCTGGCGCCCAACACGCAGGCCAGTTCGCCGTCGGCATGGGCCAGCTTCTGATAGGCCACCGGCGCGACGAAGATCGGATGCTCGTAGTCCTGACCGAACAGGCGCAGGCGCGTGTTGCCACCGCGCAGGTCCTGCAGCACGCGACTGCGCAGGCGCAGGCGATCGAACGCCTGGCGATTGTCCTGCAGGGTCAGCTCATCCGCCGCCCCTCCGGTCAGGTAGGCCCAGGCCTGCTCGCTCATGCGTTCGCGGGCATAGGCCTGGTAGTCGCCGACGGCGGCGATGTCAGCGGGAATCTGTTGCAGCGGGGCAAGGGGCATGGCGACTCTCGATGGCGACTCAGGTCTGCGACCACTGCCGCAGCAGGTTGTGATACAGCCCGGTCAGGCGCAGCAACTCGGGGCTGTCCGGCACCTGCAGGCGCAGCGCCTGGATGCTGTCGTCGAGCTCCAGCAGCAGCTCGCGCTGGTCATCCTGGCGTACCAGGCTCTGCAGCCAGAAGAACGAGGCCAGACGCGCACCGCGAGTCACCGGCTCGACGCGATGCAGGCTGCCACTGGAATAGAGCACCAGGTGCCCGGCCGGCAGCTTGATCCGCCGCTCGCGCGTCACCAGTTCGCCGCCGTCGTACTCATCGGGTTCGTTGAAGAACAGCGTCGCCGACAGGTCGGCGCGGATACGCTGCGAGGTCCCCGGCACGCTGAAGATCGCATTGTCGATGTGGTCGCCGTACTGGCCTCCGCCGGCATAGCGGTTGAAGCGCGGCGGCACCACCTTGAGCGGCAGGGCAGCAGCCATGAAGCGCGGGTTGCGACTCAGGCATTCGAGCAGGAAGTCGCCGAGCTGCTGCGTCAGCGGGTCGTTCTGCGCCAGTTGCTGATTGGTCTTGGCGTGCACCGCCTGGTGCCCGGCGCTCAGGCGCCCGTCCTGCCAGCTCGCCGTCTCGAGCGCCGCACGGCAATCGCGCAACTGCTCGGCATCGAGCACATCGGGGATGATCAGCATCATGGTGCCGCTCCAGGGCAAAGGCCAAAAGTGATAATGATTCTAAATAGCTGACACACCAAACAACAGCCATGCGCGACAGAAATGAAAACGCCCACACGAGGTGGGCGCTTGCAGACAGCGTCGGGCCTTACAGGTAGTAAGACTTCAGCGGCGGAAAGCCATTGAACTCCACGGCGCTGTAGCTGGTGGTGTAGGCACCGGTGGAGAGCCAGTACAGGCGATCACCGCTGGCCAGGTTCAGCGGCAGGCCGTACTTGTAGTTCTCGTACATGATGTCGGCGCTGTCGCAGGTCGGGCCGGCGATCACCACTTCTTCCATCTCGCCCTTCTTCTCGGTCCAGATGGGGAACTTGATGGCCTCGTCCATGGTTTCGATCAGGCCGCTGAACTTGCCGACGTCGGCGTATACCCAGCGCTCCACGGCGGTACGCGACTTGCGCGCCACCAGCACCACTTCGGAGACCAGCACGCCGGCGTTGGCGATCAGCGAACGGCCCGGCTCGAGGATGATCTCCGGCAGTTCGTCACCGAAGTCTTCCTTGAGGAAGCGGGTGATCTCCTCGGCGTAGGTTTCCAGGTCGTTGGTGCGCTGGATGTAGTTGGCCGGGAAGCCGCCGCCCATGTTGATCATCTGCAGGGTGATGCCGTCTTCTTCCTTGAGACGCTCGAAGATCACCTTGACCTTGGCGATGGCGGCATCCCACACGTCGATGTCACGCTGCTGCGAACCGACATGGAAGGAAATGCCGTACGGCACCAGGCCCAGCTGCTTGGCCAGGATCAGCAGGTCCAGCGCCATGTCCGGCTGGCAGCCGAACTTGCGGCTCAGCGGCCAGTCGGCGCTGGTCGAACCTTCGGTGAGGATGCGCACGTAGATCTTCGAACCCGGCGCCGCCTTGGCGATGTTGCGCAGGTCGGCTTCGGAGTCGGTGGCGAACAGGCGCACACCCTTGTCGTAGAAGTAGCGAATGTCGCGGGACTTCTTGATGGTGTTGCCGTAGCTGATGCGCTCCGGGCCGACACCTGCGCTCATGACCTTGTCCAGCTCGTAGATCGAGGCAATGTCGAAGCTCGAGCCCTTGTCGCGCAGCAGCTCGATAATCTCGATGGCCGGGTTGGCCTTGACCGCGTAATAGATCTTGGCGAACGGGAAGCAGTTGCCCAGCTGGTCATAGGCATCGGCGATGATCTGCCGGTCGATCACCACGAAGGGGGTCTCGTGCTGATCGGCGAATGCCTTCATGCGCTGGAAAGTGGCGGGTGCGTAGTAGTCTTCGACCTTGATCGACATGCTGGGGACTCCAATGGCAAAACCAGGAACACATGAATTCGGGCAGCGAAACGCCTGACAGGTTCCGCTACGTGTCGGGGCTGGCCGCGCAACGCGCGAGCCTGAACGTCTGACAGTTTCCCCACTTTGGTTCGCCTACTTCCCAAGGCATGTCGCCGAGCATCACTGATCGCGGTGGGCCACCAGCGATCTCTCGTCGTCAGTACTTGAGCCGGATGGATCGTTTCCAGCATGGACGTTCGGGCGCGGACTTTAAGACCATGCGCCCGTCAGATCAACCGGAAATTCCCCCTATCTGGAGCGGCCCTGGCAAACGTTCCGGATATCACACAGAACAGGCGGAAATGCTGAACGGACGCGGCTTTCAGCCTCTGCCAAGTCTAGACGAGCGAGATGTCAGCGGCATGGCAACCGGGTGCACGCCGACCTCCCGATTGCCATGCCGGAACGACCTCGATTCAGTACACGTCACGCCGGTAACGTCCGTCCTCGACCAGTTGCTGCACGCACTCGTCGCCGAGCACCTCACGCAGTGCCACATCGACACCGCCGGCCATGCCGTCGAGGCTGCCGCACACGTAGATCGCCGCGCCCTCGTCCAGCCAGGCATGCAGACGTGCGCTGTGCTCGCGCAGCAGGTCCTGCACATAGTGCTTGCGGGCCTGATCGCGGGAGAAGGCCAGGTCCAGATGCTGCAGGTCGCCGGCCTCCAGCGCCGCCTGCAGCTCGTCGCCGCAGAAGAAGTCGCAGGCGCGGCTGCGCTCGCCGAACAGCAGCCAGTTGCGCCCCTGGCCTGCCAGCGCACGCGCCCGCAGCAACGAGCGCAGCCCGGCCAGGCCGGTGCCATTGCCGATCAGGATCAGCGGACGATCGTCCTCCGGCAGATGGAAACCGGTGTTGCGCCGCACCCGCGCCAGCAGTTGCCCACCCACGGGCAGGTACTCGCTCAGCCAGCCGGACCCCAGGCCCAGGCGACCACCCGCCTGTACGGCCTGACGCACGATCAGCTGCAGCACACCGTCGGCCGCCACCGAGGCAATGGAGTAGTCGCGCGCCCCCAGCGGCACCAGGGCATCGACCAGCGCCTGGGCATGCAGCCCGACCAGGTGGGCGAAGCTGCCTGGCAACTGGCGCTCGGCCAGGGCCTCACGCAGGCTGGTCGCCTGGCCATCCAGCGTCACCGGCTCGCTGCCGTCGAAGCCGGAGTGCTGCAGCCAGGCCTGCACGGCGGCGGCCCCGTGGCGCGGACGGATCTCCAGGATGTCGCCGGCCTGCCAGTCGCTCTGCGCAGGCGGTGTCAGGCCGATGAAGTACACCGGCGCGCCCTGACTGCCGTGGTTGAGCAGGCGGCGCTCGGCGAGCGTCCAGTTCTGCCAGGGCGTCTCTTCGAAGCGCATCGGCGCCGCACCGGTCAGGTCGCTCAACTGCTGCTGCCAGCGCTGCAGTGCCGCCTGGTCGGCGCCATCCACCTCGATGCTGTCGAACAGCGGCCGAGCGCCCTGCAGCCCCAGCCAGGCGTTGATGCGCCGGGCGAAACCACAGAAGTGCTGATACTGCCGGTCACCCAGCGCCAGCACCGCATAGCTCAGTTGCTCGAGAGGCACCGAACCCGCCAGCACCTTGCGCTCGAAGCCCTGCGCGGCATCCGGCGCCTCGCCATCACCGAAGGTGCTGACCACGAACAGCGCCTTCTGCGTCTGGCGCAGGCTGTCGGCATCCAGGCGTGACAGCGGTTCGACCCGTACCGGGATACCGGCGGCCTGCAGCTGGCCGGCACTCTGCCAGGCCAGCTGCTCGGCAAAGCCGCTCTGGCTGGCGAACCCCACCAGCCAGCCAGCCGCCGAATCCGTGTCCTTGAGCGAGCTGCGCGCCGCCAGCGCAGCCCGCTTCTTGCGCCGGCGATCCAGATACAGCAGCCAGCCGGTGATGAAGAACAGCGGCATGGCCGCCGTGGCCAGCATCATCAGGATGCGCCCCGGCATGCCGAAGTACTCGCCGACATGCAGCGCATAGACGCTGGCTAGCAGCTGCGCCTTGAAACTCTTGTCGGCGTAGCGCTCATGGCGGCTGACCGAGCCGCTTTTCGGGTCGATCTGGAACTGGTTGAAGGCGCGCACATGGTCGGCGCCGTCGAGCATGTAGAAGACGGTCCCCGGCTGCCCGGCCACGGCTGGCAAGCGCAGGTTCCAGGCGACCAGGCCGGGGCCGGCGGCCTGCTGGATGCTCTGCCAGACGGCGTCGTAGTCGACTTCGGGGGCCGGGCCGTTACCCGCGTCACGGCCACCCCGGCCACGGCCTTCCCCGCGCTTCTCCGGCGCCGTGTCGGAGAGCATGCGCGTCAGCCCTTCCCGGTACCACTCATAGGACCAGTACAGGCCGGTGAGCCCCGCGCAGAGGTAGAACAGCAGCACCCAGGTGCCGGCCACCGCGTGCAGGTCCCAGTTGAAGCCACGGCCTTTCTTCTTCCAGTCCAGGGTCAGCCAGGTGCGCCAGTTCAGGGCCTTGCGCGGCCAGCGCAGGTAGAGACCGGACAGGCAGAAGAATATCAGCGCCAGGGTGCTCGCGGCTGTGATCTGCTTGCCCACCTCCCCCATCGACAGGAAGCGGTGCAGCATCAGCATCAGGTGGAAGAAGTCCTGGCCGATCGGCTCGGCCAGGACCTCGCCGGTGTAGGGGTCGAACGCGATGCGCGGCCCGCGTCGCTCGCCTGGCGGCGGCGCGAGAAAGGCCATGCCGGGCCCGTCATGCCGGGTATCGACCCACAAGCCGGTGACGCGATCAGCGGTCGCGGCCTCGATCCGTGACACCAGTTCGCGCGGCGCAAGGTGGCCCTGCTCGCTCGGTTCGATCTGCCAGCGCTCGGCATTGAGCGCCCGGGTGATCTCGCCCTCGAAACTGTAGAGCGCGCCGGTGATGCCCATGACGGCCAGCACCAGGCCGGCGCTGATGCCGAAGAACCAATGCAACTGGAAGATGATTTTCTTGAACACGACGGCGCCACCCCTACCCTGACCCTTTGCGACGGGCGGCTACTCTATATGGGAATAATTTTCATAACCATTTATTTACGCGATTTTTACGCATTCGCAGCCTGCGCGACTCTCCTGCCCGGCCAGCGCACCTGAAACCCGATGGCCGCCCCTCGGCCAGAGCCTGCAGTTATCGGTATAATCGCCAGTTTTCCGGGCGCCAAGGCGCCCTCAACGATTCCATCCAGGCACGCATTCATGACCACCCAGGCCGCCGAAGTCGCCAAGCGCCGTACGTTCGCCATCATTTCCCACCCGGACGCCGGTAAGACCACCATCACCGAGAAACTGCTGCTGATGGGCAAGGCCATCGAAGTCGCAGGGACCGTGAAGTCGCGCAAGTCCGACCGCCATGCCACGTCCGACTGGATGGAGATGGAGAAGCAGCGCGGCATCTCCATCACCACCTCGGTGATGCAGTTCCCCTACCGCGAGCACATGATCAACCTGCTCGACACCCCCGGCCAC
>MDSZ01237074.1_pt1 | contig 184870 bp, 191 predicted proteins | sample 811201 | NCBI WGS metagenome assembly MDSZ01 (sample SAMN05326647, study PRJNA326480) | marine metagenome | isolation source: seawater | place: Indian Ocean: North | collected 2010
TACGGCATTATGGCGGCAGATGATGGTGTAACTGTTGACGAGTTACTTAAAATCATCGCTTTCGTAAGAAGTAACAGTAAAGATTTAACTGGTAACGAATAAAGGAATATCATTTGGAAAATATACATCGGGTAGTGGTCGTTGGTGGTGGTGCAGGTGGACTGGAGCTAGTAACAAAATTAGGCAATACCCTAGGCAAGAAAAAGGTTGCTGAAATTATATTAATTGATGCCAAAAAAACTCACGTCTGGAAGCCATTACTGCATGAGATTGCAGCAGGTAGTTTAAATCCTGACAAAGATGAATTGGAATATCTGGCTCAAGCGCATTGGCATCATTTTAAATTTCGATATGGACGTGTTCATCAAGTAGATAGTAAGAATAAAACTGTATCTATTGAACCAACCTATGATATCGATGGAACTGAAATCATACCTTTGCGTAAAATTAAATATGACACTTTAGTCTTGTCTGTTGGAAGTACAGTCAATGATTTTAATATCCCAGGTGCAAAAGAATTTGCAGTGGCCCTAGATACCCAAGATCAGGCTGAACGTTTTCATCAAAAATTACATAATTCAATTTTAAGAGCCCAAACCCAAAAAGGTTCGGTAAGGCCAGGTCAATTAGAGGTAGTGATTGTAGGAGGCGGAGCCACTGGGGTTGAGTTGGCTGCTGAGCTTCACAAGGCAACTCGTGAGATGACAGCTTATGGATTAGATCGAGTCAATCCTGATCGAGATATCAGTATTTACCTTGTTGAAGCAAGCAATCGATTACTTCCAGCTTTACCACCAAAAATTAGTGCGTCTGTGGAATCCGAATTACACAAACTCAATGTAAAACTATTTTTAGGGGAGCGTGTGACTAAGGTTACTAAAGAGGGTATTGAGACTCATTCCGGAAAAAAAATTCTTTCCTCGCTCGTGGTGTGGGCTGCAGGAATTAAGGCCCAAGAATTTTTATCTCAGATTAGAGGGATAGAGACAAATTCTATTCATCAGATCAAGGTTGAATCGACATTGCAAAGTACATCAGATACTAATATTTTTGCATTTGGCGACTGCGCAGCATGTCCAGTTAAGCCCGGTTCTGATCTATTAGTGCCTCCTCGAGCTCAGGCTGCACATCAACAAGCTTCTATGCTGAAAAAATCTATTAAATCTAAGGTATTAAAACCTTACAAGGCATTACCCAAGTATGTTTACAAAGATTATGGTTCTTTAATAAATTTAGGAAGATATTCAACTGTAGGTAATTTAATGGGCTCACTCCTTGGGGGGAGTATGTTTGTTGAGGGATTAATTGCTCGCCTAATGTATCTTATGCTATATCAGATGCATTTGTCAGCCTTGCATGGGGTGGTGAGTGTTGTCTTTAGGTTGTTAGGTAAGACTATTTCCAGAAAAACTGAGGCGAGAGTAAAACTGCATTAAGGTTATTTGCCAGCATCTTCATAATAAATTAAGGCGATGATCATAGTCAGGGCTACAAATAAACCAAAAATAAAAACAATCCCATTGATAGGAAGCGACAATTTGACCATAAATGTATAAGCCCCACTCAGAATTAAGATTCCAAGGTTTTCACTAAAATTTTGAACAGCAATGGAGTGTCCAGCTCCAATAATTTTATGACCTCGGTATTGTAATAAAGCATTCATCGGTACAATTAAGATTCCACTGAAAACACCAATTAAAACTAGATTAATCGCTGCACTTTCCCAGGTGCTGAGAAAAATCATTGCGCAGACTAAGACACCCATAAAAAAACCAATAATTAAAATATTTACCGCATCTTTCATTTTGATATATTTTGCAGCTATCACTGACCCAATAGCTACCCCCAATGCAACCATCGCAGTAAGCATGGTAGCTTTATCTAAACCGAATGATAGAGCGAATGCTGCCCATGCGATCACAACCAACCTTAAAGTTGCACCTGCACCCCAAAACAATGTGGTCACAACTAATGAAAGTTGACCGAGTGGGTCTGCCCATAATTTTTTCAAAGAGATAAAAAAGTCTTTTAGTAGGTAGATTGGATTTTTAGTATTCAACTTATGATCAATCGGTACAAATGGAATATAACGATTACAGATTGCTGCAGCTAAATATAGAAAAGAGATAATGATGATGGCAATCTGTGGTGAAAAATTAGCAAATATCCCACCGACAATAGCGCCTAAAATAATTGCAGCGACAGTTAATCCTTCAACCCACCCATTCGCTGCGACCAATTCTTTTGGTGGTAATAATTCAGTTAATATTCCATATTTAGCTGGTGAGTATGATGCTGCACCAATACCTACAATACCGTATGAATATAATGGAGGAACTCCAGCTAACATCGCGAGGCTACCAACCAGCTTAATGGCATTTGAAAAAAACATGACGTTACTTTTAGGGAATGCATCTGCAATTGCTCCCACAAAAGGGGCCAAAAATATATAAGAAATGACAAAAAACTGGAGCAATAAAGGTTGATGCCATTCAGGAGCTTGCATATTTGCTAAAAGGGCAATGGCAGCGAACAAAAGAGCATTGTCAGCTAATGCTGATAAAAATTGAGCACTTAAAAAAAAGTAAAACCCTCTGCTATGAACAGATGATTGGTTAGAGAGCATCTGCTGCATAATCTGCTAAACGTGAACGTTCACCCCTTTGTAAGGTGACATGCCCGTTGTGTTGCCAGCCTTTAAATCGATCCACTACAAAAGTCAAACCTGAGCTACCTTCTGTTAAATAGGGCGTATCAATCTGCGCAATGTTACCTAAACAAACCACTTTCGTTCCAGGTCCGGCTCGAGTAATAAGAGTTTTCATCTGCTTCGGGGTGAGGTTTTGGGCTTCATCGATAATTAAGAATTTTTTAAGGAAAGTACGTCCTCGCATAAAATTTAAAGATTTCACCTTAATTCTAGACTTAATTAAATCTTGTGTCGCTGCTCTGCCCCAATCGCCAGCTGTTTCATCAGATTTATTTAGAACATCCAAATTATCCTCTAATGCTCCCATCCAAGGATTCATTTTTTCTTCTTCAGTTCCTGGCAAAAAACCAATATCTTCACCTACAGATACCGTCACTCTAGTCATAATGATTTCAGAGTAAAGTTTTAGATCCAAGGTTTGTTGTAAAGCTGCAGCAAGAGTTAGTAGTGTTTTACCAGTTCCCGCCTGACCTAGCAGGGTAACAAAGTCAACATTAGGATCCATCAAGAGGTTAAGTGCAAAGTTTTGTTCTTTGTTACGGGCATTGATACCCCAAACATTGAATTTTGAATTCGAGTAATCTTGAACAATCTCTAACGTCGCTGTGTTTTTTTGCACCTTACGAACAATGGCATGAAACGGCTTATCGAACTCATAATAAATAAATTCATTTTGTACAAAATCTTTACATTGCGGGCCGGTTATTTTGTAAAACATTCTTCCTTCCTCTTGCCAGGATTCCATGTTTTTACTGTGTTTCTCCCAAAAATTTTCTGGTAATTCAGTGATTCCAGAATGAAGTAACTCGGTGTCCTCAAGTACCTTATCGTTAAAATAATCTTCGGCCGAAATAGATAAAGCACGCGCTTTAATACGAATGTTAATATCTTTAGAGACAAGAATAACTTCCCTCTTAAAGTACTCTGTTTTAAGGAAATGGACGACTCCAAGAATCTGATTATCTGCCTTACTTCCAGCTAACATAGGAAGCTCATAATCAATCGGCTGGGTTTGTAAAAATAAACGACCAGAGTTTTTACTGAATTTATCTAAGATGCACCCCTGATCAAGGTTGGTTTCTGTATCAGCGATAATTTCTTCAATAAAACGACTGGTCTGCCTTGCATTTCTAGCGACCTCAGACCCTCCTTTTTTAATATTATCAAGCTCTTCTAGAGTCACCATTGGCAGGTAGATATCATGTTCTTCAAAACGATATAAACAGCTAGGATCATGCAGCAATACATTCGTATCTAGCACAAAGAGCTTTGTTTTTTTATTTACCATAGATTTATATTTCTATTGAACTTAGAAATTCAAGGACTTCATCAACGTGACCATTTACTTTTACTCCGCGCCATTCTTTAATGATTTGGCCATCTTCATCAATAACAAACGTACTTCTCTCTATACCTCTCACTTGTTTACCATACATATTTTTCATCTTAATAACGTCAAATAAATTACAAGCAATCTCATCGGGGTCTGAAAGCAATTCAAAATCAAAGTCATATTTCTTTTTGAAATTTTCGTGAGATTTTAAGCTATCTCTCGAAATTCCAAACACTTCTCAATTTTTGGCTTTAAACTCTGGCAACTTGGTTGAAAAATCAATTCCCTCATTGGTACAACCTGGAGTTGAATCTTTTGGATAAAAATAAATGATTAATTTTTTTCCTGAAAAGTTATTTAATTCAAAATTGAGATTATTGGTGCCTTGAAGCGAGAAGTTTTTTAATTTCATTTGTTTATTTTACCTAAAAATTACTACAAGTTTATGACAATCAAACTTTACTCAAGTTTAAAAGATATTGGCACTAATACGGTGAAATTTTTTAGTCTTAATTCTTCTGGTGGTTGAGGAAATGGCGATGCTCTTTTCACCATTTCGATCGCCTCATTATTAAGTATCTTATATTGTGACTCTTCAAGAATGTCTGCTTTTACAAGATTACCTTGAGGATCGATTTCGATATTTAATAACACCTCACCTTGCCATTGACGCATCTGGGCAATTTTAGGATATTTTTTTTGTTTAGCAATAGCTCTGGTCAATTGGTTTGTATAGCTGTCAGTTACTTTTTTTACAACTTCCGGAGAAGGTTGTGGTGGAATATATTCTTGTACCTCTTCTATGGGAGCAGTCTCCTCTGGCTCAATGAATTCTGTTATTTCTTCGACAATAGGCTCTGGTAATTCCTCAATAATAGGCTCAGGTATTTCCTCAATGACTTCTTCTTGTATTTGGGCTATCTCTTTCACGGGCTCTGGTTTTTTTTCAGGTTTCGGTGGATCAATTTTCTTAGGCTGCTCGATAATTTTTGGTGGTTCAGGTTGAGTTAAATCAATTTCAACATTTAAGATCTCTGGGACAACAATATCATCAAGTTGCATTTGAGGAATAATGACCAGTAAAGAGGCATGCAGTAACAGAGACAGGATTATTGTCTCTAGAAACTTCACTTCGTATTTTTGTGTTGCGGGCATCATTGAACGGACAATTATAATATTTTTTGGTAAATTCTCTAAATTAAACCATCAAAAAGTATGACTTTGACGCTGGTGTTTTTTTCTAAAACTTCCTCTTTTTCAGCCATGAAAATAAAACAATTTGCATCAGACATTGATTTCAGCATACCAGAGCCTTGCTGAGTCAATGGTTTTACATGATAACCTTTCACTGTTTTTTCCAAATGAGCACGAATAAATTCAGTTCGACCTTTTTTTCGAATGATTTTTTGCCCTAATTTTGCTTCAAGAGTTGGGGTTGTTTCAAACTGAGAATTACCCATCATGAGCTTAATGCTTGGTTTGACAAATTGAAGGAAGGTTACGGCAGCAGAAACTGGGTTTCCTGGCAATCCAAAATAAAAAGATTTTTTAATCTTACCAAAAGCCATCGGCCTACCAGGTTTGATGGACATTTTCCAAAAAAGGACCTTTCCTATGTTTGATAGAACTTCTTTCATGTAATCAGCTTCACCCACCGATACTCCACCGGTTGTGATAATTAAATCATTCTCTTCGGAGGCTTTTTTAAGTTGTTTTTCTAGCTTGGATTTATTGTCTGATAGGTTTCCGTAATCATTGAAATGAAGATTCATTTTGTGAATGAATGATTTAATCAGATAACGATTGCTATCATAAACCTGACCAGGCTTAATTTTCTCCCCGAGTTGAACAACTTCATCTCCTGTGCTGAAGAAACCAATTTTTAAATGCTCAAATACCTTTATTTGAGAAATTCCTAAAGAGGCTAATAGGCCAATATGTAGGGGATTTATGTATGTTCCTTTTTTTAAGGCAATTTCATTTTTTGATATGTCTTCACCAGTTTTACGAATGTTCGCCCCCTTTTTTGGCTGAAAATCAAAATAGATAAAATCATTATCAATTTTGACTAGCTCTTGAGGTATGACGGTATCGAATCCTTTTGGGATCATTCCACCAGTCATAATTTTGAAACAGACGTTACTTGTCTTACTAGAGTCGACTGGATGACCAGCTAATATTTTGCCAAACAACTTAACTTTATTATTATTTTTTTTTAGTGATTGATGTCGAAAAACATAACCATCCATTGCCGAATTATCATAATTTGGAACATTTATGGATGACTTCACATCTGTGGCTAAAATATGCCCTTCTGCATCTTCAATAGAAATTTTTTTAGTTTTTTTGATGGGTTGAATGAGCTGCTCAAGATAAAGAATGGCTTTGTCATAGCTTAGAGAGTTGGGATCATACTCAGATAAACATCCCTTGTCTTCATACAGGTCTTTTAAGTTAATTTTTTTCATATTTTTTTAAATCGTCATGTGAATTAATATTGGTAAAAGAATTTTCATCAACAAATGGGGTTGATAAGTAGCCAACATGCTCAATGAATTGGATAAAACCCCTTTGCCCCGTTTCTAAGAATTGATCCAAAATAGGTAGTATGGATTGATTCATTAATCCCAGAGTAGGATGCAATCTGTCATTGACTGATGGAACGATAATTGGTTTGTCTGTATTAATCGCTGTGGATATCAGTTTTTCTGTCAAATCAAGAGGAATAAAAGGGGTGTCACATGGAGCAATTTGTAACCATTGGCAATTAATTTTTCTTAAACCGGCTTGAAGGCCTGCGAGCGGACCTTGGTAATTTGATATTTCATCTTCAATCATTTTTGTTTTTAAATTAAGACTAGGTATTAGGCGATTACTGTTAATAAAAACATTGTCGACTTGAGTTTGAAGGCGCTCAAACACATGATTAATTAATGGCTGTCCTAAAAAATTAATCGAGGCTTTAAATTGCCCCATCCTGGATGATTGCCCTCCAGCAATAATTAGACCATCAACTCTCAATTATCCTCCTGTGTGGGACATGAATCTAATCACATTGGTTTTATTTTCTAGATTAAATTCATGAGACTTAGGTTTGCTTGATAAAGAGTCAATAATTAATCTTTCAACGGCATGGTCTGTATCATGAGCTCTCAAAGGCTCAATCAAATTCACTTTTTCATCATGACCTAAACACAAATGCAGATATCCATCGGCACTCACTCTCACTCTGTTGCATGAATCACAAAAATTATGACTATGAGGAGAAATAAATCCTACAAAAGAATTGCTGCCTTTAATTTTCCAATACACTGCTGGACCGCCAGTACTTTTATTGTTTTCTTCAAGAATGTACCTTTTTTCTATGATTTTTTTTGCCTCGTTGCTGTTGATAAAACTTGTGGAGCGATCATAGCCAATTTCACCCAAAGGCATCTGTTCAATAAAACTGATATTAAAATTTTGCTCTACTGCGTAAGAGACTAAATCAATAATTTCATGATCATTAATATTTTTCATCAAAACAGTATTCAATTTTATTTGGAAGTATTCCTTTGCAACTTCAAGGTTAGCAAGCACTTCATTTAAATTACCAATCCTGGTGATTTTTTTAAAATTTTCAGAACATAAACTATCCAAACTGACATTGATACGTTTAATTTTTGATTGTTTAAGCACGTCAAGTTTTTGATCAAGCTGGGATCCGTTTGTCGTTAAGGTAAGCTCTTTAAGTTTTTTATTGTGGCTTAGTTTATCGATTAATTCGTTTACCCCTCTCCTGACAAGAGGCTCTCCACCGGTGAGTCTTATTTTCTCAACACCTAAATTAATGAAAATATTCGCGAGTCGATTCATCTCTTCAATCGTCAACATTTGATTTTTTGGCATGAACTCAATATCTTCACTCATGCAGTATTGACATCGAAAGTCACAGCGATCGGTCACCGATAACCTTAAATAATTTATTTTTCGCTTAAAAGGGTCTTGTAACATGCAAATAAAACGTATATATAATGAATTCTATTATTAAAAAATAGTCTACTATCCAGTATAATGGGGGTATTCTGAAGGTCAACTGATTTAAACCAAATGGAAAAAAATAAAATACAACATCATATAGAGAAATATAAATCTTTACCGGGCGGATTACTTCCCCTAATGCATGCCATTCAGGATGATTTAGGCTATATTCCCGAGGAAAGCTATCCACTGATATCACATGAGATGAGTTTATCCGTGGCAGAAATCCATGGATTTGTTAGTTTCTATCATCATTTTCGAACCAAAAAAACAGGTAAAAATATTATCCAGGTGTGTCGTGCAGAGTCCTGTCAGGCAATGAATTCGAAATTAATCGAAGCTTATTTAAAAGATAAATTAGGTATTGATTATCACGAAATGACAGAAGACGAAAAGTTTAGTTTAGAGCCAGTGTATTGTTTGGGAAACTGTGCCTGCTCTCCCTCAATTATGATAAATGAAGATGTGTACGGCAGGGTGGATAAAGAGAAAATTGATAAATTGATCAAGGATATTGAATAAATGACTATTAAAATTTTTGTTCCGATTGATTCAACTGCACAATCTTTAGGTTCTAATGAGATTGCTCACAAAATTGAACTGGAAGCTCAAAAAAGAAGTTTAGAAATTGAGATTGTTAGAAATGGATCAAGAGGTCTGTTCTGGTTAGAACCTTTAGTTGAAGTTGAATATAATGGCGAGCGTATAGCTTACGGCCCGATCAATGAGGAGGATATTCTTAGTTTATTTGACGCTAAGTTTTTTGAAGGCGGTAAGCATGACAAATACCTTGGAAAAACCGATGAGATTGCTTGGTTAAAGAATCAAGAAAGACTCACATTTGCCAGAGTTGGTATTACAGACCCACTTTCATTAAAAGATTATATGGATCATGAAGGTTTTGTAGGGCTAAAAAAAGCTATCAACATGGAAGCGCAAGAGATTGTCAACGAGGTAAAGGATTCTGGTTTGCGAGGAAGAGGAGGTGCAGCCTTTCCAACCGGGATTAAATGGCAAACTGTTTTAGATACTGAATCGACACAAAAATACATTGTGTGTAATGCAGATGAGGGGGATTCAGGTACATATTCTGATCGCATGACTATGGAAAACGATCCATTTATGCTGATTGAAGGAATGATTATTGCAGGTCTTGCTGTTAATGCAGACCATGGGTACATTTATTTAAGATCAGAATATCCGCATGCACAAGATGTTCTAAATAAGGCAATCAAAATTGCTACTGAAAATAATTTTTTGGGACAAAATATTTTAAATTCCAACAAAAACTTCACATTAGAAGTGACAAGAGCGGCTGGAGCCTATATTTGTGGTGAAGAAACGTCGTTACTTGAAAGCTTGGAAGGGAAGCGAGGGTTAGTAAGGTACAAACCGCCACTTCCTGCAATTGAGGGCTTGTTTGGAAAACCCACTGTTGTTAACAACGTCGTGTCTTTAGCTACAATCCCAATAATTATGTCTAAAGGAGCCAAATACTATGCTGATTTTGGTGTGGGTCGATCAAAGGGAACACTTCCAATTCAATTGGCAGGAAATCTTAAACAAACAGGCTTAATTGAAAAAGCTTTTGGTATTACTCTTAGAGAGCTTCTTTACGACTATGGTGGAGGCTCAGCAACGGGTAAGAAGATCAAAGCTGTTCAAGTTGGAGGCCCGCTTGGAGCATTTATCTCTGAGGAAAATTTTGATATTGAATTAGATTATGAAGCTTATTCAAAATTAAATGCGGTTGTTGGTCACGGAGGTATCGTGGCATTTGATGAAGATGTCAATATGGCTGAAATGGCAAGATATTCATTTGAGTTTTGTGCAATAGAATCATGTGGTAAATGTACTCCATGTAGGATTGGATCAACCCGCGGCATGGAAGTAATCGATAAGATCGTAGCCAAAGATGAGCAGCCAAAAAATGTCGCATTGTTAGAAAATTTATGCGACACCATGGTTAATGGTTCACTTTGTGCAATGGGAGGGATGACGCCTTTTCCAGTCATGAGCGCACTGAAGTATTTCCCCAATGATTTTGGGGTTGAATCTAAGCCATCAGAGACATAAAATAAGATAATTGAAGAAAAAGGTTTAATTATGGATGATACAAGAGATTACGGGACACCAAAAAAAGATAGCGCCACAATGGTGACACTAACTATTGATGGTCAAAAAATCTCTGTGCCTCAAGGAACCTCAATTATGCGAGCCGCATCTGAACTCGGTTCAAGCATTCCAAAACTTTGCGCTACAGACTCTTTAGAACCTTTTGGTTCTTGTCGCTTATGTTTGATTGAGATCGAGGGTCGTCGTGGATACCCGGCCTCATGTACAACCCCGGTTGACGAGGGCATGGTTGTATCGACCCAAACACCTAAGCTAGCAGATATCAGAAAAGGTGTGATGGAGCTTTATATCTCCGACCATCCGCTGGACTGTCTTACTTGTTCCACTAATGGTGATTGTGAATTACAAGATATGGCTGGTGCAGTTGGCTTAAGAGAGGTACGTTATGGGTATGAAGGTGAAAATCACCTTAACGCTGAAAAGGATGAATCCAATCCATATTTTACCTTTGACCCATCCAAGTGTATTGTTTGCTCCAGGTGCGTTAGGGCCTGTGAAGAGACTCAAGGAACATTTGCTCTAACCATTGATAGCCGTGGTTTTGAATCAAAAGTTTCAGCCGGTAATAAAAATTTCTTTGATTCTGAATGTGTATCTTGTGGCGCCTGTGTTCAGGCATGCCCAACGGCAACATTGATGGAAAATTCAGTTATTGAGTCTGGGGTTCCAGAAAAGTCAGTCACCACAACATGTGCCTACTGTGGGGTGGGATGCTCATTTAATGCTGAAATGAAGGGTGAAGAATTAGTTAGAATGACTCCTAATAAAAATGGGGGTGCTAACCATGGTCACTCATGTGTTAAAGGACGATTTGCCTGGGGATACGCCACGCATAAAGATAGAATCACAACCCCAATGATCAGAAAAAGCATTCATGACTCATGGCAAGAAGTGACCTGGGATGAAGCTATTAATTATGCAGCCAGTGAAATAAAAAGAATTCAAAAAAAATATGGTACGGACTCTGTAGGCGCTATCAACTCCTCAAGGTGTACTAATGAGGAAACATTTTTGGTGCAAAAATTGGTTCGGGCTGGTTTTGGTAATAACAATATAGATACTTGCGCCCGAGTTTGTCATTCTCCAACCGGGTATGGATTAAAGCAAACTCTTGGTGAGTCAGCTGGGACGCAGAATTTTGATTCAGTAATGAAATCAGACGTAATCATGGTTATTGGTGCCAATCCAACAGACGGACATCCAGTTTTTGGATCACAAATGAAGAGAAGACTTCGACAGGGTGCGAAATTGATTGTTGTTGACCCTAGAGAGATTGATCTTGTTAATAAGTCTCCACATATACGAGCTGATTATCACTTAAAACTCAAGCCAGGGACAAATGTTGCCATTATTAATGCTATAGCCCATGTAGTAGTAACAGAAAATCTAGTGAAACAAGATTTTGTTGATGCTCGATGTGAATCAGATTCATTTAAAAAATGGGCTGACTTTGTGAGTCTTGAAAAAAATTCTCCCGAAGCATTACATTTGGAAACAGGAGTTCCATCCGAGACTCTGAGGCAAGCAGCAAGACTTTTTGCAACAGAGAATAACGGCTCAATCTATTATGGTCTTGGTGTAACAGAGCATAGCCAAGGTTCAACAATGGTAATGGGTATTGCCAATTTAGCAATGGCAACAGGAAATATTGGTCGCGAAGGCGTTGGCGTAAATCCTCTTAGGGGTCAAAATAACGTTCAGGGATCATGTGACATGGGATCGTTTCCTCATGAGTTTCCTGGATACAGACATGTATCTGACTCAGAAACAAGAGAGATGCTTGAGAAAACGTGGGGAGTATCGCTACAGTCTGAACCCGGTTTAAGAATTCCAAATATGCTTGACTCAGCAATTGATGGTTCTTTTAAAGCTCTTTACTGCCAAGGTGAAGATATTGCCCAGTCTGATCCAAATACACAACACGTTACTCATGCATTGGAATCAATGGAATGTGTTATCGTTCAAGACCTTTTCTTAAATGAGACAGCAATGTATGCACATGTTTTCTTGCCGGGGTCATCATTTTTGGAGAAAAGTGGGACATTTACTAACGCTGAACGCAGAATATCACCTGTAAGAAGAGTAATGACTCCGAAAAATGGTTATGAGGATTGGGAAGTGACGCAAATGTTATCCAATGCTCTTGGTTATTCAATGAACTATAACCATGCCTCTGAAATTCTTGATGAAATTGCAAAAATTACCCCAACGTTTACCAATGTTTCGTTTGAAAAATTAGATCAACATGGCAGTATTCAGTGGCCATGTAATGATGATCATCCTGATGGCACCCCAACAATGCATGTTGATGAATTCGTTCGAGGTAAAGGTAAATTCTTTATTACTGAGTACATCCCAACAACAGAAAAAGTGAATAAACGATTCCCTTTAATTCTGACCACTGGAAGAATTCTATCTCAGTATAATGTTGGTGCTCAAACTAGAAGGACAAATAACAGCAAATGGCATTCTGAGGATTTAATAGAAGTTCATCCACATGATGCGGAAGAAAGAGGCATTAATGAAGGTGACTGGGTTGGGATTACTAGCCGAGCCGGTGAAACTGTTTTGAGATGTAAAGTGACAGAGCGAGTGCAACCTGGAGTAGTTTATACCACCTTCCATCATCCATTCTCTGGAGCTAATGTAATCACAACTGACAACTCAGATTGGGCAACAAATTGTCCAGAATTCAAAGTTACTGCTGTGCAATTAACAAAAGTCTCTCAGCTATCGTCCTGGCAAGAGAAATACAAATCCTTTAGTGAGGAACAAATTTCTTTTGTAGAATCCAAGAAGGAAAAAGTGTAACTTTTGAATCAGCAGAACCTATATTCTGAATATAAAGTTTCTGACTCAGATAATCTTGAACAAAATAGAACCGATTTTTTATCAAATGAATTTCCAGTAGCAATAAGCTTTAATGGCATTAGTCATGTTGTTATGATGGCTTCACCAATGGATTTGGAAGATTTTGTTATTGGTTTTTCATTTACTGAGGGAATAATTTCATCAATTAGTGATGTATTTGATATTGAAATTTCAAATAACGATCATGGTATAGAGGTTGCAGTAGAGATTGCGCAAGAGCCATTTCAAAAATTAAAACATCTAAAAAGAAACTTATCTGGTAAAACAGGATGTGGTATCTGTGGTATAGAGAGTCTTGAGTATTTTAGCAATAGACTAAAATTAAATTATCCTGAAAAGATAGATCACCAAATTACAAGTGAGCAAATTACAGCAAGTTTAGATGCTTTTAAATCAAACCAAAAAGGTCAAGTGAAAACTGGTTCCATTCATGCTGCCGCATTATTTCATGCAGATGGAAATCTTTTAAGTATTAAGGAAGATGTTGGCCGTCATAACGCATTGGATAAATTGATTGGAAGAAAATTAATTGATAATTTAGACGGCTCTTTTATTGTATGCTCAAGCCGAGCAAGTTACGAAATGGTTCAAAAAGTGCTGGTTACAGACATTCCAATTTTGATTGCAATTTCAGCACCTACATCGATGGCTGTAAATTTAGCTTCACAACATAATCTCTCAGTGATTGGCTTTGCAAGAGATAAAAGATTCGTTGTATATAGCCACAAAAACAGAATAATCGAGTAGAATAACGCCCATGGAAGATCAACACATAGTCAATATGGCAAACCAAATTGCTAGTTTTTTTGAAGCCTATCCGGACCAAACGGAGGCAATTGATGGGGTGTCTGGACATCTCAAGAAATTTTGGTCTCCTAAAATGAGAGTTAAATTAAAAGAAATTGCTGACCAGGGAGATATAGATAATATCCATCACCTAGTTCAAGATGCGATAAAACTGATTTAGTTTTTTATAATATAAAATGTCTTCTTATCGTTCGGCATTTTACCTTCCCATAAAATGCTGCTTTTAAATTCTGGATCATTTGATAGTGATCTAATGTCTTTGTGAGTTATTGTATATTTACAATTTTTATCATTTTTTCTCATTTCTATTTGAGTAAAGTAGAAAATTAAATCAATATAGCTATCATTCAAATCATTTGCTGACATACAATGATTTTTTGAGATATTATTAGCAGTGATTTTTTTGAAGATTTGACCATAGTCTTTCCGATTTTCAATCATAGGAAACCATAGCAGAGTCGTAGTTACCCATGCAAGAGTAATGCCTAGAGCCCAATTAGTGACAGAGGATCGATTAGTGAGATTATTTTTCCAAAGTAAAATGACCCATCCTATAAGGAAACTTAAAGCCAGAAAAATTTGAAAAAAGTTTAGTTCCGGTGAAAAGTTTCCTGAAAGATAAACCATTCTTTCATGAATTTTATATGGAATACCAAAATTTAGTGCAAACCAACCAATCCAGAGTATTAATGTTATTGCAGAAAAAATAAGAATCCCAAACCAATTTAAAGCTCCAGATGCTCCTCTTTGAAGAGTATCAATAGATGTGCTTGCCATGATCGCTATAGCAGGCAATAAAATCATCAACTTAACTTGACTAATTTGACTTTCGCATATTAAGAGCAAGAAAAACCAAGCAATAAAAATTAATGGCAAGTTTGTTCTTTTATATTTAAGAAAAGTCGATAGTTCATTAAATAATGTGACAACAAATAATGGTACTGCTGGCCATGCAAACCAAAGTGAATTTATAAAATAGTATTTAATATTTTCAGTTGAGAAATGTATTGTTGGAGATAAAAATTTTACTAAACTTTCAGGATGATATTTTGATAAAAGCAATAACCAGAAACCTATAAAAAAGAGACTGGATAACAAACCCAAGCCAGCAAAGATTATAGTTCGCTTATAATTCCAATTAGGAAGTATTGCTAGAGTGGCAGTGATGCCAATTATTGGAATTAAATATATTAAGCCTTTAGAAAGCAAGCCAACGATTAAAGATATACCCAATAAAATTGCAGCCCGAAAAGGCCTTCTGTGTGAAAGAGAAAATGAGTATAGGGTTATACTTGCCGCAGCTAAAATCGCTATTTCGTGAGTGAAAGTGTGAATTGTAAAAAAAAGGCCAACAGATGATAGAAAGATGATATTACTTTGTCTTCCATATCCAAAACCTCTTAACTCTCGATTAGTCAGCCCAATGCTTATCATAGTTAAAGCAATCCACAGAAGATTGCTTAAGCGAGCAGCATTATGTGGCTCAAGAAAAAAAATAATTTTTGCGAAGATCGCTCCAAGCATTTCATAAATATGACCATGGTCAAAACTGTTAATGCTAGTAAGATGAGGAGCTAAAATGTCACCATTAAAAAAAATGTTAGCAAATATACTTAAGGAGTTTGTTTCTAATGGCCTCCATGGGCTATGATTCAATAGTCCGAAGACTAAGTATATTGCAGCAAATATGATTAGAAAATTGATTTTGGCTTTTTCCCCAACTTTTTTCTTTGGGGTTTGCATATTTCCTTGCCAATCATGATCTAAAAAGTATTTCATAAAAGTAATATACAAAAAAAAAGGCAGCTTTGCTGCCTAATTTTTATATAAAATCGAATTACATTCCATATTTTTGTTTAAACTTCTCAACTCGACCTGCTGTATCAACAATTTTTTGTTTACCCGTGTAAAAAGGATGACATTGAGAGCAGACTTCAATATTTAAATCTTTACCTGCTGTTGACTTCGTCGTGAAGGTATTGCCACAACTGCAAGTAACATTTATTTCAGGATATTTTGGATGTGTATCTTTTTTCATAATAATTAGTTTAAAAATAAATTAAGTTGCGTATTATCGTATTAATTTGCTAAAAAAGCAAGATTATCCACGCCTCATGCTGTCAAAAAAGTTATCATTAGTCTTGGTTGATTTAATTTTATCCATGAGGAATTCCATAGCTTCAATATCATCCATTGGATAGAGCAGTTTTCTTAAAACCCAGATTTTCTGTAGCACTTCTTGGCTTATTAATAATTCTTCACGTCTAGTACCCGACTTATTAACATTAATAGCTGGATATAAACGTTTTTCTGCCATTCTTCTATCCAGATGGATTTCCATATTACCAGTACCTTTGAACTCTTCATAAATGACGTCATCCATTTTTGAACCTGTATCAATTAAAGCTGTAGCAAGGATAGTTAATGAGCCACTTTCTTCAGTATTTCTGGCAGCACCAAAGAATCTTTTAGGTTTATGTAATGCGTTCGCATCTACACCACCTGTTAAAACTTTTCCTGATGATGGAATAACAGTGTTATAAGCTCTGGCCAATCTAGTAATAGAGTCAAGCAAAATCACAACATCTTTTTTATGCTCAACCATTCTTTTTGCTTTTTCAATTACCATTTCAGCAACTTGAACATGACGTGTGGCTGGTTCATCAAATGTTGAGGCAACCACCTCACCTTTAACTGATCGAGTCATTTCGGTGACTTCTTCTGGTCTTTCATCAATGAGCAAGACTATAAGCTCTGTTTCAGGATGATTTGCAGTAATCGCATGAGCAATATTTTGCATCATGACTGTTTTACCACTTTTTGGACTAGCAACTATCAAACCTCTTTGCCCTTTTCCAATAGGGGCAATCATATCAATTATTCTGCCTGTAATATTTTCTTCGCTGGATATATCTCTTTCGAGATTGAGTCTCTCCGTTGGAAATAGAGGTGTAAGATTTTCAAAAAGAATTTTATTCTTTGTATTTTCAGGCGGCTCTTCATTAACTTTTTCAACTTTGACTAATGCAAAATATCTTTCACTATCTTTCGGAGTTCTTATTTCTCCAGCCACTGTATCTCCAGTGTGAAGATTAAATCTTCGTATCTGGGATGGTGATACATAAATATCATCAGGACCGGCAAGATATGATGTGTCAGCTGATCTAAGAAAACCAAAACCGTCAGGCAAAACTTCTAGAGTGCCTTGGCCATATAAAGTCTCACCATTCTTAGCTTTGGTTTTTAAAATTGCGAAGATTAGATCTTGCTTTCGCATTCGACCTGCATTATCAACTTTACTTTCATTTGCTAGGTCAATGAGGTTTGTTACTGGTAAATGTTTGAGATCAGAGATTTGCATAATTAAATTGTCGAATCAATAAATGCAGATAGTTGAGATTTTGACATAGCTCCTACCTTAGTTGCTTCAATGGATCCGGATTTAAAAATCATTAACGTCGGTATTCCTCGAACTCCAAATTTAGCTGGAGTGCCAGGGTTTTCGTCAATATTTATTTTGGCAACTTTAATTTTGCCTGAATATTCATCAGCAATATCGTTCAAAATAGGTGCTATCATTTTGCAAGGCCCGCACCATTCGGCCCAATAGTCTAGTAAAACCGGAATTTCAGAACTTAGAACTTCTTGCTCAAAGCTTGAATCTGTTACGTTTATTATATTATCACTCATGATTGTTTTTATTTGGATGTTAATTTAATGATGAAGTACTGTAACGCTGAATTGTGAATTACATTATAAAACTTTTATTAAATAAATCAATTCTTTTTGTACTGATTATCAATCTCAAAATAGGTTTTAACTTTTACAACACCTTTACTTGTTTTTGCAATTTTTTCAGCCTCTTCTGCTTCTTTGTCTGAAACAATCCCCATAAGATGAACAATTTGTCTTTCGGTGACAACCTTAATATGAATTGGTGATAGATTTGATTTTGTTTCTTCTTTAAAAATCCTCGCCTTAACATTGGTTGTGATTCCGTAGTCTTTCGTTTTTGATTTGACTTTCTCTTTAAGCGCAAGGGGTTTGGTAACAAGGATTTCATTGTATATTGCCTTAACGCCTTCTATTTTTGCAACTGAAGATTCCACTTTGTCTTTTAATTCCTGGGATTCAGATTCACCTGTCAGTAACACAATTTGATTATAGCTTGTTGCGCTTGCGCTAAAGTTGCCCTCAATCTGTTGAAATTCATACGTTGCTTTGAATTCAATAGTTTGATCTTCTACTTGAATACCAGTTGTTCTTCTATCTGCGATAGAAGCAGGAACAGTTATGACTGCAGTTGGGGCACAGGCTGATAAAGTAAAGAATAAGAGTATTATTGATAAAAATTTTATAGGCATATGTAAATAAAATTATTAATATTTTTAGATTGTATACTAGAGTTATCTTAACAAGGTAAAAAAATGTCAACTAAACTATATATTGTAGCTACTCCAATTGGAAACTTAAAAGACATCACTTTAAGAGCTATAGAAACTCTTCAATTGTGTTCAATTATAGTCTGTGAGGACACAAGAGTAACAAAAAAATTATTGAACCATTTGGGTATTCAAGATAAAAAAATTTACACAATCCATCAACATAATGAAAAGTCGGCTGCAGTAAAAATTTTTGAGGAAGCAAATTTAGAGGGTGAAGCAATTGCTTATCTAACAGATGCAGGTACACCATGTATTAGTGATCCAGGTATGTTTTTAGTGTCTCAAGCACGTTCTCTTAATATTAAAATAGAACCAATACCTGGTCCTTCTGCTATTACTGCTGCATTTTCAGTATCTGGAATCGATGAGGGAAGATTTAACTTTGTAGGATTTTTACCAACCAAATTAATTTCCATACAAGAAGCGTTGAGTCTAATCAATCAACAAAAAAAGCCAACCATATTTTATGAATCACCAAAAAGAGTTTTAAGTTTTTTGGAGAATGTTGTTAATTTTATATCTCCATCAACCAAAATATTCATAGCGAGGGAGATGACAAAACTATTTGAGACCTTTTATTCTGATTCGGCTGAAAATCTATTTCGTTATTTTAAGGATACCCCACAAGAATTAAAGGGTGAGTTTGTTATTATAGTAATTCCGAACAAGATTAAAGAGAAATTAATATCTAATGAGGAAATTAATCTTTTAAAAATATTGATGAATGAATTACCTTTAAAGAAAGCTGCCGCGATTGTCTCAGAGTTTTATAATAGCAATAAGAAGGATATTTATAATATAGGTATTGAACTTAAAAATGAGTGAATTAATTACAATCAAACTTCCTAATGATATGCATATCCATTTCAGAGAAGGAAATTTATTAGATTTTGCAGTTAATGCAACTGCAGAACATTTTCATCATGGTGTAGCTATGCCTAATCTTGAAGATCCAGTTACAAACTATAAAAAAGCTTTAAAGTATTTTGACCAAATTGATTTGGTTTCAAAATATTCACATTTTAAGCCTCTTGTGACTATGTATTTAACCGGAGATATTAAAGAAATTGATATAAGTGAGGGCGCATCAGACCCAAGGCTTATTGGTGTGAAGCTTTATCCAGCAGGAGTAACAACAAACTCTTCCAATGGCGTCAGTAATATTAGAAACTGTTATAAGATCTTTGATTGGATGGAGAAGTATGATTTACCCCTATTGGTTCATGGAGAAGTGAATAATCCTGAAACAGATATATTCGATCGAGAAAAATTATTCATCGATGATGAATTGATATCAATCACTCAGAATTTTCCAAAGTTAAGAGTAATCTTTGAACATATTTCAACAAAAGATGCTGTTGACTTTGTTAAAGAATCTTCTGATCTAGTTGCAGCAACTATCACCCCTCAGCATATGGTTCTGAATAGAAATGATTTATTATCTGGAGGATTAAAACCTCATCATTATTGTTTACCGGTAGTTAAAAGAGAAATCCATAGAAAAGCAGTAGCGGAAGCCGCGTTTTCGGGTAATAAAAAATTTTTTCTCGGGACGGATAGTGCGCCACATTATAAAAATCAAAAACAAAGCTCATGTGGCTGCGCAGGTATTTTTTCTGCATCTACAGCATTGGTTATTTATCTAGAAGCCTTTGACAAGGCTGGGGCGTTAGATAAATTTGAAGATTTTTCTGTGAATAACAGTTCTGATTTTTATAACTTAGTAAAAACAGATAAAAAAATAACATTTAAAAAAGAGCAATTTGAAGTTCAATCATCATACGTTGTTGGTGATCAAGAAATCATCCCATTTATGGCCAATCAAAAGATAACATGGTCTATAGCAAAGGAGTTATAATAACCCCTAAGTTAGCCGGGCAGTCGCTATTTATAGAGGAAAGTCCGGGCTCCGAAGAGCATGGTGTTGGCTAACAGCCAACCATTGTGAAATGAGGAATAGGGCCACAGAGACGAGCGTATTTAGTTACGGTGAAACGCGGTAACCTCCACCAGGAGCAAGGCCAAATAGGATGACGATAGTATGGCTCGTACTGTCATCGGGTAGGCCGCTAGAGATGATGAGTAATCATTATTCAAGATGAATGACTGCACAAATACAGAACCCGGCTTATAGGCTAACTTATTGACTTCATTAAAAAAAGCGCTTGCAAAGCGCTTTTTTTTTGCCTATAGTGTAAATGAGGGGAAAAAGTGGTAATAAATGGGAAATAATTAACATTACTAAGGGTTGTTAGCTATTTCACATTCCCCTCAAACAATAGGGGATTTCAGATGTTCAGAGGTTCAAGCATTGTTGCTTTGGATGATAAATTTAGATTGGCTGTACCGAAAAAATTTCGGGACAAACTTTTTGAGCAAAATTCTTCCCTTATCGTTACCGCTCATCCAGATAAATGTTTAATCTTATATAACCTTCTCAGCTGGGCACCAATAGAAAAAAAATTAATGTCCCTCTCAAGCTTTGATCCAAAAATAAGTACCCTTCAAAGACTTTTGGTTGGATATGCGGATGAGGTTGATCCAGATAAAGCAGGCAGAATTTTGTTATCAGCCTCGCTAAGAGAATTTGCAGGAATCCAGCAAGAAATAATCATGTTAGGCCAAGGATCACATTTTGAAATATGGGACAAAAGTACTTGGTCCAAAAAAATTAACAGCACGGTAAAAAATTTAAATCTTGAAAACTTTCATGAACTTGAAGGATTTTCTTTATGAATAATTTTAGACATCTTCCAATAATGTCACATGAAGTAAAAGAACATTTAATTATTAATAAAAATGGCAAATATTTGGATTGTACTTTCGGGCGTGGTGGCCATTCCAAAATCATATTAGACAACTTGGAACAAAAGGGCGAATTAATAGCCATTGATAAAGATCATGAGGCAATTAATTCAGCCAAATTAATACAGGATGAGCGTTTTGAAATTCATCATTCATCAATATTAGATTTTGCGAAATCTTTAAAAAAAAAAGTCTTGATGGGGTATTCATGGATTTAGGTGTTTCATCACCTCAATTAGATGATGCATCAAGAGGTTTTAGTTTTATGCATAACGGACCCCTTGATATGAGAATGGATCAATCACAAAGAATAGATGCAAGTGAGGTTGTAAATAAATATGATGAATCAGATTTAATAAAAATTTTTAGGGACTATGGTGAGGAAAAGTTTGCTAGAAGAATAGCTTCTAATATTTGCAAGATTAGAGATGAAAAAAATATTACGACAACTTTAGAGCTTGCAGATATAGTAAAAAAATCTGTACCGTATACTAATTCCAGAAAACATCCAGCTACAAAAGTTTTTCAGGCCTTACGAATTGAAGTAAATCAAGAATTAAATGAATTAATAGAGGCACTTCCGGTGTTATTTGATGCATTAAAACCACAAGGAAGGGTTTTGGCTCTGACGTTTCATTCCCTAGAGGATCGCATTGTTAAAAATTTTATCAAAGAAATAACAAAACTACCTCCTGACACAATTCCAAAATTTATACCAATCCGCAATACAGATCATCACGAGGAGACCAAAGCAAATGTTATTTGTAATTTGGTTGCCTCAGCTGAAGAGGTAGAGGCCAATCCCCGCTCAAGAAGTGCAAGGTTAAGAGGGGTGGAAAAAAAATGATCAAATTAAATTTATTGTTATTTGTAATTCTTATTATCTTTGCATTGCTCAAAGTTAATTCGGAACACTTGTACCGAAAAAATTTTTCACAATTAGACTCGGAACAAAAGAGAGAAATTGAATTAAAAGAAAATCAAACCAAGCTTGAACTGGAAAATACTGATCAATCAGGAAGTAATCGTATTGAGGAGTTTGCGAAAAATAAATTAAATATGATTGAAGCAAATCCTGAAAATATTATTGAGCTAGAAAATAAATGAAAAAATTTAGCCATCAGAGTGATATTTTTGAATTATCAAAAAATAGAAGACGAGTTGCTTTATCCTTAATATTAATTTTCTTCCTAATTTTATTTTCAAGAGCTTTGTATCTTCAACAGATTAAAAAAGATTTTTTACAAAATAAAGGCGATGGGTTCATTGTCAAGAATGAAGTCTTGCAATCTTATCGTGGAAAAATATATGATCGAAATAATAAGTTGTTGGCAGTAAGTACCCCTACATTTGATATTGGACTTTCAATTTCACATAAATTGCCAAAAAAATATAATGATCAAATTGCAGATAACTTATCAAAAGAAAATGTCAGTGAAATTTCAAAAATATTAAAAACTGATGAAAAATTACTTTTAAATAAAATTAAAAATAAGAAAAAGGGATATATTTATATCCAGAAAAGAGCATCCCCAGAAACAGCAAAAAAATTAACAGCAATGCGGATTCCAGTTCTAAATTTTGAAAAAAAATATACAAGGTATTATCCAAACCGAGAAGCATCAGCACATGTTGTTGGAAAAACAGATTTGAATGGGTTAAAAGGAACTGAAGGATTAGAAAGACAGTGGGATTCTATTCTTAAAGGAGAAAAGGGTCATAAAAAGGTAGTTGTAGATGGGGTAAAAAGAGTAATTGATGATTTGAATGATTTTAAATTACCTAAAAATGGATCTGATATCTTAACTACCATTGATAATAGACTTCAACATATTGCATATGAAGCATTAAAAAAATATATCGATAGATATGAGGCTAATTCTGGATCAGCCATTTTAATTGATGCGAAAAATGGCGATATTTTAGTAATGACAAACTATCCCTCTTACAACCCAAATGGTGTAGTTAAAAGTTATGACTCAATGCGAAATAGAGCAATAACAGATGTTTTTGAGCCTGGCTCAACTTTAAAACCAATTTCAGTGGCATACGCAATGGAAAAGAAAAAAGTAAAGCATAATGAAATAATAGATACAAAAGATGGCTTCATAAAAGTTGGTGGCCGAGTTATAAAAGATGATCATCCGCAAGATCAGATGTCAGTTAAAGAAATAATTCAGAAGTCCTCGAATGTTGGGGCAACAAAGATTGGTCGAAGGTTAGAATCTAAAGAGTTGTGGGATTTGTATAATAAATTAGGTTTTGGAGCGAAGATTAATGTTGGTATGCCAGGAGAGTCAAATGGACGCTTATCTGACTATTCAAACTGGAAAGAGATTGATCATGCCACCTTGACTTATGGGTATGGTGTAAATATGAACTTATTACAGCTAGTTAAAGCATATACAGTTTTTGCAAATAATGGCTTGATGATAAAACCAAAACTTTATAAAAATGATAACTTTGTTGAGACAGAGAGATTATTAGGTGCATCAACAAGCAAAATAATGAAAGATTTTATGAAGTCAGTTGTTGAAGAAGAAGAAGGAACTGGAACTAAAGCAAGAATTCCTGGTTATACAGTAGCTGGAAAAACTGGAACAGCAAGAAAATACGATAATGGCGAATATTCAAAAGATTATTTCGCCTCATTCATTGGAATGTCGCCAAGCAGTGACCCTAGATTCATTGCTGCAGTGATTGTGGATACCTCTACAAAAAAAAGTTTTTATGGAGGTACTGTTGCAGGACCAATATTTAAAGACGTGATGAAAAATGCTCTTAAACTTTATGATGTGCCGTATGATAAAGAGATCAATGAAAACTTAATGAACAAGGTTGTAAAACCAAAAGTTGATGATGTTCAACTCTAAACTTATCTCAAGCCAAAAAAAAATTACTAACAACAGTATAAATGTAAAAAGAGGATATATCTTTTGTGCTTATCCAGGAAGAGATAGTGATGGTCGGAATTATATAGATAATGCAATTAGCAATGGAGCCTCATTAATTATGTATGAGGAAGCTAATTTCGATGCCACTCTTTTTTTAAAAAAATACCCAAAAATAGAATTTTTAGGGGTCCGTGATCTTGCACGTAAACAAAAAAATATCTTGGATAAGGTCTATGGTAATTTAAATCAAGACATAAAACTATACGGTGTAACCGGAACAAATGGCAAAACATCGACCGCTTTTTGGTTAAATCATCTACTAGATAAGCTTGAAAAACCATCAAAATTGATCGGCACTATTTCTAAAGAAAAAGTCATAGTCAATACCACTCCTGACCTTTTTGTCTTATATAGTCTTTTTAACAAAGGAATACAAAAAAATATTAAAAATTTTGTACTAGAGGTTTCTTCGCATGGAATTGATCAAGGAAGAATTAATGGTTTAAATTTTGATTATGGAATTTTTACCAATCTAAGTAGGGACCATTTGGACTATCACAAGACAATGAAAAATTATTTTTTATCTAAAGAAAGGTTTTTCATAGAAAACGTAAAAAAAGAATCAGTAATAAATATTGATAGTTCTTATGGCATGAAATTGGCAAAGAATTTAATAAAACTTAATAAAAAAATTATTACATTTGGATTTAGCAAAGAAGCAAATGTAAGAATCATTAATATTAATCAACCATCTTTAACTAATAACTATTCTGAATTTAGTTTACAAATAACCAATAAAATTCATACTTTTAAAACTAATATAATCGGAGAGTTTAATTTATATAATTTAATAAGTGCCATTTGTATTTGTTATTTAAAAAAAATAGATATACATAAAGTTACGGAAGTTATTAAAAGACTCCCCCTACCTGATGGACGCATGAACGTAATTAATAAAATAATTAATAACATACCAAAAAAAGTAATTATTGATTATGCACACACTCCTGATGGACTAAAAAATCTTCTTCAAACAATAAGAAAAATATATCAAGGAAAAATTCTGCTTGTGTTTGGCTGTGGCGGAGATCGAGATAAGGGTAAAAGAAAATTAATGGGAAATATAGCAAATCATTACGCTGATTTTGTTTGCATCACAAATGATAATCCAAGAAATGAGAATCCAAAAATAATTGCAGATCAAATATGCGAAGGTATTTCATGTTTAAAAAAAATTATCTTAGATCGAAAAAAAGCAATTGAATATGCCATCAAAAAAACCAACTACCCAATCGTAGTCATCGCTGGAAAGGGTCATGAAAAATACCAAATTATTAAAAACAAAAAAATTGATTTTTCTGATAAAAAAGTAGTAATGGATATAAATTAAAATAATCATGAAACTCCACATAAGAGACATTAAGCACCTGTTTATTAAATCCAGTGATCTTCCTGATGATTTGTTGTTTGATTCATCAAATATCAACACAGACTCGAGGACTTTTAAAGGTAATGAAATTTTTCTAGCGCTAGAAGGAGATAAATTTGATGGAAATAATTTTATTGTTGATATATTAAAACAAAAGCCATTATTTTTTATTACTAACAAAGAACAAGTTTGTACTGCAAGACATGCAGTTGTTGAATCAGGTAAAAAATTTCTAATTGAATTATCAAAACTAGTTCTGAAAAAATTATCTATAACAAAAGTGGCTATCACAGGTAGCAATGGTAAAACAACCACTAAAGATTTAATTGTCCACTTTTTAAAAAATAAATTCAACGACGATACTGTTTTGTTTACTAAGGGTAATTACAATAACGAAATTGGATTGCCATTATCTATTTTACAGTCTCAGGGTACTGAAAAATTTGCTGTATTTGAAATAGGAACTAACCACCCTGGTGAGATTATTCATTTAGCTGATATTATTCGTCCAAATATTTCAATCATTACTAATATTGGTGATGCACACATAGGCAATTTTGGCTCAAAAGAAAAAATTGCAGAAGAAAAAAGACAAATCTTTCATTTCTTAAAGACGAATGAATTAAAAATTATAAATAAAGATGATGAGTATTTTCAAATCTTAAATCAATCTCCTGGAAAAACATTCTGTATTTCAAATAACAATGATGATCCAGATACATTGAGATTTAGATGCAGTGGACCTAATGAGATTGAATTAGCTTATCAGTCTAAATCAATCAGGATTAAATTCCAATTAACTGGACAACATAATCTTCAAAACCTCGCAATTGCATGTGCTGCTTTGATAAACATGGGAATAGATTTTCAAGAATTAGAAAAATATTTTGGTAACTTTGAGTCTACCAACGGTAGATTTAAAAAATATATTTTCAAAGAAAACATTGAATTAATCGATGATAGTTATAATTCAAATCCATCCTCATTAATATCTGCAATTGATCATATAAATCAATCTGAAAAGAACAAGATATTGATCATCGGTGATATGGGAGAATTAGGTGAATTAGCAGATCAATATCATCGTCAAATAATTGAAAAAATATCAAAAACTAAAATTAATGTTGCTTTAACTATGGGTGAGGCGTTTAAGGCTGCTATCAATAAAAATGATGGAAATGTAATTTTAAATTTGGCGACATATGAGGATTTGCTAGATAAAGCCCTTCCTGCAATAAAAAAAGATACAATAATCCTGGTAAAAGCATCAAGATTTATGGGATTTGAAAATATTGTTTCTCAACTTAAAAGGCGGCTTCAATGATATTAGAATTACTCAGATATCTGCAATTAGATCTTAATTTTTTAAATGTTTTTAATTACATTACATTTAGAGCTGTATTAGCCATTATTACCGCACTTGGATTTTCTCTATTTTTTGGATCTTTATTTATAAAAATCATGGGCGAATACAGTCTTTCTCAGTATGTAAGACAATACGGTCCAGATCATCAAAAAAAGATGGGCACTCCAACAATGGGAGGTTTATTAATCATAATATCGATTGTTGCTTCAGTTCTTTTGTGGGGAGACTTAAAAAATTCGTATTTATGGCAATTGCTCTTCATCTTGTTAGGATTTGGTTTAATTGGCTTCTTAGATGATTTAAAAAAAATAAAAGAAAAAAACTCCGAAGGCTTGTCGGCAGGAGTTAAATATATATCTCAATCAGCTATTGCGCTTGTTGCTATTTATTTTCTATTAAAAAATAACAGTAATTCGGGTGACATGAATTTACTGATACCTTACATCAAGTCTACCTATTTATATCTTGGCACTATCGGATTTGTTATCTTGTCTTATTTAGTTATTGTAGGAAGCAGTAACGCAGTAAATTTAACAGATGGTTTAGATGGCTTAGCAATTATGCCTACAGTCATGATTGCATCAGCGTTAGGGGTTTTTGCCTACGTTACTGGAAATCAAATTTTTGCAAACTACCTCCAATTACCCTTTCTTAATGGAGTTGGAGAAATCACTATATTTTGTGCAGCAATTGCAGGTGCAGGTTTGGGTTTTCTTTGGTTTAATGCATATCCTGCAGAAGTTTTTATGGGTGATATCGGCTCATTATCACTAGGTGCTGTTCTTGGAGCAATTGCAATTATGGTAAAACAAGAATTAGTATTATTTATTATGGGTGGTGTTTTTGTTATGGAAACACTCTCAGTAGCAAGCCAGGTTCTATATTTTAGATATACAAAGAATAAATATGGCACAGGCAAAAGAATATTTTTAATGGCACCGGTGCATCATCATTATGAAAAAAAAGGATGGAATGAGAATCAGGTGGTAATAAGATTTTGGATTATTACTATGGTGCTCGTTTTAATTGGATTAGCTAGTTTAAAAATTCGCTAATGAATTTTCAAAAAAAAACGATTGTTTATGGTTTCGGCATTACTGGCCAATCAATCGTTTCTTATTTATTAAAAAAAAATCATAAGCTGATAGTAATAGATAATAAAAAATTATCGGAAGACCAGAAAATTTTCTTTAAAAATAATAATATTGAATACAGTGAAAATGAAAATGAGATTAATGACCTATCAATTATTGAACAGTGCTTTGTAAGTCCCGGAGTGGATTTAAGAAAATCATTTTTTCAAGAATGTATAAAAAATAAGATCCCTATTCGTAATGATACTTTTTTCTTAAATCAAATTGACAGGAAGAAAACTAAATTAATTGGAATCACTGGCACAAATGGAAAAACTACATTCTGTTCATTGCTTGCATCGATCTTATCACTCAATGATTTAAAATCTATAGCAGTTGGCAATATTGGTGTACCAATTTTAAATATATTAACGACTCCAAATGAGTTTGATTATATTGTTGTAGAGCTATCTAGTTATCAGGTTGAAGTATTAGATAAGGCGACAGTTTTTGATTACGGTGTCATTCTTAATATAGAGCCTGATCATCTGGACAGATATGATTCCTTTATAGATTATAAAAATGCTAAGTTAAAGTTAGCCAATTATTCCAAAACCATTCTCTATGACAAAGAATCTGCAGTCGTTAATGAACATACTAATGCTTTTCCCATAGACTTAAAAGATTTTCACATCAAAGAAATAAATACTGATTATTTTACATTTAAAAACCAAAATAAAATTTTCAGGCTTGACACCCCATATTTGAAAGGTATTCATAATGTGAAAAATATTATGTATTTGTTGAAACTGCTAGAAATTATGAATTGCAACATTTCATATGAAAAGGTAAGGAAGTTTTTCAGAAATCAAAAAGGAATCCCACATCGTTTTGAATATCTTTCAATTAATAAAAATTATATTTTTATTAATGATTCAAAAGCAACCAATCTGGCTTCATCTATATCAGCATTAAATTCATTAAATGGAAAAATTCATTTGCTATTTGGAGGTGAATTAAAGAATCAGCCGTTGGATGGAATAGAAAATTTTTTTAATGAAAAATTGATTTCTTTAAATTTATATGGAAAAGATGCCGTGATTATCAAAGACTACCTTATGAATAAAAAAATTAAATTTAAAATGAAGTGTTTCGTTTCGTTAGAAGCTATTTTAGAGTCAATCAAGAAGATAGTTAAAAAAGATGAAATAATCCTCTTATCACCAGGTTGTGCAAGTCAAGATATGTTTATGAATTATCAAGACAGGGGCAATCAATTTGTTGAACTATGTAAAAAAATTTTTTAATGCAGTTAAGAAATAATTTTAATCAGCCTAATTATGACCCACTGTTACTGTGGATAATTTTGATTTTATCTGGAGTTGGTTTAGTTATGGTTTATTCTGCTTCAGTTGATGTAGCCGCCTTAAAACAGATATCTAATTATCAAAATTACTATTATTTGCTAAGGCATTTTATATATCTCATCATATCTATGTTTTGTGGATTTATTGTATTTCTAATTCCAATCAGTTTCTGGCAAAAATTTGCCCCTTCCTTTTTTATCCTAGGATTAATATTGTTGATAGCTGTTCTCTTACCAGGAATTGGAAAAATAGTTAACGGCAGTCAAAGATGGATACCATTAGGCTTTATGAATTTTCAACCATCTGAAATAGTAAAATTATTTACCATAATTTATGCTGCAGATTATGTCTTAAGAAAATCTCGTCAAATTGGAACATTTACAAAAGGTTTTCTACCTATCTCTTTAGCGATTGCAATCATTGGTACATTATTAATCAACCAACCAGACTTTGGTGCATTAGTTGTGATTGTATGTATATCTTTAGGAATTTTATTTCTGGGTGGAATATCATTAAAAATAATACTTGGTCTTACACTTTCAGTCCCAATAGGCGTGTATGCATTATTAAAGATTGCACCCTATCGAATGGATCGAATAACTGGATTTTTAGCACCTTTTGAAGACCTCTATGGAAAAGGATGGCAGTTATCACATTCACTAATCGCCATTGGGCGCGGTGATTTTTTTGGGGTTGGTTTAGGTGAGAGTATTCAAAAACAACAATATCTACCCGAGGCCCATACAGACTTCGTTTTAGCAATACTTTCTGAAGAGTTAGGATTGTTTGGCTTTACCCTAATTATTTGCCTGTATATTTTGATGATAATTAGAATATTTGGAATAAGTAAAATATCAACTCAATTAAGAAATAACTTTTCTGCTCTTTTGGCGCAGGGAATTGCTATATGGTTCAGTATTCAAGCAATTATTAATATTGGTGTTAATGTTGGATTTTTTCCAACCAAGGGACTTACTTTACCCTTTGTATCATACGGAGGTAGCGCATTGTTAGTAACATTTATTGCGAGTGGTATTTTGATGAGAATTGATTATGAAAATAAAATCAAAGCCAAAAGAAACTAATACTAGATCGATCCTGATTGCTGCCGCAGGAACCGGTGGGCATATCATGCCTGCAATGGCAGTTGCTGATAAATTAATCAATAAAAAATTTAATTTATTTTGGGCTGGAACGCCAAATGGCATGGAAAATAGAATTGTTGATAAAAAAAAGATATTTTTTATTTCCCTTGCTATCGGTGGATTTCGTGGAAAGAAGATTATTTCATTAATTAGCTACCCATTTAAATTTTTATTATGTCTTATGAAGGTAATGTGGTTGATTCAGAAATATAAAATATCTCGAGTGCTTGTCTTCGGTGGATATATTTCACTCCCAGTGGGTTTTGCAGCAAAACTGATGAGAAAAAAATTATTCATTCATGAACAGAATACGATCATGGGGACAAGTAATAAATTACTAGCTCCGTTTGCAGAAAAAATTTTTTCTGCTTTTCCATTAAAAATTAATCAATCCGTTAATGTGTGTGGAAATCCTATTAGAGGAAAAATAGCTAATATAAACAAAACAATTAATCAGGGTAAAAATAAAATTAATATTTTGATCTTAGGTGGAAGTTTGGGCGCTCAAGTTATTAATGAAAAAATACCAATTATTTTAAATAAGTTAAAAAAATACGATGTTGTACATCAATGCGGCAAAGGAAAAAAATCAACTCTAGAAAAACTCTATGATAAAAAAAATAATGTCATAGAATTTATTGATAACATTGAAAAATACTATAAATGGGCTGATTTAGTTATTGCTAGATCTGGTGCAATGACAGTTGCTGAATTAGAACAAGTTGGTTTACCTGCTATTTTTATCCCATTCCCATTTGCAATTGATAACCATCAGCAAAAGAATGCAGAGTACTGTGTTGATAAAGGGGGAGCCCTAATATGTAAACAAGACGAGATTGATTCACAGTTAGAGAGTATGCTCAATAAAATTTCATTAAATGAATGTCTGAAAATGTCAAAAGCTATGAAGTCTTTAAGACATAAAAATGCTGTGAAAGAAATTTACAATAAAATAAAATAATATGGAAAATAAAATCAAATATATTCATTTTGTTGGTATCGGCGGTTCAGGTATGTCAGGTATCGCTGAAATTATGCACAATATGAATTTTGTTGTTTCTGGATCAGATCCTAATCAATCCTCTGTAATTGAACATTTAAGAAAAAGAGGGATCCCAATTTTTTCAAAACATGAAGAAAAAAATATTCAAAAAGCGGATGTGGTTGTTACATCGACAGCAATACCAAAAAATAATCCTGAAATAGTTGCTGCTAAAAAACAAAATATTCCCATAATTCCGAGGGCAGAAATGCTTTCAGAGTTGATGCGTTTTAAAGAGGGTATTGCCATCGCTGGTACTCATGGAAAAACATCGACCACAAGTATTCTTGCGACAATTATGAATGATGCTGGTTTAGATCCAACCTACGTGATTGGCGGCAGAATTAATTCGCTTAGACAAAGCGCAAGACTCGGTAAAAGTAAGTATATGATTGTAGAAGCAGATGAGTCGGACGCATCATTTTTGCATTTAAATCCAAGCAATGTGTTGGTGACAAATATTGATAATGATCATATGGAAACATATGGCCATGATGAAGAAAGATTGAAGCAAACCTTTGTTGATTTTATCCACCAAATACCTTTTTATAATGAAGTTTTTTTGTGCATAGATGACAAAAATATTAAATCAATACAAAAATTAATTGCTAGACCAATTATTACTTATGGATTTTCAAAAAAAGCTGACTATTATCCTGATAGGGTTGTAATAAAAAAAAATAAATCCTTATTTAGAGTAAATTCTATTTCAAAAAAAATGAGATCATTTTCAGTTGAAATAGATATGCCTGGCAGGCATTACATTTTAAATACATTAGGCGCCATTGCCATAGCCTTGTCCCTCAACATAAAACCTCAAGTTATTAGTAAAGCCCTAAAAAAATTTAAAGGGGTTTCTAGGCGATTCGATTTATATGAAGAATTTAGATTAGGAGAAAAAAATATTAACTTGATAGATGATTACGGTCATCATCCAACAGAAATAAAAGCTGTCTTGGATTCAATTAAGAAAGGATTCCCTGGGAAAAAAATAAATTTAGTTTTTCAACCTCACAGATATTCAAGAACTAAAGATTTGTTCGAACAGTTTGTTCAAATTTTAGCAACGGTGGACAGATTATTTTTATTTGAAATTTACGCTGCAGGAGAGCAAGCAATTGAAGGAGTAAGCAGCCATGAATTAATAAAAAATATAAAAAATGAGAAGTATATACTTGACGATATGGCTAAGGCTCCATTATTGATTGAGGATAAGATTAAGGACGATGAAATTCTTCTGGTGATGGGCGCTGGTTCGGTTGGAAATTGGGTAAAACATCAACTTTTGGGTGACATTGATGGATAAAGATGTAATTTATAGCGATGTGTCTATGAAAAAATATAATTCATGGCGTGTTGGCGGTTTTGCTGAACATTATGTTGAAGTAAGCTCTGAGGCAGCGTTACAAAAAATATTTTCAATAAATAAAGTTAAAAAACCTATCACTGTCATAGGTGTTGGGTCCAACTTGCTTATTCGTGATGGCGGAATAAAAGGGACCGTAATTAATTTATCTCGAGGATTGAAAAATATTTTCTTAGATCAACATTTGATATTTGCAGAATGCGGGATCTCATGCTCATCATTGGCAAGATTCTCAGCAAAAAATAATAAAAAAAGTTGTGCATTTTTGGCTGGAATCCCGGGGTCTGTTGGGGGCGCACTTGCGATGAATGCCGGTTGCTATGGTGGTGAAATTTGGCAGTTTGTTTCCAAGGTAAAAATTATGAATTATGAAGGTGACATCCATATAAAAGATAAACAATCTTTCGAAATTGGATATAGAAGTGTCAAAAAGAAAGAAGATGAAATATTCATTGGAGCATGGTTTGATTTTCCATCAAAAGAAAATAATGATGAAAACGAAGAACAGAAAATTGATAATTTACTTAAATTAAGAAGAAGCAGTCAGCCACTTAATTGGCCAACTGCTGGCTCAACATTCAGGAATCCAGAAAAAAATTTTGCTGCTAAATTAATTGAAGAAGTGGGATTAAAAGGTTTCCAAATTGGAGATGCAAGAATATCCAATAAACATGCTAACTTTATTGAAAATATTGGAGACGCCACTGCTAAAGATATTGAGCAATTAATTTATCTTGCTCAAGAAAAAGTAGAGGAATTAAAAAAAATTCGTTTGCAATTAGAAGTAAAGATTATTGGAGAAAATGTTGATTAAAAAAATTGCATTATTGAGTGGGGGTGATTCAGAAGAAAGAGATATTTCGATTAAAAGTGGACTGGCTGTATATCAAGCCCTAAAAAATTTAAATTATGAAGTATCTTTAATTGATCCTATAAATACAGATCTATGTACATTAGTTAATTATGATGCCGCTTTTATTTGCCTGCATGGTAAAAATGGAGAAGATGGGAAAATACAATCTCTACTTGAGTTATTAAAAGTTCCTTTCACTGGATCAGCATCAACAGCATCAATGCTTGCTATGAACAAGTTTTACTCTAAGTTAGTTTGGAATGACCATGCATTAATAACTCCAAAATTTCTCATACTAAATAAAACCAATCTTGATTATAAAAAAATAATTACACATCTGAGTAATCCGTTTATTGTTAAACCATCATCTTCAGGTTCATCTTTTGGAATTAATTTAGTAAAAAATAAGGATGATTTAACTTTTGCTTTTACTGATGCATCCAAATATGACCTTGCAGTCATAGCCGAAGAATTTATTGAAGGTAGAGAATTTACGGTATCAATTTTAGGTAATAAATCACTGGGTGTTTTAGAGATTTCTTCTAAGAATGAATTCTATGATTACAATGCAAAATATGTTTCAAATGAAACTGTATTTTCCAAACCATCAGACTTAAATCCAGCAGTATTAGAAAAAATGGAAAATATTGCTTTATGCGCATTTACATCAATTGGATGTAGTGGTTGGGGAAGGGTAGATTTTATGATGGATAAGGAATTTAATTTGTATCTGATAGAAGTTAATACTGTTCCTGGAATGACTGATCATAGTTTGTTTCCTTTGGCCGCTAGAAATGCAGGATTAAATTTTGAGGAAACAGTTCAGCATATCGTTGATTTGATCGAATAATACATTGGAAAAAATACTATATAAGTTTCTCTTCAGAGTTTGTTTAATAGGTATTCTAATTTTAGTTGTAAAATTAGCAACACCATTCACATTTGACAAATGGTTCCCTATCGATGAGATTGTCCTCAGTGGCGAATATAAATACCTAGAAAGAGAGCAGGTTCAAATGGTCGCTAATAATTACCTGGAAGGAAACTTTTTTTCATTAAATATTCATAAATTAAGGGAGGGGATGAAAAAGCTTCCATGGATAAAGGATGTGGATATATATCGAAAATGGCCAAATAGAATTACAATGCTAATAACGCAACATCAACCTATAGCTAGGTATGGAATGCAAGGCTTGATAAATGAGGAGGGCGAATTTTTTGGAGCAGCCTATGAGGATTACTTACCAATAATATATGGTCCAAAAGAGAAATTACCCTACATAACATCTAAATTTTTTATTTTTAATGAAATTTTGCATGCTGAATTTATTAAAATTCATAAAATTACATACACCAGAAAAGATGACTGGGTAATAAACACTTCTGACGGCATGGTAATTAAATTAAATGATGATAAATCCGCTGAGGTTTTAAAAAGATTTGTTGATAATTTTCAAATTGTTCTTAAGAGTATGAATAAACGTATAACTAGTGTGGATCTTAGATACAGAGATGGTTTTGCTGTATCTTCAGATACAATAAAAAAAATTAACCGTAAATTATGATCAAACAAAAAGAAGAAAAAAATTTAATTGTAGGTCTTGATATTGGAACATCAAAAATAGTAACCATTGTTTCCGAAATTAAAAATGATGGAGAAATACAAATTCTTGGTATTGGCCAGCATGTATCACGAGGTTTAAAAAAAGGAGTGGTGGTAAATATTGAATCAACAATGCAAGCCATTCAAAGATCTCTAGAAGAAGCAGAGCTCATGGCTGATTGTAAGATTAAAGAGGTCTTCACAGGAATTGCAGGAAGTCATATTAGAAGCATTAATTCAACCGGCATGGTTAAAATACGTGATCTTGAAGTTGATAATTCTGATGTAGAAAGGGTAATAGAAACAGCTCAAGCAATTACACTTCCCCCTGATCAGCAGGTCCTTCATACACTAGTACAGGAATATATCATTGATGATCAATATGACATCAGAGAGCCGCGGGGAATGAGTGGCATGAGGCTTGAAGTAAAAGTCCATATTGTTTCTGGTGCAATTGCAGCAGCTCAAAATATTGTGAAATGTATTAAAAGATCTGGTTTGGATGTAATGGAATTGATTCTTCAGCCCCTGGCATCAGCCGATGCAGTTTTAACTCATGACGAAAAAGAATTAGGTGTATGTCTAATTGATATTGGCGGTGGCACGACAGATATTATTGTGTACAAGGATGGATCTGTTAAACATACTGCAGTTATCCCCATTGCTGGAGATCAAATAACTAACGATATCTCGGTTGCTTTCAGAACTCCACAACAATCGGCTGAAGAGATCAAGATTAATTATGGCTGCAGTGATTCAGAAAAAGCCAGCCCTAAAGAAATGATTGACGTGCCTCTTGTTGATGGTCGAGCCCCGAAAAAAATAACAATTAAAGATTTATCTGAGATTATTGAGCCCAGGGTAAATGAACTGTTTGAGCTTGTTACTAATGAATTAATTCGTTCTAAATTAAGCAATAAGATTGCATCTGGCATTGTAATAACAGGAGGTTCTTCTCTTATGAACAATATAACTGATGTGGCCGAGAAAAACTTTAAGCAATCAGTTAGAATAGGATACCCACAGGGAATAAGTGGTTTAAAACAAATTATTGATAATCCAAGATATGCAACAGGAATTGGACTCATAAAAAGGGGTAAAATGGACTTTGATAATGATAAAAAAAGAAAAATTGAGGGTAACTCTTTAGCACAAATTTTTGAAAAAATGAAATTATGGTTTCAAGGAAACTTTTAAATAATGTTTGAAGTTATTAATAATAAAAAACAAGAGGCACTAATCAAGGTTGTTGGTGTCGGCGGATGTGGTAATAATGCTGTGGATTACATGATTGAAAAAAATATTCAGGGAGTGGATTTTATATCTGTGAATACAGATTTGCAGTCTTTAAAAAAATCTCAAGCAAACAACATTGTACAAATTGGATTGCATCTCACAAAAGGTTTGGGTTCCGGGGCCAGGCCGGACTCTGGAAAACAAGCAGCAATTGAAGATAAAGAAAAATTAAAAGATGCAATTAAAGATGCAGATATGCTTTTTATAACCGCGGGCATGGGTGGAGGCACTGGAACCGGTGCAGCTCCAGTTATTGCTGAAATTGCAAAAGAATTAGGTATTTTGACAGTTGCTGTTGTTACTAAACCGTTTAGTTTTGAAGGTAAAAGAAATCAGATTGCCGAAGAAGGTTTGAAAGAATTAAGAAACTATGTGGACTCGTTGATAGTAATTCCTAACGAAAAATTAATGAATGTACTAGGAGCCGATGTGACCTTTATTAATGCGTTTTCAGCAGCAAATGAAGTGCTTCATAACTCAGTCTCTGGTATTTCCGACATAATAAATCACACTGGATTAATCAATGTTGATTTTTCTGATGTGAAAACAGTAATGGCTGAAATGGGTTCAGCAATTATAGGTTCAGGTGTGTTTGAAGGAGATAATAGAGCAGTGAAAGCAGCTCAGTTAGCAATTAATAGTCCTTTACTAGAGAATATTGAATTAAAAAATGCGAAGGGAATTCTTGTCAATATTTCAGCAAGCAGTACATTTAAAATGAAAGAATATATTGATGTGATGAATGAGGTTAAAAGTATCACTGCAAATGATGCTACTGTTATTGTTGGTAATGTTATTGATGATGAACTTGAGAATAAAATAAAAGTGACCATTGTGGTGACTGGTCTCGACGATAACTATATTTCAGAAATAAAAGACCAATCCCCCCTACCAGATGATGAAGTTATTGATCATGTTCGATCACTTGAAAACGCAAATACTGCTGACGAAATTGATAAACCCACAAGTGACCAGTCTGATTTTTCAAATGTTTTTTTTGATGGGGGAGATGAATCTAGTTTAGTTAATAATGGCACTGTTTCTGAAGACGAGTATGACATTCCGTCATTTTTGAGAAGAAATAAATGATTTTTCAAAAAACAATTTCGAAAAAGGTATCTATTCAAGGTGTTGGCTTGCATTCCGGAGACACTGTTAATCTATCTTTAAAACCAGCAAAACCTGACAGCGGAATAACGTTTGTAAGAAAAGATTTAAAATCTAATAATACTATTAAGGTTGATCCATATCTGGTGTCTGATACAAGGCTGTGTTCGACACTTGAAAAAGAATCAGCAAAGGTAATGACGGTGGAGCACCTCATGTCAGCTTTATATGCCTATTCAATTGACAACATTATCATTGAAATATCTGGTATTGAAGTACCTATTCTGGACGGGAGCTCAAATCCATTTATTTATCTAATCCAATCTGGCGAACCAATAAATCAAGAAATAGAAAAGAAGTTTATTAAGGTTAAAAAAGCTCTTAAATATGAAATTGACGGTAAATTTGCAATGTTGGAACCCTATGATGGTTTTAAGATTGATTTTTCAATTGATTTCCCTCACCCTGTGTTTGCTGATCGAAATAATTCAATATCTATTGATTATTACAACGACTCCTATGTGGATGAAATTGCACGTGCAAGAACTTTTGGTTTTATGCAGGAGGTTGAATATTTAAGATCTAATGGCTTAGCAAAAGGAGGCTCTTTGGATAATGCTATCGTTATGGATGAGTATAAAATTATAAATAACGACCGATTAAGATATGATGACGAGTTTGTCAGACACAAAGTGCTTGATGCATTTGGTGATTTATATTTAACAGGCTATGCACTTATTGGAAAGTTTACTGCATTCAAGTCAGGCCATGAAATAAATAATCAACTATTGAGATTACTGATGAAAGATAAAGATTCCTATGATTTAGTTTCATTGACAGAATCAGATAGAGTTTATCAACAAATTATTAATCATAATGAACAGCTCGAATTAATTCAAAATGAGGCAGCTTTAGCATGATTTTTAGGACAGTTGCTTTTTTGTTAGCATTACTATTAATTGTCTTATTAGTTTTATATGTAGTAACAAAAAATAAAAATTATTTAGAGTTAGTTAAAAAAATTACTAGATATACCTTAACAGCTTTTTTAATTGTCGTTGTTATTTATATTTTTATGAGAATAACGCATCTTTGACATGAGCAAGATAGTAATTTTTGGAGGCTCTGGTTTTATAGGTTCTGAGCTGATAATCAAATTAGCAAACTATAAAAATTTTCAAATTGATGTTATTACTAGAAACAAAAAAAATATCCACCCCTTAAAAGTACTTCCCAATGTTCGTTTTCACGAGATAAATACTTTTAATTCCGCAGCGATTGAGAGATATATCAGAGGATCAGAAATTGTCATAAATTTAATGGGAATTCTACATGAGGATAAAAAAAATCTATTTAAAACGATTCATACAATATATCCAAAAATAATTCAAAATTTGTGCATTAAAAATAAAGTTAAAAAATTTATTCATATTAGTGCTTTAAAATCTGAAACAAATGCAAGTAATTATTTAAAATCAAAACATATGGGCGAAAAACAACTTTCGCAAAAAAATCATCAATTAAACACTTTTATCCTTAAGCCATCCATTATCTTTGGGACAGACGATAATTTTATTAATATGTTTTATAAAATAATGAAAATTAGTCCTTTGATGGCAGTAATTTCACCTAATTCCTCATTTCAGCCAATATCAGTGAAGGATTTGGTATTAATAATCACCGCTTTAATGGACAATGATTCATTCAAAAGTCGAACTTTTGAACTTGGAGGCCCTAAAACTTATTCCTTTCTTGAAATCTTAAAAGTCATTAAAAAAATAAAAAAATTAAGATGTATTTTACTAAGCTTGCCTAAGATATTCGACTTATTATTTGTTGTAGTGCTGGAATTGAGCCCTAGGAAAATAATTACAAGAGATAATTTGAAATCATTGCAAGTGGATAATACATGTGAAATTAATCATTCTTATGAATTTCTTTCAGAATTAAATGAATTAGAGACGCATATTAACAAGTTATGAAAATCTATTTGGTAGGTGGGGCAGTTCGTGATGAAATTTTAAATCAGCCTTATACGGAAAAAGATTACGTTGTGGTGGGGTCGACTCCGGAGGAGATGATTGAGAAAAAATTTAAACCTGTAGGCAGAAGTTTCCCTGTTTTTTTACATCCTGATACTCACGAGGAATATGCATTAGCCAGGACAGAAAAAAAGGATGGAGTTGGGTATAAAGATTTTATTTTTTATACCAGCCCAACTATTTCATTAGAAGAAGACTTAGTCCGAAGAGACTTAACAATCAACGCAATAGCAAAAGATGATCAGAATAAATATATTGATCCATTCAATGGAATTAATGACATTAGTAAAAAAATACTTCGTCATGTTTCAGATGCATTCAAGGAGGATCCTTTAAGAATATTGCGACTAGCAAGGTTTAAAGCAAAATTACCAGATTTTAAAGTTGCAGAAGAAACCTTAGTCCTATTAAAAACCATGATTAATGAGGGAGAATTGAAGTATTTGAGCTATGATCGAATCATCATTGAGATTAAAAAAGTATTTCAACTTAAAGATGGACATATTTTTTTTAAGACATTGGAAGATATTGGCGCTATTGATCAAATTTTTGAAAACAATAATAAAAGAAAATTATCAGAGTGTTTTCAATCCTTTTTCAAACATGGTCATTATGATAAGAACTTCAATCTGTGCTGGCTTTTCTTTCAGGAAAAATTCAACTTTAAATTCTGCAAACAGTATTCAGTTAATTTTTCAAAAAAGGATCTCGATATAATCAAGACTTTCAAAGAATTAATCAAAGATCTACTTAATTTTAGAAATCTTTCTTCAGTGGATAAATTGTTTGTTTTAAATAGAGTCGGTTTTTTTGGTAAAGATGACAAGTTAGATAAAATATTAGAATTAATAAGATTGGATTTATTAATTGATCAGAGTGATTTAAATCTATCTTTATTGACCTATTCCAATAAGTTAGAAAATTTTTTCAAAAATAAACCAATAAGTATTCCTTCAAATCTTACTGGGAAAGACATTGCAGAACATATCAATAAACAGAGACTTAATTTTTTAGAATCTTTTCAATTTGAGTAATTCACCAAGTCCATGTAGCTTATTACTTGCATAGTTTTTATTAATTCTTTCATTTGAAATATGAACTGTTTCCAGTCCTGCGTGGTATGCGCTTTTTAAATTTTCATGTGAATCGTCAATCAGTATAATTTTTTTATAGGGCATTCGTTTAATTTTTCTAAAAATGCGAATGTCGGGTTTAGATATGAATGAATTATCCTCAATACAAATAATCTGTTTGAAAAAATAATGTATATCCAATTTTTTTAAAATGAATTTTGCATAATGTGTTGGTGCATTTGTGAGGATAATTTTATCGTCATTAATACTTTTTAAAATCATCCTTAAATTTTTTACGGGCTCTATTTTCTCTTCGATATCTTTTAAATTGTGCGTCTTAAGTAAAAAATCATGGGGATCAATTTGATGGTGGATCATTAATCCTCTCAATGTTGAACCATACTTCTTCCAATAGTCGGTTCTTAAAAAATTCGCCTTTTCATGTGAAATACTTAAATTTTCAGATATGTATTGAGTCATATCTCTATTGATAAACTCAAAAATATGTGGGCTGGCATGATGAAGTGTGTCATCAAGATCAAATACCCACAGTTGTTTTAGTTTTTTCCTTTGATTAATGTACCTACACCTTGATTGGTTAAAATTTCTAACAACAATGCATGCTCAACTCTACCGTCTATTATATGTACACTATTGACTCCGCCTTTTGCGGCATCCATAGCCGATTCAATTTTAGGCAACATGCCACCACTTAATGTGCCATCTTTAATCAATGTTTCAATATCATTTGGTTTTATTCCTGTAATCAGATTATTTTGGTTATCAAGTACACCTTTGGTGTTAGTCATAAGGATTAATTTTTCTGCCATGAGAACCTCAGCTAACTTGCCTGCGACAACATCTGCATTAATGTTGTAAGTTTTTCCATCTGAACCAATTCCAATTGGAGCTATTACAGGAATAAAGTCACCAGTATCTAGAAAATCGATGAGGCTGGGATCGATGGACTCAATTTTACCCACATAACCAAGGTCTATTTTTTTCCCATCTTTATCTTTAGCAAGCTTTGAAGCATGAATGAAGTTTCCATCTTGCCCGGTAAGGCCTACTGCTTTTCCACCATGAATGTTTATTTGATGAACAATTTCTTTATTTATTTGACCTCCTAAAATCATTTCAACAACATCCATTGTCTCTTCATCAGTCACTCTGACCCCGTTAATAAATTCACCCTTCTTGCCGATTTTCTCAAGGTGTTCATTGATCTGTGGACCACCTCCATGTACAACAACTGGATTCATACCCACTAATTTCAATAACACTACATCCATAGCAAAAGAGCTTTTTAGTTGCTCATCTATCATTGCATTGCCACCAAACTTAATCACAATGGTTTTATCAAAAAATTGCTTTATGTAAGGTAATGCTTCACTAAGTATTTTTGCTTTGTCGTTAGGTGCCATTATTGCTCCAATTCCTTTAAAAATATTTTTGAATTTCTTTGTGGGGAGTATTCCTTTTTTTTCTCATCTGGTAAATCATTAATGTTGCCCTGTTTAAAATCATTTTCCATAAACCAGTGACTGGATTGAGTTGTCATAATAAACGTTTTGTTATTCATTTTTTTGCACTCATTTTCACAATATTCTAAAAGTTTTTTCCCATAACCCATGTTTTGGTAATTTTCATTTATTGCAAAACAGGCAATTTCAGATATTCCATCATAATGTTTAACTTGGGCACACCCGAGTATCTTATTATCAAATTCTAAAATGTGGAAATGTTGTATTTCCATTTCTATCTTTTCAAGATTCCTGTCTGCAATGATTTGAGTCTTGATTAAGGGATTAATCATTTTTTCAATCACTTTAGCGTCTTGTATGTTGGCAGATCTAAATTTTTCTATTTTTTCTGGTGTAATGACAGTTCCTTGACCCTGGTTAGTAAATAATTCCATAATTAATGAACCATTAACGTGCCTATTAACTAAATGAATCTTTGCTAAGCCCTCTTTTAAGCCTTCAGCCGCACCTTCCAATATTGGTAATGTATTTTTTTCTATAAATTCTGGATGCTCTGATCCTTTGATATGGGATATCAAATTGTTCAATTTGATGCTTGTCATTTCAGATATAAATTCACCTCTGATATTTTGTACCCCATTATTTTCAGTGATATAAATTAATTTTTCAGCCTGAATTGAAGAAGCAATTTTGCTTGCCGATGATTCAAAGGATAAATTAAAGATTTCCCCAATTGGAGAGTATCCAATAGGAGACATGATGACGATTTCATTGTGGTTAAGTTTTTCAATGATTGCCTCATGATTAATTTCCCTAATAACACCGGTTTGTTCCATATCAACTCCATCAATAACTCCTCTAGGTTTCGCCATAAGAAAATTGCCAGATGAAATTTTCAACTCACTTTTAAAGATATTATTGTGGTAAATGTTGGAAGATAAAGCTGCCTCAATTTTTGTCTTTACCAAGCCATTAGCTTCAATAATATGAGGCATCATCTCTGCGGTTGTAACTCTTTGATGCTTATGGAAGCTGGATTTAATACTATTTTTATTCAATCTTAAGTCGATAAAAGGCCTGATGCCATGAATTAGGATGATTTTAATTCCTAAGGAATGAAGTAAATTAATGTCCGTACATAAATTGACAAAAGAGTTACTCTCAAGAGCAAAGCCATCAAATGCAATAACGAAAACCTTATTTCTATAATGATGAATATAAGGCGCTGCTGATCTAAAAGCTGATATAAAATCGACACTTGATTGTCCCACTAAATTATCAATGGAAACTTTGAAGTAATTTGAATATTTTATTAGAACTGGTAAGGAAGGTTTCAGTTTTCCTTGTTCTATTTTCGATAGATTGCCAGGATCTAAATCAAGGATTTGACTGAGGTTGGCAATAGTTAACTTTCTATCGGTTCTAAGTTGTTTAAGATTCATATTGTATATTTTACAATATTTATATTTAATTTTGTATAAATTTATGTAATTTATACAAAATTATTGGTTAAGGCTAATATCGCGCTTGTAATTGATAAGGAGGCGGTCTCAGTTCGCAATACTCTATTGCCCAAAGATAATGACTTGAACCCAGCATTTTCCGCAACTTTGATTTCAGCTTCTGAAAAGCCTCCTTCTGGTCCAATTAAAATTTGAAAACTTTTTTTATTTATTAAATCGCTATTTCTTAAATTTGATAGTGAGTAATCAGTGTAGGGATTCAAAATTAACTTGCACGAATAATCATCTTCATTTGTTAACTTATTTAAACTAATAATTGTTTCATGGACAGTTGGTATTTTTGACCGACCACTCTGCTCGCATGCAGAAGTAATGACTTTTTTCAGATGTTCAATTCTGTTCGCTGTTTTGGTTTGAGGAATTTTAAAGTTTACTCTTTCGGTATTAATTAAATAGAAATTTTTTATTCCAAGCTCTGTATTTTTTTGAAAAATAAAGTCGAGTTTATCTCTCGAGGTTACTGATTGCAGGATGCTGATATCAATATCTGCTTCACTAGTGTTGAGTTTTTTCTCATTAACAGAAATATTGACATTTTTTTTATCAATGTGAGATACCTCGCCATGATAATCATACCCATCGCCATTAAATAGTATGATTTTATCTGATGGCTTTAATCGCAATGATTTAACAAGATGTTTTGAGGCATCTTCAGATAGATTGATGTCGCTATGTGCTGAAATAGTGTCTGGATGGTAAAATCTATTCATCTTTAAAATTTAATAGGGAATATATAGTGGTGAGCCTTACTACTCCAGTCTGTAATTTTGGCTGGAAAGCAAAAAATTTTAATTTAATATCAACTAATAATGAATTGATTAGCCTTGAAGATGCAATGGGCGTTAATGGTTTATTGGTGATGTTCATTTGCAATCATTGTCCATATGTTAAAGCTATTTTACCAAGATTGATTCATGATACTAGAGAGTTAAAGACATTGGGGATTAATACTGTTGCGATATCATCGAATGATGTAATTAATTACCCAGAAGATTCTTTTGAAAACATGCAAAAATTAGCTAAAGAGCATGAATTCCCATTTGATTATTGTTTTGACGAAACACAGGTGGTTGCAAAAAGCTACGATGCAATTTGCACACCTGATTTTTTTGGTTTTAATAACAATTATGAGCTTCAGTATCGAGGCCGTTTTGACTCAACAGGACGTGGTGAGCTGTCTAATAATAATGAAAGAGATTTATTTAATGCGATGCAGCTAGTTGCGGAGTCACAAAAGGGTCCTATTGATCAAATACCAAGTATTGGTTGCTCTATAAAATGGAAAGAATCTGCAACAAATCCTTGAAGAATAATGCTGTTTAGGCAATAATTATACGTTCGAATACCTAATACAAAGAAAATTACAGGTTGTACATTTATCAGGTTTGAATAAAGAAAATTATTCACCAAAACAAGGGAGAAACAAAGTATGGCAAGTAGACAAGAATTAGCAAATGCGATCCGTGCCTTATCCATGGATGCGGTTCAAAAAGCAAAATCAGGACACCCTGGTGCTCCTATGGGCATGGCAGAAATAGGAGAAGTTCTTTGGAATAACCACATGAACCATAATCCTAATAACCCTGATTGGGCAAACAGAGATAGATTTATTTTATCTAATGGTCACGGTTCAATGTTAATTTATTCTCTCTTACACTTAACAGGTTACGACCTTCCAATGAGTGAGATCGAATCCTTTAGACAGTTGCATTCTAAGTGTGCAGGTCACCCAGAATATGGCTATGCACCTGGTGTTGAAACAACCACTGGGCCTCTAGGTCAGGGTATTAGTAATGCTGTTGGTTTCGCAATGGCTGAGAAATTATTGGCTAACCAATTCAATAAGCCGGGTCACGATATTGTTGATCATTACACTTATGTGTTTATGGGCGATGGTTGTTTGATGGAAGGCGTTTCTCATGAAACTTGTGCACTTGCTGGAACTTGGGGTTTAGGTAAATTAATTGCATTCTGGGATGATAATGGAATTTCAATTGATGGCCACATCGAGGGGTGGTACACCGATGATACAGCGGGTCGATTTGAGTCATATGGTTGGCATGTAGTCAGAGATGTTGATGGTCATGACTTTGAAGCAATTGACAAAGCTATCCAAGAAGCTAAGTCGGTATCTGACAAGCCGACATTAATTTGTTGTAAGACAATAATTGGTAAAGGATCACCTAACAAGTCAGGTTCACATGATTGTCATGGAGCTGCACTAGGTGAAGAAGAAGTTGCACTTACTAGAAAAGAGCTTGGTTGGGAGCATGATCCATTTGTGATTCCTCAAGATATCTATGATGGTTGGAATCAAAAAGACAAAGGCCAACAAAGCGAGGCTGCATGGAATGATAAATTTGCAGCATATGAAAAAGAATTCCCAGAATTAGCTGCTGAATTCAAACGTCGTATGGCAAATGAATTACCAGCTGATTGGCAGCAAAAAGTGGATGCATTAATTAAAGAAACAAACGCTGCTGGCGATAAAGTAGCTACACGAAAAGCATCACAAAATGTTATCACTAAATTAGCTGAAACATTACCTGAATTTGTAGGCGGATCTGCTGACTTAACTGGATCAAACTTAACCAGCTGCGGTAGTTTTGAGCACGTCAGCGGTAAGAAACCAGGTAACTACATTTCATACGGAGTTCGTGAATTTGGTATGGCGGCCATTATGAATGGTATGGCTTTGCACGGAGGTATTTTACCTTACGGCGGAACATTCCATATGTTCACAGACTACATGAGAAATGGTATGAGAATGTCAGCGTTGATGAAACAGAGAGTTATCTATGTATTGACCCACGATTCAATTGGCCAAGGTGAAGATGGACCAACTCACCAACCTATTGAAACAACATCTGGCTTAAGATTTATTCCGAATATGGAAGTTTGGAGACCTGGTGATGCAACAGAAACAGCGGTGGCTTGGACTCAAGCTGTAGCAAATACAGGCAATCCAACCAGCCTTGTTCTAACTCGACAAGGCGTTGGATTTAATGAAAGAACAGATGAGCAACTTGAGGGTATTAAAAAAGGTGGTTATGTTCTGTCAGATGCCAATGACCCCAAAGTTATTCTGATTGCTACCGGATCTGAGCTTGATTTAGCTGTTAAATCTGCTGCTGCATTAAATGATGAAGGTATTGCTGCTCGCGTTGTGTCAATGCCATGTACTCATGCATTTGATCGCCAAGATCAGGCTTATAAAGATTCTGTTCTTACTCCGGGAGTAAAACGTGTATCTATAGAAGCTGGCGTGACTGATTACTGGACAAAATACGTTGGTCTAGATGGAGCTTCCGTTGGTATTAATACTTACGGTGAATCAGCGCCAGGTGGTAAATTATTTGAACACTTTGGCTTCACAGTCGAGAATGTGGTTAAGACAGTTAAGTCTGTTCTTTAATTTGATCTTTCTACAAAAAGGTATTCCTAAACTTTAGGAATACCTTTTTTATTTTAATTTAGGAAAAGCTAGAAATATGACAGTGAGAGTCGCAATTACAGGTTTTGGAAGAATTGGTCGTTTAGTGCTACGGGCAATTTATGAGGAAAAGAGATCAGATCTAAAAGTGGTGGCGATTAACGGAAGTAGTCGTGGCACCATGGAATCAAATTTACATTTATTAAAGTATGACTCAGCCCATGGTCGATTTGATTGCGATATTTCTATGGGTGAGCATGAATTTTCTATTAATGGCGATACCATTAAATATTATGCCACTCGAGACCCTGAAGAACTCCCATGGGGTGAATTAGATGTAGATGTAGTTTTAGAATGTACTGGTGCTTTTAGAAGTAAAAAATTAAACATGGTCCATCTTCATCAGGGCGCAAAGAAAGTTTTGATTTCAGCTCCTGGAGAATCCGATGTTGATTCCACAATTGTGTACGGTGTTAATCATGATTCTCTTAAGTCATCACATACAGTTGTCTCTAATGCATCATGTACCACAAATGGATTGGCTCCAATTGTTCATGTGTTAAATGAAAACTACACAATTAAATCTGGGTTAATGAATACGATTCATTCATTCACGAATGATCAGGCCCTATTGGATAATATTCACAAAGATATCCGCAGGGCAAGAACAGCAAGTTCATCCATGGTACCCACGAAAACTGGCGCAGCGTCTGCTGTGGGTTTGGTTATTCCTGAATTAAAAGGAAAGCTTGATGGGGTGGCCATTCGTGTGCCAACCGCCAATGTTTCCTTGGTTGACCTCACTTTAAATATTGCAGAAAAAGTAACGGTTGAAGAAGTGAATGCAGTAGTAAAAAAAGCAGCTGATAATGAATTAAAAGATATTCTTGTTTATTCTGATATTCCTCTTGTGTCAGTTGATTATAATCACACTCCAGCATCATCATACTTTGATTCTTTGTTAACAAAAGTATCCTCATCGGGTGATTTAGTGAAAGTCTTTGGTTGGTATGATAATGAATACGGCTTTAGTTGTCGCATGTTGGATACCGCAGTGGCAATGATGAATGCAAATTAATGTCTATTCGAAGCATTAGCCATTTAAATCTTCAAAATAAAAAGGTCTTTATTCGTGCAGATCTAAATGTCCCAATTGATGGTTCCACAATCTCTTCCACCAGTAGAATTGATGCATCTATTCCGACCATTGAATTTGCACTAGATAATGCTCAGGTTGTGATCCTGACCTCACATTTAGGCAGGCCTGAAGAGGGAAATTTTGATGACTCTCTATCACTTAAGCCCATAGTCGACTACCTTGAAGAAAAATTAAATACCACAATAATATTTCATCGGGATTTTGACAAAGGTCAATCCTTTGAGCCTGGAAGGCTTCATGTTCTTGAAAACGTAAGGTTTAACCCTGGTGAGAAAAAATGTTCTGATGAGTTATCAGTAAAATATGCTTCTATAGCGGACGTATTTGTCATGGATGCGTTTGGAACAGCACACCGTACCGAAGCCAGCACGTATGGTATTGGAAAATATATTGGTGAAAAATGTGCTGGATTACTTTTTTATGATGAAGTTGATGCTCTAACGAAAACATTTAATCAGCCAAAAAAACCAATGCTAGCGATTGTGGGCGGTAGTAAAGTTTCAACAAAGTTATCTGTTTTAAAAAATCTTGTTAATCGTGTTGATGGTTTAATTTTAGGTGGCGGTATCCTAAATACTTTTATAGCAGCCCAAGGATTCAATATTGGAAAGTCATTGCATGAACCTGACTTTGTTGAAGAGGCAAAAGTTATTCTTGATGAGATCAAAAATAGGCAAATATTTTTACCCACCATTGATGATGTTATTTGCGGAAAAGAATTTGATGTCAACGCACATGCTGAATTAAAAAAAATTGATGACGTTGAATCTGATGATATGATTTTTGATTTAGGTCCCAAAACCTTGAAGAATATTACAGACCACTTATCCAAAGTCTCAACAATCATGTGGAATGGACCTCTTGGCGTGTTTGAGTTTGAACAGTTTAGCTCAGGAACTGAAGCCTTATCTCTTGCGATTGCTGATTGTGAGGCATTCTCATTAGCTGGCGGAGGGGATACGATTGCCGCAATAGAAAAGTATAAGGTATGTAAAAAAATATCATATATTTCAACCGCCGGTGGAGCTTTTCTTGAATTTGCTGAAGGAAAGAAATTGCCTGCTATTGAAATGCTAGAACAATAAATCAAATGAATATGACAACAACTATTCAAAGTCTTCAATTATTTCATCAAGGTAAAGTCAGAGATACTTATGTTGTGGATGACGGACATTTTTTAATGGTAACCAGTGATCGTATTTCTGCCTTTGATGTCATCATGAATGAAGCTGTTGAGTCAAAAGGAAAGATTTTATCTCAGATTTCAAATTTCTGGTTTCACAAAACAGAATCCATTATCAAGAATCATTTAACTAACATTGCTCCGGAATCCGTTGTCAAAGATCATGAAATACCACTTATTAAAGATAGATCTGTTGTTGTGAAAAGATTGCAGCCTCTTCCTGTCGAGGCGATTGTTAGAGGGTATCTGATTGGAAGTGGTTGGAAAGATTATCAATCAAGTGGAAGTGTATCAGGAATTACATTGCCAAAAAATTTACTACAAGCTGAAAAACTCGCTGAACCAATTTTTACTCCGTCAACCAAAGCTGCCGTCGGAGATCATGATGAGAATATTTCATTTGATCAAATGGCCAACGTGATTGGGGAAGATAGAGCCAAAAATATAAAAGACAAAAGTATTGAAATATATAACTTTGCCAGAAACTATGCTCTTGATCGGGGTATTATTATTGCAGATACAAAATTTGAATTTGGATTAGATGATCAAGGTGATTTAATTTTAATGGATGAAATTCTTACACCTGATTCTTCAAGATTTTGGGATGCAGATTTATATAGAATGGGCACGTCCCCCCAGAGTTTTGATAAACAATTCTTGAGAGACTGGCTTGAGTCAATAGATTGGAACAAACAACCTCCACCACCATCTCTTCCAAGTGATGTTATCGAGATGACAAAACAAAAGTATCAGCATGTTCAACATCTTTTATTAAATCAATAATGATCAGCTTTTTAAAAAGAAGGCCATTAATAATATTATTGATAGCTGCATTAATTATTTTATGCTCCTCTAACTTTATTATTTTAAATTTTGGGTTTGAAGGCGTAACTCAAAAAATAGCTTTAGAAAATAATCGTTATTTCCCTAAAGGATATTTTATTGGTCTTATTTGGACTTTGTTAGTGATTCTTCAAACAATCGTTTTTAAATCTTTAAAATCTCAATTTAACTCATTGCTTGTTTTAATACTTATTATAAATTGTTTTTTATATCCAATTTATACTTTGGGTTTTTCTGTACTAAGTATGATTATTCTTGGTAATTTGACAACATTGATTTTTAGCTCATTTATTGCAGGTTTAATTTATGTCGAATCTAAAATTTTATCGTTACTGATTGCCTTAACATCATTGTGGATTTTGTTTGTAACTTACTTTTTGATAAACGTTCACCTATAAAAAAAACCCATTTAAAAATGGGCTTTTTTTTGATAATTATTTAAAACTTATAGCAACGGTACAATTAGAAGTGCAACGATGTTAATAATTTTAATAAGAGGGTTGATCGCTGGACCAGCAGTATCTTTGTATGGGTCTCCAACAGTATCACCTGTTACAGAAGCTTTATGAGCTTCAGAACCTTTACCGCCATGGTGCCCATCTTCAATATGTTTTTTAGCATTATCCCAAGCACCGCCACCAGTACACATTGAAATTGCCACGAAAAGACCTGTAACAATTGTACCCATCAACAGACCACCTAAGCCTTGAGCTCCTAATGGCGATAAACCAACAATAATAGGAACAGCAACAGGTAATAGTGATGGAACAACCATCTCTTTAATTGCAGATGAGGTTAATAAATCAACGGCTTTAGCATAATCAGGTTGACCTTTACCAGTCATAATTCCCTTGATTGTTTTAAACTGTCTTCTCACTTCTTCAACAACCGAACCAGCTGCTCTTCCAACAGCCTCCATCGCCATAGCTGCAAAGAGATATGGGATCAGACCACCGATGATTAGGCCAATAATTACGTTTGGCTCACTCAGATCAAATGTAGCAATGATTCCGTAGACATCAAGTTTGTGCGTGTAGTCTGCAAAAAGAACCAATGATGCTAAACCAGCTGAACCAATAGCATAACCTTTAGTTACAGCTTTTGTAGTGTTACCAACCGCATCAAGTGGATCAGTCACGTCTCTCACTTTTTGTGGAAGACCAGACATCTCGGCAATACCACCAGCGTTGTCAGTAATTGGACCGTATGCATCAAGTGCCACAATAATCCCCGCCATGCTTAACATTGATGTCGCTGCTATAGCAACACCGTAAAGGTTCGCAAATGAGTATGAAAGAAAAATTGCTAAACAAACAGATATCACAGGAAGTGCAGTTGCTTTCATTGAGATACCAATACCAGCAATAATATTTGTAGCATGACCAGTTTCAGAAGCTTTAGCTACATGTTGAACTGGTTTATATTCTGTACCAGTGTAATATTCAGTGATAAATACTAATGCAGCAGTTAACACTAATCCAATTGCAGCTGAACCAAACAAACCTACTGCTGGGTAAGTAATACCATCGACAACAATGCCAGATGGGAACAAATACTCAGAAACGTAGAAGAAGGCAATGAGTGATAAAAGACCCGCAATAGCCAAACCCCTGTAAAGTGCAGGCATCACATTTGTCATCTTATTGTTAGCTTTAACAAAGAAACAACCAATGATAGACGCAATAATTGAAACAGCACCTAACAATAATGGATACAGAACACCATTAACACTATCGCCAGTGATCATTAAACCACCTAAAACCATAGTTGCAATAATAGTAACTGCATAAGTTTCAAATAAATCAGCAGCCATACCTGCGCAATCACCAACATTGTCACCAACATTGTCTGCGATAACTGCAGGGTTTCTAGGATCGTCTTCAGGAATTACAGCTTCAACTTTGCCTACTAAGTCAGCACCAACATCAGCACCCTTAGTAAAAATACCACCACCAAGTCTTGCAAAAATGGAGATTAGAGATGAGCCAAACGCTAAACCAATTAAAGGATTAAGATTTTCAGCTTCAGTGCCACCAAGGTATAAATAAAAACCTGCAACGCCTAACAGACCCAATCCAACTACAAGCATACCTGTAATTGCACCGCCTTTAAAAGCCACATCAAAAGCTGGCACAATTCCTTTAGTTGCTGCTTGAGCTGTTCTTACATTAGAACGAACTGAAACATTCATCCCTATAAAACCACAAGCACCTGATAATATAGCACCAACAACAAAACCGATCGCTGTATCAAGGTCAATAAATTGAGCGATTAATATAGTTAAAATAATACCAACAATAGCGATTGTTTTGTATTGACGTGACAAATATGCAGACGCACCTTTTTGGATAGCGTTTGCAATATCTTGCATTTTCTTATTTCCTGCCGGTAGGCTAAGAATAGACTTTGAAACTAAGGCACCATATATAACAGCAATTACCGCGGCTGCTAATGCCATTTGGATTTCCGACATACTTCCTCCCTGAGTTACATATTTCAAAAAAAAGCAATTATCTCATATTTAAGGTGATTTGGACATTATTCCTTATAAGTTAAAAAGACTTATAAGTCCTATGCTTATTAAAAGGTAAGCGAATAATTTTTTAATAATATTTTGATTCAAAGAAACCAAGAGTTTGGTTGAGATGAAGATTGTAAAGATGCTTGGCAAAGTTAAAAATATAAAAGATTTAATGTAAATATTTCCATAGTCAAAAAAAGAATTTAATAAAGGCGAGGTTTCTAAAATAAGGTTTTGAGAAACAAAACCAAGAATTGTACCAATACCAATTACAACACCGAGAAGTGAACTGCTTGATATAGCAAGCTTTATATCAATTTTTTTTGCTTCTAAGTAAGGAACAAATAAGGTGCCACCACCAATTCCTACAATGGATGATAATGCTCCAAAAATAAAGCTAATGGCCTTTAAAGGTAAAGAATATAAAAAATTTAGATTTGCTCGATCCAATAATTTAAGAGCAGAAAAAAAACAATAAAATATAAAAAAATATTTTAGAAAATTAAAATTTGCAAAGTGGATAATATAACTACCAATTAAAGATCCAAAAAATAAATACCCAATAACGTTAGATAAGTAAGAAAAATTAAAATTATTATTTTTAACATGAAAAAAAGTAGCCATAGATCCTGTAAAAATAATTGACAGCATGGAGGATCCAATTCCATAAGCATAAGCATCGGCACCGGGCAAATCGTTGAAATGAATCATCAAAAAAGTAACAATTGGGACAATAATTAATCCACCGCCGATACCAAACAATCCTGCTAAGAAACCAACCACAATTCCAGTTGAACAGAGTATTAATATTTCAATCATTTTTTTTTGACAAATAATCTTTTAGAGGAGAGTCATCAAGGTTTTTAGATAGAGAAGCCCAGATTTTAGCGGCTTTGTTTGATAGTTTTTTATTTGAAGTGAACTTCATTTCTCTTTTTACAACTGACGGATCTACTTTCGAATAAATTTCAGAGAATACAATTTTATTCTGTATCAAATTGAGTTCCTTGAGCACTTCTTTTTTAATTATTTTAAATTTACTAGCAAAAGAATTTTTACTGAATGTTATAAAAAGTGAGTTGTCTCGAATGGTAAGTTTTGATTGCTTATCTCCGATCATTTTTATGAGATTCAATCGAATTCCTTTTAGAATTTCGTTGTTGATTGATATTTCTCTAAATTGATCAGTTTTAAGCAATTTTTTAAGTGATTCCATATATAATATGATACTAAATTATGAAAATTTTATTTATAAGTAAAAATAACATTAAAAGACCCTTAACTCTGAGCATACAGTTATTTGTTTTTTTTATGCTTATCTTGATATTTGTTGTTTCAATTGCTGTGTATAGTGTGAGCAATAAATTAGCAAAACATTATTCTGATGAAAAAATTGAAACTCTTAAATTAGATTTAGATTTTGCTAGCTACCAAAGAAGCCTTCAGTTATACATACAGCAAATTGGAGAAATCAATGCTCGATTAGCTGATCTGGATAATCAAACTGAAAGACTTCAAGGTATTTTGAAAAAACAGATAGTTGGTAAACAAAAATTACCTACCTTGCCAAAAAAAGAAAAAGAATTTGAAAACCAAGGTGGACCTTTTATAAATTCTAATTTGACTGATCAGGATATTCAGATTGCGTTACAAGCACTAATGTATCGTATGCAAATAAGAGAGGACATTTTTAATGAAACAGAGTCTATTTTATTAAAGCAAAGTGTTATAAAAGATACATTGCCAGATTTATATCCTGTCAGTGTTGGTTATCGTTCATCGAGTTATGGTTGGAGAATCGATCCAATTCTTGGAATAAGATCATTCCATGAAGGTTTAGACTTCTCAGCAGCCGAGGGGGATGAAATCAGAGCCACCGCCTCAGGTATTGTTACTGCTGCTGGAAAAGCACCACATTATGGTAATTATGTAAAAATTAAACATGGAGGCGGAATTGAAACTCGATATGCTCATGCTTCAAAACTATTAGTAAGAAAAGGTGACTTAATCACTAAAGACCAAGTCATCGCATTAGTTGGTAACACTGGAAGATCGACCGGACCTCATCTGCATTATGAAATAAGGCTCAATGGCAGATCTCTAGATCCGAGAAAATATCTAAAGAAAAAATAAATCATGTTAAAGACACTTATCAATGCTGTAATTGGTAACAGCAATCAGAGATTGTTAAAAAAATATTCATCAATAGTTAATAAGATTAATGAATTAGAGACCGATATACAAAAATTAAAAGATAAAGAATTTGTAAAAAAAACAAGTGAGTTAAAGGAGCTTTATAAGAAAGACGGTTTTTCAGACAATATAATGATACAGGCATTTGCGCTGGTTCGTGAGGCCAGTGTGAGAACTTTAGGTTTAAGACACTTTGATGAGCAAATGATTGGTGGAATTGCGCTCCATAATGGCAAGGTTGCTGAGATGAAAACGGGCGAGGGAAAAACTTTGGTTGCTACCTTGCCAGCTTACTTAAATGCGCTTACAGGAAATGGTGTGCACGTTATTACAGTTAATGATTATCTAGCAAGACGTGATGCTGAGTGGATGGGAAAAGTTTATGAGTTTTTAGGTTTAACTGTAGGCATTAACCAAACTCAATTGCCAACTGAGGAAAAATTAAAAGCCTACGCTGCAGATATCACTTATGGAACCAATAATGAATTTGGCTTTGATTATTTGAGAGATAATATGGTTTACTCACAAGATCAAAAAGTTCAAAAAGGCCTAAATTTCGCTTTAATTGATGAAGTTGATTCCATATTAATTGATGAGGCTAGAACGCCATTAGTTATCTCAGGTCAATCAGATGTTGATGTCAATCTTTACGGAAAACTTGACCAAATTGTTCCAAGCTTAAAAAGACAAGATAAAGAAGATGGTGATGGAGACTATTGGATTGATGAAAAAACGACTGGAGTCATCTTGTCCGAAAGTGGACACAATAATGTTGAAGAAGTATTAACCAAGCTTGGGGTTTTGGAGAAAAATTCAAACCTATATGATCCTGAAAATATCAGCCTATTGCATTATGTCCAATCAGCTCTCAAAGCACATAATTTATTCATTAAGGATAAAGATTATGTGGTTAAAGATGGTGCAGTTGTGATTATAGATGAATTTACTGGTCGTATGATGCCTGGCCGAAGATGGTCAGATGGACTTCATCAGGCTATCGAAGCAAAGGAAAAGGTTAAAATTCAAAGAGAATCAAAAACACTTGCAGGCATTACATTTCAAAATTACTTCCGCCTCTACAACAAGATATCTGGAATGACGGGAACTGCGGAAACGGAAGCTGAAGAATTTAAACATATTTATAATTTGGAAACATTAGTCATCCCTCCACATCGGCAAATTACTAGAGTCGATTTAATGGATAAAATTTATCGAACCTCCGATGAAAGATATAAAGCGTTAATCAATGACATCTTAGACAGAAACAAAAAATCACAACCGATACTCATCGGCACAACATCAATTGAGAGTTCAGAGTTTATTAGCAAAATATTAAATAAACATAAATTAAAACATCAAGTTCTTAATGCAAAACAACATGAAAAAGAAGCTCATATTATTGAGCAGGCCGGAAAGCCAGGAATGATTACAATTGCAACTAATATGGCTGGGAGAGGGACAGATATAGTTCTTGGTGGAAATATAGATCCTGAAATTGAACGTCTGTCTAACGAGTCAAAAAAGACAGAAGCGGTGACAAAAAAAATAAAAGCCTTAAAAGCTCAATGGAAAAAAGATCATGAAGTGGTTTTGGCTGCTGGCGGCCTTCATATCATAGGGACTGAACGTCATGAATCCAGAAGAATTGATAATCAATTAAGGGGGCGTTCAGGAAGGCAAGGTGATCCTGGATCAAGCTGTTTCTATTTATCCTTGGAAGACTCATTAATGAGAATTTTTGCATCAGATCGTATTTCAAGCATCATGCAAAAATTAAACATGCCAGATAATGAGCCTATTGAGCATAGTTGGGTAACTAGATCAATTGAGAGTGCTCAGAAAAAAGTTGAGGGAAGAAACTTTGAAATTCGTAAGCAACTACTTGAGTTTGATGAGGTACCCAACAGCCAGAGAAAAGTAATATACGAACAACGAAATGATGTTTTAAATTCTGACGAATCTGAGGTGATGATCAAAAATATTCTTCATGAAGCAATATCAAATATCGTCTATGAATATATTCCATTGGATACTGTTGAGGAAATGTGGGATATCTCCGGTCTGGAAAATCGACTTCAACTTGAATACAACTTAAGCATTAATATAAAGAAATGGCTTGATAAAGAACCTAATATTGAGATTGAAACAATTGCCAGCAGAGTTGTTGAACAAGCACAAAGCGATTACTTTAAAAAAGAGACTATTGCTGGGAAAGAATCTGTTCGCCATTTTGAGAAGTCAATCATGCTGCAGATTATTGACCACCACTGGCGATCTCATTTAACCGCCTTGGATCACTTACGACAAGGGGTAAGCATGCGCGCATACGGGGGTAAAGATCCAAAACAAGAATTTAAACGTGAGGCTTTTAATATGTTTGAGGTTCTTCTATCTAATATAAAAAATGAAATTGCGAAGGTTGTAATGCTGGTTGAAGTAAAAACAGAAGAGCAAACCAAAAAATTAGACCAAAAAAATCAACAAGTAGTAGATAAAGCGAGCTTGGATTCTCAAAATCAAGATGATCAGATTAGTCAGCAAAGAAAAATCGGCAGGAATGAGAGCTGTCCCTGCGGCAGTGGCAAAAAATATAAACATTGTCATGGTGTGTTGAGTTAATGAATAAAGAAATCATTACCCCTTGCATTGGAATTTGTTCTTATAATGCTGATGGTCTCTGTGTCGGATGCTTTAGAACATGTGACGAGATAGTTAATTGGTTTGATATGTCTGACGATGAGAGAAAGTCTGTCATGCTGCAACTTGATAGTAGAGCAGAATCAAGTTTTGATTAATTTTTTTTTATATTCACAAAAATCATAAATACAACAATCAGAACAACCAGGGTTTTGAGCTTTACATACGTATCGACCATGTAAAATTAATAAGTGATGTGCATCAATAAGGAATTCAGTTGGCGTGAGCCTTGTCAGTTTTTTTTCCACCTCTAAAGGTGTTTTTCCTTGAGCTAAATTAATACGATTTGCTAACCTAAAAATATGAGTATCGACTGCAATTACTGGTTGATCAAATACGGTATTTAAAACAACGTTAGCTGTTTTTCTTCCCACTCCAGGGAGACTTTCAAGCTCTTTTCTAGAATATGGGACCTCGCCATTATATTCGGTTATTAGTATTGAACTTGTAAGCTGAATATTTTTAGCTTTATTTTTATATAAGCCTATTGAGTTAATTAATGATTCAATTTTATCAAGTGAAAGCTTAGAAAGTTTGAGTGGATTAGGAGCAATTTTAAAAAGTTTTGCTGTAACGCGATTTACCTGGATATCTGTGGTTTGGGCTGAAAGTATTACTGCAATAAGAAGCTCAAATGTATTTTTATAAACAAGCTCTGTTTTTGGTTCTTTGATATGATTTTTTAATGCATTAAAAATATTCCATCTTTTTTCATAATTCATTTGAGTTTATCTTTTTTGATTAACCAAGTTAAGAAATAAAATTAATGCAGATAGGGCAATAAAAGCTCCAGGAGGAAGGGCAGCTAATAGAAAACCATCCGAACTATCAAAAAGCTGAATAGTTAAAAATTCATATTTATCACCAATTAAAAAATGTACATTTTGGAATAATGTTCCATTACCCACTATTTCACGAACTGCTCCCAGAATAATGAGAACAAAGGTTAAACCGATCCCCATAAAAAATCCATCATAAAGGGAGGGGAGGGTTGCGTTTTTTGATGCAAATGCTTCAACTCGAGCTAGGACAATACAGTTAGTAACAATTAGTGGAATAAAAATTCCTAAAGCATCATACAGTGGTTTTGATAATGCATTGATACTTAGATCAACAATTGTAACTAAGCCAGCTATTACCAGAATAAATATGGGCACACGGGCTGACTCTGGTACATAGTTTCGTATTGGAGAAATTGAAATGTTAGATAACATCATTACAAAAATTGTTGCAACACCAAGTGCAACACCATTTGTGATATTTACTGTCACTGCAAGAGTTGGACAAAGCCCAAGAAGCTGAACCAAGCCTGCATTCTGTTTCCATAAACCATCTTTTATTTGTTCTTTAATCATTAAACAGCTCTTTATTTTCTTTATAAAATAGTAAAGTATTCTTAACAGAATTTATTACTGCACGTGGTGTTATCGTAGCTCCTGCTTTGTAATCAAAAGTACCTTGATCTTTCTTAACCCTCCAGTCAAGATCAGCTCTATTACTCAAGCTCATGCCGTTAAAATTAAAAATCCAAGTTGATTTCTTTTGATCAATGTAATCTCCAAGGCCAGGAGTTTCTTTATGATCAATAATTCTTGATCCAATAATTTCATCATTACTGTTGATCGCAGTCAAAATAGTAATATCTCCACTATATCCATCTGGTGCAATGGATTCAATTAAAACAGCCTGAAGGATATTATTTTTTTTAGCTAAATAGACATTTGTTACCGTTTTATTTTTTAGTAAATCATTCGGTTTAACAGTTATATAAGTATTAATTAGATTATTGTCATAATCTAAACCATCTAAGATCTCATTGAGTAACTTTGTTTTAAATTCAATTTTATTTTGTTTTATTAAAGGATTACTTTTTTCAAAAGTAATGCTCAGGCTGACTGCGAAAATCAAACCTAGCAATGAAATGATACTTATGGTTTTAAGAATAATTTTGTATTCACTCATAGCCAAATACTTTAGGTTGAGTAAACTTTTCAATCAGAGGAACACAGATGTTCATAAAAATTACAGCGAAAGCAATTCCATCAGGATAACCTCCATAGTTTCTTATAATTACTGTTATCAGACCTATTAAAATTCCAAAAATAATTTTACCTTTTAAAGTCGTTGGACTTGATACAGGATCTGTGATGATGAAGAATGCAGCAAGAAAAGTTGCTCCATTTAATAAATGAAACAGTGGAGACATGTATGTGTTTTGATCGTACAAATGAAGTAAGCCAGAAAAAATATAGATACTTAAGATAAGCGATAATGGTAAGTGCCATGTGATAACTTTTTTATAGACTAAAAATAAACCACCAATAAAATAAAACATTGCAATCATCTGGTAAGGAGATAATATTGAAAATGAAATAGGTAAAACGTTAACCTCTTTTCCTAAAAATAAGGAGGTTTTAATTTGATCAAGAGGGGTCGCACTAACAATTGCATCATATGTTTCATTAATATTAGAAATAGAAAAAAACTGTGAAAATTGGATAAAGTTTCTAATTTCAAAACCATCAGATATTGGCCAATTAGTCATGATCTTGGGGAAAGAGATTAATAGGACTGCATAACCAATCATAGCGGGATTGAACGGATTGGATCCTATACCACCGTAGGCATGTTTTGCCACAACAATTGAGAAAAAGATTCCAATCAGCAAAGTCCAAATAGGAATATTTGCTGGAACAGATATTATTAGTAACCACGCTGCTACAAAAGCTGAACCATCAAGTATAAATGGGCGAATGGGGTAGTTTCTTAGTTTTAAACAAATGGCCTCCATGAGTAAAGCAAATCCAATACCAATAAATAAATTACCTAATATTTGATAACCAAAAAAACCAATTTGTAAGAAGAGTGCAGGCAAAAGACCAAGTATCACTGTAAACATTAACATGCTTACAGTTGATCTTTCTTTTATCGCAGGTGAATCAATAATTGCCATTATTTTTCTTTTTCCTCAATACGTTTCATTGCTTCTGCAATAGCTGCTTTTTTTTCTTCAATTAATTTTTTCTTGTCACTATCGCTAGTTTGAGCTCGTCTTTGGGCGTTGCGCTCAGCACGTTCCTTTTTCTCTCGTTCGAGTCGATATAATCTAAACTCATTTCTTTCCCTTGCAATATCAGCTACTTCTGAAGATTTGAGTTGATCTCGAATTTCACTTTTCGCAAAACGGTAATATTGTACTAATGGGATATTGCTTGGGCAAACATAGGAGCAACATCCACACTCGATACAATCAAATAATTTATAATCCTCAGTCAACTTTTCAAATTGCTTTGATTTCGCGTGCCAATATAATTCTTGTGGCTGAAGTTGGGCAGGACATACCTCAACACATTTTGTACATCTTATACAAGGCATTTCAAAAGTATCTTTAGCCTTCATTTCATCAGTGATGGCTAATAAACAATTCATCGCTTTAGTTACACTAACCTCAGTATGAGGAAGTTTAAATCCCATCATAGGCCCGCCCATTATAATTTCTTGATCTGATTTCCCTCCAGCATCCTTGATCAATTCTTGAATAGGAGTTCCTAGTAACACTTCATAGTTATTAGGTCGTTTTAGCGCTCCAGTCACCGTAACAATTCTACTGATTACTGGTTCGCTATGATAAAAAAACCTCCCTATGGATATTAAAGTAGCTACATTAAAAACCTGTATACCAAAATCTACTGGCCGCTTTTCTTTTGAGATTTTTAATCCAAGCATCAAATAAATGAGTCTCTTTTCATCTCCACTTGGATAGACTGTGGGAACTACCTTGATAGATATATTTTTTGATTGACTTAAGGCAGATTTTAATTTTTCAATGGCTTTGGGTTTATTGTCTTCAATACCAATTATTGCATGAGGTATTTTGAGGATACCCATTGTAATCTGAATTCCTTCAATAAACTCTTTGGTTTTTTCCTGCATTGCCATATCATCGCATGTAATATACGGCTCGCATTCTGCGGCATTTACAATAAGAGTTTTGATATTGTTAGAATTTAATTTAATGTGTGTTGGAAAGGTTGCGCCACCTAACCCAACAATACCAGAGGACTTCATTGTTTCATATAAAGTTTCAGTAGACAGGCTAGAAGGATCTATTTTACTTCTTTTAATCCATTCATCTTTTCCATCGGTTTCAATGGTAATGCAAAGATCAGGTAGTCCTGATGGATGAGGTATTTTGTTAGATTCAATTGCAATTACTGTGCCTGATGAAGAGGAGTGAGTTGCAGCTGAAATATTAGCGATAGGTTCAGCTAAAACTTGACCCTTTAAAACTTTATCTCCAATAGAAACTTTAATGTTTGGAACCTTACCAACATGTTGCCTAACAGGAATAATTAGTTTCTTTGGTATGGGTAATCTTTTGATTGGATTGAGTGTGGATATCGCCTTATGCCCATTAGGTTTGATGCCTCCAAAAAATTTAAAAATCTTGTCAGTAAGTTCCATAAATTAATTCTGTTGTTTAATAGAGTGTATTGGATATTTCCACTTCCAATTATCAGTTGTTTCAGGTATCTCAACCATGTCAATACAGTCAACAGGGCATGGTGGTAGACATAACTCACAACCTGTACATTCTTTTTCAACAATTGTATGCATCTGTTTAGCTGCTCCAATGATTGCATCAACAGGACAAGCTTGGATGCATAAAGTGCAACCTATGCAGGTTGACTCATCAATAATTGCTATTGATTTCGGTTTAGTTACTCCGTGCTCTGCATTGAGAGGTTTATACTCTACTCCTAGTAAATCAGCTAACTTATGCACGCCATCATCACCACCGGGCGGACATTGATTAATATCTGCTTCACCATTCGCAATTGCTGTGGCATATGGCTTACATCCAGGATAACCACATTGTCCACATTGAGTTTGCGGAAGTATATTATCAATCTTATCTATTATGGGATCACCATCAGTTTTTAATTTGATTGATGCGTAACCTAAGACTAGACCTATAAATGCTGTGATAGAAAGAATAATCAGAATTGCTGAAATCATAATCTATCGAGCCCTATAAAACCCATGAAAGATAGACTCATTAAGCCTGCAGTTAGCATGGCAATAGCACTACCTTTCATTGCCTGTGGTGTATTAGCACCTTCAAACTTTTCGCGCAATGAGGCGAATAGAATAAGTACAAAAGAAAAACCTAGAGCTCCACCAAGTCCAAAAATTGCAGCTTCTAGCAAATTATGACTGAGTTGCGCATTTAACAAGGGAATTCCAAGAACAGCACAGTTGGTTGTTATTAGCGGAAGAAAAATTCCTAGAACTCTATATAAATATGGATAGTTCTTTTCCATTACCATTTCAGTAAATTGAACTACTGCAGCAATGACAACGATAAAGGAGATCGTTCTTAAATATTCTAAATTATATGGAACAAGCAAAAAATAGTTTATCAGCCAGCTTGTTATAGATCCGATTGTAAGAACAAAGGCTGTTGCTGCTGACATACTGATGGACGTATCAAGTTTTTTTGATACACCCATGAATGGACACAATCCCAGTATTTTTGTTAACACAATATTGTTAACAAAGACAACACTAATGATGATTAGTAAGTATTCTGTCATTGAAGTTAATTATATTATTTTAAATAAAAAGCTACCGAAAATATAACGCATTATTTATATAATTAAAAAGAATATAAATTAATTTGATTATAACTTTTGAATATATAAAAATTTATTTAGATCATACCTTAAATCAAGTAAAATATTACGTAATTTGTATATTTCCATTTTATGACATGTTAAAAGGCAGTTTTGTTGCAATCGTTACTCCAATGTTTGAGGAGGGTACTATTGATTATGAATCATTACGAAAACTAATTGATTTTCATTGCGAGAATAATTCAGATGGTATCGTTATTGTTGGAACCTCTGGAGAATCGCCAACGATTACATTTGAAGAACATACCAATTTAATAAAAGAAACGATCGAATACGTTGCCAAAAGATTACCAGTTATTGCAGGAACAGGAGCAAATTCTACGGAAGAGGCGGTTTTTTTAACAAAATCGGCAAATGAGCTTGGTGCTGATGCAGCGCTCATTGTAGCTCCATACTACAATAAACCTCCTCAAGAGGGCTTATATCAACATTTTAAGAAAATTAATGATGAGGTCGATATACCTCAAATTTTATATAATGTTCCATCAAGAACTTGCTCTGATCTTCATAACGAAACAGTGTTTGAGTTATCAAAATTAAAAAATATTGTTGGTATAAAAGATGCGACAGGTGATTTAGCGAGGATTAGGGCTCTTATAAAAGTTATACCTGAGGATTTTTTATTTTTTAGTGGAGATGATGCTACTGCGTGTAAATTTTTAGAGTTGGGCGGTCATGGTGTAATTTCTGTTACTGCAAATATTAAACCAAGAGAAATGAGTTCAATTTGTCACTTAAATGCAATAGGTCAGTTTAAAGAGGCGGCCGATATAAACGAAGAAATAAAAGAGCTTCATGAAATCTTATTTGTCGAATCTAACCCAATTCCTGTAAAGTATCTCTTAAATAAGATGGGATTAATAAATTCAGGTATTCGATTACCTTTAATTCCATTAAATTCTTCTCATCATAAATTATTTGAAAAATATGTTTAGATATTTATTATATTTTATAACTTTTATACTTTTTGGTTGTTCAACTATTGAAGAATTACCTATTATTGATAAAGTTACCCAGCCTGATTATGTAAGTTCAAAAAAAGCAAAAAAATTAGAAGTTCCTCCTGATTTAGATGATTTAGATGCATCAAATAAATATTCAATTAAAGGTGAGCCAACATCATTAAAAAAATATCAAAATAAGGATCAGCAAAAAGAAGTTGAAAGAATAATAAATGAAAAAAAAGCAAAAATTAAAGTTGTAAAATCAGGCTCTATGCGTTGGCTCGTAATTCCAGCAAGACAAAAGGAAGTATGGCCAGTTGTTGAAAGTTTTTGGGAGGATATGGGCTTTGATGTATCAGCTTCAAAGCGATCAGGGATAATTGAAACTAAATGGATTGCAGAATCAGACCTTAAGAAAGATGAAGGGGTATTAGGTAAATTTGACGCTTGGTTGGATGCTCTATCAAATACTGGTTCTCGTAGAAAATTTAGAACTAGAATAGAAGATGGAGTTGAAGATGGAACTACAGAGGTTTATTTATCTCAACGAACCTTACAAAAAGGTTTAGATGATCATCTTGAGAGAAAATCAAAACATTATGAGGGAACTGTAAATCCCGACACGGTTTATAAAATTCAAGAGTACAAAGCTGATAAGTCTGAAAAAGATACAGAGATAATTAGCAACTTCAAAGAAGATGATCTTGAGATTCAATATGAGCTTTTACGACGTCTAATGGTTAAGCTTGGCACTAGCGACTTAACAGCGAGAGAGACTCTTGATCAAGCAGTTGAAATTAAAAATGCTGAATTAATTAATCAAGATGATTCCAAATATATAAAATTAAATGACAACTATAGCAGATCATGGAGAAGACTTAGTCTTGCTATCGATATGGTTGGATTTTTAGTGGAAGATAAAAATCGTTCGGATGGTATTTTTTATATCAAGTATTCAAACTTAGAAATTGATGAAGATGGAAAAAAACCAAAAAAGAAAAAAGGTCTAATTAGCAAATTAGCTTTTTGGCAAGATGATGATGTTGATAATAAAGAAGATCCGGAGGGTCAAGAAATGTACCGAAAAGAAATTGAAGGTGATGATTCCGAGGGTGATATGACAGCTAAATCAAATAAAACATGGTCTGAAAAAAGTTGGTCAGAAAAATTTTCTTTCTGGGGCGATGATGAAGAAGAGAATGTACCTGAGGGAGAAAAAAGATTCAGAGTAAGAATTGTTGAAATTGATGATGGCACGAAAGTTTATATAGATTATCCAAATGAGTCTTTAAATAAAACAAAAACTGCACAATCAATCATTAACATTCTTTATGATTACTTAAAAACATAGAATAATGTTTTCTTTTGCATCTTTGGGAAGTGGTAGCGAAGGCAATTCTTTTTTAGTTAAAACTGATAAAACCATCGTTATGGTGGATTGTGGCTTCAATTACAAAGAAACAGAAAATAGACTGTCAGGCCTAAATCTTACTTTTTCAGATATTGACCATATTTTAATCACACATGAACATGAAGATCACATAAGAGCAATTAAGATGATTATCAAGAAAGAGAATATTCAAATAAGTTGTTCTTATGGTACAGCAAAAAAAATTGGAATTGTTGATGAGGTTAATATAATAATCCCTGGCATTACATTACAAGAAAATGATCTTCAGATTGAAGTCGTTCCTGTTCCTCATGATGCACGCGAACCATGTCATTACATTTTTAAAAAAGACGCGTTAAAAATTGGAATAATTACAGATTTTGGATCATTAACTCCTAAAATTATTGAATCTTATTCTAATTTAAATTATTTGGTTCTAGAGGCAAATCATGATGCAAGCTTGCTAATGCAATCCTCCTATCCTACAAGTTTAAAGAATAGGATTAATGGCAAATTAGGCCATGCAAACAATGATTTAACATTTGAATTAATTTCTAAAATAAATAAAGAAAAATTAAAAAAAATTGTATTTTGTCACTTGAGTAAATTAAATAATCAAAAAGAGATTATTAAGAATACAGTCAAAGAGTACTTTAATGAATTTCAATGTGAGTTTATAAGTCAAGAGAATATATTTAATTGGTCTGAAATTAAATAACAAATTTTCTTTTAAATACAATATATTCGTTTTTGTATAGTTTATATAAAAGCAAAATAGATTTGTTATCTAAATTTTTAGCCTGCATAGTTGACTCATTGAAAAATTTTCTGATTTCTTTCATTGAGTTAGTTTCAATATCAATTTTAATTCCATTCATATAAAAATTTTTACCAAAAAATAATGCCCTTGTCTTTTGATTTAAAAAAAGAGGCATTCTTTTTAATTGCTCTTTAAATTTTTTTAAGCTTATAACTTTTGCTTTAAATAACTCTAAATCAACGCTTGAAAAATAAATACCTATAAATTCATCTAGAATTATTGGTTTACAGTCTAAGTGGCGAATAAAAAAATCTTTAATATCATTTGGTATTAATGCCTTTTGTTTCGAAAAAGTTTTATTTTGAAAAAAAATTGTTGAATTTTGATCTAACTTATCAAACATATAGTCATTAAAAATTTCTTTTAAATTTAAAGAGTCAGGAGATCTAAATCCAACCGAATAGGTATTGCATATTTCAGATTGACTGACCCCATAATGATCAATCCCTGGAGGAACATACAGAACATCTCCTTCTTTGGCAGTATATAAAAATACTTTTTTATTTTCATAAATTTTCCAGTTCTTAATTCCCTTTCCCTGAATTAAAAAAACACTGTAATTATCCTTATGCTTTCCAACTGATCCTTTTAAACTGGATATAGAGATCATGACATCATCTATCAAATATTGTGGAATAAAATCAAATAAATTTTTTATATCAAAAGAAAGCTGATGAATATAATTTGTTTTAAAGAAGAGCTTACTTCTTGGAGTATTTACATTTAGTTTTTTTTTAATATTGGTGAAATTAATGTATTTTTTTCCATCTTTTAAAAAAATTTTCTTATTTAAAAATTTTGTGGATGTTAATTTTAAATCATCGAGATCAACAAAGTCATCATTAAAATTTTTTATTCCACCAGGAAGAAAAAAATGTTTTTTGCCCCAATAATTTTTAGTGAAGGATTTTTTGTTCAATATTAATTTCATAAGTTTATTTTAGATTACTTTAAAGATAGAATGTTGTTATGTTATATCGCATCTTCCGATCAGTCATATTTCTGTTACCTCCTGAATTTTCTCATCATTTCATTTTAAAAATCTTGAAATTTCTTAATTTTTTTTCACTTTTGAAAGTAAAAGATATAAAAAATGAAAAGCCAATTTTTATCAAGGGATTAAATTTCAAAAATAGGGTAGGTTTGGCTGCTGGTTTCGATAAGAATGCAGAGCATATGCAAACATTTGAAAATCTTGGATTTGGTTTTTTAGAAATAGGTACTGTTACCCCCAAACCACAGCCTGGTAATAAAAAACCTAGGATTTTTAGAGATCCCACAAGTAAAGCTCTCATTAATTCTTTTGGTTTTAATAATGTTGGTATTTATAAGTTTATTGATAATATTAAAAAATCAGAAATAAATCTTGTAATTGGCATAAATATTGGAAAAAATGCTTTAACTCCATATGAGGATTCCATAAATGACTATATAGCATGTATGAGAGAGGCATACATATATGCAGATTATTTAACGGTGAATATATCTTCTCCTAATACCAAAAACTTAAGGGATCTTCATAATCTCTCGGATTTAAGAATATTTATAAAAAGTTTAATGATAGAAAAAAATAAGTTGCAAAAAAAAATGAATAAGTCTGTGCCCATTTTTTTAAAACTATCGCCAGATATTGAAGAATCAAAAATTAAACCAATCATTGACTTACTCATTGCCAATAACATTGATGGTGTTATCGTCACTAATACTACAATTGATAAGTCAAAAATATCTAAGCCCTATCAGCATCTTCCGGGGGGTGTATCAGGAGCACCTTTAAAAATAAAATCAGAACAAATGTTATCAACAATTAAAAAAATATCTAAAAATAAACTCTTAATTATTAGTGTTGGGGGAATTATGACTGCTGATGATGCATTAAAAAGAATTAGAATGGGAGCTGATTTAGTTCAAATATATACCGGTCTCATTTATCAAGGACCATCTTTAGTCAATGAAATTCGTCAAAAGTTATCATAGGAGTGACTCACCGTTCTTGTATTCTTATAGAAGGTGCCCATACGCGATGCGTGCACGGTTGTCTCTATATCTTGCCAGGATTGAATTTTGTGTATATGAAATTTCTTTAAGGGATAAACCTGAACATATGTTAACAGTAAGTCCCAAAGGAACGGTCCCAGTTTTAATTTTAGGAGACAATCAAATAATAGATGAGAGTCTCGATATAATGATATGGGCGTTTTCACAGCAGGGTATTATGGATAAATACCTTCCTCAGGATAAGAAAAAAATTAGTTTATCTCTGATAAATACAAATGACAGTAGTTTTAAAAAATATTTAGATAGCTATAAATATTCAAATGATGACAGAAAAAAAGAGGATGCATTTAAAAAGTGTCTAGATTTTGTATCAGAGCTTGATTTACTTTTGGAAACAAATGAATATCTATTAGATGAAAGTCCTCTCATGGTTGACTATGCAATCTTCCCATTCATTAGGCAATTTATTAATGTCGACGTTCAGAGATTTAAAGACGAGAAACTTAAAAAGATTTATCAATGGTTTAATCGAATGTTGTCATCCAATGAATTTGAACATATTATGATGAAGTCAAAGATTTCTTAGATGATGTCAATTGTTTCGACTCAATCTGTAGCTTGATATTTTCATTTTCATCAATATCAATATTAACATCGCCCCCATTAACTAATTTTCCAAATAGTAATTCGTCAGCTAGAGCTTTTCTGATAGTATCTTGGATTAATCTTGACATTGGTCTGGCACCCATTTTGATGTCGAAACCATTTTTAGCTAAATAATTTTTTAAGTTATCTGAAAAGGTTACTTCAACTTTTTTGTCATGCAGCTGGTTCTCAAGCTGGATTAAAAATTTATCTACAACCTTAAGAATAGTCTCATTCTCAAGCGGGGCAAAAGAAACGATGGCGTCAATACGATTCCTAAACTCTGGAGAGAAGGCTTTATTAATTTCTTTTTTCTCGTCAAAAATAGTTTGATTATCTGCGATAAATCCTAATGAGGATTTTGATAATGACTCGGCGCCAACGTTTGTAGTCATAATTAATGTGACATTCCTAAAGTCAATTTTCCGTCCATTGCTATCGGTGAGGAAGCCATTGTCCATTATTTGAAGAAGTATGTTATGCACATCCGGATGTGCTTTCTCAATCTCATCAAGTAATAAAACCGCATATGGATTTTTATTGATTGATTCTGTAAGAGTGCCACCTTGATCAAATCCAATGTATCCAGGGGGAGCGCCAATTAATTTTGATACAGCGTGTCTCTCCATGAATTCACTCATATCAATACGAATTAATTCAATACCCAATGTATATGCTAATTGCTTAGCGACTTCAGTTTTCCCAACCCCAGTTGGGCCGCTGAACATAAAACTACCAATCGGTTTATTGTCTGACAGTAAGCCACTGCGAGCCATTTTTATTGCTGTTGAAAGTTTATTAATGGCTTCATCTTGACCAAAAATTATCGCTTTCAGATCTCGCTCTAAGTTTCTTAACAAACTTAGATCATCTTGATTAATATTTTTCGATGGGATCTTCGCAATTTTTGAGATCACTTCCTCTATTTCTTTCGATGAAATGGTTTTCTTTTGTTTATTTTTTGGGAGTATTTTTTGTAATGCCCCAGCTTCATCAATAACATCAATCGCTTTGTCAGGTAGTTTTCTATCGGTAATATATTTAGCTGATAATTCAACCGCTGAAATTAACGCATTGTTTAAAAACTTAATTTTATGATGACCTTCAAATGATTTTTTTAAACCTTTAAGTATTTCTATAGAAATTGGGATCGATGGTTCATCGACATCAATTTTTTGAAAACGTCTGGTTAATGCGTGATCTTTTTCAAAAACAGTTCTATATTCATTAAAAGTTGTAGCGCCAATACATCTCAATTCTCCTTTAGCTAAAGCAGGTTTAAGAAGGTTCGATGCATCTAGTGTGCCACCGCTTGCAGATCCTGCCCCAATAATGGTATGAATCTCATCAATAAATAATATGGCATTAGGTTTTTTTGTAAGTTGTTTTAAGACATTTTTTAGACGTTGTTCAAAATCACCACGATATTTTGTACCAGCAATAAGAGCGCCAAGGTCTAAAGAGTAGATCACTGTGTCTTTAAGTACTTCAGGTATGTCACCATCAACAATTTTTTTTGCAAGACCTTCAGCTATGGCTGTCTTGCCAACACCTGCATCACCAACTAGAAGTGGATTATTTTTTCTTCTTCTGCATAAGATTTGAGCAACTCTTTCGATTTCATTTTCTCTTCCAATAACTGGGTCAATTTTTCCATCAAGAACAACTTTATTCAGGTTTAATGCATAAGATTCAAGATCAGATTCTTTATTTTGTGTTTTTTGCTCAGTATTTTCATCAACCGCATCAGCTTCGTTATCTTTATCTATTTCTTTTTCAATTCCATGTGCGATAAAATTAACAACATCTAATCTTGCAATTCCTTGTTGATGAAGAAAGTAAACTGCATGTGAATCTTTCTCACCAAATATTGCAACTAGAACATTTGCCCCTGTCACTTCTTTTTTTCCAGACGACTGGACATGCAACATAGCTCTTTGTATGACTCTTTGAAAACCCAGGGTAGGTTGTGTGTCAACCTCATTTTCTCCATTTACAATAGGAGTATGCTCTTCAATATGGTTAAGAAGGTCTTTTTTCAGAGAATCAAAATTTGCCCCACAGGCCTTTAATACTTCTTGAGCAGATGGATTATCAAGCATACCCACCAATAAGTGTTCGACAGTAATAAGCTCATGTCGTTTTTGGCGAGCATCCATAAATGCCATGTGTAAACTAACTTCTAATTCTTGTGAAATCATAATTTAATCATATCTTTTCTATAATACTTTGCAAGGGGTGTTGCGCTTCTTTTGCTAACTTTAATACTTGATTCATCTTCGTTTCAGCAATTTCATATGGGTAGATTCCACATATAGCCATTCCCTCAGTATGAATTTTTAACATAATTCTTGTTGCTTCATCTTCAGTTTTTGTGAAAACTTTCATAATGACGTCAACCACAAATTCCATCGGGGTAAAATCATCATTAAGAACTAATACTTTGAACATCTTGGGAAGATTTGGTTTAACCTTTTTTTCTGGTTCAACTATTATTTTGTGATCTTCTTGAGCCATAGTGTTTTTATTTAAAAATTTTCAAAGTTTTTATACTTTTGTCCTGAGCATTAATAATTTCAAAAGTAACACCATCAATTTTAAAGCTCGTATTTGTTTCAGGAATATCTTCAAAATATTCTAAAATATACCCATTAATAGTTTTAGCTTTCTGTGATGACAAATTTAGTTTAGTTACTTTATTAATTTTTTTTAAGTTACATCCACCTTCAATAATCCATCCATTACTTTCATTAATAATTTTTGCATCATCTGAAGGTAAGTTTAAACTGAATTCACCAGTAATTTCCTCAAGAATATCTTCAAGAGTAATTATCCCCATAAAGTCACCATACTCATTTACAACTACAGCAATCTTGTATTTATTTTCTTGAAAATTTTGAATTTGTTTATGCAAAGAAGTTCCGCTGGCGACAAATTCTGCTGGCTCAACGGTATCCCTTATTTTATCAATTGTAATGCCATCCTGATCATCAATGAATTTTATTAATTTTCGGATATTTAATAACCCGGTTATTTGTTGACTATCATTACTTCGGACAAATATAAACTCATGGTGATAAGTTTTTAATTTTTTAAATATCTCATCAACTTTTTGATTTATATTGATGAATTCAACATTGGTATGTGGAATCATTAGATCGTCAACACTATCATTCTCTAAGTCAATTAAATTAATCAGCATAGATTGATTTTTATTTGTAATGCCCTTGCTTGAAGATGAGATGACAGATTTTAGCTCATCCATAGTAATCAAACTTTTTTCATTAAAATTTAGCTTTATATTGAAGACTTTTAGAATTGATAATACAAAAAAGTTAATAAATAAGACTATCGGATAAAGAACTTTAAGAAGTGGATATAGTATAAAGCTACATGCTAACGCTAACTTCTCACTATATGCAGCTGCAATAACTTTTGGGGTAATTTCACTAAAAATAACAATTAAAAAAGTTACTATTAGAGTTGAGGCCAATAAAATTTCCTCATCTGAATTAAATAGCTGAATTGATATAACAGTAACCATTGAGGCTGCTGCTGCATTGGAGAAATTGTTACATATCAAAATTACACTCAAAAGCTTGTCAGTTTGTTTAATTAATTTATTAGCCAAACGAGCTGATCTCAAACCTTTTTTTTCTAGATACTGAAGTCTGTGTTTGTTGATACCCATCAAACTTGTCTCAGCAATTGAAAAAAAGGCCGAAATAAAAAGTAGGCAGAATAAAATAGTAATTTGATAAGTTATTGGTAAGTCAATCACTTTTCAATTTATGGAGTAGATTCCATTTCTTGTTTTTTTTGCGGGGTTGAGCCAGCTAGGTTGGAATGATTAGTGCCAAGCCATAAAGCCATAGGACAGCCAACCATAATCGATGAGTAAATTCCAAATAAAATACCAATTGTTAAGGCAAGTGAAAAATTATGAAGGATTTCTCCTCCAAAAATTAACATTGAAATAACCACTGTTTGTGTTGATAAATGAGTCATGATGGTTCGTGACATGGTTCGTGTAATTGCATTATTCATTACATCAATTACACTAGATCTTCTCATTTTCTTAAAGTTTTCTCTAACCCTATCAAAGACGACAACAGATTCATTAACTGAGTATCCAAGCACAGCAAGAACTGCAGCTAAAACTGTAAGATTAAATTCCCATTGAAAAAAAGCAAAAAAACCTAAAATAATGATTACGTCGTGCATGTTGGCAACAACTGCAGCTACGGCAAATCTCCATTCAAATCTCAATGATAAATACAAGATGATTCCTAAACAGACAAATAGAATAGCCAATGCACCATTTTCAAAAAGCTCCTCACCAACTTGACCTCCAACCGATTCGACTCTTTTAATTTCAAATGGAATATTCAGTTTGGTTAGCTCTTGATTAACCAACTCAGATAGTTCAGCGATTGTAATAGCTTCATTTAAAGGCATTCTGATTAGAACGTCTTTATCGGTGCCAAAATTTTGAACCTGAATTTCATTTAAGTTGATTTGGGTGAGCTGCTCTCTAATCTCATCGACATTAGCTTTTTCTTCATAGGATATTTCAATGATCGTCCCACCAGTAAAATCTACACCGTAATTTAAGCCCTTTTGGAATAAGAAAAAAAATGCCAAAATAAAAGTAATGATTGAGATGAACGCCGCAATCTTTCGATATCTTAAGAAAGGAATATCATTTTTTACGCGAAATATTTCCATTAGTTATTCACCTTATAAATTTCACCAATATTAAGTTTGTCGATTTTTCTTTTTGAGCCATGGAAGAAGTTAACTAAGGCCCTTGAGACTAAGATGGCTGAAAACATAGATGTAAGAATGCCTAAAACATGGACAACAGCAAAACCTTTAATAGGCCCAGTCCCAAACATAAATAGCGCAATTCCCGCAATCAGAGTTGTAATATTTGAGTCTAATATTGTTCCCCATGCTTTCTCGTAACCCAAGTGAATACTTGCTTGTGGAGTATTGCCATTTCTTATTTCATCTCTAATACGTTCATTGATTAGAACATTAGAATCAATAGCCATACCAACTGTAAGCGCCATCGCCGCAAGACCGGGTAAAGTTAATGTTGCTTGTATCGTAGATAAAAGTGCGACAAGTAGAACTAAATTGATACTCAGGGCGATCGATGAGAATAGACCAAACAACATGTAATAAATTGAAATTAATATAATTACTGCAATGAAGCCCCAAAAAGTCGATTGAATGCCTCTTTGAATGTTTTCTTTACCCATGCTCGGACCAACAGTTCTTTCTTCAATGATCTCCATCGGCGCTGCTAACGAACCCGCTCTCAACAGTAACGAAACATCTGTAGCTTCTTGTGCGTTTTTCATCCCAGTAATTTGTACTCTACCGCCACCAATCTCACTTTTGATCACTGGTGCAGTGATTATTTCTGTTATATCTTTTTCAATTAATAAAATAGCAATTCTTTTACCAACATTATCCCGGGTAATTTTTTTGAATATATTTGCACCCTTACTATCCAAATTCAATGAAACAATTGATTGCCCAGTTTGATTATCCACTCCAGGCCCTGCGTTATTGATATTTTCACCAGTTAAAATCACATCTTTCTTGAGGAGCAAGGGGTTTTGATTGCGGTCATAAAATAAATCTCTACCGAAAGGAATATTGCCGTCAATGGCATCATCAATATCCGCCGGACTAGCTTCATCGTCAACCAACCTCATTTCAAGCAGCGCAGTTCGACCGATAATATCTTTCGCCTTCGCAGTATCTTGCACACCAGGTAATTGAACAACAATCCGATTCTCACCTTGTTGTTGGATGATTGGCTCAGCTACACCTAGCTCATTGATTCTATTGTTTAATGTTTCTAAATTCTGCTTGATAGCAAATTTTGTCATTTCTTCTTTATTCGCTTGCGAGCCCTCAATAGCAAGAACAAAGGTTCCATTATCTGTAATTTCTTTAATTTTTTCTTTGCCGTTAGATCCACCTAGATTTATTCTTTGTGAAAATTCAAAACTTGAATCATCCTGCTTCAGAAGACTTTTTGATTTTTTCAAATCGTCTTCATTGGTAAGCTGAACTAATATTGAACCGTCTTCGACAGAAATCTGATCATATCTAATCTTATTTTCTCTTAATAATGTTCTGATTTCATTAATCCTTCCAGAGGACTCTTTTGCTTCAATATTACTTAAATCAACTTGCATTAGAAAATGGACCCCACCCCTTAAATCAAGACCTAAATACATGGGTTGACCCCCAATACTTTCAAGCCATTTGGGTGAATTAGGAAGTAAATTCAATGCCACCACAAAATTAGGACCTAATTTGTCTTCAAGCAAACCTTTCGACGTTAGTTGATCTTCGTTATTGGTGAGTTTAATTTTTATGTAGTTTTCGGTCAGAACAACACCGTTGTATGGAATGTTATTTTCTTCGAGTATTTTTTCGGACTGTGATGCAATGATGGGGTCCATTTTTTCACCCGATTTAATCGGCATAATTTGTACTGCAGGAGCCTCACCAAAGAAATTGGGCAGCGCGTAAAATACAGCAAAGACAACTGTTAATAGGATTAAGGTATTTTTCCAACGAGAAAATTGATTCATAGACTTATCGACTTAAATAGATTTAATAGTTCCCTTGTTTAAGACTGCTTGCACTGAATTTTTTTGAACCTTGATTTGAGTATTATCGGATATTTCCAATATGACAAAATTGTCTGCTACTTTTTCGATCTTTCCAAGGATTCCAGATGCAAGCATAATTTCATCTCCCTTTTTAAGTTCTGACAACAATTTTTTATGCTCTTTCGCTTGCTTCATTTGTGGGCGAATCAGCATAAAATAAAACAAAATAAAGATAATGATGAACGGAACAAAACTCATTAGACCGCCAGGAGCAGGGGCGTTGTTTGCGTAAGCTAGTGAAATCATTAGAACCTCAAATTAAAAAAATGAAGATGAATTTTAGCATAATTACCCTTATTAAAGTCTATTTGTGAGACGTCCCTCTCTTAGAAAAAAAATCATCCTTATATTCTTTAAATTTTTGATTAAGAATTGCTTCACGAGCATCTGCCATAAATTTTTTATAAAAATATAGATTGTGGATAGTATTTAATGTTGAGCCCAGCATTTCACCAATCCTAAATAAATGATGTAGGTAGGAGCGTGAAAAATTTTTACAGGTATAACACCCACAATAATCATCTAAAGGTTTTAGGTCATTCCTATACTGACTATTTTTAATTTTGATATCTCCAAACTGAGTAAATAGCCATCCGTTTCGCGCGTTCCTTGTAGGCATGACGCAATCAAACATATCGACTCCTTGTTCAACTGCGTTAAGGATATCCTCTGGTGTACCGACTCCCATTAAGTATCTAGGTTTATTGTTAGGCATGTGGTCAGATAAATCTGTGATGACTTTCAGCATCTCGTCTTTTGGCTCCCCTACAGACAGACCTCCAATGGCATACCCGTCAAAATCTAATTCTTGTAATTGATTTATCGAGTCAATCCTTAAATCTTTATACATTCCCCCTTGAACAATCCCAAAAAGAGCATTGTTGCTTTTAAAAGAATCTTTAGATCTTTTTGCCCATCGCAAACTTAATTCCATGGATGATTTAGCCTCCTCTTTGGAAGCAGGGTAACTTGTGCATTCATCGAATACCATTGCAATATCTGAGTTGAGTTTTGTCTGAATTTCCATCGAAATTTCAGGGCTCAAGAAACAAGAATCACCATTTATTGGAGATTTAAATATCACTCCATCTTCATTCAACGATCTTAACTTACCTAAACTCCAGACCTGAAAGCCGCCGCTATCCGTCAATATTGGTCTTTGCCAATTAATGAAATCGTGTAATCCATTGTGAGATTCAACAATATCCATACCCGGTCTCAACCAGAGGTGGTATGTATTCCCCAGAATGATTTGAAAATCAATTTCCTCAAGCATCGACGGAGTGATCCCTTTAACAGCACCATAAGTTCCAACAGGCATGAATATTGGAGTATTAAGCGTCCCGTGATTAAGAGTTATTTTGGTTGCACGGGCTTTTGAGTCGGTTGATTCAATTTTGAATAGCATAGTAATTTTTTTTTAAAAGCCTATTATATGAGCAATCCTCCTTAAATACGATGAAAAAAGGAATGATCTAGGATAAAATTATGTGATGAACAAATCAGTAAAAAAACAAAGCGAATTTTATTTACTTCCAAACTTATTTACAACAGCAGCATTATTTTTTGGTTTCTTTTCAATTTTAAATGCGATGAATGGAAAATTTGAATTTGCTGCATTGGCTATCTTTTTTGCGTTGGTCATGGATGGCCTTGATGGGAGGGTGGCAAGACTCACCAACACAGAAAGCAAGTTTGGTGCTGAGTACGATAGCTTGTCAGATATGGTATCTTTTGGTGTGGCTCCAGCACTTGTCATGTATGTTTGGGCCCTTAAGCCATTAGGTAAGATTGGATGGATTGGAGCTTTTATCTATTGCGCTTGTGCAGCATTTCGATTAGCAAGATTTAATACCAAACTAGATGTTCTTGAAAAGAAATATTTTTTCGGGCTTCCATCTCCTGCTGCTGCTGCACTGATTGCATCGTTTATTTGGGTTTGTATAGACAATGGCATCAGCGGTAACGATACGTTTTTGAATTTTTTTCAAATGCAGTGGTTCGCATTAATTATGATTCTTATTGCTGCACTATCAATGGTTACAGATATTAAGTATTACAGCGGTAAAGATTTAAATTTAAGGAATAGCGTTCCCTCGGTATCCATTCTACTGATTGTGATGGCATTCTCTCTTTTATCTCATAGCCCTGCAGAAATAATTTTTATTATACTTTTTGGTTATTTATTGTCTGGATATGTAAACTTTTTTAAAGAAAATTTTAAATTTGAAAAAAATAGAAAGAAAAAATGACAGAAAAATTAATAATATTTGATACTACTTTAAGAGATGGGGAGCAGAGCCCTGGTGCATCAATGACGCAAGAAGAAAAAGTGCGTATCGCTCTCCAGCTTGAAAAGCTTGGCGTCAATGTCATTGAGGCAGGTTTTGCCGCAGCGAGCCCTGGAGACTTTAAAGCGATCGAGGCGGTTGCAAAAAAAATTCATAAATCGACTGTTTGTTCACTTGCTCGAGCAGTAAGGAATGATATTGAAAGAGCGGGACATGCTATCCAAAGTGCCGCCTCAGGAAGAATTCACACATTTATTGCAACAAGTCCGATTCACATGGAAAATAAATTAAGAATGACCCCTGATCAAGTCTTAAATAGAGCGGTTTAGGCTGTGAAATGGGCTCTCGAATATACTGATGACGTTGAATTTTCTGCTGAAGATGCTGTTCGATCTGAGATACCATTCTTGGTTGAAGTGTTTGATGCGGTTATACAGGCCGGTGCAAAAACAATCAATGTTCCTGACACAGTGGGTTATTCAATACCTTTTCAGTGGGGTGACCGAATTAAACAATTGATTGACAAAGTTCCTAATTCACAATCAGTTATATGGTCAACTCATTGCCATAATGATCTTGGTATGGCGGTTGCCAATTCATTATCAGCCGTTTTAAATGGTGCAAGACAAGTTGAATGTACAATCAACGGCCTTGGGGAAAGGGCCGGGAATGCCAGCTTAGAAGAAGTTGTCATGACAGTCAAAACCAGACAAGATATTTTTAATTTACAAACCAATATTAATACCGAATTTATTGTGCCAACATCCAGGTTGGTATCGACAATTACAGGATATGCTGTTCAGCCTAATAAGGCGATTGTTGGAGCAAATGCCTTTGCTCATGAGTCCGGAATTCATCAAGACGGTGTTTTAAAACATAGGGAAACCTATGAAATTATGAAGGCTGAAGATGTAGGGTGGGGTGCTAATAAAATTTCATTAGGTAAGCTTTCAGGCAGAAATGCCTTTAAAAACCGCCTAGAAACTCTTGGTATTGAGCTGGATTCGGATGAGCTTTTAAATGCGGCATTTGAAAAATTTAAAAATTTAGCGGATAAGAAATCTGAGATTTTTGATGAAGATATTCATGCGTTAATAAGCGATGAGTATTCAGCAGATACCGCAGAAATTTTTAAATTAATTTCCTTGAAAGCTACAGCGGAAATAAACAAGAAACCAACGGCCCAAATTACAATAGATAGGGATGGAGAGGAGGTTTCTGAAGATTCCGAGGGAAGCGGAATGGTTGATGCTACTTTTAAAGCAATTGAAAAAATTGTTAAATCAGATTCTGAATTACTACTCTACTCTGTAAGCAACATTACAACAGGTACTGATGCTCAGGGTGAGGTCACAGTTAGACTTGCGAAGGGTGGACGAGTTGTCAACGGCCAAGGATCAGATACTGACATTGTTATTGCGTCGGCAAAAGCCTATATTAACGCAGCGAACAAAATACTTTCCAAGCTCGAGAGAGCACATCCCCAGGTTTAATTTTGAATTTAGCATTATTTGATCTAGATAACACTTTGCTTAGAGGTGATTCTGATTATAACTGGTCAAAATTTCTTATTAAAAATGGCCTCTTGGATAAAGAAGAACATGAAAAACAAAATGAAATTTTTTATCAAGATTACAAAGATGGGTGTCTTGATATTTATAAATTTTGCGAATTTCAATTTCGTCCGTTTACTTTGATAAAAAGAGATCTACTAAATAAGCTTCGTGAACAATATGTAGCTGAGGTTATCAAACCTTTGGTAACTAAAAAGTCTCTAAATTTGGTGAAGTCCCATCAAAAAAATAATGATCTGTGTATTATCATTACTGCCACGAATTCATTCATTACAAAACCAATTGCTTCACTTTTTGATGTAGATATTTTAATAGGCACTGATCCAGAAGAAGTTGACGGTAATTTTACTGGTCATGTTTCCGGTACTCCTTCATTTCAAGAGGGAAAAATTACTAGATTAAAAGTATGGTTGCAAGAGCATCAATATTCGTTTGATAGCTTCAAGCAAACTTATTTTTATTCAGATTCCCAGAATGATCTTCCTTTGTTAAATTCTGTTTCAAACCCGGTATGCGTAGATCCTGACACTATTTTAGAGTCAAAGGCAAAGGAAAATAATTGGCCTATAATTTCTTTGGATGATTAACCTATTAGATATTCAAAAACAAACTTGCTGCCGAAGTAAGAAAGCACTAATAGGATAAAAGCGAATAAAGACAGCTTTATCGCTTTTCGTCCTCTCAATCCATTTATTAATCTTTGATAAATAATGTAGCCATAAAAAACCCATGAAAATATTCCGAATAAAGTCTTATGATTAAAAACAAAGGAGCTGTTAAAAATTTCCTGCGAAAAGAAAATCCCTGTAAAAATTGTAATGGATAAAAGTAAAAAACCCATTCCTATCATAGTAAAAAGAAACTGTTCCATGCTTAATAAAGAATTGTCAGTTGAAAACAGTGATGAGATCTTTTTTTTATGAAGATTATTTTCTAAATATAAAATAAAAATTGAAAAAACAGCTGAGTAAGTTAATAGACCATAAGCAATTATCGCAATTGTGATATGAGACAGATAATAAATTGAGTCCGTATTTCTTATCGAATAATCATGAGAAAAAAAATAATGAAACACTAAGATAATTAGTGTTGGAATAATCACAATTTTTTCCAAGCCTTGGTAATTCATTTTTATATTAAATATAAAATAAAATATGACGGTAACAATACTTACCACCAGTAAAGCATTAGAAAAATCAAAGTTTAATTCATTAAGAACAACATCATGGTAGATAAGAGAAAGGTGGCTAATTAACGCTACAAATAAAAAAAGATTTTTTAATTGAATATTATTTTTTAAATTTACAAGGCTAAGTAAATAAAAAATCAATGCAGCAGATAGGGTGCCAAAATACAACATATGTCTTATTAATGATTTACAATTATTAATTATATTATAGGTCAAAAAATATTATGTTAGAAAATTTAACAGATAAGCTGCAATCAGTTGTTAGAAAAATTTCTGGTCAGTCCAGATTTACTGAAGAAAATATTAGCGATGCAATGAGGGAAGTAAGGATTGCTTTAATTGAAGCTGATGTAGCAATTCCAGTTGTTAAATTTTTTATAGACCAGGTAAAAGAAAAAGCAATTGGTACAGAAGTACTTAAAACAGTGTCTCCAGGGGACGCTATTGTTAAGGTTGTTCAAGATGAATTAACAAACTTAATGGGGCCTGAAAATGTTCCCTTAAATTTAGAAAAAAAGCCCCCCTCCGTAATTTTGATGGCAGGCTTGCAAGGCTCAGGTAAAACTACTACATCAGCAAAATTAGCGAAATTATTAAAAGAGCAAAAGAAGAAAGTTCTGCTCGTCAGCGCCGATGTCTATCGACCTGCAGCGATTGACCAATTAAAAACATTGGCAGCAAGTATTGATGTTGAGTGTTATGACTCTACTGAAAAAGAAAAGCCGATCAAAATAGCGGAAAAATCAATCGATTATGCAAAAAAACATTTCTTTGATGTTGTCATCTTTGATACGGCAGGTCGTACTGCAATTGATGAAAAAATGATGAAAGAAATCGAAGCATTGCATAAAGAATTAAAACCAGTCGAAACACTTTTTGTTGTTGATTCTATGCAGGGTCAAGATGCAGTAAATACTGCCAGTGCATTTAATGATGCCCTAGAGTTAACAGGGATTGTTCTTACAAAAGTTGACGGTGATTCAAGAGGGGGTGCAGCATTATCAGCTAAGCATATTATTGGTAAGCCAATTAAATTTGTCGGTGTGAATGAGAAGATCAATGGTATTGAGCCATTCTATCCTGATCGATTGGCATCAAGAATACTGGGAATGGGGGATATTGTTGGTCTGGTTGAGGAAGCTCAAAAAAACGTTGACCAAAAAGAAGCTAAAAAATTAGCTGAAAAAGTCAAATCTGGAAAGAATTTCGATTTGGAGGATTTTAAAAATCAAATTGTTCAAATGAAAAAAATGGGAGGCGTTGGTGCCCTAATGGATAAGATGCCTTCTCAACTCATGGGCCAGGCTCAGCAAAAGATTAATCCAGAAGATGGAGATAAATCTTTAATACAAATTGAGGCAATCATTAACTCAATGACCCCGCTTGAGAGGAAAGAGCCTGATTTGATTAAGGCAAAAAGGAAACAGAGGATCGCCAGCGGATCTGGTACCAGGGTTCAAGACATTAATCGACTGTTAACGCAGTATGAACAAATGCGAAAAATGATGAAAATGTTTTCAAAAGGCGGCCTATCCAAGATGATGAGAGGGATGGCGGGAAAATTCCCTGGAATGAGGTAAAAATTCCTTTTTGTTTATTGACCAATTAAAAGATCTAGTCCATAATTGCGTGTTTGATTTATGGGGTGTTAGCTCAGTTGGTAGAGCAGCGGACTTTTAATCCGTTGGTCGCGAGTTCGAATCTCGCACACCCTACCACTAAATTTACTCAGCAACGACAATCCCTTTTTCTTTTTTGATCCTAATAATTTCTGCAGAGTATTTTTTCGCATCTGACAGTTGATGGCTTATTAAAATCGTAATAATCTGATTTTTAATAATGTGGTTATGGAGTTTTTTAATTAATTGATCACGATATTGTTTGTCAATTGCATGAAAAGATTCATCAATAAGTAAAATTTTTGGACTTTTTACTAGCGCTCTAGCGATAGATACTTTTTGAGATTCACCACCAGATAGACTTCTTATATTTTTATGAAGTAATTCATCAATATCCATGAGATCAATGATCGCATTGTAATTATCATGTTTTAATGCCCCAAAAGTTATATTATCTTTGACGCTCAAATGGGAAAATAATCTAAGATCTTGGAATATGTAACCTACATCTCTAAACTGAGGCGCGATATTGATTTTTTTATTCCTATCAAACAATCTTTTATCAGCTATATCAATGAAGCCATGATGTGGCTCTTTTATCCCTGCAATGATATTCAGGATAGTAGTTTTGCCAATACCTGAGTGCCCATGCAAACATACAATTTGTGATTTTGTTTTCACTTTAATTTGCATGGACAAGCTTGGATTTTGATATGTAAAGTCTAAATGTATCATTTGCTTAATCTGTTGCTGATCATTAACGCTGCCAATGAGATAAAAATACTGATCCCAACTAGTCGAATAACTATAAGATTAGCATCTGGATCTTGAAGAGATGAGTAAATAGCCAGGGGGAGTGTTTGTGTTTCGCCAAAAATATTTCCAGCAAAAGTAATCGTAGCACCAAATTCTCCAAGACTTCTACTGAAGCTTAAAATAAAACCCGTGATGATTCCTTTTTTACTTAGTGGAATAATAATTTTTTTTAATATTTTTAGTTTATTTGCACCTAAGGTTTGTGCAGCCTCGATTATTTTTGGATCTATTTCAGAGATTGATTGCCGAATCGATCTCACAAAAAGAGGAAAACCCATGACTGCTGAGGCAATCACTGCTGCTATCCATGTAAAAGAAATTCTTATATTAAATGTTGAGAAGAAAATATCACCTACCAATCCATTCTTGCCAAAAATAATCAATAGAAAAAAGCCAATGACTACAGGCGGCAAAACTAAGGGAAGATGAATAAGGCCATCAACAAAAGACTTGCCAAAAAAATTTTTTCTAGCTAGAAAGTAAGCTATTATTAGTGAAGGAAAAAAAGCAATGATTGATGAAATAGATGCTACCTTTAGTGAGAGTAATAGAACGGTAATTTCATAATCAGATATAATCATCATCGATCTATTATAAACCCATGATTTTTTAAAATTCCTAAAACACTAGGTTGATGTAAATAATTTACAAAATCCTGAGTATCTTTATTTAATCTAAGAATACCAATTTCATATGCAATATCGGAGTATAAATTTAATGGAATATTATGGACATCAATATTATTAGCTAAATTTGAGATATTGCTTGAATAGGTAATCGCGTAGTCACATTCATTAATTGATAAGTAATATTGTACTGATGCCGCATCTTTCAAAAAAATAATTTGATTATCAGGTATTTTTAGATTCAGAGCATTAATGGCTTCACGACTATAAAGTCCAAGGGGAGCATTCTTTGGATCAGCTAGACAAAAACGTTCGTTGGCATTCAACGTTAAATTATCAATCGATTTCATAGGACCTATTACCGACAAAGAATTAGAAATCCATGGTTGTCTTTCTTTAATTTTCTGATGTTTATCTAAATAATTTATCCATTTTTTATTTGCTGAAATAAAAATATCGTAGGGCGCGTCTCTCATGATTTGTTGAGCAATATTTCCTGAGGCACCCATGCCAAATTTCAATTTTACATCGCTCTGTTTTTCGTAATTGTTGATTATCTCTTTCATTACATTGTGAAGGCTAGAAGCATAACCGATGTAGGTGTTTTCAGTTGCTTTTAATGCTTCTGAAAAAAGAATAAAAAATATAAAAATTATTTTTAAATAATTTTTAAAGATAATTGAATTTAATGAATTATGGATAATCATAAAAAAATGAAAAAATTCTCATTCTCAATTGTAACTTTATTATTCCCCTTTTTGGTGTTTGCATACCCAGCTCAACATGAGCTTTTTGAGCTAAATAAGTCCATGATTCAATTATGGGTGAGTTATGAGAAGGGTGTCACTGGAACAGGTTCTGGTGTGGTGATTAAAAAAAATCACGTGGCAACTGATTGCCATGTTTTTCAGAATGCTACAGGTGTAAACGTAGTTAAATACCATGATACTTATAGCCCCATAGGAGTTTATGCGGACTGGGAACATGATATATGTGTGCTTAAGTTTGATAACCTGCCTCTTGAGCCGGTTGAGGTTCGGCAAAGTGAATCTATCCAGTATGAGGAGGAGGTGTTTACCTTAACCTTCCCAAACGATAATCCAGTTCCGTTACCCTCTTATGGCAAGGTAAAAGCTCTTTATAACTATGACAAAGGCTCCATAATCCGCACCTCTGCAACGTTTACAGTTGGTTCTAGTGGAGGGGCTTTGTTTGATAACGATTTTAATTTGATTGGCATTACAACATTTAAGAGCCCTGGAAAACGATTGGGTTATTTTTATTGCTTGCCAACTGAATGGATAGATAAAGTTATGCAAACAAAAATGCTTACCGATATTAGAAGTGAAACTGCACCTTTCTGGGCCTTGCCTGATGAGCAGAAACCATTTTTTATGCAAGTGGTTTTGCCACTTCAAGACTCTAACTGGGCTGAAGTAAAAAGGATTGCTAAGATGTGGACACAGTCTGAAGATGACAGTACCAATGCATGGTTTTATTTAGGTTTGGCGGAGAAGGAGTTTAATCGAGATTTCGCAAAGCTCTTTTTAAATAAATCTATTTCTTTAAACCCACGAAACTTAGATGCTCTCGAAGTCTTGTATGAATTATCGTCTGAAGAGGGCGATGATGAATTAGTTCAGAAATATAAATCGATGATTGAAACTGTTGATCCAGATTATTTCGTCGATTATAACAGCCAAGTTTAATATTGGCGCGCCCGAAGAGATTCGAACTCCTGACCACTTGGTTCGAAGCCAAGTACTCTATCCAGCTGAGCTACGGGCGCAGATAGATTTAATTGGCGCGCCCGAAGAGATTCGAACTCCTGACCCCTTGGTTCGTAGCCAAGTACTCTATCCAGCTGAGCTACGGGCGCGTCACCGCTATTATATCCCTAATTTAGTTGTTTTAACTAGTTGCTTGAGACGGGGAGTGTCAAAATAGGTCCAGCCTTTTCAATCTGTCCTGATTGCAGGGCTGCAATTTGATTGAGGAGCATAAGGGTGTATTTACTTTGCATATCATTGTCTTTGATATAAAACCAATTTCCTCGGTATTCAACAGCGATAGTTGCCTGTTCAGGTGGTTTTTTTGAGGTATGAACAGTAAACAAATTATCCATAACAACTTGCCAGTCAAAATCATCTCCATTTTCATTCTTAGTGACTGTTACTCGACCTTCCTTAATATCATCAGCTGGAATTGAAACTCCGTGCGACAAGAAAAATAAAATACCTGCTAGAGATCTAGATTCGATTTGAATGTTGTCATTCGATGAAGCGTCAAAATAATTTGGGGTGATGGGAATGATATTATTTTTTTTATTTATCTTAAGATCAGATAAAAACTTTCCTACATCAGCATCGCCGATGTAATCTTTTTTAATTAACAATGCTAAATCACCAGGATTTCCATCAAGCTGATAACCTAAAGTAATCTTCGATGTTTTTTGTAACAATCTAAAATCTTTAGCAATTTGGTTAAATGCAGCATAATCTGGAGAATTTGTTGGTGTTGGCCCTGAAGCTTCGGAAGCATTGTCAATGTGATTAATTTTGTTGACAGTAAGTCGAAGAATTCTTTCCAGACTCCATCCAGATCGTGCTAAAAGCAGAATAACTTGATGATCGATTGGGGTAAGTACATTTTTTACAAAGTCTGCACCAGACAAAGGTGAATAAGAAATGGTTGGTTTTTCAATGTATTCTGTATTGCCACGAATACCAATATTATTTTTTCCAACTGCATCACTCTCAAAAATAGAGCCATCTAAACCAAAACCTTCTTTCCAATTAAATGAAGTGGACACGCTATTCACTTTTAAAAAAGCTGGATTGTCCGCATATCTTAATCGAACAAGATTCAATAAGGTTTCTTCATCGTCAGTTTGTGCAAGCACTTTGTTGTAGTCATTTCTTCCTGCTTTCATAAAGTCTGGACCAAATTGACTACAGCTTGACAAAAGTATGCATGAGATAAGAAAGCATATTATTTTTCGAATCATTAAAATTTACCTGTAAAATCCCATTTACCTAAATTGACCCCATTCATTCTAAGAATATTGTATGTGGTAGTCACATGAAAAAAGAAATGGGGAATAATCCATCTTTTTAAATAATCTTCACCATTTTTGAAAGTAAATTTTTTATCTCGAATAGAAAATTCGATGTATTTATTTTCAGACCCTACCATCTGAGCAGGTTTAATTTTTTTTAAAAAGCTAATTGTTTTAGTGATGCGGCTTTGAAGCTGTTTTATTGTTTTTTCATTATCTGAGTAGCTGGGTGCATTTTTTCCTGCCAATCTTCCAATACCTTTTCTTACCATATCTGTGCCAATTTGAATTTGTCGAGATAATGGATACATGTCAGCAATTAATCGACTGTTAACATATATTGTTGAGTCAATTTTTCTTTTGTCTGCAAATCGTTGGGCTTTATTGAGAATTTTAGATAGATTTTCTAGCATATTGATTATCATGGGCACTGATAATTCATACATTGGAACTTGCATAACTTTCCTTAAAAGTGGCGGAGAGCGAGGGATTCGAACCCTCGATACAGGCTTAAACCCGTATGCTTCCTTAGCAGGGAAGTGCCTTCGACCACTCGGCCAGCTCTCCTTGTTCTAAAAGGATATTTTAAATGAAAATCTTCAACTTCCCAATTATTGATCTAAATTAAATGCTTTATGGAGAGACTGAACTGCCATATCTAAGAGATTTTCGTCGATAAGAATAGATATCTTTATTTCGCTAGTTGAAATAGTGCTGATATTAATCCCCTCTTCAGAAAGTGTTCTAAACATTTTGCTAGCTACTCCAACATGGGATTTCATGCCGACACCAACTAGAGAGAGTTTTGCAATGTTAGGATCTCCAATAATTTGTTTTGCCTTTAAATGACTTTTCATCCCTTCAACAATTTCTAAAGTTTTATCTAACTCATTCTTATTAACAGTAAATGTAAAATCATTTTCACCGTCATGGCCAATATTTTGAATAATCATGTCAACATCAATATTTTGCTCAGCAATTGGGCCTAGGATTTGATAGGCCAGCCCAGGGGTATCGGGTATTCCTTGAACAGTAACTTTGGCTTCATCTCGATTGAAGGCAATTCCTGAAATAATTGGATCTTCCATTTTGTGATCTTCCTCATAAGTAATTATTGTCCCATCACCATTTTTTTCAAAACTTGATAAAACTCTTAATTTAACTTTGTATTTTCCAGCAAACTCAACAGAACGAATTTGTAAGACCTTTGAGCCTAAGCTGGCTAATTCTAACATTTCTTCAAAGGTGATGGATTTGAGCTTTCTTGCGGTTGAAACAACCCTAGGATCTGTTGTATATATTCCATTAACATCAGTATATATTTGACACTCATCCGCCTTGAGAGCAGCAGCAATCGCAACTGCAGTAGTGTCTGATCCACCTCTTCCTAACGTGGTGATATTTCCATTTTCGTCAGCGCCTTGAAAACCAGCAATGACTAATACATATCCATCTGCTAAATCTTTTTGAATATTTTCGGTTCCAATATTAATGATTCTTGCCTTGGAGTGTGCATCGTCAGTCAGAATTTTCACTTGCGACCCTGTGTAACTTTTAGATTTGATTCCTCTTTCCTGAATTGCTAGCGCAGTGAGACCGATAGTCACTTGCTCACCTGTTGAGACTATAACGTCAGATTCTCTGGGACTTGGTTTTTTACTAACATCTTTAATTAATTGTAAGAGCTTATTTGTTTCACCTGACATTGCAGACACGACAACGACTACTTGATGACCATCATCAACAAGTCTTTTTACGCGGTCAGCGACCGCATTTATTCTTTCAGGATTGGCAACTGAAGTACCACCGTATTTTTGTACAATCAAGCTCATGAATTTAATAGTTTTTTAATCTTAATTAAGGCTTCTGGTAGATCATTGATGTTTTGACCCCCAGCCATTGCCATATCTGGCTTGCCACCACCATTACCACCAACCATATTTGCAAGTTGGCCGGCTATTTTACCAGCATGGAATTGATTTGTGATATCTTTTGTTACGCCGACAGCGATATTAATCTTACCTTGATTGATTGTTGCTAAGATGATGATACCGGATCCAATATTATTTTTTAGGTCATCTATCAAAGCTCTCAGTTGAGGTATCTCCATATTATCAATACTTGTTGAAAGAACTTTTGTTCCATCAATCACTTCAATTTGATCTAAAAGATCATTCTTTGAAGCATTGGTAATCTTTTGTTTTAATTGGGCAATGGTTTTTTCTTGAGTTTTAACTTGATCAATCACCAGCTTTATTTTTTCAGCTACATCATCTTTTGTAGTTTTTAATTCTTTAGCAGTTGTATTCAACAGCTGATTTTGTTTATCAATAATTTGAATTAAACTCATCCCTGTGGTCGCTTCAATTCTTCTGACACCTGATGATATTCCGCTTTCATTTAAAATCTTAAAGAGTCCAATATCTCCAGTTGCATTAACGTGAGTGCCTCCACAAAGCTCCTTACTATTCCCAATTGTTAAAACACGTACCTCATCATCATACTTTTCTCCAAAAAGCATCATAGCCCCACTTTTTTTTGCTTTATCTATAGCCATTACTTCTGCAGAGGTTGGATTATTTTGAAGAATTTCATTGTTTACAATTTGTTCAACTTGTTGAATTTCTGTTTCGCTGAGAGCATTAGAATGTGAAAAATCAAAACGTGTTCTTAACTCATTCACAAGAGACCCTTTTTGTTCAACATGATCGCCCAATACAGTTTTTAATGCCTTGTGAAGCAAATGGGTGGCCGAGTGATTTCTTTTGATTGAATCTCTTCTAACATGATCTACCTGGCATAAAACAGGATCTTTTTTCTTTAATCGTCCACGAATCAATTCACCGATATGAAGAATTACTCCATTGGGCAGTTTCTGGGTGTCATGAACAATAAACTCAGCTTGATCATTAAAAATCTTTCCAGTATCGCCTACTTGACCTCCAGATTCAGCATAAAATGGAGATTCTTTCACTACTAAATTACATGCGTTATTTGCCGATACTTCAACTGCAGGTTCATTGTTGAAAATAATTGATTCAATTGTAGAGAATTCCTCATTATGCGTGTACGCCAAAAACTTTGTTGGATCAGTATCAATGACGGTCGAGTCTTTTGCTTTAAATTGGGAGGCATTTTTGGCTTTATTTTTTTGTTCAGCCATATCTTGATCAAAACCTGCCTGATCAATAGTAATGTCATGTTCTCGACAAATGTCAGCTGTTAAATCTATTGGAAATCCAAATGTGTCATGTAGTTTAAAAGCTACTGAGCCATTTAAAGTTGATTTATTCTTTTTGGTGAGGTTTATTTCTTGCTCGAGGATACTCATACCGTTAGCAATGGTTTCAAAAAACTTGTCCTCTTCTTGAAGTGTCGTTTTTTCAATTTTCTTTATATTGGTTAAGAGCTCGGGATAGGCTTCTTGCATGTTATTAGCAAGACTATTCAGTATGGGCATTAAAAAAGATCCTGTTGCACCCAGCTTATAACCATGACGAATTGCACGTCTTAGTATTCTTCTTAAGACATAACCTCTTCCATCATTGGAAGGTTGCACGCCATCATTAATTAGAAATGCAATGGACCTGATGTGATCGGCAATGACCTTTAAAGATGAATGAGATAAATCCTTGCATTTTAGAGTTTGGGCGGTGTCTTGAATTAAATTTTGAAACAAATCAATGTCATAATTCGAATGAACAGACTGCAAAACAGCTGATATTCTTTCAAGACCCATTCCAGTATCGACGGAAGGTTTTGGTAATGCTTCCATTTCGCCATTCTCATTCCTATTGAATTGCATAAACACTAAGTTCCAAATTTCAATAAAACGATCACCATCTTCATCTTTACTTCCAGGAGGGCCTCCTGGAATATCTGCACCATGATCATAAAAAATTTCACTGCATGGACCACATGGCCCAGTATCACCCATCATCCAGAAATTATCAGAAATGTACTTTTCAGATTTGTCTGAAATCTTAATAATTTTTTCAGCTGGAAGCTTTATTACGTTTTTCCATATGTCATATGCCTCTAAATCTTCATGGTAAACGGTGACTAATAGTTTTTCCGAAGGTATTTGTAATCTTTCAGTTAGTAATTCCCATGCGTACTGAATCGCCTCCAATTTAAAGTAATCTCCAAAGCTAAAGTTACCAAGCATTTCGAAAAACGTATGATGTCTTGCTGTATAACCGACATTTTCCAAATCATTATGCTTACCTCCTGCTCGGACACATTTTTGACTGGATGTTGCGGTTGTGTATTTTGGTTTTTTATAACCAAGGAAAAAATCTTTGAATTGGTTCATACCAGCATTGGCAAACAGTAAAGTTGGATCATCGCCAGGAACTAAGCTGCTCGAAGAAACAACAGTATGTCCTTTTTCCTTAAAAAAATTAAGGAATATTTCTCGTATTTGGTTACTGGTTAATGATTTCATTTAATAATTTTTTTTATAGTATCGAAACTAAAACCTCTATTTTGCATAAATTTTATTTGTTTATTTTTTTCATTTAAATCTGTTGGTAGAGATGAATATTTTTTCTCCCAAACTATTTTTGCAGACTCGTATTCCTCGCCTCTTAACACCTCAATAAATTCTTCAATCAAAAAATCATCAATTTCTTTTTGTTTCAACTCATAACTAATTTTTTGAAGACCAAACTTTCTTTTTTTCGAGTTAACGTATGATTCACAAAATCGATAATCTGATTGCAGACCTTTTAGTTTGAGTTCTTCGACTATTTGATAACAACTATCTAAATTCAAATCTAATTCATCAGCAGCGAAGGGTTTAATTTTATTTACCAATTCGATAAAGCCATATTCTCTTTTAGCAAGATAGTAAAGAGCTCTGTTTTTTAATCTTTTGAGAGGATCATCAGCTTGCATCTTCATCAACTGCATCTTCATCAGTTTGATTCTCGACAATCATTTTTGAGTTTGCAAGATTAGCGTTCGCTCTGATTTGGTCTTCAAGGTTCTTAGAGATTTCAGGATTTTGTTTTAAATACTCTCGAACATTATCTTTACCTTGGCCAATTTTTTCACCATTATAGCTGTACCAAGCCCCAGCTTTTTCGATCAATTTCAATTGAACACCTTGCTCAATAATTTCTCCTTCTAAAGAAATTCCCTCGCCGTACATTACATCGAATTCTGCTTGACGGAAAGGAGGTGCAACTTTATTCTTAACTACTTTTACTCGTGTTTCGGCACCAATGACTTCATCACCTTTTTTGATTGCGCCAATTCTACGGATATCAAGCCTTACAGATGAGTAAAACTTTAGTGCATTACCACCTGTAGTAGTTTCAGGATTTCCAAACATAACCCCGATCTTCATTCGGATTTGGTTAATAAAAATTACAAGGGTATTGGTTTTCTTAATATTTCCAGTGAGCTTTCTTAAAGCTTGTGACATCAATCTAGCTTGTAAACCCATATGAGAATCACCCATATCACCTTCAATTTCAGCCCGTGGGGTCAGGGCTGCAACCGAATCCACCACGACCACATCAACCGAACCACTTCTGACAAGCATGTCTGTAATTTCCAGTGCTTGTTCACCAGTATCAGGCTGTGAAATAAGAAGGTCGGTCAAATTAACACCTAGTTTGGCAGCATACTGTGTATCGAGCGCATGTTCCGCATCTATAAAGGCTGCTGTTCCGCCTGCTTTTTGAGCAGCTGCAATTACAGATAGTGTTAGGGATGTTTTCCCGGATGATTCAGGCCCATAAATTTCAACAACTCTCCCTTTTGGAAGACCTCCGATACCGAGGGCTATATCTAAACCTAAAGAGCCTGTAGAAATTGCCTCAATGGACTCATCTATTTCTGTGCCATCCATCTTCATTACAGAGCCTTTGCCATATTGTTTTTCAATTTGGGCCATCGCGGCTTCTAGCGCTTTTTGTTTATTTTCATCCATTATTTTTATACCCTAAGATTTAATTTAATTGACTTGTAATTATTTCATATTTGGTCACTAAAAGTAAGTTTATCAAGCTCTTCAATAATAAAACTTACCGTCTGTTCTCTGATAGAAGACCTTTCTCCTGATAGCTCTAATTTATAGTCTTTTAATACAGTTTCCTTAAAAGCAAAACACACATGAACAGTGCCAACCGGCTTTTCTGCTGACCCCCCATTAGGTCCAGCAATCCCTGTGATTGAAATAGAAAAAATAGCTCTTGAATTTTTTTGTACTCCAATGGCCATTTCTTGCGCTACCTCTCGACTGACAGCACCAAATTCTTCTATTGCTTCTTTATTAACACCCAACATTCTTACCTTAGACTCATTGCTGTATGTTATGAATCCACAATCAAACCATGTAGAGCTTCCTGATTCATCAGTAATTTTCTTTGCAAATAAACCACCAGTACAGGATTCAGCCACACCGAGAAGAAAATTTTGATCAATAAATTTTTTAGAAATATTTTGAAGTTTATTAGATGACATAAGAAGAGACCATTTGTGTCATTATTAGGGCAAAAATAGCTGCGCCAAAGTCATCTGCAATCACCCCGGTTGCCCCTGGTAATTCCTCAAGCTTATTTATCGGCCAAGGTTTTAAAATATCAAAAAAACGAAAAAGAATGAAACTGATTAGATAAAGTAAATAATTATTTGGCAGAAGAATAAGCACAATTAAATAGGCAATAATTTCGTCGATTACTACACATGAGGGATCTTTGATTTTTAAAGACTGAAGTGTTTTCTTTACACTCACATAGCTAATCAGAAGAAGTATGAAAAATATAAATAACTGGGACTGCAAATTGAGTTTATAAAGAAATAAAAAGTAAATGAAAGTGACTAAGGTCCCAAAGGTTCCTGTTCCTTTTTTTATCAAACCGGTACCAAAACCTAGTGCAATAAAATGCCAAATATTACTAAATAAAAATTTTAAGTTAACCAAAGTGAGTATATCCTTCCTTACTTAATTTTATTTTTTTACCATGAAGTGAATATTCAATTTTTTTATCCTTAGTTATCTTTCCAATCATGGCACCTTTAAGGCAGTATTTCTTTAGTAAATTTTGAATTTTGTTATGATATTTATGTGAGGCAGTCATTAAAATTTGGTAATCCTCACCACCGCATATTGCTAGTTCATATTGATTATTTTCCATAAACCATTTATGCATAGGAATTTCGTTAATTTCTATTTTGGCTCCAACGGAACTGCTCTTCAGTATATGTTTAAGATCTCCAACCAAACCATCAGATAAATCAATAGCTGAATTAATCATTGATTTCGTTTCTTGAATGAATTCTAAGGGGGGTTGTGGTTTGAGGAATTCTTCTTGGGATCTTTTTTTTAAGCAGTTTGAAATAGATTTTTTGTACTTAGGCAACAGGGAATGTTGATTAAAATGTAATGCAGCGTAACCAACCTCATTAGTCACCCAAATTTCATCCTCTGGAATTGCCCCACTTCTTTTTAAAACATTCTTGGAGGATACATTACCCATAATAGCAATTGAAATTGATGTGGATCCTTTATTCGTATCACCACCAATGATTTCAATATTATATTTTTTAGCACAAGCCTTAATTCCTTTGGTGAATTTTCCAATCCAATTTACATCAAGATTTTTTAGGGAAATTGAAAGGAGGGCATAGCGAGGTTGACCGCCCATTGAGACTATGTCCGAGACATTTACAGCAAGTGACTTCCACCCCAAATAATATGGATCCGAATCTTCAGTAAAATGATGACCAATATTTAAAGTATCCATAGATATGGCCATAAATTCATTTTTATTTATTGGGATGAGGGCGGCATCGTCACCAATACCTAATACCGCATGTTTGCTTGTGAAATTAAAATATTTTTTTATTAAATCAAATTCATTCATTTTTTTGGCCTAAAAGCCTTAACAATATCGTCATTTGTTTTAATGACTGGGCCTCCAATGAGCTCTATGCAGTATGGTACAGCAGCAAATATTCCTGGAACAGTTATTTCATTATTTTTATTTTTTAAACCTTCAAGAGTCTCTTTGATTGCTTTTGGTTGTCCAGGGAGATTGATAATAAGAGCCTTATTTCTTATCACAGCAATTTGCCTGGACAGGATAGCAGTTGGCACAAAATTAAGACTAATTTGTCTCATTTGCTCGCCGAATCCTGGCATAATTTTATCTGCAACAGCATCGGTAGCATCCGGCGTCACGTCTCTTTTACTAGGGCCAGTTCCTCCAGTGGTGAGGATTAAATGACATTGGTCAATGTCTGCTAAATCAATTAATGTTGACTTGATGAGCTCAAATTCATCTGGGATTAGTTTTTCTACAAAAATAATTTCATCAATAATCACCTGTTGGCACCATTCTTTCAAGTGAGGTAGACCCAGATCCTCATACTCACCTTTTGTTGCGCGATCACTAATTGAAACTAAACCAATCTTAATGAATTTTTTTCCCATATATAAGTCAGATCTCCTGTGATTAATTTTAAAGAAGACACCATGAAAAAATACATAGTTGCGCTCCTCACATTTTTTATTTTACCAAATCTATATGCCGAGAATGTGTTTGAAAAAAATTATCAACAACAAGGAGACAAGAACCTTAAATCACTTAATCCAGATCCTCAAACTGAAATTTACAGAGGTTGGGACAAAGACAAAGACAATATAATGATGTTAGAAGAAGGGTATGACTTAATTGGCTTTTCATCTTTTGCTGGAACATATGTGCCTCCTGCAGAAGCGTTAGATTTTGGTAAGCAAATCAAAGCCGACACTTTGCTTGTTTATGATCGTCAAATCAATGAGGCAACTAGAGCTACGGCAATAAAGAGGGCAAGAGAAAATATTAAAAAGAAAAAATTAGATGATGATGGAAAAATTGAAGAAATCATCATTGATCCGAATGATCTTGCTGACTCAGATGCAATGTTTGATTTTTACGTATCCTATTGGGCAAAATTACCTAAACCTCTTTTTGGAACCCATCTAATAAGTTTTAAGGAAGATGATGAAAGATATGAAGACGGTGGCTTGTTTGTTGTAGCTGTTATAAAGGATTCTGCTGCAGCGAATTCAGGAATCGTAAGAAAAGATCGAATAATGACTATCAATGGTATTAGCTTAAAAGAGCCTAATGAGTTTATCAAGGAATTGATAAAGAATAAGGGAAATGTTGTAGAAATTGCATACATGCGAGATGGCAACTTAAATAATATTAAGGTGCAGATCTAATTTTTTTTATATCTGTAAGAATGATTCGATATAAGTTTCTGTAATTTTTACTTTTCTTGTCAGATTGAAATTCTTTGCGAGCAGCATTTATTGTTTGGTTTAAATTGGTTAAATCAGGATGGAATTCATTGATGTATTCATTCAATGCTGATTGATCATTAATGAGTTTTTTTCTCCATAACTCTGCCTCATGTTCGAATTTGATTTGTAGTCTTGAGAAGGCTTTTAATGTGTCCATTTCTTGAGTGACATTTGATAGATCGAAGTCTCGCAATAGTTTTCCTAAAAACTGTGCTTGCCTTCGCTTAGCACTATTTTTTTTTATCTCCTTATAAAAAATAATAGCTTCAATTATTTCGTCACTTAAGGATAGCTCTTTTATTTTATGATCTGGAAGATTAGATATTTCAATACCAAATTGTTGTATATCATCAGCTTCTTTTTTTAATTGAGTTTTACTTTTTATTGAATCTTCCATATGATAACGAGCAATATTATTAGTTAGTTTTAGGATTTTTATGCAAAATGAAATTCTTGGTTACTCCGAAGAAAAACTAAAAAATTTCTGTGAAGACATTATAACGCAGTCCAAGAAACTAGGCGCTGAATCTGCTGAGGTCGATGTAAGTATCTCATCAGGTAAAAATTTAACTGTGCGCAATGAAGGTGTTGAAACTTTTGAAATCAATAATGATAAAAATGTTACGTTAACTTTGTATCAAAATGGAAGAAAAAGTGTTGTCTCTTCTTCTGATTTTTCAAAAAAAACCATACAACATTTAATTAGTAATTCGCTTAATATGCTCAAGGTCACTGAGCAAGACCTATATTTTGGTATTGTTGAACAAGATTTACATCCCAAAAAAACAAGACCGGTAGATATTTTTTATCCACTAGAATTAAGTTTTGAAGACATGCTAGAAATTGCCAAAAAAACGGAGTCATCCGCTAAATCATATGATGAGCGAATTACCAACTCAGAAGGCGCCACCATTAACTATAACTCCTCAATATTTATGTATTCCAATTCTAATAAATTCTTTGGCGGTTTTCCTGGTTCAAGATACTCGCTTTATTGTTCTGTCATAGGTTCAAAAGACCAAGCAATGCAAAGAAGCTATGATTATTCCAATGTCAGAGATTTTCGTGACTTAAAAAATCCAACCCAACTCGGCGAAGAGGCGGCAAAAAACACGATTGATCGACTAAATGTTAAAAAAATTAAGACGGGAAACTATCCAATTATTTTTCATAATACCATTTCTGATGCGATTATAAATCCCATCTTGTCAGCAATATCAGGAAGAAATTTATACCGACAAAATTCTTTTTTACTGGACACTATTGGAACAAAAATAGCATCTGATCGATTAACTATTTCAGAAAGGCCACTCTTAATAAAAGGCCATGCATCAACTTATTTTGATGATGAAGGGGTGGAGGTTTTTGATAATACCTTAATTGACCAGGGTATATTAAATCGTTATTTGCTATCAAACTATTCTGCAAAAAAATTAAATCTTTCAACTACAGGAAACGCTGGGGGAACACACAACTTAATATTTGAGCATCACAATATTTCTCTCGCTCAAATGATTAAAGATATAAGGAAAGGGTTTCTTATTACTGAATTGCTTGGGCATGGGGTAAATATGGTAAATGGTGATTTTTCCAGAGGAGCGGCTGGGTTTTATATCGAGAATGGTGAAATTCAGCATGCTGTTGAAGAAATTACCATTGCAGGAAATTTAAAGGATATGGCGATGGATATTATCTGTATCGCAGATGATGTGAATTCTAATAGCTCAAAATATATTGGCTCGGTATTAATTGAGAAAATGGCTGTAGGAGCCAGTTAGAAGGCTGTAGATTAATTATTGGTGGCAGATGAAACTAATTCTTCTTCAGTAAATGGCTCATACCCGTCTGATAATAAATTTTCATCATCGTAATCGACAGATCCATCAGAATCATTTACAAGATTGTTACGATATTGCAGGTAAGCATCACGCTGGAATGCATAAGGATCAATTGAGGCTTCTTCAAGGATGTCAGAGGCATTGAGCAATTCCGTTCTTGCGTCAATAAATTGACCAAGTCTTACTTGGTTTCTAGTCCTGACATCACTGATGTAACTGATCGGATCAAAATATAAGGTATCTGCAACTAACCCAAAACCATCTCTAATGGTTGAAGGCCCAAAAAATGGAATAACAATATAAGCACCTGAACCTACACCCCAATGTCCTAGTGTTTGACCAAAATCTTCTTTACGTCTTTCTCCACCAGTCATTGTATGAACATCAACGAAGCCTAAAATACCAATGGTGGAGTTAATGGCAACCCTGCTTGCATCATTCAGTGCATGTTTGACTTTGAATTGGAGAAGGTCATTAATAACGGTAATAATATCTCTAATGTTGTTGAAGAAATTATTAACTCCTTTGACAATAAAAGATGGCGCTACGGCTTTGTACCCTTTGGCTACTGGTTTAGCAACATTATCATCAAAAGCTGTGTTGAATTTATATATTCCACGATTCATGCTTTCCAATGGATCTGGGTTGTTTGTTGTAGCACAGCCTCCTAGAATAAGGATTAAAACCAACAAGGTGAAATGTTTACAGATATTCTTAATGTTCATTAGGCATATTATCTAATAATTTATCTGTTAAGTCTTAGATGTTTTAAAAAATATTTCACGATAATAGATATATTTTAATTAATGTTGTTTTTTTGCAACATCATTAATATTTTCAAACATTTTTAATGCCTTTTGTCTTTGGACCGCATGATCAATAATAGGCTTTGGGTAATTCTTTGGATTAAATTTCATATGAGGCTCGTGAATATTTTTTTTATCAAATTCACTTAATTCGGGCACGTATTTCTTTATAAATTTCCCATCACTGTCAAATTTTTGTGACTGGAGTAATGGATTAAAAATTCTAAACCATGGCTGGGCATCGCAGCCAACCGAGGCTGCCCATTGCCAACCGCCATTGTTTGCAGAAAAATCATAGTCAATTAATTTCTCTTTAAAATATTCTTCGCCCCATCTCCAATCAATCAAAAGATCCTTGGTTAAAAAAGAAGCAACAATCATTCTTAATCGATTATGCATATAGCCTGTTGTGTTTAATTGTCGCATGGCTGCATCCACTATCGGAAAACCTGTCATACCTTGCTTCCACGATTCAAAAAAGGACTCATTATTTTCATATTGCAAATTATCGTATTGTTGTTTGAAAGAGTGACCATCCTGTACGTGAGAAAAGTTAACAATGATCTGGGAATAAAAATCACGCCAAATTAACTCGTTTAACCATGACTTTGATCCAGATGTTGAATAATTTTGTAAACAAATATTTGCTATTTCTCTAATAGAAATAGTTCCAAATCTGTTATGAACAGAGAGGTATGAAACACCTTTGATTGCAGGAAAATTTCTTGTTTGATCATAATGCTCAAGCCTATCTTTAAATTCATTAATTTGATTCTGTATGTCTTGATGAGTGGTAGCAATCTGAAAAGATGAGATATTTGAACTGTCAAAACCAATACCATTAAGTGTCAACGTATTATCAATGTGAAATATTTCAAAAGTTATGTCATCCAGCTTGTATGAATTTATTCCTGAACCGCTCATAAGTAATTTTTCAAGGTGATTATTTCTATAAGGCGAAAATACAGAGTAATGTGTGTTGTTTTTTGTCACAATCTCATCCGCTTCAAAGAGGACTTGATCTTTGAAAGAATGGAATGTTTTATTTAATCCTAATAATTTTTTTTGGACATCGTTATCACGATTTATCCCATATTTCTCATAATCTCTATTTACAAAAACAGCATTAGCATTTATCGACTCCGCTAGTTTTGGTATTTCATGGACAGGGTCGCCAAATAGTATCCAGATGTCAGAACCGTATTGTTTTAGAGTTTGCTTAATGTCTTGTAATATTTGATAAATAAAATCGACTCTCTGATCATTTTTATTTTTAAGCTTACCCAAAATATTTGTATCGAAAACAAAGCAAATGCTGATCGAGTTTGATTGACAAGCAGCCTCGTATAAAGCAGTATTGTCATGGAGGCGGAGGTCTCTTCGAAGCCATACTAATGATTTTAAAAAAGGTTTATTCACGATGGTATGGGAGATTATTGATAATAGAATACGATCTATAAATTTGTTCAATTAAAAAGACTTTAACCAACTGATGTGGCAAAGTTAAATTGGATAGACTCATCACCAGGTTGCTTTTATCAAGAACAGTCTGGTCCAGTCCATCAGCACCACCAATAATAAAATTTATATTTGAATGATTTAACATGATTTTTTCCAGCTGTTGTGACATTTCAACAGATGAAAAAGTTTGTCCTTTTTCATCCAAAGTAAAAACAAAAGCATTGCTATCAATTTTTGAAAGAATGTTTTGTGACTCAAGCTCTTTCTTGATTTTAATATTCTTATCTTTTGATTTTAACTGAAGGTTGATCCACTCAATCTTTGAATATGCAGAGACCTTGTGTGAGTAGAAGTCAATTAAATGATTTATTTCTTTACCAGGTTGTGAACCAATGCTGATTATTTTGATAATCAATTATGATTGCCAAAGCTCTTCAAGATTAAAGTAGGCTCTTGTGGTTGGCAGCATGATATGAACAAGAACTTCGCTGAGGTCAACTAAAACCCATTCTCCGTCTCCTTCACCTTCGATATTTGCCACACTTTTACCAATATCCTTAAGGGTGTCTTTTAAATGCCTGGCTAATGCTTTGGTTTGTCTATTAGAATTGGCTGATGCAATGATCATATAATCAGTAATAGATGTTTTTTTTCGTACATCAATCACAGTAATATCAAAAGCTTTAATGTCTTCTAGAGAGTTGACAATGATTTGATTTAATTGTGTTCCTGAAGTCAAATTTTAGGCAGCTTGAATGTCGATGGAGTTTTTTGTAATGGTAATGTTATTCTCACTATCAACATAAACCAATGAAGGCGAATATTTTTCTAATTCAATTTCATTATAATCTGCATAGGTCGCGATAATAAGCATATCACCAGGATTAGCTTTATGAGCGGCAGCACCGTTAATTGAAATAATGCCCGAACCCTGTTCAGCTGAGATGGCATAGGTGGTAAATCTTTCGCCATTAGTAATGTTGTAAATAGCAATTTGTTCATACTCATTGATATTTGCTTCTTTAAGTAAATTAATATCTATGGCACATGAACCCTCATATTCCAATTCAGAGTGAGTAACCGTTACTCGATGTAACTTTGATTTCAACATTCTTCTTAACATAAAGTTAAAACACCAAATAATTTGTAAGACGCTATTATAAACTCAGATATATTTAGATGCAAAATTCAATATTATCAATTAAGCGAACCTTCCCTAAATATGCAGCAACGAGTGCAACTAGTTTTCTTTCACTATGATGGGGTACTAATAAAGTTTTTTGTGATCGTATCGACACATAATCTATTTTCCAGCCATTATCCTGTAGTTCTTTAGCAACTTTTTGCTCTATTGAACACAGATCAGAAATTGTTTTTAAATTTGATTTGATGTAAGTCAGTTGTTGGTGAAGCATTGAGGCAACAGGCAGATATTTTTTTGCAATTAGTGAGTTTCTCGAGCTCATAGCAAGCCCCGATTGTTCTCGTTCAGTATTTACTGCTAATACTTTAATAGGGTAACAAAAATCATTTAAAAACTTTTTTAAAATAAATAATTGTTGATAATCTTTTTTACCTAGTAGCAAATAACTCGGTCGAATTACATTGCAAAAACGAGCTACGATACTTATGACACCTTCAAAATGACCAGGTCTACTTTTGTCACATAAATCATGCTTTATTTTTTTTAAATCAAACGTAAAGGGGTTGTTGATTGCATTCATTTGTTCTTTATTGGGAACAAAAACAATGTCAACATTTTCTTTTTGTAACTTAATAAGATCTTCTTTAAGAGTTCTTGGATAAGATTTAAAGTCGGCTGAACTATTAAATTGGATTTCATTAACAAAAATTGAGACTACTACTAATTTATTTAGACTACGCGCTTTACGAACTAATGCTAAGTGCCCATCATGCAAGTTACCCATTGTGGGCACAAAAGCAATTTCTTTTTTTTGTGAAACAAACTTGTTCAACTCCAGAATACTTTTAATAGTCTTCATCAAGTTTTTTTAAAAAAATTAATTAGGTTTTTGAAGGCAGCACTTTGTTGATTAATATTGATTTTTATTTCCTCACCCTTTAGTAAACCAAGTGCTGCATACATTACGTCAACTTTTCCATTACAGAAATTTGTATTTTTATAACCAACCAATGGTATTGAGACATTCTCAGATACTTTTTTATTTGCTGCTGTCGACATCTTTGACAAGACAATCAGTTTTGCCCCAGAATATTCATGTTCTTTTGCTATTCGTGCATATTCACTTGGTGTATTTTTTGGCGAGTACTTTTGAGGTGTGATGCCAATATGAGTACAAATAGCTATATTTTTTTTTGTTAATGTGGCGACTAGATGATTAATCTCACCATGACCTTCTATTTTTATTATATCTGCACCAAATTTAGTTAGCTTTTTCGCATGAGATATGGCTAGCTGATTATTTGTTAATGAGTGTGATGGGAGGTCAGCGATGATAGGTAATGACGTTACTTTTTTAATTATTTTTAGAATCTCTATTAAATTTTTTAGATTTACATCAGCGGTATTTTTATAACCTAAATTGAGAATTCCTGTTGAGTCTCCAACTAAAATAGCATCACAACCTAGAAGGTTTGCAATAGTAGCAGATGTTGCATCATAACAACTCATGATTTTTAAAAAATTATTTTTTTTAACTTTTAATTTTTTACTCATGTTATTAGATTACCCGAGGATTAAAAAACTCTCTTGTAGACGATAATTGCTCAATTTTTTCAACTAACATTGAAATAGCTCCAGGATCATCAATAATATCTAGGTTTTCGTTATTCACAATTAAAAGTTTTTGATTATATTTAAAATGAAAAAAGTTGCTGTAAGCTTCAGCAATTTTTTCTAGGTACTCTGTAGAAATAGTTTTTTCATAGTTGATGCTTCGTCTTTCCACCCTTTTTTTTAATAACTCTACAGGCGTTTGAAGATAAATTACCAGATCTGGTTTTGGAACTTTAAGCTCCAGAAACTGATAAATTTGTTTATAAAGTTTTAGTTCTTCCTCATCTAAGTTGAGTTGGGCAAAAATTGGATCTTTATAAATAAAAAAGTCTGACACCGTGCCCTTATGAAAGAAATCATTTTGTTTTATGTCATTGATTTGCTCAGCTCTTTGAAAAAGAAAAAATAATTGAGTGGGAAGAGCATACTGAGACATGTTTTTGTAAAACTTAGGAAGAAAAGGATTTTGGTCAGCTTTTTCTTTAATGAAATTAGAGCCAAAGTTTTCACTTAGCATTCTTGATAAAGTCGATTTGCCAGAGCCAATCGGTCCTTCAACAACAATATAAGGATATTTCTTAAAGGGATTAATCATTAATTATGTTTATAGTTTTTATGTCAAGTTTACCTAAAAATTCTTTGAGGTTGTTTATTTTGGGTATTTTTATTGATGGCTCAATTTCAAGTAATGGAATCATTACAAATGCCCTTTCTAGCATTCTAGGGTGGGGGATAACTAACTCTTTTTCATTAACACATAAATCATCAAATAAAAGAATATCGATATCAATGGTTCGAGGTCCATTGAATATTTTTTTTATTCTTTTTTGTTTTTTTTCAATCTCTTGAAAGTGTTGCAATAATTCTTTTGGTAATAAATTGGTTTCAATTGATATAACTTGGTTAAAAAAATTTGGTTGATTTAAATAACCAACAGGAAGTGATTCGTATACATTTGATTTTTTTTGAACAGAGGTTTTTTCTATATTGTTGATTGAAAAAATGGCATCCTTTAATTGTTTAAGAGGATTTGACATGTTACTTCCTAAACCTAAATATACCGTATGCATATTACTCTTTAGTTATCAGCAATATTTTTCTTGATGCTTCATCAGCTTCTTGCCATTTTGTCCACCATTCACCATATCTTTTTTCTTCTAGATCAGAGTTGCATCTCAGAAGAAGAAAATCATAGGCAGCTCTAAACCTTGGATGATTGGAAAGCCTGTAAACAGATCTTGTTTTAAGCTTTGTAAATCTGGGTTGCAGTCTCCAAATTTCTGAGATGTATTTAATAAAACGATTATGGATAAAAATATTTGGATCTGTTTTATTAAAGAAATGTTTAATTTGGGTATCTAATGTTAGATTAGAATCATTATTCTTCAGTGAATGATTAAAAGCATCCCATAAAATCACAGCCATTAGAAAGCCTGGGTTGACAGTCTTATCTGCCTTAACCCTTGTGTCTGTATTACTCATCCCATGAATAAGAAGACTATTTTTATCTAGGGAATGATTCGATAAAAAAGGAAAAAATAAGTCAAGCAATTGATATTCTTTTAACACGAAGATACTTTTCTTTGCATGGCCCGTTAAAAAGAACTTCATCATTTCATCAAAAATTCTTGAGTAAGGGATATTGTCTAAGAGTGGGATGAACTTTTTTATATTGCCTAATGTTAATCCCAGATTAAATTCAAGTTTTGCATGAAAACGGATTGCTCTCAAAAGTCTTACGGGGTCTTCATTGATTCTTTGTTCAGGATTTCCAATAAAATTAATATTCCTATTTTCAATATCTTTTTTGCCATTAAATGGATCAAATAAATGATTATTTATTGGGTCATAAAAAATAGCATTCATTGTAAAGTCTCGCCTCTGAGCATCTTCTTCAATTGTTCCGAACGCGTTATCCTGAACCACTCCATTTCTTAGCTTATTCACCTCAGAAGGTTTTTTTCTAAATGTAGAAACTTCAATAATTTTTCTATCAATCCTCACATGAACAATCTTGAAGCGTCTGCCAATAACTCTGGAATTTTTAAAAATGGCAGTGACTTGATCTGGATGTGCATTGGTAGCGATATCAAAGTCTTTTGGTTGAATATTAAGAAGTAAATCTCTTATACATCCTCCAACCATATAAGCTTGAAAGTCATATTGTTGTAACTTTCTAATTACTTCTAATACGAAGCTTGGTATCGATTTATTATTTAAAGAATACTGATTAGAAAGTTTTTTATTAGCAGGGCTTGATGTCAACTTCGCTTCCAAAGTGTATCTGGAACATTATTTTCTTGATTCAGTGTCCTGGCCAGAACAAAAAGGAAGTCTGATAGGCGGTTGAGATAATACATTGAGGAACTATTAATCTCTTCAATTTCTTTCAAATTAATACAGTTTCTTTCAGCACGGCGACATACTGTTCTTGCGACATGGGCGAGAGCGGCTTGTTTTGAACCACCAGGCAAAATAAATTCTTTTAATGGTGGAAGTTTTTGATTCATTGCATCTAGCTCAATTTCTAAAAAATCAACCCTTTTTGAATCTAACAGTTTATGACTTGGAATAGACAATTCACCACCAATGTTAAACAAGTCATGTTGTATTTCTGTGAGTGTAGTTTTGATTTTTTCAGGAACAGCTTCTGTAAGAATTAAACCAATGATGGAATTTAATTCATCAATTGATCCGAGGCACTCCACCCTGGCTGAATTTTTTTTAACGCGTTGTCCGTTACCAAGGGATGTCTCTCCATTGTCTCCAGTTTTAGTATAAATATGTGTTAATCTATCAGCCATAATTTTTGATCGTCTTTATAATAAACATTATATGAAATTTATGGCTCAAGATACACCAGTAATTATAATTTTTGATTCAGGCTTGGGCGGCACATCTATCCTAAAAGAAATAATTTCTTTGAATTTAAGCCAGCAATTAATCTATGTAGCCGATAATCAGAATCTACCATACGGTCTTCAAACCAAAGATTTTATTGAAAATAGAGTATGTGAGATATTTTCTAGTTTAAATCAACAATATCATATTGAAGCAGCAGTTATTGCATGCAATACAGCCACTGCCTATGTGGCAAATTCATTAAGAGCTAAGTTTAAATTTCCAATAGTAGCAATGGAGCCTGGCATTAAACCTGCAATCACTTTAACTAAAAATAATAACATTGGTATATTGGCGACTGAGGGAACAATTAAAAGCTCAAGATTTATCTCTCTTGTTGATCGATTCACATCAGATCAGCATAAAATTTGCATCATACCGGGTCTGGGCTTAGTTGAAGAAATAGAGAACCAGTCGACATCCGATATAAAGTTAGACGCCATTCTATTACCTATTATTAAACAATTACTTCAAGATAAGGTGGATACGTTAGTTTTGGGATGCACTCACTACCCACTCATAAAAAATAAACTGAAAAAGCTACTCCCAGAAATACAGATTGTCGATACGACAAAAGCTGTATTGAAAGTGTTAACTAGATATATTGATCAGATACATCCTTCAGAGAAAAAAACTATTTTATTTATGATGAGTAAAGATAAAAAATCTTATTTATCTAAAATTAAGAAGCTGACAGATTACTCAAAAATAGAGCAAATAGAATTTGTTAAATAATCTTATACATCGTCCCGCAATAGGGACAATTTACAACATCTTTGCCATGGTGATCTAAATATACTCTTGGATGAAGAGCCCAAAAATTAGGATTTTTTGGTGGGCAAAAAACAGGTAAATCTTTTTTAGCAACTTCGAATACTTTTTGTTGATTCTTAGACATAGGTGAGCCAGTCACCATATTTCGTATTTTTTCCAGACACTACATCGAAATAAGTTTTTTGAAGAAATTCAGTAATCTCTCCACGTGCGCCTTTGCCAATATTGCGTCGATCAAGTGCTCTAATTGGAGTAACTTCAGCGGCTGTCCCAGTAAAAAATGCTTCGTCTGCAGTGTATACTTCATCACGAGTAATGTTTTTTTCTATCACTTGTATGCTATGAGCTTTGGCTATTTCAATGATTGTATCTCGAGTAATTCCTTCCAAAGCAGAAGATAGGCTAGGCGTGATTAGGTCTCCATTTTTTACTAAAAATATATTTTCTCCAGAGCCCTCAGACACGAAACCTTGCGTATCTAAAAGAAGTGCTTCATTGTATCCGTCATTAATTGCTTCTTGATGGGCAAGAATCGAATTCATGTAATTTCCATTGGCTTTTGCTTTACACATAGTGACATTTACATGATGGCGCGAGAAAGAAGACGTTTTTACAGCAATTCCCTTTTCTAATGCTTCTTGACCCATGTAAGCACCCCAGCTCCATGCAGCAACAATTACATGGGTAGACAGTGTTTTTGCTGATATTCCCATGCTCTCAGATCCATAAAATGCCATGGGACGAATATAAGCAGATTTCAGTTTATTTTCTTTCACACTCTCAATTTGGGCTTGGTTGATTTCATCTTTAGAGAAGGGCATAGCCATACTTACAATATGAGCAGAATTAAATAGACGGTTGGTGTGTTCTTTTAATCTAAAGATAGCTGTTCCTTTTTCTGCCTCATAAGCTCGAACACCCTCAAAAACACCTAAACCGTAATGAAGAGTGTGGGTGAGAACATGAGTCTGTGCTTCACGCCAAGGTGTCATTTTCTTATCGAACCAGATTAACCCATCACGATCAGACATTGATTGAATTACTGCCATCATATTTCCTATTATTTGTTAGAATGTGATTTTTTAAATTAATGAACTACATAAATATAAATGTTTAAAAAGCTAATTTGCATATTATTCCTTATTTTAAGTGCATGTGGAAGTGATACTTTAAATTTTCATGGCTCAGACATTACTGAAGCTGGATTAAATGGAAGAATAGAGTTAACGTCTCATGATAATGAAGTGTTTGACTCAAATAATTTGTTGGGCAATGTGGTTGCAGTATTTTTTGGTTTTACCCATTGTCCAGATATCTGTCCAACATCTTTAACTGAGTTAAAAATGATTACTGAGCAAATAGATCAACCTGAAAAATTTAAAGTGCTATTTGTCAGTGTTGATCCCGGTCGAGATACTGTTGATGAATTAAAAAATTACATTCCACGTTTTGGCGACAATATGACTGGATTAACTGGCTCGAAAGATCAAATAAAAAAAGTCGCAGACCAATTCAAAGTATTTTATCAAGCGGTACCGCAGGGGAATGATTACACCATCGATCATTCTGCAGGGATTTACATCATCGACAAAAGTGGCCGAGTAAGGATTAGGTTTCCATATGGCACAGATACTTCGTTAATGATCGAGGATATCAATAAATTATTAATCTAGCGTGAATAGAGAGAGTGCTTGATCTTTGAGTTGTTTCTTGTAAATTTTGTATTTAGGAAAAATCCTTTCAACTTCATGCCAAAATAATTTTGAATGGTTCATATGTTTCAAATGAGCTAATTCATGACAAATCACGTAGTCAATAATTCCAGAAGATGTTTGAATTAATCTCCAACTTAACCTTATATTTTTATTATTGGAGCAAGAGCCCCATTTTGTTTTTGCGTTGGTTAGTTGAATACTAGATGGTTTTATTTCTAAAATATAATCATAGGAGTCAATACGTTTTTTAAAATATTGAAGAGCAAATTCTTTGAGAATTTTTTTTACATCACTGACCTCATTAGTTTTGCAGAAAATGATTTTATTTTTATGATCAATTTGAGTTGAATGATGTCTTGGAATTACTTTATATTCTTCACCTAATAATAAAACTGTTTCAATTTGATTTGATTTAGAAATGGTTTGGGATGAAACATGTCTTAAGTGTTTAATAATCCAGTCAAATTTTTTTTCAATGATGTTATTAATAAAAATATCATCAGTGTGTAAGGGAGTTGAAATGATTAAACCATTCTGGTCAATTTTTAAACTAATATTTTTTTTTGATTTTTTTATATGGGTAAATTCAACTGACTCACCCTTGATATAAGTTATTTTTTTTTCTTTTGACGATGGTTTTGGGCTAGTGAATAATTTTTTCCACATTGCTATTGATCCATTTTTTTGCTGACTCATTTATTTGATCAGTTGAAAGCTCTTGTGTTTGTATTAAAGGGCCTATTTTTAAAGAAATTTTTCCTGGGTGTTTAAGGAGGCTATTCTTTGGCCAAAAATAGCCTGCATTATGAGCAATTGGCAAAACAGGACAATTAATTTTTTTTGCTAACCAGCTTCCCCCAATATGATATTTTTTGTCATCGTTTAAATTAGCCCTCGTCCCTTCTGGAAAAACGATGATGAAAAACCCTTTTTGTATTTTACTTAAACCTTGATTAAACATCTGGAGTAATGCTTTTTTTCCTGAGGAGCGATCAATTGCAATAGGAGAGGTAAGCCACAAACCCCAACCAAAAAAAGGAATTAGTAATAACTCACGCTTTAAGACCCAGACTTGTTGCGGTAGGGCAATTTGAAGGGCGAGCGTTTCCCAGGCAGATTGATGATTACAGAATACAATACAAGGTTTATTTGGAATATTTTCAGATCCATGTATTTCAAAAGATAAGTTACATGTAAATTTTAGCCAAGGGATCATTGTTTTTGCCCATAAAGAAATAAATCTGTATCGATATTTCTGAGCAAGTGGAAATGTAAATAATGATATAAGAGTAAAAGGTATAGTAAAGAGGAACATTCCTAAATAAAAAATAAATGACCTTACTTTTATCATGATGACTTAATGATGTGCTGTGTAGCATCTTTAAGATTTTTAAAGACTTTTGTTTTTTTTGGATATTTTTTTTGTTTAAGGACTTGTTGTCCATTTCCAGTTTTAACCAAGATTGGTTGCATCTTTATTGCATCAAAGGCCTGGAGATCTCTAAGGGAATCGCCTACTCCAAATACTTTTTGTAAGTTGGTACCATAAACTTTTTCTATTTCTAGCAACATTCCAGGTTTTGGTTTTCTGCATTCACATTCATCTTCGTCAGTATGTGGACAAATAAATATCGAATCAATCCTCCCTCCCATATCTGCTAGCAAACGATGCATTTTACGATGGATTTGATTTAGATTTTCCATGGAGTATAGCCCCCTGCCAATGCCAGATTGGTTGGTCACTATGATTACTTTGAAATTATTTTGAGTTAATTGTGCAATGGACTCAAGACTTTCAGGAATTGGGATCCATTCGTTTTCATTTTTAATATAGTTAGCTGAATCCTGATTTATAACACCATCTCGATCAAGAATAACTAATTTCATTTTAGGTTCCTAGTACCGACAAATTAGCAATGATGTTCATTGCTTTATTCAGCTCAGAAAGTAGAAGATGTCGATTGTGCTTCATATCTTTATTATCTGCATTAACCATAGTGTCTTCAAAAAAATTATCTATTGGTTCAGATAAATGAATCAAATTATTTAGCAGGTTGTTATATTTTTTAGCTTCCAAATAACCTTTATTGTTTTCATTTACTTTAACGATCGACTGATACAGTAATTTTTCAGAATCAGACTCTAATAAGTCTTGATTAACTTTTTCAATTAATGGATTATCATATTTTTTAAGGATATTTAGAACTCTTTTATTGGATTGAGCAAGATTCTCGCTGATATCAATATTTTTAAATTCGTTTACTGCTTCAACTTTTAAAATAATATCGTTAATAAAATTTGGTTGGCTATCACACACCGACTGTACTACAAGTGTTTCATAATCTTGATCTTTAATAAAATTTTCTAGACGGTCATAAATAAAATCGATTAGGTGAGCTTTGTTTTCTTCACGATCACTCGGAAAAATTTTATTTATTAATTCAATTAAATCAAGATTGATATCGCATTCAATTAAAATTCTAATGATTGAGATAGCAGCACGTCTTAATGCAAAAGGATCTTTTACCCCTGAAGGTTTTTCACCGATTGCAAATAAATCAATTAAGGTGGTAAATTTATCTGCGAGGGATAGTATCAGGGAAGTGTCATTTTGAGGTAACTCGTCTCCAGAGAATTTCGGCTTGTAATGGTCTTCAATGGCTTGTGCAAAATCCTTATCCATGTCCGAAGCTAGGGCGTAATATTTACCCATAATTCCTTGTAATTCAGGGAATTCGCCAACCATCAAAGAACTGAGGTCTGCTTTTGCGAGCTTAGCTAACAGATTACTGTCATGATTTGAGTCTAGTGTCGTATTTTCTCTAATGTGGTTGAAAATTTTGCTCACACGTAGGCAGCGCTCATTCAAGGACCCCAACTTCTGATGATAAACAATATTATCTAAGTCACTGACCATAGCGGTAAGAGATCTTTTTTTGTCTTGAGAAAAGAAAAATTCAGCATCAGCTAATCTTGGATAAATTACCTTCTCATTCCCTTTGACTACCATGGATTGATCTTTGGGGTGGATATTAGAGACCAAAATGAATTTATTCGTTAGTTGATTATCCTTGAGTACGGGAAAATATTTTTGATTACTTTTCATAGATAGAATCAAACATTCAGATGGGATATCCAAGAACTGGCTGTCAAAAGATCCCATCATTGCATTAGGCTTTTCAATTAATGTTGTCACTTCTTCCAGTAATTCATTGTCCAGAGGACAAGAGTAATTATTTCCTAAGTTATTTATCAAGTGAGAAATTTGATTTTGAATTTCATCATAACGCTTATCAAACTCAGGAATGACGTTACCTTTCTTCTCAAGTAACTCTTCATATTGATCTGCATTCTTTAGGCTTAATGCCTCTGTGCTCTCAAATCGGTGCCCATGGATAATATTGTTTGCTTTTAGTCCCAGTATCTCGATCTCCAAAATTTCACTTCCATGCATACAGATTAAATTAATTGCTGGCCTTGCAAAATTAACGGATGTCCAACCATCGGCTAATTGATATGACATAACCTTTTCAATTGGCATTTTTTTTAACACTTGATTTAATTCTTTTTGAATAAACTCAACAAGACTAGTCCCTTCAATATTCTTTTTTGCATATAAAACTTCATCTTGAATTATGAAGTTATCCAAGGAATCTTTAAGGTCAATTAAATTTAAACTCTCTAATTTTTTTATCAGCGGCGCTGCAGCTTGATCATCAACCCAGCCAATTTTTTTTGGCATTAGTTTAATTTCAGTTAACTCATCAGGACTTTTGGTCACCGTGTGACTAACCTTAAATCCAATACGCCGCGGAGTTGAGTAAATATTTAATTTTGAATTTGATGTTGTAAATTTATTTTGATTAAGTTGATTATAAATTTCTGTAGCTAAAAAGTCAGACATCTGCTTTTGTGAGGAGGGAGGAAGCTCTTCACATAACAATTCAAACAGTAACGTATTCTCACTCATGCTTACTTATCCTCTAAGTTTTTAAGAACTTCAGACGCATGCTCTTTGTTAGCTAAAGGAAATTTTAATGCTGCTCGACTGTTGAGGTAACTCTCAGCAACTAATCGCGATATGTTTCTAATTTTTCCGATATAACTCGCTCTTTGAGTAACACTAATTACTCCTCTAGCGTCCAATAAATTAAAGGTATGGGCTGCTTTTAGAACTTGTTCATAGGCTGGGAGTGCTAGCTTTTGTTCAACCAGGTACTTAGCCTGTTCTTCATGGCTTGAAAAGGCTGTTTGTAAAAATTCAACATTACTATGTTCAAAGTTGTATGCACTTTGCTCCTTTTCATTTTGAAGAAAGACATCACGGTATGTTGTCGTATCATTCCATTGAAGGTCAAAGACGTTATCAACTCCTTGAATATACATCGCCAACCTTTCAAGACCATATGTGATTTCTCCTGTGATAGGTTTACAAGAAATCCCTCCCACTTGCTGAAAATAAGTAAATTGAGTTATTTCCATTCCATTTAACCAGACCTCCCAGCCCAACCCCCAGGCACCTAAGGTTGGATTTTCCCAGTTATCTTCAACAAGCCTTAAATCATTTTTATTGAGGTCAAAACCTAGCGATCTAATTGATTCAATGTATAAATCAACGATATTTTCTGGAGATGGTTTTAAAACAACCTGAAATTGATAATAATGCTGCAGGCGATTAGGATTTTCACCATACCTTCCATCTTTTGGCCGGCGGCTAGGTTGCACATAGGCTGCTTTCCATGGTTCAGGCCCAATGGCTCTAAGGAAAGTTGCTGTATGGGATGTGCCCGCTCCTACTTCTTGGTCATAGGGTTGGATAATTACACAGCCTTGACTTGCCCAGTATTGTTGCAGATTAAAAATTAATTCTTGAAAGGTCATTATTTGTATATTTAAAAATCAGATTGTGATTTTACTTTCTTTTTAACCTTCAATAAAGTCGATGAGGTTACTTTGTTAGCGAAAAACATAAAAAACAATATGATGTAAAGCGGAATATATCCATATTTTGCAAAAATAGTTTTATATTGATTGGTTTGAGCGCTCAATTCAAGAACACCTGTGGTGAATATGGGTAACTCATTTTGTATCGTCCCATTTGCATCAATATAGGCAGTTACTCCGGTATTTGTAGCTCGGACAATTGGCTTTTGATATTCCATGGCTCGTGCTTGAGCAATTTGCAAATGTTGATGAGCTGCTGGTGATCTGTCATACCAGGCGTCATTTGTAAGATTAATAAATAAATCCGCTTCATTAAATTTATCGTAAGATGTTTTAAAAATATCCTCGTAACAGATATTTAACCCCACATTGACATCGCTGATGTTGATGACATTATTTTTTATTTCAGGCGGCGTTAAATTTGAAAAAGGAATATCTAAAATTTTCTCGTATAAGAAACCAAAGTACTCACTGAGTGGAAAATACTCACCAAAAGGGACCAAATGTTCTTTAAAGTAGTATTGGTCGACATTTTTTTCTTTGATTATAGCTCCGTTTAGATAATGTCCATTATCTTCAAAGATCGAACCAATGATGACTGATTTATTCTCGTTTATTTTGTTTTCAACAGCATTATTAAAACTTTTAGGGTAATTTTTATAAAGCAAAGGAATAGCCGTTTCAGGGAAGATTATGACTTCACCTTTTGCTTGGTTTAAAAGGTCAATATAAATGTTTATTTGTTCCTCAACCTTATTTGAATCCCACTTTATTGCTTGGCTTATATTTCCCTGGAGAAGAGAAATATTTAAATTATTATCTTCAATCGTAGATTCGGGTTTAAATAAATGTATTAGGAAGTTTGCTGAAATGATAATTGCAATAAGAAATAACGATAATTTTCTTTTTCTTTTATTAAAAAAAGAAAAATACAAAAGCGCGCTTATTACCAAAGCTACCAAGGACACTCCGTGGCTTCCAATGATTTCATAATAATTATTAACTAAGGGATTATTGGTTTGAGAAAATCCAATTGAAAGCCAGGGAAACCCTGTAAAAAGATATTCTCTGATTATTTCCAGGATTACGAATAAAGCTATGGCTGATAGTAGACTTAGTTTTTTAAAAAAAGCAAAAGGCAGAAAAAAAAGACTTAAAAAAATATAAAAAATGGCACAAATGATAACTGCATTCGAGAGACTCGCGCCACCATAATTATTAATACATAGAATTAACCAATAAAGTCCAGTGGAAAAAAAGAAAAATCCAAAAAGAAGGGTTGCCGCTAATTTTTTGTCACTTTGATCTAATAAGAAAAAAAATGCAGGAAAAATAAGATAAGGAAGAAAAAAAAGATCAAAGGGCAGGAATGAGAAAACAAAGATTGAGCCAAGTAAACATGCCCATATTAAATGCAAGCTAGAAGTCATCTAGCTATTCTACAATTGTGAATAATTTTTAGAAAACTTTTTCTGGTCTCTTAATATCGTATTTTTGACCTTCAACACGATCAATTTCATCCATATCTGAGTTTAAAAACACTACAGACTCAATGTAACCGTCAACAATATCAATTTCCGTGATTGGATAATAATTTCCACTATGATCGGTATTAATATTTTCATAATACCAAGATGAAGCAATAACTTCTTTTGATGATTCTAAAGTAATATTGACAATCTTTTTTGGTTCACCCAGTATATTTTCAACTTCAGCCGGGGTTAGAAGTCCGATGGTATCAACAAACTCCAATTCATTTACTGGCAGCTCATCCACAAGGGGAGCTTCAGAAATAGAAATGTCCTCATCAGCAAAAGATGAGAGGGAGAAAAAAAGGATTAAAAATATTATTTTTTTCATTATCTAAAAGATGTTTATTAACTATGAATATCTGGCAAACAGGCCTACTATTAGTTCAAAATATCTTGATCAACCTGATCCAGATTGACTGAAAATCTTAAAAGATACAAGCGTCTGCTATCTCTTCGAAGAACTTCAATGTCAAATCCATCAAAATGGATGGGCTCATTTTTTTTTGGTATGTGACCCAGTTTTGATATAACTAACCCACCAACGGTTTGATTTTCACTAATAGGATAATTCGTATTAAAAAAATCGTTAAATTCTTCAAGCTCGGTTGAGGCTTTAATTCGAAAGGTAGTAGTCTCTTCTTGAATGATATTGTCCTCATTCTCATCGTAGTCAAATTCATCTTCAATCTCGCCAACAATTTGCTCAAGTACATCCTCGATGGTTAAGATTCCTGCAATGCCTGCATATTCATCCACCACAATCGCAATATGATTGCGATTACTTCTAAATTCTTTGAGCAGAACATTAAGTTTTTTAGATTCTGGAATATATACTGGCGGTCTGAGAATGTCGCGTAAATCAAGATCTTTTTCCTTATTTAATCTCACTAAGTCTTTAGCTAAAAGAATACCAATGACGTTATTATTGTCTTCATCAATGACAGGAAATCTGGAATGAGCTGTATGAAGAGCAGTATCAATAATTACATCGATACTGTCATTTATATTAATAAATGACACTTGTGAGCGTGGGATCATCACATCTCTTGCCTGCATATCAGATATTCCTAGAACACCCTCCAGCATCATGAGTGAATCTGAATCTATTAGATTAGCCTGGTATGACTTTTGCAGCAGAATTAATAGCTCTTCTTTAGTTTTTGGCTGAATAATTCGTTTTAATAATTTTGGAATTATTTTGAGCTTATCTTTTTTAATCATGGGATATGTAAGGGTTTTGAATATTAAATAATTTCAAAGTCTTAATTTCAATTTTTTCCATTATAAGTTGATCTTTTTCATTAATGTGATCATGCCCCATTAAATGTAAAAAACCATGTAATACAAGGTGAATATAATGATCCTTTATTTTTTTATTTTGTTCTTTTGCTTCTTTTTTAACAATATCGTGACAAAGAACAAGGTCGCCGATCAATGATCTACTTGATTCTATATTAAATGACAGTACATTGGTTGGCTTGTTTTGATTTCGATAATGATGATTTAATTCTTGAGATTCTGAAGCGGTGGTGATTCTCACAGTGATTTCAGCCTCTTTTTTCCAAACAGATGAAAAAATTTTTTTACATATGGGACCTGTTAGAGCATTTTTCTTGTTAATGACGTCTTGAATATAGACTCTAATCATTTTCTATTTTATCGTAGGCATCGATGATTTTCTGCACAATAGGGTGTCTCACTACATCTTTTGATTGAAACTTGGTAAAGGAAATGCCTTTAATATCTTTGAGTACTTTCTCAATTTCCAACAGCCCACTTTTTTGTCCTTTAGTCAGATCAATTTGAGTAATATCTCCAGTAATTACCGCTTTAGTACCAAAGCCGATTCTAGTCAGAAACATTTTCATTTGCTCAGGTGTGGTATTTTGAGCTTCATCAAGAATAATAAAGCTTTGATTTAGTGTTCGTCCTCGCATATAAGCCAAAGGAGCAATTTCAACAATTTGTTTCTCAAACCACTTGTTGACTGTTTCATAACCGCCTAAATCGTATAATGCATCATATAAGGGTCTTAGGTAAGGATCAACCTTTTGCGCAAGGTCGCCTGGAAGAAATCCCAATTTTTCTCCTGCCTCGACTGCTGGTCGAACCAAGATAATTCTTTTTATTTTTTCACGATTTAAGGCATCAATCGCAGAAGCGACTGCAAGGTATGTTTTTCCAGTGCCAGCTGGACCAATACCAAAGTTAATATCATTTTCTTGAATAAGCTTAAGGTAACTTTGCTGGCGCGGCGTTCTTCCTTGCAAATCATTTTTCTTTGTTTTTAGCTCAATTAATTCAATATTATCAGCCTGTTTATCTTCATTAATGCTTACCAGGCTAAGCTGAATATCTTCTAAGGTAATTGGTATTTTTGCTTTTAAATAAAAATGCTGAAGCATATCAGATGCTATTTTTATTTTTTGATCAGCACCAGTTAAAGAGAATTGAAAACCCTTTCTTGATATTTTTATATTAAGATTTTTTGCAATTTGCTGGATGTTCTCATCCAGTGGACCGCAGGTATTGATAAGTTGTTTGTTATTCTCAGGCTCAAGTATGAAAGTAGTTGTCAATTAAATTAGTTCTCCAGTAATTCTTCTATCAGTTGTTTTAATGACTTTAACCTTCACCATTTGATTCAAAATATCTTGTTTAGTTTTAATTTCAACAATGCGATTATTATCTGTCTTCCCTTTAAAAGTGATGTCATCAACTTTTTCATCGATGAGCACTCTTTGTTCGCTATTCATTAGGGAATGGGTATGATTTTTACCTTGCTCACTAATTAAGTTTTGAATCTCTTGCAACCTATCTTTTTTAATTTCTTCATTTGTAGAATCTTTTAGATAAGACGCAGGTGTACCGGGTCTAGCGCTATATAAAAAACTGTAGCTATAGTCAAAATCTATTTCTTTAATTGCTTTAATTGTTTGTTGGTGGTCTTGATCTGTTTCTCCTGGAAAGCCGACAATAAAATCCGAGGATATTAGGATGTTAGGAGACGCAGCTTTCAATTTTTTTATAATTTGCTTATATTCAAGATACAAGTAGTTTCTTTTCATCGCAGACAATATGCGATCTGAACCAGACTGGATAGGCAGGTGGATAAAATTTGCTAATTTATGATTATTTTGAAAACACTCTATCAATGTGTCATTCATTTCATTTGGATGTGAGGTAGTGAAGCGTATTCGCTTAATTTCATCAATTTCTGATATGAGGTTTATTAGTTCCGCGAAATCATATTCGAAGCCTTTTTTGTCTTTATATCGATAGGCATTCACATTCTGACCTAGAAGATTTAATTCAATTACCCCCTGTTGGGTCAGTCGCAGGACCTCCTCAATAATATCTTCGGCTGGCCTAGAGACTTCTTCACCTCGAGTATAAGGAACAACACAGAAAGAACAATATTTGCTACAACCTTCCATGATAGATACGTAGGCAGATGGCCCATTAGATTTGACCTGGGGCAGCTGATCAAATTTTTCGATAGCAGGAAAGCTAATATCTATTTGAGCTGAGCCAGATCTTTCATTTTCTTTTAATAGTGACGGAATTTTATGAAGTGTTTGAGGACCAAATACCAAATCGACATAGGGAGCACGTTTGATAATATTTTCACCTTCTTGGGAAGCAACACAACCACCTACTGCAATTTTCATTGTTGGTTTTTTATTTTTTAATTCTCTTAATCTTCCTAGCTGTCCATATACTTTATCTTCAGCTTTTTCACGGATTGAGCATGTATTCAATACAACGAGATCTGCATCTTCAACTTGATCAGTTGATTGATAACTATCCATCTTGCCCATTAAGTTAGATATTTGATCAGAATCATACTCATTCATCTGACAGCCATACGTTTTAATAAATATTTTTTTGTCATTTTTAATAATCTATTTTTATAGACTATCATTATAAATTATTACACCTTAAAGTTAACATTGGTTATGAAACGTTTTCCACTCTTTGTAAATCTTGATAAATTACCTGTACTGGTTGTAGGTGGGGGAGACATTGCTGAGAGGAAAATTAACTTAATTATTAAAGCCAATGCCAATGTGGAAGTTTTAGCTAGAAACTTTTCACCTAATGTTGAACAATTAATCAGTAAAAAAAAATTAAAAAAGATAAAAAAGAGTCTTGATATAAGCTCTCTGGGTAGCAGCTACTCATTAATCATAGCCGCTACTGATAACAAGCAAATTAATAAAAAATTATTTAATTTTGCAAAGAAAAATAATATATTAATTAATGTGGTTGACCAGCCAGAACTATGTACATGTACTTTTGGGTCTATTGTGGAAAGAGGAGATTTAGTGATAGGAATATCAACCGGGGGCAGTGCCCCTGTCTTTGCAAGAAACTTAAGGGAAAAATTTGAAATACTACTTCCACAATCGACCAAGCAATTAATTGATTTTTCTTCGTCTATCAGGGAAAAGGTCATCCGATCATTTTCACAATTTAACAAAAGGAGAATTTTCTGGGAGTTATTTTTTGATGCTTTTGCAACCAAGAAAAATATAACTAAATCAAATTTAACAAAGTTATCCAATCAGCTAATCAAGTCTCTTAGAAACAAGAATAGTGGTGAAGTATTTCTTGTTGGTGCTGGTCCAGGGGATCCTGAGTTATTGACGTTAAGGGCACTTCATCTGATCCAAAAAGCTGATGTATGTATTTATGATAATTTAGTTTCAAAAGAAATCCTCGAACTTGTCAGGCGTGATGCGCATATGATTTATGCTGGCAAATTAAGAAATAACCATACCATTGAGCAAAAAGAGATTAATAAACTGTTAGTCAATTATGCGAAAAAAGGGTTGAGAGTATTAAGATTAAAAGGTGGCGACCCTTTTATGTTCGGAAGAGGAGGGGAAGAAATTTCTGAACTAATGGCTAAAAAAATAAAATTTCAAGTGGTTCCTGGCATTACGGCAGCTACTGGAGTGTCAGCGTATGCAGGCATCCCTTTAACCCATCGAGATTATTCACAATCTTGTACGTTTATTACAGGCCATGAGAAAAAAGGTGAACTTAATATCAATTGGAAAAATTTGACCAACGAAAATCAAACTATCGTAATTTATATGGGTTTAAATTCATTGCCAACCATTGCGCAGAACTTAATAGATTCTGGAATGAGAAAAAATATGCCAATTGCACTTGTTCAAGAGGGAACTACAGAAAATCAAACAGTGGTCGTCAGTACAATTTCTAGAGTCAATGCAAAAATTCTTAAAACTGATATTCAATCGCCGGTAATAATCATCATTGGTGAAGTAGTTAAATTAAGAAAGACAATCAAATGGTTTAATTAGCCTTTATAAGAGGAAAAGTAAGTTTAACGTTTAACCCCCCTGCTCTTCTATTAATTAATTCAAGTTTACCGTTATGAACCATGACGATTCTATTTGCAATGGCCAAACCTAAGCCTGACCCTCCTATCGAGCCCCTTGCTTGATCTAGTCTTTCAAAAGGCTCCAACAGTTTCTCTCTTTGCGCTCTCGGAATTCCAGGACCATTATCAAGAACATTTATTACTATTTTCTCATTATATAGTTTGGCCACTAATTCAATTTTATTGGATTTTGAAAATTTAACGCCATTGTTAATAAGATTATCAAATAATCTTTTAAATGCTAGGGGTCTGACATCAATGAATAGATTTTTCGGTATATCTTTCGATCGAGTAATTTTTGAAATTTTTAAATTGTGACCTAAAATAGCATGTTGTTTTTTTAACTCTGTTAAGAAATTACCAAAATTTAAGGAGCTGATTGGCTCATCATCAAAACCTCGAACAAAGTCTAGGAATTGATTAATAATTTGATTGATTTCATCAATATCCTGATCCATACTCTCTTTTAAAAATGTTGACTTTTTTGGTAACATTTCTAGGCTTAATTTCATTCTTGTAAGTGGGGTCCTGATGTCATGAGAAACACTTCCCATGATAAATCTTCTCTCATTTTCACTTTTCGCTAAATTAGAAGCCATTTCATTAAATGCTTTTGACACTTCTTTAAACTCGGTTGCAGTATCTTCCGGAATTTTTGTAAAAGGCAATCCTTTTTTTAATTTACTGGTTGCATTAATAAGTAAATTTAACGGCTTATTAATCCGTGTGGTTAAAAAATAAGCTCCTTAAATTGAAACAAGAAAGACTACTATGCCCCAACCAATCCAGTGCCAGGGGAAAGGCCTGTCAAAAACATTACGAGGGATAACAGCCCAAAATAATCCATCACCAATTTCAAATGAAACCCAAATACCTGGGATGTCATAATGATTCAAAGTCACAATAGTATCCTCACCCAAGTTTTGCTTAATTTTTTTTACTACCATTGATAAAAATATGTCATCTGGAAGTGGATTAATATTTTCAAAATAGTATGCTGGCACAATTTTGACATCGCTCATTTTCGATAATGATTGCAAAAGGTCAAGCCGAGTGGATGGATAAGCACTTTGAATTGCTGCCTTAGTATACTTTACTATGGTACTTATTTCTTGAGCCATGGACTCAGCTCTCGGCTCCATTTCAAAATAATCAAAAACTTTAATGGTTATTAATTGAGAAATAATAATTAATGAGGCAATAATTAAAATTAATCTATTGAGAAGATTTTTTGGGAATAGGGTCATTTAACGTTAGTTAATTCGAATACGTAACCAAAACCCCATTTAGTTTTTAAGTATTTCGGTTTGTTGGGGTCCTCTTCAATTAGTTTTCTAATTCTTGATATTTGTACATCAATACTGCGATCAAATACATCCAACTCCTTACCTTTGGCAAGCTGCATGATTTGATCACGACTTAAGGGTTGATTTGCATTTTCGATAAATACTTTTAGTAAGCTAAATTCACCACTTGTTAGATCAATTTCTCTTTTATTTTTTTTCAATGTCCTTTCTTGAGGGTTAAATTCAAAGTCATCAAATTGAATAGTTTGGTTTGACACCTCATTAACCTTTTCAGATAGCTCCATCTCATGTCTTCTAAATATAGAATTAATTCTAGCTAACAATTCCCTTGGGTTAAAAGGTTTCGGTAAATAATCATCCGCCCCCATCTCAAGTCCAATAATACGATCCACTTCATCGCCTTTGGCGGTTAGCATAATGATCGGAGTTTTTATTCTATTCACCCTTAGGCGTTTGCAAATATCCAAACCATTTTCATCAGGAAGCATTAGATCTAAGATAATCAGATCTGGAGTTTTTTTTAGAATTAATTTATCTAAATCTTTTCCGTGTTCACCAGCAGAGCAATCAAATCCTTGGTCTTGTAAATATTGTTTAATGAGATCTCGAATTTTGCGATCATCATCAACAATGATAATTTTCTTTTTCATTTTTTACTGATTTAAACCCTTTAATTAGAAATTTAAATTTACAATTTATTTACAAATACATCTAATTATGTAATAAATATGTAACAATTTAATTAGATTATAGTCATTCGTTTGAAAATTTGTAATAAGTATGACAGTAAAATATATATTTCCCATACTGATGATGTTTCCAGTTCATCAAACTTTAGCAGATCAGTCAGATTTTAGTAATGAAAATGTTAAGGATAAAAGTTTAAAGGTAATCATTAACGAATTTACTAATACTAGTAACGAGGAATTTAATGCATTCCTTCAAGAAAAAAGAAATGAAATGTTATCTAGTGTTGAACAAAGATTTTTAAACTGTGATAAGGATAATGATGATACGTTGGATGTTTTTGAAACAACCATGTGCCTTCCTCAGGTTGCTCGACAGTTTAGAAAAGTTGATTCAAATAAAGATAATTTAATATCACTTGATGAATTATCAATTTTAGCAAAAGAATACTACAAAGATACACAGCAAGAAACTGAAAAAACAAAAAATATTAATTCTGAAAAATTCGCAAAAGAAGATTAATTTTTCATAGCCTGTAAATTCACAAAATATGTTTAAATGAACTTATGGTTTCATTTAAAGCATTTGATTCTTTCCTAAATCTTCCAAGATCTGTCGACAAATTAATAGGCAATGACTATTTTTGGAATTTAAATCTTCTAATTGATTTAGAGACTTCAAAATCTATTGGTGGGGATACAGGCTGGGAAATCAAATCCATTTGTATGTTTGATAAAAAAGAGTTAGTGGGCTTTATTCCAATGTTTATTAAACATCATTCCTACGGAGAATATGTGTTTGATTGGTCGTGGGCTGAGGCACATCAGCGATTAGGTTTATCTTATTTTCCAAAGCTTTTTATAGGCATTCCTTTTTCTCCTGTAAATGCTAATAAATTTATAGTCAAAAAAGCAGATTATGTAAAGTTAGCAATCCAGTATATTGAAAAACTCATGGTTAATGAAAATCTATCATCAATTCATTACGTTTTCTCTAGATATGATGATGAATTAAACCATCTTTTTAAAAATCGAGGTTGGGCAAACAGAAAAACTATTCAGTATGTATGGGATAACGATAGTTATTCAAACTTTGACGATTTTTTGAAGATTTTAAAATCGGAAAAAAGAAAAAAAATAAAACAAGATAGAAAAAAAGTTGCATCAGAAAATGTATCATTTAAAACTTTTACTGGTAAGGATATTAATGAGGATTTGATCTCTTTTTTTTACAAGTGTTATTCGATGACATATTATCAGCACGGATCTCCTCCTTATATAAATAAATCATTTTTTGATTCCTATTTTATTAATAACTCTGAGAGGGTAATTATTTTTGTAGCCTACAAAGATCAACAGCCAGTTGCCTGCTCTTTCTCATTACAAGCTAATAATATTCTTTATGGGCGATATTGGGGGGCTGTCCAATTTATTCCATCTTTACATTTTGAGTTAAGTTATTACAAGGGAATTCAATATTGCATTGATAATAAATTGGATAGATTTTATGCTGGAATACAGGGAGAACATAAGTTATCTCGAGGCTTTAATCCTGAATTTTCTGATTCATTCCACTTTGTAAAACATCCTCAATTTAAAGCGGCAGTTCATGATTTTGTTGAAAGAGAAGCAGATCTTAATGAATTGTATAAAAAAGAGCTTGAACAAAGATCTTCGATTAAATATTAGTTAATATTTTTTTATCAAGTTTATAGCTTGTATATTTTTTGTAATCAGCATTAATTTTTTTTGAGCGGTTAATTTTACTTAAAATTCTCTCTAAAGATAAATTTAACTCCTTTTGTGAGAATGGAGAATGAAGGACTATTGATTTTTTATCATCCTGGACATAAGAACTGTACCCACAATTATCTGTAGTTATGATAGGTAAGTTCTGAGAAAGGGCTTCGATAAGTATCAATCCTGTATTTTCATATCTTGCTGGATGAATAAGGGCGTATGCTTCTCTCATGAGCTGTGGAACATTGTCATGCCCATGGAAAATTTTAATAGAGTCGTTAAGACCATACCGCGCAATGAGTCTCCTGTATATTTTTTCTTTATCTTTACCAAAAATAGCAAAGTTAAAATTATTTCTAATTTTCTCTGGCAGGCTCGAGAAAGCAATAATTGCACGATCCAAACCTTTGGTCTTAAATCCAGAACCAATAAAGATAAGTAATTTGTTATTTTTTTTGAAATATCTATTTATTGACGATATAGATTTACTTGAGTCAATGAAAAAATTTTTATCAATATAAGGTGGGATAAATATAAATTTGCTTTCAGAGGTTTTATAAATTGATTTATAAATTTCGTTTTCTTTTTTTGATATAGATAGTATCTTTGTTTTCGATGTTGGATTAAAAATTTGAAATTCTTCTTCATGAAAAAATCGGTATCTTGGTGATAAATTTTTTAAAAAGTTTTTATTTTTATTGGCAAAACAGGAATCAGCAGCATAATAAAAATCTAATCCAGAAATTTTACTAAAACTAATGGATATAACATTAGTTTTGTTTTCAATATATTGTGAAACCTTATTTTTAAATTCTAAGTATCGACGGTAATTAAAAAAACAGTTTGATTGAATAATTTTTACAGAAATATTTTTTTCTTTTGGGTAGTTGCCATCCCAATCCATACAAACTATCTCAACCAAATTTTTTTTACATAATTTTCTAGCTAATTGTAATAAATCTCTTTGAGCGCCACCGTATGGAAAATACTTGAAGATGATTAAAACAAATGTTTTGGATTCTTTAACCAAGAATAATTGATACTACAGTTACAATTGAGGTTATAAAAATAAGGGCTAATGCTAGACCAATAAGCAAGTAGGGCAAAAATCCATTTTTTTCAATAAATTTATCGTCATCATTAAATTTACTATTTTTTTGAATTCCAATAAATGCTGCAAGAACACTTTGGATTATATTTAACAATGTTTTCATTTAGGTGTTAGCTTAAGAAGTAAAATAATTAATATACTTAATTCTATTATTTTTTCAAGAAATATCTGTTAAATATTTAATATTAAGTAATTGATTTTAAATGAATTAGTGGTGGTGATGGAGAGACTTGAACTCTCGACCTCAGGATTATGAATCCTGCGCTCTAACCAGCTGAGCTACATCACCAAAGAACAGGGCATTATATTTTTTTCAGGAATTAATGTAAAGCTAAACATTAAATTTGAAGTTAATAACATCTCCATCTTTAACTATATAATCTTTACCCTCTAACCTTTGCTTTCCGGCTTCCTTCGATTTTTGCTCACCACCAAAATTTATATAGTCATCAAATGAAATTACTTCGGCTTTAATGAAACCTCTTTGAAAGTCAGTATGTATTACTCCGGCAGATTCTGGTGCTGTGTAACCATTTTTAATGGTCCATGCTCGTACTTCTTTTACTCCAGCTGTAAAATAGGTTTGTAGGTTTAAAAGGGCGTAGGTTTCTCTAATGATAAAATTTAAACCAGGTTCATCAACATTTAATTCTGATAAAAATAATTCTTTTTCTTCGTCAGTTAAATCTGCAATCTCAGATTCAATTTTTGCGCATATGGGAATACATTTTGAACCATGTGTTTCGGCAAAATCTATTACTTTTTGTAAATACTCATTATTTTTAAATCCATTCTCATCAACATTCGCAACATACATTACGGGCTTTAATGTTATTAAGAATAATGGCTGTAGAAGTTTTAAATCATCCTTTTCAAGGTCCATATCTTTTAATAATGAACCTTGATTAAGTTTTTCTAGAATTAATTCATATAAATTTAGTTTTTTTAAAGCCTCTTTATCACCTGATTTTGATTTCTTTTTTTCTTTTTCAATAGCTTTTGATACTGACTCTATGTCCGCTAAGATTAATTCAGTATTGATGGTTTCTATATCTCCAAGTGGATCAATTTTTCCATCTACATGCACTATGTTTTCATCATCAAAACATCTCACGACGTGCAGGATAGCATTAGTTTCCCTAATATTAGCTAGAAACTTATTTCCTAAGCCTTCTCCTTTTGAAGCCCCAGCCACTAGACCAGCGATATCAACAAATTCAACAATAGCTGGCATAATTTTTTCAGGGCTCACAATAGCTGCTAATTTGTTGAGTCTTAAATCTGGTACTTCAACAATGCCTGAGTTTGGGTCAATTGTGCAAAAGGGATAATTTGCAGCTTCTATTCCTGACTTTGTAATCGCGTTAAATAATGTTGATTTGCCAACATTAGGTAATCCAACTATGCCACATTTCATTTCATTAATCCTTTGTGTGTAAATTCAACATTGCTTTTTCAAATTCACCATGAATCATATAGGATAAATTTTGGTAGCCTTTGAGAATGGCATCATTAATATGACCCTCCTCGTTTTTTTGAGGGCGGTTTAAAACATAACTTTTAACTTTATTTTTATCACCGGGGTGACCGATACCTATTCTTAAACGCCAAAAGGTATTTGTTCCAACTTTGGCAATAATGCTTTTGAGACCATTATGTCCACCATGTCCACCCCCATTCTTTAAGCGAATATCTCCGGGCATGAGGTCTAATTCATCATGAATGATAAGAATTTCATGAGGTTTAAATTTATAAAAATTTACGATTCTTGCGACCGATAGACCAGATTCATTCATAAATGTTGCAGGATTAAGAAGGTGTATGTTTTCTAGGTCAGCAATTTTTTTATAGAAACCTAAAAACTTAGGGTTCTCATCAAGCGTTTGTTTTATGTTGTTAGCGATAAGATTATTAAACCAGAAACCGACATTATGTCTTGTTCCTTCATACTCAGAACCAGGATTGCCAAGACCGATAAATAATTTTATTCCACTCATATAAACAAAAACACCCTTTTAACAAAGGGTGTTAAGTCTATTGCAAAAAATTTAATTTTACTCTTCTTTTGGCTCTTCATTGGAACCCTCATCAGAAGCTTCTGCTGATGAGTCATCATCAGATGTTTCATCTTCTCCTGCTTCCTCAGATGCTGCTACTGGTTCATCAGCTTTCTGAATTTTAGGCTTAACAATTGAAGTGATTGCAGGATCATTTTCTTCAGTTAATGCCGTTAATTCAACACCTTCAGGTAACTTTAATTCAGATAAATGCACTGACTCACCTAGATCTAGGTCTTCTAAGTTGACTTCAATAAATTGAGGTAGGTCTTTAGGTAAACATGCGATATCAACTTCTGTCATGATATGAGAGATTACGCCGCCTTCAAGTTTAACACCTTTGGCAATATCTTCATTAATGAAATGAAAAGGAACATTAACATGAATTTTCTCATTTTGATTAACCCTTTGGAAATCAACATGAAGGATTGTACCTTTCACAGGCTCAAGTTGATAATCTCTTAGTAGTACGGATTCTTTTGTACCATCAGTAGATAATTCCAAAATGGAAGCATGGAAAGCCTCTTTATGAAATTGTTGATGAAGCGTTTTGCTGTCTAGTACAATTGATATAGCATCTTTATGGTTTCCATAAAGAATACCTGGCACTTTGCCATTTCTGCGAAGACGGCGGCTCGCACCCGTACCTTTCACATCTCTTTTTTCTGCTGTAACAGTAATTTTCATAATATAACTCCGTTAATTAGAAGATTTCGCGACCAAATTCTTCTAAATTTAAATTAATCAATAAACAATGAGCTTACTGAGTCCTCGTGGCTAATTCTTTTAATTGTTTCAGCTAATAAACTTGCCACAGATATTTGTCTGATTTTTTTACATTGCTGTGAAATTTCAGAGAGCGTAATTGTATCAGTTACTACAATTTCATCAAGCTCTGATCCATTAATATTTTCAATCGCATTTCCAGATAAGATGGGGTGAGTGATGAATGCTTTGACTTCAGTAGCACCTTTATTTTTTAATGCTAAAGCGGCTTTTGTTAATGTATCAGCCGTATCAACAATATCATCCACAATCACACATGAGCGTCCTTCAACATCTCCAATAATATTCATAACTTCAGAAACATTTGGTTTTGGACGTCTTTTATCGATAATGGCCAGATCTGAACCTAGAATTTTTGACCAAGCTCTAGCTCGCACCACCCCACCTACGTCAGGTGAAACAATAACTAAGTTTTCAGGTTTTTCAGTAGTTAAATCTTCAAGTAATACGGGTGTGGCATAAATATTATCCACGGGAATATCAAAAAAACCTTGGATTTGGTCTGAATGTAAATCCATGGTGAGTAGCCGATCGACTCCAGCACTTGATAACATATTAGCGACCACTTTTGCTGTGATAGCAACTCGAGCAGATCTAGGTCTTCTGTCTTGTCTAGAGTATCCAAGATAAGGAATCGCGGCAGTAATTCGGGCAGCAGAAGATCTTTTTAATGCATCGACCATGACCATTATTTCCATCAAGTGATCATTCGTAGGCATGCTGGTTGATTGAAGGATAAAAACGTCTTTACCTCTCACGTTTTCTAATAATTCAACCATTGTTTCACCATCACTAAATGTACCAACATTAGCTTTTCCAAGCTTAATATTAAGGTGATTGGTCACTTTTTTGGCGAGATTAGGATTAGCATTTCCAGTAAAAACCATCAAACTGTGGTTGTCCATAAACCCTCCTTAAAAATGGCAGGGGAGGAAGGATTCGAACCTTCGCATGCAGGGATCAAAACCCTGTGCCTTAACCAGCTTGGCGACTCCCCTAATGTTGAGCATTAAAAGCAATATTATAATTGACACTTGAAACTTCATAAAATCTGACATTTTTTGGTAAGTTTTGTTTCACCTCATCCAAATTTATTGTTTCATTTAGAATTAAAAAACAACCCGATCCAGTACCAGTTAATTTAGCCACGCCAAACTTTTGTAAGTAGCTTAGCAGATCGTCTATCATTGAGTTTTTTTGTCTCACAAAAGCTTCTAAATCATTTCCAAGCTCATCAATTAGATCTTCATAATTGCTGAGAGCCGTAATTTTCAACTCTTTTGATTTATTTGTCAATTTATAACTGGTAAAAATATCTTTTGTGGAGATTTTGTGGCTTGGACAGCACAAAAGTAATTTTAAAGGAGCTAAATCTATTGGTGTGATTTTGTCTCCGACACCTTCCACAATGGCTGAGTTGTTATGAATAAAAAAGGGCACATCAGCACCTAAATGAGCACCAATATTTGCTAAATCTTTTTTTGGAAGATTCAAGCTGCATAAATCATTGATTGCGATCAGTGTTGTGGCAGCATTCGAGCTTCCTCCTCCAAGACCAGCTCCATCAGGGATATTTTTTTTAACATCAATTTCAATAGAAAAGTTCTTTGGCAGGATTTTTTTACACGCCATGAAAATTAAGTCTTCATCTGCGGGACATTCTATAGATGGATTGTTAACTATAATTTGGTTTTTATTATCTTTGTGTAATGAAACTTTTATTTCGTCGTAAAGATCAATGTAGGTAAATAAGCTTTGTAAATTATGATAGCCATCTTCTCTTTGGTTAATTACTTTTAAAAAGAGATTTATTTTTGCAGGCGAGTATAAAATTTTTGAAGTCATACTTATGTATCAATGAAGAAATATAGTTAATTCTATATCTTTATTTTTAACCTTTATAGTTTTTGGTTCAAAGCTCGATGATATTTCCATCTCTGACAATTCTTCAATAGCTATTTCAAAATAACTTGTGGCAATCTTAACTGGCTTTTCATTGTATTGAGTGTATAGAATTCTTTTAAATTCTTTGATAGGTAAATCTTTAATAAAATTTTTAAGGTTTTGATCATCTTTATTCTGATATTCAAATAAAATTTCTTCACCCAAAGAGATTTTGCTAATGATTTGATTGAGAGGGGACAAGAGAATCATTTCATGACCTTCATCGCTTGGATAAAATTTAAAAGATCCTGTGTAACCTTTGTCTTTTACAAAGAGTTTAAATTTTCCATTAAATTTTTTTTCTTCAGACGTTGGATTATATGTATTTACGAAATCAGCGTAATTAAATGTCTCTTGATTAGATTTTATGTGAATAGTATGGCATCCTGAAAGAAGCGTAAAGCTAATTAATAGCAAATAACAGAAGAAATTATTGAAATAATCTATTTTTTGTTTCAATGAGAACGGAGTTTTCTGGGAACTTCTCAAGAGAACCTTGCCATACTGACATTGCTTCATTTTCTTTACCTTGCTTCCATAAAACTTCACCTAAATGCGCAGCAATTTCAGGATCTTCCTGAATACCATATGCTTTCGTAATAAATTCATAAGCGATATCATAGTTTCCAAGTCTGAAGTGAACCCAACCCATACTATCAAGGATATAGTGATTTTGTGGTTCAATAGATAAAGCTATTTCGATATATTTCTTAGCATCATCAAGTTTAACATTCCTATCAGCATATGAATAACCCAGAGCATTATAAGCAATTGCATAGTCTGGTTTCAGAGAAATTGCTTTTTTTAAATTGGCTTCCATTGAATCAAAGTCTTTATTTTTTTCATAAAGTAAGCCGAAGTCAAAATAGAATTCTGCAGAATCTGCATACTTTTCTTCTTCACTAAGCATTAAGTTAATGGCTTTTTGGTATTGGTTGTCGTTATACCAAAAAGATGTTTTAAGCTGTAAAAATTTCAACTTTTCTTGTCTGTCGAGTGATTTATACTGATCGAGATACTCAATAGCTTGGTCGATACCTTTTTCAACCCTTATAGCTTGTGCAGCAAAAATTCTTGAGTCAACAAATAAAGGCCCAGTGCTGATTTTCTCAACAAGGCTGATGACTTTATCAATATTCTGTCTTTGCGCATAAATTCTCGCTAGATACATATTGACTTGATCTGGATTGTAATATTTTCTTTCTAAACTTTGGTTAAGGAACTGTTCAGCCATGATGTCATCGCCTGTCTCAAGAGCTAGAAGCGCAACAGTAAAACTGAGCTCAGCTGATGCTAATGGACTATTCACTAACTTTTCAAAATGTTTTTTTGCGGCTGGGTACTGTTCTGTTTGAACAAGCGCCTTTGCAAGCTCAAGCCTCACTGTATTGGATTTTGGATTATTTTTTACAAATTTTTGGTATGTTTCAATCGCCTTCATTGGATCTTCATCAAACTGAATTGATCCAATGAACAAAGTGCTGGTTTCCCAGTTTGGGTTGAGTTTATTAATCGTTGCTAATTCTTTATCACGAATGGTGATGTTTCCTGCCATGTGAGCTGTGTGAGCGACTGCAAAATGAGCTTCTACCATCTTGGCATATGGCTTAGCAATATCAATAATGAATCTTAGAGCATTGCTTTTATTTTCAACTCTCGTAAGTATATTATTTAGATATAAAAAGCCATCACCCTTAGAGTCTTCACTTTCAAGTATCTCTTTAACAAGCGGCTTGGCTTTTGATAAGTTGCCACTGGCTATGTACATTTCTGCTAACACTTTTTTTGCATCTCTTGATTTAGGATCGAGCTTACTCCATATGTCTGCGGCATCTAATGCTAATCTTCCATTTCGAACCATGCCACCCAGTTGCGCTGCGCTTTGGGCAAAGCCAGTGTTTTTTGTTAACTTAGCTAAATCGAGATAAAGATGACCTGCCGAATTTATGTCATTTCGCTGGATAGCAAGTTCAGCGAGCAAAAATTTATAGACAAATTCAGCATTTGCTTCAGTAATTTGAGCTGGAAGATCTGGATTGAATTCTTCAGGCTGTTCTTCAGTTATGCCTAATGCAGGAATAATTATTATTAAAAAAGTAATTAATAGTTTGTTAATGTATTTCATGTAAATCCAAGTTTATTTCATTGAAAGATTACTATCAATAGAAATGACTATCGAATTAGAATATAATTCAGCATATTTTTAAAAAAATACATAAACTTTTTTGACAGTATCCTTGTCATTTAAGCTGAATTAGAATTAATAAAAATTATGGCTACTACATTAAAAGCATTAGGATTAACGAGATTATTTGGCCCAAATAAAGCGGTCAATAATGTTTCATTTGAATTGTCCAAAGGTGAGGTGTTGGGCTTCTTAGGTCCAAATGGCGCTGGTAAATCCACTACCATGCGTATGCTCACCGGTAACCTAGCTCCAACAGAAGGCCAGGTTGAGATTTGTGGCGTCAATATTATTGAAGAACCAAAACTAGCCAAAGCAAATATTGGTTACCTTCCAGAGATGAGACCACTATATAAAGAATTTAGAGTAAACGAATTTTTGAGAATAGCCGCAAAGTTGCACAACATTCCAGCTAAAAAAATTAATTCATCTATCGACATTGCCATGGAAAAATGTGGTTTAACTCATATGAGTAATCGTTTGATTGAAAATTTATCAAATGGATATCAACAGCGAGTAGGTATTGCTCAAGCTATTATTCACAATCCAGAAATTGTGATTCTGGATGAACCAACCGTTGGACTAGATCCAATCCAGATAAGAGAAATTAGAAAACTAATCAAAGAAATCGGCAAGGAACACAGTGTTATATTATCTACACATATCCTTCCTGAAGTTGAGATTGTTTGTGATCGAGTTCAAATTATTGATAAAGGAAATTTGGTATTTCATGGATCAATAGATGATTTGAAACAGCAAAGAAGAGGAAATAAATTATTAGTTGGCTTTAAAAAGACGCCAACGTTAAAGAAATTACAATCTTTGTTCGATATTGTAAAAATAGAAAAACAGGAAGACTTACTTCATGTTATTCAATTTAAAAATCTAGATTTTGATATGGAGAAGTTTATTCAGGTGTGTGTTAAAGAAAAGTTAGGTTTATTTCAAGTTTCTCCTCATATTACAAGTCTTGAGGACACCTTTGTACAATTAACTAATAAGTAAAAATATGAAGATGATTATAAATATTGCCTCTAAAGAGATTAAAAGTTTTTTCGTGACCCCAATGGGTTGGATAATATTGGCTTTAATAACTGCAGCTTTTGGCACCTACTACCTTGAAGGAGTTAATAGTTATTTTGAAGTTATGTCTGGAGCAATTCGACCTGCGGAAAGAGTTGGAGTGACTATTTATGTCGGCCAAACAGTTTATGGCGCAGCTTTTTTTCTTATGTTATTTGCCGTTCCACTGATGTCAATGAGATTAATAAGTGAAGAAAGACGGCAGCAAACTCTACCATTTTTATTTTCCGCACCAGTCTCTATAGTTGAGATTGTCCTAGGAAAATTTTTTGGACTGTTTGCTTTTTTAGCTCTCATGGTTGTTTACATATTTTTAATGCTTTCTACCTTAAATATTTGGGCAGACGTTGATTTTGGTTATCTCTTCTCTAATACATTTGGGTTGTTACTTCTTGTCGGAAGTTTTGCAGCCATTGGTATATATTTTTCAAGTCTGACCAGTCAACCAATTATCGCTGCAATTTTAAGTTTTATTTTTGCATTTTTACTTTTAGGTTTGGAAAGCTACTTTGCTAGTCAGCCTAATCATTGGTTTCATCATGTTTCATTGTTAAAACATTTCCAGACTTTTTCCAGAGGGGTGATCAGTTCAAAGGATATTATTTATTTCTTACTCTTTATCTCAACTTTCATAGTTTTAACAATTCGCCGTTTAGATGCAGATAGGTTGAGAGGTTAATGAAAAATACAAAAAATATTAAACAAAGGTTACAACTTCTACTTCAAAATTGGGTGTTTGTTGTTTTATTCATCATTCTTGTTTTGCTGCTTGGTTTTATTTCTAATCAGTATGAATTTTCAAAAGACATTACCCAAGCCAATAGAAATACTTTGACTGAGGGAAGTATTGGCGTTCTAAAAGAAATGGATGGTCCAATTAATCTTACAGTCTTTGCGACCAAAGATGATGTCAATAAAGGTGATAAATTTCGACAAGGAATTATTAATTTTATTGCTCGCTATCAGCGCTCAAAACCTGACATCAATATCAAGTTTATTAGCCCAGTTGAGGAGCCAAAATTGGCTCAGGACATGGGTATCCGTGTTGATGGTGAGGTTGTTGTTGAATATAACAAAAGAACAGAACACATTACCCCACCTTTTGCTGAACAAGAACTAACGAACTTGTTAGTTAGACTGACAAGAACCAATGTAAAGCCAATCATGTATTTGGATGGTCATGGAGAAAAAAATCTTCTGGGTTTAAAAAATTCAGATTTAGGCGAATTTGGTAAACAATTAGAAAATAAAGGATTTAAATTCTCTAACCCTGATTTAACTGTTTTACCATCAGTTCCTGAAGAAGGGTCAATGCTAGTTATTGCTAGCCCGAAAAAAGTTGTTTCTGATCTTGAGGCTAAAAAGATTGTGAAATTTCTTGAGTCAGGTGGTAATCTTTTGTGGCTTTTAGATGATGGCAATTTTAAAGGTCTTGACGAGGTTGCAAAATATATTGGCCTGAAAGTATTGGAGGGGAAGATTTACGATCCAAGTTCTGAGCAGTACGGATCAACTCCAGGTTTGACTTTTGCTCTTCGCTACGGTGACCATCCGATTACAAGAAACTTTATGTTGAGAACATTATTTTCAAATCCAAAGGCCTTAAATGCTAAGGGTACTTACGAAAACGGATGGGAAGTAACTGAATTAGTTGACGTCGCAGCCGGGGGATGGCTTGAGCGCGGCAATGAAACTAATCCTACCTTTGAAGAAGATCAGGATCAGTCTGGACCTATTAATATAGCTGTAGCATTAAAGCGTGAATATGGTGAGGTCGGTCAGCGAGTTGTTGTTGTAGGTAATTCTGAGTTTTTATCTAATGCTTTCATTACGTCGGGAGGTAACTTAGACCTTGGCGTCAATTTGGTGAATTGGCTTAGCGGCGATGATAAGCTTATCAACATTCAACCAATGCCACTCAAAGATGTAAATGTTACAATTCCTGAAACACGAACATCATTTGTCATAGCTTGGACTATTTTCCATAGCTTTCAATATTTTATTCCTGTTGGATTATTTATTGGAGGTATTTGGTTGTGGCTTAGAAGAAGAAAGAGATAATTTAATTTAATATGAATAAAAGATGGTTACCAATCATAATCCTCATTTTAGTCATTGCACCTTTGGCATGGTTTTCTTTAAGTTTTAAAAATCAAGAGATAACAGATAGCAGTTATGAAGTATCTGATTTAAAATTATCTGAATTTGATGAGATTTTTATCGACTTTCCATCTAAGGCTGCTACATCTTTCAAAAAAATTAATGGTTATTGGTATCAAACTAAACCATATCAAACCAGAGCAGATCAAAATATTGTGTATCGATTGTTATCTATTTTGGCTGCTAAATCAAAAGAAAAACTTGAATCATTACAAATTGAAAAATATGGTTTAGATAAACCTAAACTTAAAATGACATTTAGTAATGAGAATCAAAAAGAAGTCTTTTCATTTGGAACCTATAACCCGGTGACAGAACAACAGTACGTTTTGTATGACAATAATGTTTATATCTTGGATGGTATTTTCTCAGAAATGGCTAGCTATTTACCTGTTGAATTAATTGATAAAAAACCATTGGCACCCTTTGAAAAAGTTATGAAATTTGATTTTTCTAGACTTGAACAATGGCAAGAGAATTATTTGCGTGTTGAAATAGACGATATGGGAAAAATTAAGGCTGACGGGAAAAAAATAGACTTTGATGAGATACAGCTTGCGGAATGGTTAACTGAAAATTGGTTGAAAGCAGTATCATCCTCCGTTGAGCCTTATAAATTTGATGCAAGAATTGGATATAAGAGTTTTGATGTTTATTTGGATGACAAGGCAAAGATAACTTTTTATCGTATTCAAGAGTCTCCAGAGTTATTATTATTTAGAAAAGATGAAGGATTGCTATATCACTTTCCTCAGGATGTCGGATTTACGATGCTTAATCCAAATGTTTCCCGTCAAGATTAATTGTGCCCGAGCTTCCTGAAGTTGAAACCACGGTCCGTGGAATAAAATCAATAGAGTCATCAGTCATTGAAAAGATTGATGTATTCAATCCAAATTTAAGATGGCCTATATCGAACGATTTACCAAACTTTTTAAGTGGTAAAAAAATATTAAGCGTCTATCGTCTAGCAAAGTACATTATTATCAAGTGTTCAAATGCTTATCTCGTTATTCATTTGGGCATGACTGGCAAATTATTGTTTGCAAAATCCAGTGACACCTTAAAGAAGCATGATCATATTCAAATAACATTTATTAATAATGATCAAGTCATTCGTTATAACGATCCGAGGAGGTTTGGTTCTGCGCATATAGTAAAGGATAAACTGGAAGATTTTGAACTATTATCAAATCTCGGTTTAGAACCATTAGCAGTTGAATTTGATGGAAATTATCTTTTCACTAAAGCTCGAAAGAGAAATGTACCCATAAAAACTTTTATCATGAATCACCACATAGTTGTCGGTGTTGGAAATATCTATGCCAGCGAGGCATTATTTTTATCAGGAATCAGACCATCGGTTCCAGCGTCTAAGGTTACAAGAAAAAAAATGGAAATATTAGTAAAAAATATTAAACATGTTTTATCTGTAGCTATTGAAAAAGGTGGGTCAACTATCAGTGATTTTATGAATACAAAAGGGGAGCAGGGTTACTTTCAAATTGACCATCAAGTATATAATCGTGAAGGCCAGCCGTGCAATAAATGTGGCGCTCAGATAAAAAAAATTATTATCGGCCAGAGATCAAGTTTTTTTTGCAGCACCTGCCAACGTTGATTTTTGAGTCATTAAAGAAACCACTACCATTGACAACATGCTCACAAATAATCCAATTAATTGAGCCGGTATCAATGCATCTTCACCAGATATAATTTCAAAGAAGACCCATGTTGCAATCCCAAAGCAAATGGATGCCAATGCACCGTGATGATTGGCTTTTTTCCAAAAAATGCCAAAGATGAGAGGAGTGAATGCTCCAGCTAAGGTAACTTTATAAGCAGACTCTACCATTTGAAAAATACTCAAATCTGAAGCTAGAGCATAATTCAATACCACGAAAGAGAATGCGATCAAACATATTCTCATCATTTTAAGAAATTCTTTATCTGTCATACCAGGTCTTAAGGGTTTGATAACATTTTCGGCAAAAGTAACAGACGGTGCCAAGAGTGTTGCAGATGAGCAGCTCATAATAGCCGATATCACTGCTCCAAAAAATATTATTTGTGCGATTGGTGGAGTGTACTTAATAATAAATTCGGGGAGAACGTATTGAGAATCAAATTCAATAATTGACTGAAAATACAATGGATCGATAATTGTTGCCGAATAAGCAATAAACATGGGAACAAAAGTAAAAGTAAAATAAATTGATGCGCCAAAAATGGAACCCCAGAAGGCAATCTTAGCTGTTTTGGCAGAAGTTATTCTTTGGAACACATCTTGTTGGGGGATGGAGCCAAGCATTAATGTGACCCACACACCGAAAAATGAAATCCATGTAAAAATATCGCCCTTAGGCCAAAAATCGAATTTGTTATTTTCTCTTGCATGATCAAGCACATTCATGACTCCACCCGACATGTCAGATACGATGTAGCTTATAAAGAGCAGCCCAGAAATAATGACCAACATTTGAATAAAATCGAGAATAGCAACTGATAACATACCACCAAGGGTGGTGTATGAAACGACGACTAAAGTCCCAATAATCATTCCTACTTCTTCAGAGACTTGATGATCACTTAAGACATTAATTATCAAGCCTAATGCTTTTATTTGAGCAGCCACCCAGCCAAGATATGAAATCAAAATAGCAATCGAGGTAATGACTTCAATTTTACGGTCATACCTTTTACGATAAAAATCGCCAAGGGTTATAAAATTGAGATGATATAAATATTTTGAAAATAGAAAACCTGCAATAATTAGACACATGCTAGCCCCAAATGGGTCAGCAACCAACCCATGCAGCCCCTCATTTACAAATGTAGAGGAAACACCAAAGATTGCTTCAGCACCAAACCATGTCGCAAAAACGGTTGCAATCACAACAGGTAAGGGTAAATGCCTTCCTGCAATGGCAAAATCTCTCGTATTTTTAACTTTCGTTGATACGTAAAATCCGATACCTACAGATATCAATATATAAATACAGACAAAAGTGAGAAGCATGTTTTCGAGGTTTATTTATTAAAAAAGAAAAATAATAATAAATAATTGAATGCACATCAATATAAAAAAAGCAGCAGTGAACCATTTCAAATAATTATTATTTTTTTTATGCCGCGCATTTGAGAGCTCTTGTTTTGCTAATTGATTCGATAAATCAACTTGTTGCTTTTTAAGCTCCTCGTAGTCTGGTAAATTTTTAATTATATTGAGCCATTTTGGAAAATCTTTCTTTAACGATTTAATAAAGTGTTTAATACCCAGCTGCTCTTTAAGCCACTTTTCTAAAAAAGGCCTAGCTGTTTTCCATAGGTCTAAATCTGGATTTAACTCTCTGCCAAGACCTTCAACATTTAACAAGGTTTTCTGTAGCATTGTAAGCTGAGGTTGTATTTCCATATTAAATTGTCTTGAGGTTTGAAAAAGACGAATAAGTAATTTACCAAAAGAGATTTCTTTAAGAGGTTTATTAAATATGGGTTCACAAACAGCTCTTATCGCATTCTCAAATTCATCTACTGAAGTGTCTGATGGCACCCAATTGGAATCTAAATGAGCTTGAGCTACTCCTCGGTAATCGCGATTAAAGAAACAGACAAAGTTTTTAGCTAAATAATATTTATCTTCCTCGTTAAGGGTTCCCATAATTCCAAAATCCATTGCCACATATCGCCCATCTTTGGCAACTTGAATATTTCCTGGATGCATATCGGCATGAAAAAATCCGTCTCTAAAGACTTGTGTAAAGAAAATGGTGACTCCATTTTCTGAGAGTTTGATGAGATCTATTTTATTTTTCTTCAATACTTCGATCTGTGAGATTGGAACACCATCCATCGCTTCCATTACCATCACTTTTTCTTGACAGAAGTCCCAATGCACTTTGGGCACAATTAATAATTTCTTATCTTTAAAGTTTTCTCCCAAGTGTTCACAATGACCAGCTTCTAGAAGGAGATTTAATTCAGATTTGGTGTGTTTCTCAAACTCATTTACCACCTCAACAGGCTTTAAACGTTTTCCTTCAGACCATAAAATTTTTAACAAACCAGCAATCCACTTTAGGAGTTTGATATTATTTCTAACTTGCTTCTCTATATTAGGCCTTAAGATTTTAATGGCTATTTTCGAACCATCCATTAATTCACCAAGATATACTTGAGCAACAGAGGCGCTGGCAACGGGTTGATCTGAAATATGCTTAAATATTTTTTCATAACCTTCCGGGTATGCCTCATTAAGAATTATTTTTGTTTCTTTAAAGGTAAAAGGCGGGACTTTGTCCTGAAGTTTTGCTAACTCATTGGCAATATCAGTAGGTAACAAATCTCGTCTTGTAGATAACATTTGTCCAAATTTTACAAATATTGGCCCTGCTACCTCTAGAGCTCTTCTTAAGTTTTCGGACTTTGTCCCACTTTTAAAAATTCGGAATGGGAAAAGTAAATAGGATAGAAATCTTACATAAATATTAGAATTAAAAAATAAATCTAATTTATAGAATAGGGCGATGCAAATAAATCTTAAAAACTTAAAGACAGTCATTTAAAAATCTCATTGTATTTACGTTGCAAATTTTCAAATCTTATTAAAAGCTCATCAACATCGTCATTAAATTCTTTTACTTGATAGGTTTTAGCGAAAATTTTATTTTCTTCCTGATAATATTCCACAGTTGTTTCCATTATATTTTTTGTAATATCACGGATTCGAGTGATGATTTTGTTTGATAATCTTTGATAAAGTCCTGCAGCTTGAGGACCTAGATACCTATCTATCTCTAAACTTAGATCCCACTCTAAGTTTTTTAAAACTTCGCTTATTTTTTTTGCTAATTTCATGTCACCTTGGATTTCGATATCATCAAGGTCTTGCTTTGTTATCATTTGAAAGACGGTTTTATTAGAAACTTTGATAGTTAAGCTTGGTTGTGACTCAGCATTTTTAACTAACGATAGTGATCCGTCATTATTGATCTGTATTAACTGGATCAAACGATCATTGCCGTAATTCAATTCAATTACTTTTCCTGCAAAATTAACTAAATGGGCTTTTGTCCAGTCGTTTTGATGAAGAATATGGTTTACTCCATCAATCATTTTAGTTTTGACCATCATGATTTATATCCAGAGTGAACGGCGACTACTCCTGCAGATAAATTGGTGTACGAAGTTTTACAAAACCCAGCTTCATTAAGCATGCTTAACAATGTCTCTTGGTCCGGGTGCATGCGAATTGATTCTGCTAAATATTGATAACTTTTTTCATCATTTGCAATTTGCTTACCAATTTTAGGAATGATCTTAAATGAAAAGAGGTCATAAATTTTTTCAAGTGAGGAGTGAATTTTAGAAAATTCAAGAATCACAATCTGACCTCCAGGCTTGAGACATCTGAACACTTCGTTTAATACAGACTGTTTGTTGGTCATGTTTCTTAATCCAAAACCAATACTGACCACATTAAATGAATTGTCAGGGAATGGAATTTGTTCTGCATTAATGAGCATGGAGGGAATTATTAAGCCATGATCAATAATTTTTTTTTGACCCTCTTCAAGCATGCTTTGATTTATGTCGCTGTGAATGATAGATGCTTTTGGATTCTTTTTTTTGAATAAAATTGACAGATCTCCAGATCCTGCAGCAAGATCTAAAATATGATCATTATCTTTAATGGTGATATTTGTAGCAACAAATCGCTTCCAAAAACGATGAAGCCCTAAAGACATAAGATCATTCATTAAATCATATTTGGAAGCAACTGATGAAAAGATTTCTTTGACTAATGGTTCTTTTTCTTCAATGTCGATTTCACTAAATCCAAAATGCGTTTTATTTTTTTTCAAAATGTTGTTTCAGTTTTATTTGATAGTCTTGCCATAAAATATCATAATCTGATGCCAATTCATAAAGATAATCCCATGTATATAAGCCCGTGTCATGCCCATCACTGAAAATCAGTTTGACAGCATAATTACCAACAGGCTCAATAGCTTGAATTTCAACATTTTCTTTACCTATCTGCAATACAGCCTCAGATGGATGATGCCCTTGAACTTCTGCAGAAGGAGAATAAACTCTCAAAAATTCAGCTGAGAGCTTGCATTCAGTGTTGTTGTTGAAGTTGATTTTTAAAAGCTTTTGTTCTTGATGATAATTAATTTCAACAGGGACGGGGGCAGCCACAATAAAACTACATTAAACTTTTTAATTTTTTTAAAGCGTTTTGCTCTATTTGTCTAATTCTTTCTGCAGACACACCTAGCTCATCAGCTAATTCATGGAGTGTTTTAGATTTTTCTTCATTTAACCATCTAGATTCTAGAACGTAACGACTTCGCTCATCAATCGATTTAATCGCATTTGATAACGCTGAGAGATTATTAGATTCAGACTCTTTGGAAATTAATTGTTTAACTGGGTCTGCATTTTCATCTTGTAAATAAGATATTGGACGAAATACTTCATCTTCATTATCTTCATCCTGGTAGTCAAGAGCGATTTCATTGCCGTTAAAACGATATTCCATTTCTTTAACATCGGATTCTTTAACATTTAACTCTTTTGCAATTTCTTTGATTTCCTTTTGCTTGAGTGGTTGTAATGTTTTTTTCATGCTGCGGAGATTGAAGAATAACTTTCTTTGCGCCTTGGTAGTGGCTGTTTTAACTAAACGCCAATTACGGACGACAAACTCCTGAATTTCTGCCTTGATCCAGTACATCGCAAATGAGACCAGCCTGACCCCTCGGGATGGATCAAATCGTTTCACAGCCTTCATTAACCCAATATTTCCTTCTTGGACAAGATCTGACTGATTTAAACCATAGCCTGAATAGGAGCGAGCAATTTTTATTACCAGCCTTAAATGAGACATAATTAATTGTCGAGCTGCATTGAGATCATTTTCTTCAAGAAGTTTTTTTGCTAAATTCATTTCTTCTTGTTCGGTAAGTAGAGGAATCGCCTGTACCTGCTGTTGGTACAAGTCAAAGCTATCTAAAGACGGACTTAAAGGTATGGTTAAAGCGTTATTCATAAAATAATTCCCTTAATTTCTTTTGTTATTTTAGCACTCTATGATTAAGAGTGCTAATTTTAGATAAAAGTTCACTTAAAATCAATGATTTAACTATTATTTTTTACTTTTGATAGAGCGCGATCTGTAGAAAAATATGAGGCAAGCCAACCGATGACAATAGTAAGAATTATCATTGTCAAATAATGAGTGATGAGTAAATCATTAATAGAAATATTGAAGCCGAGTATAGACTCGATAACGTAAGCATAATAGTTAAAAATAAATATCATTAACTTGATGATCGCTATCGCGACAATCGCCCCGCCGATTCCATAAAATATTCCTGTATAAAGGAAAGGCCGTCTAATAAAAGCATTTGATGCTCCAATGAGCTTGCTGACTTCTATTTCATCTTTAAATGATAAAGCTTGCAATCTAATGGTATTGCCGATAATGACAGCCAATACAATTAATAATAGGATTCCTAAAAAGTTAATAATGAGTTCACCTAAAGATAAAATGGAATTCAGTTTATTCACCCAAGCAGAGTCCAATAAAACATCATCTATGATGGCAAATTCTTTCAGTTCTTTGACAAGGTAATCAATTTCATTTTCATCCAGCGTTAATAAGGATAAGTAGAAACTATCCGGTAGTGGGTTTTTTTCAATCAGGCTATCCCCATCAATCATAATTTTTTTCTGTAATTTAACCCAAGCGTCTTCTTTTTTTTCAAAGGTAATTTTACTAACAATGGGTTGCTCTTTAAGGAAGCTGGTAAACGTTTTAAGGTCATCATCTTTGTACTCGTTTATTAAAAAGATGCTTATTTCTGCAGAGTATTCAATTTGTGAAGAGGCTTGCTTTATATTTTCCAAAAATAGTAGTGCAGACATCGGTAGGCAGGTTGTGATGCCAATAATGAGAAACATCACCAGACTTGCAGCCTTGGCATAAAATAATCGGCGTAAAGCCACTTTAAATGCTTCGATGTGATTAAGCAGGTAGTTGATCATAAGGCTGTTGATTTAATTTGAGTTGTCCGTTTTCTAGATGTATATGTTTAAAGCGCATAGGAGTACTTGGTAGCTCGTGAGTTGAGATAATTACTGTGACCCCAACTTGTTGAAAGCTGAAAAAAATATTCATAATGTCGTTTGCATAACCTTTGTCTAGGTTTCCTGTAGGCTCATCGGCAATAATAATACTCGGACGACACACAATCGCCCTTGCTATAGCCAAACGCTGTTGCTCTCCACCTGATAAAGTAATGGGCATCATTCTTTCTTTATTAAGAAGCCCGACTTTATCTAAAGCAGCCCTAATCCTTTTTTCTGCTTCCTCACCAAATATATTGTTTACCGCTAAGGGCAGGGCCACATTTTCATAGCAGTTTCTGTCATACAATAACTTATGATCTTGAAACACCATGCCAAACTTCTTTCTGATCCTATTTAGCGTATTATCTTTTGCTTGTGCAAGATTAAAATTTTCAAAGATGACTGTTCCTGATGATGGTTTTTCAATAGAGGATAGTACTTTTAGGAGTGTTGATTTGCCCGCACCAGAAGCTCCTGTAACAAACACTAACTCTCCAGGAAGTATTTCAAGGCTTATATTCTGAAGCGCCTCTTGATAACCAGGATACCTTTTATAAACTTGATCAAAGCGAATCATTCCAGCATTCCCTCTTCATAATCTTCAGCACTAAATATTTTAAGGTCATCAATCTTCTCCCCAACACCAATAAATCTTAAGGGTATCGGTTGTTCTTTTGCTATCGCCGCAACAATTCCTCCCTTAGCCGTGCCATCAAGTTTAGTCATGATTAATCCAGTTAATGAAACAGCCTCATTGAAAACTTTTATTTGATTGATGGCATTTTGACCTGTATTGGCATCTAAAACTAAGATGGTTTCATGCGGAGCTGTTTCGTCGAATTTCTGAATAACTTTTTTGATTTTAGCCAGTTCATCTATAAGGTGTTTTTGAGTTGGAAGTCGACCAGCAGTATCAGCAATAACAATGTCTACTCCCTTAGCTTTAGCTGACTGCATCGCATCAAAAATAACCGCACTTGGATCTCCAGTGTCTTGAGATATTACGGTGACGTTGTTTCGATCGCCCCAAACTTGAAGTTGTTCTTTTGCTGCGGCACGGAAAGTATCACCAGCCGCAATTAAAACACTCTTACCTTCATCTAATAGTAGCTTAGTTAATTTACCAATGGTAGTCGTTTTACCAGCACCATTAACCCCTACAACCAGAATCACGAAAGGAGTGGTTTCAATATGAATTAATGGTTTTTCTATTTGCTGCAGAAGCTCCAATAGGATTTTTTTAAGCAAATTTTTTAATTGTGCTCCATCCTCTAACTTTTCCTTTTTTACTCTGTCTTTTAATTCAGTAATAATTTGTTGTGTGGCTGCGTAACCAACATCCGCTGCAATCAAAGTCATTTCAAGTTCGTCATAAAATTCTTGATCAATTTTTTTCGTAAATGATAAAGTAGACAAATTGTCACTGATAGCATCTCTTGTTTTTTTTAGACCTTGCTTAATTTTTTCAGCAAATGAAAGCTTTTCTTCTTTTTTAGGCGTTTCTTCTTGCTCTTTTAAAGGCTTTGTTTCAATTTTTTTAGCTGGTTTTAACTTTGCTGTTTCATTTTTTGGCTTGGTTTTTTTGTTAGACTCTTTTTTTTCTGTTTTTGATTTTACAACAGTAGATTTTTTAGGCTCTGCTTTTGGCTTGGTTGTTTTTTTGACAGGTTTGGAATCAGTTTTCTTTGATTCATCACCTTTAAAAAGTTTTTTTAGGAAATCAAACATAATTTCTTTATGATGTGAGCGAACTTACTTTATGTTTAACGGTCATTGATAATGATTATAGCAAACATTAACCTCTATCATTTCAATATTATGCGAATTTTATTAAGTCTTTTTTCATTATTATTTTGTTTTTCACTGTCAGCTGCTGTTCAAGAATCAAAACTTGAGAATGGCATGAGAATTATTGTTAATGAAGATCATAGAGCTCCCGTTGTCGTTTCACAAGTCTGGTATCAAGCTGGTAGTATTGATGAAGTCAATGGCAAAACAGGCGTGGCTCATGTATTAGAGCACATGATGTTTAAGGGCACCAAGTCAACTAAACCAGGCGAATTTTCAGAAATTATAGCTCGTGCTGGTGGCAGAGAAAATGCTTTTACTGGGACTGATTACACATGCTACTTTCAAACAATGGAGAAATCTCAGTTAGAACTATCATTTAAAATGGAATCGGATCGCATGCAAAATCTTGTGATCTCAGCTGAAGAGTTTGACAAAGAAATTAAGGTTGTCATGGAAGAACGTCGCTGGAGAACTGAAGACAAACCTGAAGGAAAATTAAATGAAACATTTAATGCGTTAGCATTTAAGGCACATCCTTATGGAAGACCAATTGTTGGTTGGATGAATGATTTGGAATCCATGACCTACAAAGATGCATTGGAGTGGTATAACAATTGGTATGCACCTAACAACGCTATTTTGGTTGTGTCTGGTGATGTAAACCCAACAGAAGTTTTTGATTTAGCAAAGAAATATTTTGCCAAGTTGCCGTCCAAAGAAACACCTTCTAGAAAACCACAGTTAGAGCCAGTTCAAAAAGGAATGGTTCGCGCTGAACTGAAAGCGGCAAGCAAATTACCCATGCTTCAAATGGGTTATAAGGTCCCATTACTTAGTAAACAAGATGTAAATAACGATACAACGGCATTTGCTTTGGAGGTTCTCGCTGGTATTTTATCTGGAACTTCAACAGCCAGAATACAAAAAGAATTGGTACAGTCTGGCAAATCACTCAGTGCCTATGCAAGTTATCCAATGTTATCGAGAGGTGATGTTGGAACTTTTGAATTTGTTGTGACCTTAAATAACGGTGTTGAGGTTAATGATGTTGAAAATATTATCAAGGCGGAATTAAAAAAAATAGCTAAACAAGGCGTTACCGATGAAGAATTAGCTCGTGTAAAGGCTAACGTGATTGCTGGCGATGTTTATGAAAAAGATTCAATGTTTTATCAAGCAATGATTATTGGTCAGCTTGAAACAATGGGCTACTCATATAAAATCAAAGACGATTACATTGAAAACATCAAAAAGATTACATCTGATGATGTCAAAAAGGCTGTTAATGAGTTTTTTAAAGACGATACTTTAACGGTTGTTCATCTTAAACCAGAATCGGTTTAAATCAAACTTAGGAGTTTTATGAGAGTTTTATTATCAATTTTTTGTTTATTTTTTTCATCGATTCTTTATGGAAATATCAACATCGATTTTTGGAAAACAGAAAATGGAGTCAGAGTCTACTTTGTCGAATCTCATGAGCTGCCAATTGTTGATATTAAAATTAACTTTGATGCTGGTTCCGCAAGAGATCCCAAGGGGCAATATGGCGTTGCTAACCTGACAAATTACTTAATGTTACTTGGTGCAGGAGATTTGGGTGAAAATCAGATAAGTAACCGTTTTTCTGACATCGGGGCTACCCTAGGAGGCGGCATCGATCGTGATCATGCACAGCTTTCAATAAGAACATTATCTGATAAAAAAATATTTTCTCAGGCAGTAGACACTTTTAAGCTTGTGCTGACAAAACCATCCTTTGCTAATGATGTTTTTGAACGCGAGAAAAAGAGTACATTATCTTTAATTGATCAATCAAAAACTCAGCCTGATTCATTGGGTAAAAATGCATTTTCTAAAGCACTCTATGGAGATCATCCTTACAGCTATCCCGAAGAAGGCCTGACTGAATCAGTATCAGAGTTAACTCTAAAGAATATTATTGATTTTTACAATCAGTTCTATTCCTCTCAAAACGCATCTATTGTGATTGTCGGAGATTTAAGTAAAACTGAAGCGCAAAAAGTTGTCAGTGATCTAACATCACATCTTAAAGACTATGGACACGCTCCAATTCCTGAGGTGAGAGAAAATGAGCCCCAAAATGTTTCGATAGAGCACCCGGCACAACAGGCGCATTTATTTTATGGAATGCCTTCAATGGTGAGATTAGATGAAGATTTCTATCCTTTGTATGTTGGCAATTACATTGTTGGAGGTGGTGGTTTTGTTTCTCGTCTTACTGGTGAGGTCAGAGAGAAAAATGGGCTAGTTTACAGTGTGTATTCTTACTTCATGCCCTTAACTCAAAAAGGACCTTTTCAAATTGGCCTGCAGACCAAAAAATCTCAAATGAATGATGCTCTTAACTTGGTGAATCAGGTAATGAAAGATTTTATTGAAAAAGGACCAACTAAGGAAGAATTGAAAGATGCGAAGTTGAATTTAATTGGTGGATTCCCTTTAAGACTCGATAGTAATAAAAAAATTGCTGAGTATATTTCCATGATGGCCATCTATAATTACCCCATTGATTATCTTGAAAGCTTTGCTAAAAATATTGACAAGGTGACCATCGAAGATATCAAAGATGCTTTTCAAAGAAGGATAGATATGTCAAGATTCTCAACAGTTATTGTTGGGAATTCTTAAATCACAAGCTCAGTTAAAATTATCGCAGGGTCATTAAAAGGGAGAAATATTACTTTTCATGACAATGAAAATACAAGGCCTACCTTAGGAAGGGTCAAAGAAACCTTATTTAATTGGTTGACTCCCTTCATTGATGGAGCAACTTGTCTTGATTTATTTGCAGGATCTGGAAGTTTGGGTTTTGAAGCCATATCAAGAGGCGCGCAGGCCTGCCAATTTATAGATCAGTCAAAAGCAAACATTGAGCAAATAAATTTAAACATCAAATCATTCCAACTTGCAAATTGCACAACTGAGATTTCTGAATCACATAAATACGTAAGCCTCACTGACCAAAGATATGACATTGTTTTCTTTGATCCCCCATACAAATCTAATTGCTACGATTGGCTAGACCTGGCATTAGAAAAATTATTAAAACCTGACGGTATAATATACATCGAATCAGCAACTAAAATAGAATTAGAGAGTTTATGTATGATTCGTGAAAAAAAGACCAAAACTTTGTTTTATGGAATTTATAAATATGATCGATAAAATTATTTATCCTGGCTCATTTGATCCAATTACAAAAGGGCATGAAGATATCATCAATCAACTACAGAACCTAGCACCAGCCGTTATCGTTGCTATTGCTGAAGATAATGATAAAAATTCTTTGTATAGCATCGGTCAAAGGCTAAATCTTCTTAATGAGTTGTACCAAAACCATGCAAATATTGAAGTAATCTCCTATTCTGGATTGACTGTTGATTTAGCTAAAAAAAATAATGTCAGTGTTATTGCAAGGGGTTTAAGAAATGAAATTGATTTTGCTTATGAGAGAGATTTAAGTGATATGAATCAAAAAATTGATGGGAGTATAAGAACGATATTTCTTCAATCTGATCCAGCTTTAAGATCTATCTCGTCCTCCTTGGTGAGGCAACTTATTCATCTAAATAAAGACCTGTCTCCATTTTTGTCAAAAAAAATTATAAATTTGATAAACTCATGGCGCTAAAAATTACAGAAGAGTGCATTAATTGTGATGTCTGTGAACCTGTTTGTCCTAACCAGGCAATCTATATGGGCGAACAAATATATGAGATTAATCCTAATCTATGTACGGAGTGTGTTGGACATTTTGAAATACCGCAATGTGTTGATATTTGTCCCATTGATTGCATTCCAAAAGATGATAGTTATAATGAAACACGCACTGATTTATATCTTAAATTAGTAGAAATAAAAAAAAATACATAATGAAATGCTTGATTTAGAAAACATCCAAAATTCCTTTAAACAATATTTTCAAAATAAACCATTTGACCATTGTGTGATAAAAAATTTTTTCCCAACAGATCTCGCCAAAGAGCTTGAAAATGAATTTTTAGAATACGATCATTCTGATTGGTATGAATATAACAACCCGTTGGAATTTAAAAAGACTACCAATAATTGGAATCATTTTAAGAGTAAAACGTATGAAGTTTTTCGATATCTTAACTCTGAGCCATTTGTAAATTTTTTATCTACACAAACTAAAGAGGAGCTTTTTGTTGATCCAGGTTTACATGGGGGAGGTCTTCATATACATGGTGATGGTGGTAATTTAAATCCGCACCTAGATTATTCAATTCATCCGAAAACTGGACTTCAAAGAAAATTAAATATCATTATTTATTTATCAAACAAATTAGATACTACTATTTATGGTGGTCATTTAGGTTTATGGGCTGGTGATAACAAAAAGCCTAAAAAATTAATAAAAGAAATTTCTCCTGACTTCAACACCGCAATAATTTTTGATACAACTCAAAACTCATGGCATGGTCTATCAAGGCCGCTTGAGCTGCCCAAAGATATTTTTAGGAAAAGTTTTGCTGTGTATTATTTAAAAGACCCATCAAATTCAGTATCAACAAGACATAAAGCTTTATATTATCCTCGTGAAAATCAATTAAATAATAGAGAAATTGAGGATATTATAAAAAAAAGAGCGAGTGATAATGATTATGCAAAAGTATATAAAACAGGAAATTAAACAATGAGATTGCTACATACAATGCTAAGAGTCAATGACTTACATGAGTCAATAAATTTTTATAAAACATTTTTTGGTATGGTGTTATTAAGGAAACATGATTTTCCAGAGGGTAAATTTTCATTAGCATTTATTGGTTATGGGAATGAGCAAGATAATGCTGTTATAGAATTAACTCATAACTGGGATACAAGCTCTTATGATCTTGGCAATGGATACGGTCATATTGCTATTGAAGTCGATGATGCCTATCAGGTTTGCGAGGAAATTAAATCAAAAGGTGGTAAAGTTGTGAGAGAGGCTGGCCCTATGATGCATGGCACGACAGTGATTGCTTTTATAGAAGACCCAAATGGTTATAAGGTTGAACTAATCCAAAAAGGAACGTATTAATCAAAGAAGTCTCTTACTTTGTCAACCCAACTTTTTGATCTAGGACTGTGTTTTCCGCTATCAGCTTGATTCAGGTCTTCAAGTTCTCTTAAAATTTCTTTTTGTCTTTCGGTCAGCTTTACCGGAGTTTCAACGACGACATGGCATAAAAGATCACCTGTGTAATTTTCTCTAACAGGTTTAATTCCCTTGCCTTTAAGTCTAAAAGTAGCCCCAGTTTGTGTTTCTTGTGGAATTTTCATCTTTGCATTCCCATCTAGGGTAGGAATTTCAACATCTCCACCCAAAGCTGCGATTGAAAAGCTTATTGGTAATTCGCAGTGTAAGTCAGCTCCATCTCTTTCAAAAATGGCATGTTTTTTCAGTGCGACAACCACATAAAGGTCGCCTGATGGCCCACCATTGACACCCGCTTCGCCTTCGTTACTGAGACGGATTCTATCACCCTCGTCCACACCGGCCGGTATTTTTACAGATAACGTTTTTGATTCTTTAACCCTTCCAGTACCTGAGCAATTTGTACATGGGTCTTTAATTACTTTGCCAGATCCATTACATGTTGGACATGTTTGTTGCACAGAAAAAAAACCTTGTTGCATTCTGACTTGACCATGACCACCACAAGTTTCACAGGTTGTTGGTTGAGTTCCTTTTTTTGCTCTACTTCCTGAACATACTTTGCATTCTGACAATACAGGGATTCTAATTTTCTTCTCAGTCCCTTGCGCTGCTTCTTCAAGGCTTATTTCTAAGTTGTATCTTAAATCTGCTCCACGATAGACATTTGATTTTCCTGATCCTGATCGACCACCACCAAAGATATCGCCAAAAATATCCCCGAAAGCATCTCCAAAATCTGAAAATCCACCTTGAAAACCACCTGGTCCTCCACCCATCGATTGATCGACGCCAGCATGACCAAATTGATCGTAGGCAGATTTTTTTCGAGGGTCGCCTAAAATTTCATAGGCTTCCTTAACCTCTTTAAAGCTTTCTTCCGCTTTTGGATTATCAGGATTTCTATCTGGATGAAATTTCATTGCAAGCTTTTTAAATGCTTTTTTGATTTCATCTTCAGATGCATCTCGGTTAAGTCCAAGAATCTCGTAATAATCTCTTTTTGAAGCCATATTTACCTAAATGTTGATGGCCAGGGGGGTTCCAGGCCAGGTTTTGAGTCTATAAGAAGGATATTACTTATCCTCTTCTTTTTTTTCTTCGTTTACTTCTTCAAATTCAGCATCAACTACGTCACCATCAACTGTTTTTTCTGAATTTGCGTCAGCAGAGCCTGCTTGTTGATTTTGACCAGGTTGATTTTGCTGAGAGGCATAAACTTTTTCACCAAATTTTTGTGCTGACTCGGCCAATGCTTTAGATTTTTCTTCAATTTTGGCTTTATCGTCTGATGTAATTGTCTCCTCTAAATCTTTAACAGCAGCTTCAATTTTTTCTTTTTCACCATCTTCTAATTTATCAGCATGATCAGTCATTGATTTTTTAGTCCCGTGGATCAGTGCTTCGGCAGAGTTTTTTGCATCAACAAGCTCTTTGAGCTTTTTATCTTCTTCTGCATATTTTGCCGCATCTTCTTCCATTTTCTTAATTTCTTCTTCACTTAATCCACTATTGGCCTTAATGGTAATTTTGTTTTCTTTACCTGTCGCCTTATCCTTTGCTGATACATTTAATATACCGTTAGCATCAATATCAAATGTCACCTCAATTTGTGGAGTTCCTCTAGCAGCAGGTGGAATGTCTGTTAAATTAAATTGCCCAAGACTCTTATTACCACTCGCCATTTCTCTCTCACCTTGGAGGACATGGATAGTTACAGCACTTTGGTTATCTTCAGCCGTGGAGAAGACTTGCGAGGCTTTAGTAGGAATAGTGGTATTTTTCTTGATTAGCTTGGTACACACACCACCTAATGTTTCAATACCAAGACTTAATGGCGTCACATCCAGCAATAGAACATCTTTAACATCTCCTTGGAGAACACCGCCCTGAACTGCAGCACCAACTGCAACAGCCTCATCGGGGTTAACATCTTTTCTTGGGTCAACATTAAAGATCGACTTAACTTTTTCTTGCACTTTTGGCATACGGGTTTGACCACCAACAAGAATGACATCTGAAATATCCGAACTGGACAAGCCGGCATCTTGCATCGCCTGCTCACAGGGCGCAGCAGTTCTTTCAATTAAATCATCAACTAATGATTCAAATTTTGAGCGTGTGATTTTTACAACCAAGTGTTTTGGACCAGAAGCGTCTGCCGTGATGTATGGCAAGTTCACCTCAGTCTGTGAACTGCTTGATAGTTCAATTTTTGCTTTTTCGGCAGCCTCTTTAAGACGCTGTTTTGCAAGCATATCTTGGGTTAAATCTACTCCGTTTTCTTTTTTAAATTCTTCAGCTAGGAAATCAATAATTCTATTGTCAAAATCTTCACCACCTAAAAAAGTATCCCCGTTCGTTGATAAAACTTCAAACTGATGCTCACCGTCTACACTTGATATTTCAATGATTGAAACATCAAATGTTCCTCCACCAAGGTCATAAACAGCAATTTTTCTGTCTCCTTCTTGTTTGTCTAGACCAAAAGCTAGCGCAGCAGCAGTTGGTTCGTTAATAATTCGTTTGACCTCAAGACCAGCAATTCGTCCTGCATCTTTTGTCGCTTGTCTTTGACTGTCATTAAAATATGCAGGAACTGTGATAACAGCCTCTGTCACTTCTTCGCCCAGATATTCTTCTGCTGTTCTTTTCATTTTTTTTAAGATTTCAGCTGAGACTTGTGGTGGAGCTACTTTTTCTCCATTAACCTCAACCCAGGCATCACCGTTATCTGCTTTGGCAATGGTGTATGGCATTAATTTAATATCTTTTTGAACCTCATCTTCTTCAAAACGTCTTCCGATAAGTCGCTTCACAGCATAAAGGGTATTTTTAGGGTTTGTCACCGCTTGACGTTTAGCAGGGGCGCCTGTCAGAATTTCTCCACCATCTTGATAAGCGATAATAGACGGCGTTGTTCTATTTCCTTCTGAGTTCTCGATTACTTTCGGCTTTCCACTCTCCATGACTGCTAAGCAAGAGTTGGTTGTTCCTAAATCAATTCCAATAATTTTTGCCATAAAATTTTTTTCCTTCAAATATTAATTACTTATTAATGTTGAGATGATTAGTAAAATTTTCAAGTGTTAATCATTATTTTTAACTACTGAGACCATTGCTGGCCTAATTACTCTGTCATTAAGCTTGTAACCCTTTTGTAATACACTTAATATCGTATTAGATTCTTGCTCTTTTGATTCAACCATTGACATTGCTTGATGTTCATTTGGATCAAATTTTTCACCCATCGGATTGATTTCAACAATATTAAATTTTTCAAAAACAGCATTGAGCTGCTTTAGTGTTAATTCAACTCCATCTATTAAAGCCTTGTTGTCCACGTTATCAGATCCTAGTGAGGCCTCTAAACTATCTTTTACTGATAATAATTCCTGACTAAAACCTTCGATTGCAAACTTTCTCGTTTTATCAGCCTCTTCATAGCTTCTTCTTCGAATATTTTCCGCTTCAGCTTTCGCATATAAAACTTGATTCTTCAGGTCCTCAATTTGCTCTAATAAGTCATCAGATTTTGCATCAATCTCTTGATTTTCTTCATTAGCATTCTCCTTTGATAAATTTTGATCTTCATTTTGATCAAGTTCTTCAGTGAGATTTTTTTCTTTTTTGTCGTCTGCCATGTACCTAACCGAGTTTAAAAATTAATTACTTTTAAATATAGGTATGGAAAGGTAAATTTCAAGCTAAATCATTGAACTTTTTGAAAATATCTTTAGGGAGGGGGATTTTATTTAATGAGCCCATGTTAAATGCAGGAGTTTTTGTATTTTTGACGCCAGTAAGGTTCGAATTACTGAATGTATAAATTCCAATTGTCGGTATATCCAGCGATGAGGCAAGGTGCGTTAAACCGGTATCAACCCCAATTGCAAAACGTGTGGATGCAATTTTTTTTGCCAGTTGATCGATATTCTCTTTCTCCAGAATTTCACAATTTGTTGTTTGATCATAGATCGCCAAGCATTCTTCATACTCTTTAACATTTCCCCAGGGAAGAAAAATTTTATAATTATCCCGCTCAAATAATCTGGCTAACTGAATCCAGTTTTCAAGAGGCCATTTCTTTTGAACATTGCTTGTCCCTGTAATAAACACAATGTTTCGAGAGTCTGTATGATCTTTTTTTAAATTATAAGAAAAAGAAATATCATTCCGGTCTATTTCATAATTCATTGATTTGGCTACAAGCAATCTATTTCTATCAATTGCATGTAATTTTTTTTCAATTTGAATGGGATTTTTATAGAAATAACTAGCAAAGCTCTCTTTAATTGAATTCTTATTGAAACCAAATGAATTTAGAGATCTGCACATTATTCCGGTTCTTATTAAACCTTGAAGATCAATGACATAATCATAATTTTCTTTTTTAATTAAATCCTTTAATTGAAAGAATTCACTATATGAAATTTTTTTACATAAGTTTTTTTTCCAACTTCTAAATTTACTTACTAAAGTTTTCTGAATTGGAAATAAATTTAACAAACTAGAAAATGATTCTTCAACAAGCCAATGAATCTCTGCATCAACATGATTTCTTCTTAAATCACTTATAATAGAGTTAGCGTGGATAATGTCACCTAATGATGATGTTTTGATAATCAAGACTTTCATAAATAAAATTATAAACTAAATGAAAAAAATTCTTATACTCACCAAAGGATTACAAGCTTCATCTTCTAGAGATAGGGCGCTAATTTATGAGAATTGTTTAAAAGAAGATAATATTTTTTTTAAACACATTGGTTTGTCAAAGAGGCCATTAAATTATTTTAGAGCTTTGATTAATGCACCTTTTCATGATGTAGTTTTCTTACAAAGAAAGCTTTTGTCGAAAACATATTTTAAATTATTAAGATTTTTAGCTAAAAAAATTATCTATGATTTTGATGATGCAATTTTTCTTGATTCAAAGGGTAAAATTTCAAAAAATAAATTTAATAGATTTTCAATAATATGTAGAAGAGCAGATTTGATATTTGCTGGTAATGAGTTCTTAAATAGTTATTCCGCAAGGTTTAGTAAAAAAACGTTCACTATCCCGACATGCCTTGATACAAAGAAATATAAAATTAAAGCTATTGGCTCAAATAAATTTTTTGATCTTGTCTGGGTTGGTCAAAAAACAACATCTAAGTATTTAATTGAAATTATCCCTTATTTAGAAAAAGCTAATAAAAAATTTAAAGATTTAAGATTGATTAATATCTCAAATATTAAATTAGAAAGTGATTTAATAAAAATTAAAAATATTGCATGGAATGAATCGGGACAATACAGAGATATTAAATCTGCTAAAGTGGGATTAGCACCATTAGATAATTCAAATTGGAGTAAAGGTAAATGTGCTTTTAAATTACTTCAATACGCATCAGCCGGATTGCCAATAGTATCCTCAAATGTTGGTTTTAACAGCATATTAATTAAAAAATATGAAGCAGGTATGCTTGTTAATAAGGATATAGATTGGATAAACAATATTGGAAAATTAAGATCTGATAAGGAAATTAGAAAAAATTATGCAAAAAACGCTCTTAAAATGTCAAAAAATTTTGATATCAATACAAACTATAAAAGAATGAAAAAGATCATTAAGGATTTTTTGTAAAGTTTTTTAATATGTTAAATTTTTATTCAAATAAAAAAATTTTTAAAGATATCGGGTTTGATGATCTTTTTAATATCAATGGAAATATTATTCGTTCAAGTAAAAATAGAGAAACAGTAGAATTTATTTTCAAAGATAAAAAATATTTTATCAAGAGGTTCTCAAAGGGATCTTTATTGCAAAATTTTCTAAATAAGCTTGGTATTGTTAAGGATATAAGTAATGCTAATAATGAATATAGTGCTTATAAAATTTTGCATGACATTGGTGTTGAAACACCCAAACTGGTTTGTTATGGGAATGAAAAAAAGATCTGGAATAATCGATCATTTGTAATTTCTGAGGAAATTACAAATTTTGAACAACTCGATTTTTTCTTTACTAAAAAGAAATACCATAAAGTCAAAAAAATTTTGAAGATCAACTCTATAAAAAAATAGTAGAAATAGTAAGCAAGCTTCACAAAAATGGAATTATCCATCATGATCTTTATTTATGTCATTTTTTACTTGATCTCAATTCATTAGATGATAAAAAAAATAAACCAAAAATTTATTTAATCGATTTCCATCGGCTCCAAAAAAATAATAGTATTGGAATGAGTCGACTCATTAAAGAATTAGGCGATCTTCTATTTTCAATAAAATATTTTGGCGACGAAGAAAAATATCAAAAAATATTAAAAGCTAATTACTTCAATCGAAAGTTGTTAAAAATATATGAAAATAATATTCAAAAAAGGGCAAATGCAATGCTAACGAAATATAAAAATAAATATGGTTGATATTGTTGATCTTCACTTTTCAAAAGTTTTGAGAGAAGTTTCTAATAAAAGAAAGGTCGTTGAAGCTAGTTATGATAACCAAAGCTTTGTTGTTAAATTTTTTAATAAAAGGCCTGAGTATTTAAAAGAGCTTGCTGGTGTATTTCATTTAAATGAAGCTGGCATTTCCACTCCAAAGATTTATTCGTTTGGAATATCGTCAAATGAATATTTCATAATTTTCCAAAAAATTAATGATTCTTTAACAATAGAACAATTTTTAAGTAGCAATGAAAATTTATCTTCTAAACAAGCCGTAATAAAACAAGTATTAGCTTTAAATAGAAAAATGTATGAAAAAAATATCATTCAGCTTGATAATTACTTTAAAAATTATTTATATGCAAATGGTGAAATATATTTGATTGATGGAGGCCTGGTTAGGAGAATAAAGTTTTTTAAATTCTTTAGAAAATTTTTAAATTTCAGTCTGATTTCATCAAAAATAGATCCTGAATATTTTTCAAAAAAAACAATGGCTTACAAGAATAACTTTTTTGAATATTTGCATAAAAAATGCGTAGGTTTTTACTTATATAAAGCGATATCTAATTTCCAAAAAAAAACACTTCGAACTTCTTCACAATTTGAGAAAAAGTCTAGTTTGAATTATTCAATTTTTAAGCAAAAAGATTTCAATTTTGACTTTAAAAAAATAGATGATTTTTTATTGAATGCTGAAATTATTAAAAATGGGAACACATGCACTGTTTTCCGTAATCAAGATTTGATTATTAAAAGATATAATGTTAAAAATATCTGGCATTTCATTAAAATGCAATTTATTAAACCAAGAGGAAAAAACTCTTGGCAAGTTTCAAATACATTTCAATTGTATAATCTACCGTGCCCAAAACCATTTTTTTACTTTGAGAAAAGATTCCTTTTTTTAAGATTAACAAGTTATTTTGCGATGGAAAGAATTGATGGTGAGAGCATTGTAAGTTATCAAGAGTCATTGCGAGATAAGTTTCATATTGAAAAGCTTAAAAAAAATATTTTCAAGCTTTTCAATATATTTAACCACTATAAATTCATTCATGGGGACTTGAAGAAAACAAATATTTTAGTCGATAACAAAATGCAAATAAGGATGATTGATTTTGATAAATCATTTTTCTCAATGAGCCAATCCATATATAATTACAAAATTAAAAAGCAGATTGCTCGTTTTCTCTCAAACTGGAAAGACAAATCAAAATTTCTAACAGCTATTAGGTCTTTGGAAAAAATAATATGAAAATTTTAGGTTTATCAGGCGTCCTTGGACATGACGCTTCAGCTGCATTGATTATAGATGGTAAAATTGTAGCGGCTGCTGAAGAAGAGAGGTTTATTCGGGACAAGCATGCTAAAAATTTATTCCCTGTAGAGGCTGCAAAATATTGTTTAGATGAAGGTGGATTGAATCCTCAGGATGTCGATATTGTGACATTCCCTTATGCAAAAATTCCTTTTTTCAGCAAAGCTCGTTGGCATTATGCAAAAAGATATTGGTATGCACCTGATAGAGCTCTTGATGCTATCTTCAATGGAAATCGCAGATTCAGAAGGAACTTAAATAAAGCAAAAGATTTAATGACTTCATTAAATATTAATAAAGCAGAAATAATACCTGTAGAGCACCACTTATCCCATGCATCAAGCGCTTATCATTTGTCAGGGTTTAAAGAAAAAACTGCTATCGTAGGTATTGACGGAAAAGGGGAATATGCAACGACTTTTTTTGGATATGGAGAAAATGGAAAAATACATAAAATAAAAGAATTTTATGACCCTGAATCTCTTGGTGGTCTTTATGGAGCCATTACTGAATTTTTAGGTTTTGATATGTTGGATGGTGAGTTCAAAGTTATGGGCATGGCCCCATATGGAGACCCATCATTGTATGATTTTTCAAATTTAGTTTCTTTTAAAAATGGACAATTAAAGGTTAATACGGATTTAGTTAACGTAATAGGCTTGAGAAGATATAAAGAAAATGGAAAAGGGTATTATTTTTCACCAAAGTTTGTGGATATGTATGGCAAAAAAAGAAGTGGTGATGAAATTGATTTACCTTATATTCATTACGCAGCATCCATTCAAAATAAACTTGAAGAAATTGCTCTTCAAATGATTGACTTCTACCTTGGAGACGTCATAAGAGAAACTGGAAAAATATGCATGGCTGGTGGCGTCGCACTAAATGTAAAACTTAATCAAAAAATTATTGATCTTCCATACGTCGAAGAATTATTTGTGCAACCTGCTTCAGGGGATTCTGGAACTTCACTTGGAGCCGCCACATATGTTTCATCAATCCATGATAATCAAATCAATCCCATTAAAAAAATGGAGCATGTTTACTTGGGCCCTAGCTACTCCTCAAAAGAATGCTTAGATTCTTGCAAAAATCATAGTTCTAAACCAAAATTTACAAAAATTAGTGATCCGGCAAAAGTTGGTGCAGAAATTTTAGCTGCCGGTAATCCTCTAGCATGGTTTCAAGGTCGAATGGAATTTGGGCCAAGAGCGCTTGGATGTCGAAGTATTCTTGGTGATCCAACAACACCTAAGATATCGGATAAAATCAACGAGCAAATAAAATATAGGGAGCGTTGGAGACCTTTTTGTCCAAGCATTTTAGAAGAATATGCTGAATCTATTATTGGATCAAAGCATCCTTCGCCATTTATGACATTCACATTCAATGTTCAGCCAGATTGGATTAAAAAAATACCTGAGGTAGTGCATGAGGATAAAACAATTAGAGTGCAGGTTGTGAATGAAAAAACAAATAAAGTATACTATCAACTTCTAAAAAACTTTATGTCGCTTAAGGGCGTCCCTGTTGTCTTAAATACATCATTAAATAGAAGAGGTGAACCAATGGTTTGTTCACCTGAAGATGCTTTAAATATGTTTTTTGGATGTGACTTAGAATTTATGATCATGGAAAATATACTAGTAACAAAATAAATATTTTAGATTATGAAAAATTTAATACTTGAATTAGCTGAAAAAATTAAAGAGAAAAGTAGACCGACACGTTCTGCTTACCTTAAAAGATTGAAAGCAATGAAAAATAGAGATCGAGGTTCTGATCGTCTCGGTTGTGCAAATGTGGCTCATGCATTTGCATCATTATCACCTGATAAGAGACTCACTATTGTTCAAGAAAAGATGCCTAATTTAGCAGTTGTTACAGCTTATAACGATATGCTATCAGCCCACAAACCCTATGAGGATTACCCTGAGCTAATCAGAACAGTTGCTAGCGAAAATGGTTCTACAGTGCAAGTTGCAGCTGGTGTTCCAGCTATGTGTGATGGTGTGACCCAGGGAGAGCCTGGCATGGAATTAAGTTTATTTTCAAGAGACACGATTGCTATGAGCACTTCAGTTGGTTTGTCGCATGATGTTTTTGACGGATCATTGCTGCTAGGTATTTGTGACAAAATTGTTCCTGGATTACTCATAGGTGCTTTACATTTTGGACACTTGCCAGCTATATTTATTCCAGCTGGTCCTATGTCAACTGGTATAGATAATACATCAAAATCTAAGGTTCGGGAGCAATACGCTCTTGGTAAGGTTGGCAGAAAAGAGTTGTTGGATTCTGAATCAAAAGCGTATCACGGCGAGGGTACATGCACGTTTTATGGAACAGCAAATAGTAATCAAATGTTGTTAGAGGCGATGGGTCTTCATGTTCCTGGAGCAGCATTTATTCATCCAAGAGACGATGCACGAAATGAGTTAACTTCTGAAGCAGTTCGGATGTTGATAAAAAATGTCAACGACACTAAAACATCATTTGCATTAGGCGAAATGGTTGACGAGAAAGTGATTATTAACGCAATGGCTGCTTTATTAGCGACTGGTGGATCAACAAATCACTTAATTCATTGGGTTGCAATTGCGAGAGCTGCTGGAATAGTGATTGATTGGACTGATTTTCATGAGCTTGCCAAAGCTGTGCCTTTATTAGCCAGTGTTTACCCAAATGGCGTAGCCGATGTTAATCAGTTTCAAGAAGCAGGTGGCCCAAGTTTTGTTATCAGAGAATTATTAGAAAATGGCTGCATGTTTAATGATGTGTTAACTGTTGCTGGACCTGGTATGGAAAAATATGGACAAAAATTATCTGTAACCGGAAAGACTCTATTATGGACTGATTTCCCCAATTCATCTGGTGATGACACTATTGTGAGAACACATGATAAACCATTCTCAGAAACTGGTGGTTTAAAACTTTTAAAAGGAAATGTTGGCCGGTCTGTTATGAAGACATCTGCGATCCCAGAAGACAAATATATTATTGAGGGACCAGCGATGATCTTTGATTCTCAGGAGGAATTACTTGAGGCATTTGATGAAGGAAAGCTGGAAAAAGATTTTATTGCGGTTGTTCGTTTTCAAGGCCCCAAAGCAAATGGTATGCCTGAGCTTCATAAACTTACGCCACCACTATCTGTTTTGCAAAATAAAGGATTTAAGGTTGCTATTGTGACTGATGGCAGAATGAGTGGTGCCTCAGGAAAAGTTCCGGCAGCAATTCATATGAGCCCAGAGGCTGCATTAGGTGGAGCTATTGCCAAAATTCGAGAGGGTGATATGTTAAGAATTAATGCCATCGTTGGCTCATTAAATGTTTTAGTGGATGAAGATACATGGTTTGAAAGAAAGGTAGAAACACTTTCTGAAAACAAAAAACAAAATAATAGCCATGGCATGGGTCGAGAGCTTTTTGGAGCCTTAAGAAAAAATGTTTTAACCGCCGAAGAAGGTGCAGTCACTTGGATTTAAATAAAGGAAATTAATGAATACAAAGGATTTAGCTAGCTATGGTCCCGTTATACCAGTCATTGTGATTAACAAAATTGACGATGCATTGCCTATCGCAGAAGCACTTTTAGAAGGCGGTATTAAGGTTCTTGAAATAACAATGCGTTCAGAATGTGCTCTTGATGCAATAGAGTTAATCTCAAGCAAACTGCCACAAGCAATTACTGGAGCTGGAACTTTAAGGACTAAGTCTGATGCTGTTCAAGCGAAAAATGTCGGATCAAAATTTGCGGTCAGTCCAGGCTTTACTTCAGAATTATCAGATGAATGTAAAAGAATTGATCTTCCTTTACTTCCAGGCGTATCCACTGGGAGTGAAGTTATGATGGCTGCAGACCAAGGCTATGATTTCTTAAAACTTTTCCCTGCCGTAGCGGTTGGCGGTATAAACTTATTGAAAGGATTCGCAGGACCTTTCTCAAATATTCAATTTTGCCCAACAGGTGGAGTAAAAGTAGAAACAGCACCTGAGTTTTTAAGATTACCTAATGTACCAGTCTGTGGCGGAACTTGGTTAACACCCAATGAGCTAGTTGATAATAAAGATTGGGCTGGAATTACCAAGCTTGCTGCCGAGGCTGCATCTATAAAAGTGTAATGGATCTTACAAAATATAACACCATCATATTTGATTGTGATGGTGTATTATTAAATTCGAACTTTAAAAAATCTGAAGCCTATCGATATGCAGCTATTGATTTTGGTGCAACGGAAGAACAAGCTGAAAAATTAGTTCAATATCATGTTGAAAATACCGGTATTTCAAGATATGTAAAATTTGAATATTTCCTAACAAATATATTGCAACAGTCATTTAATGAAGAGCACTTTAGCTTTCTAATTAAATCTTTAAATCATCATGTATTGAAAATATTAAATGATTGTGAAGTAGCAACTGGATTGGACAAGTTAAGAGAGTTGACAAAAAATCAGCATTGGATGGTGATGAGCGGTGGAGATCAGGAAGAGGTAAGAACAATTTTAGCTTCAAAGCATCTTGACCATCTTTTTGATTATGGGATTTACGGGAGCCCAGATTCAAAATACGATATAGTAAAACGTCATCTTGAAAATAAGCATGATTTTATGCCAGCTATTTTTTTTGGCGATGCGGAATATGATATTAAAACTGCTAAAAATTTTAATCTCGATTTTATTTTTATTTCAGGATGGAGTGATTTTAGTGCCTGGGAAGAAACAGTAAAGAGGGAAAACATTAAGTCTGTTGAGCATCTGAACGATTTAATTGTCTAAAGTATCATCTTTTAAAATTTCTTTAATTTCATTTTTATTCATGTAGCTAAAATAATCCTTGATCACTTTGTTAGCAGAGCGAATTTTAAATTCATCATTAATTGCTTGGGTGGCGTGATTGATATGATTTACATATTTATTTAAAAAATTAGATTCCAAAAAAATCATTTTATATCCAGCATGGATTAGTTTTTTATGAAGAACTTTACCCGCACTTTCATTCTGATCTGAAAAAGATGAGTTAACTTTTTTAATAAGATATGTTTTGTAAATTGCACAATGGCTTCTGAGATAATGGTAGTCTTTATTAAAACGTTGATTATTAATCTTATTTTTTTGTAATTTTTTTAATAGGTATTCGATATTTCTACCTAACCTTTGAAAAATATTTTTGTGTTCAAGCTTCCAAGAACCAACGCCAGCAACAGTTGGATCATCAAAGGGCTGCATCAGGATATTTAGCCAGTTTGGATGGATCATAAAGGTATCCGTATGAATTACAATGACAAAAGGGCTTTTTATTTTTTTTAGTGCTAAATCTAGTGCTCTAGCATGGGACATTGGTCCGCCTTCGTTTGAAATCCCATCCCTGTGAATAAATTTAATCCATTTTAAGCTTTTAAGATATTTTGAGGATTCATCATTTGAATTGTTATCAACGACAATAACATCTACATGATTTAAATCTGTATTTTTTCTAAGCAGCCTAAGACAAACTTTTGTTAATTGGTATGTTTTGTAGTTTGGAACGATTATTGTTACTTGTTTAGTAGGCATATAATTCTTTTAAAAATTACTTTTTCATCGATTTTGTTCATGCAGTCAAAATGTTTGAGTGGACAGCGTCTTTCAAAGCAAGGACTGCAATCAAGATTTAAATAATTAATTATTGCTTTACTATTTAGTGGAGGTGTATTGTTTGGGTCTGAGGATCCAAAGAAGCTATCTTGAGGAATATTAAGAGCTGCTGTAATGTGCATTAACCCTGAATCATTGCTCAAAAAATATTGAGCACAAGCAATTACATCAATGCATTCACCTAGTGATGTTTTACCGGTGATATCAAAACATCTATATTTGGTATGTTCATTTATTTCATGATTTACTGTTTTGTCATTTTTAGAACCGATTAGCAAGACATTGTAATTCTCTTCAATTAAATTATTTGCTATATATGCATATTTTTCTGAAGGTAAGATTTTGGCCGGTCCATATTCTGCGCCACCAGAAATAATGACAAGATTTTCTATTGGAATTTTATTTTTTTTTAAAAAATTTTCACCATTTTTTTTATTGCTCACAATTTTTGGGTTTATTAATTTAGGTGAGGGGTATGAATTATTTTTTGATAGTTTTGTAAATTTGCGAATTGTGGGGTCGGAATTATTTTTAAGAACATTATTCAAAAATAATGATCTCAATTCACCAACATACCCAGTTCGTAATGGGATGTTTGAAAAAGAAATATTCAGCAATGATTTAAAGGTATTGATGAGGAATATACATTCATCATAACTTTCTTGTCTTAGTTTAAAACTTAGACTTAACCTTTTAAAAAAATCGAACTTTCCATGATTAAACTCAAGAGGTATCAATTTATCAATTTCAGGAAATCTTGATCCGATATCCATAGACCACCTAGGAGCCGCCAAATGAACTTCACAATATGGATTTCTTTTTTTTAAATTTATGAATAAGGAATGGGACATTACCATATCACCTACCCAGGATGGACCAAAAATTAGAATCTTTTCATTTTTCACTATGGTTCATTTTTTTTATTATATTTGTGCTACTTTGACCAGGAATAAGGTCAATTAACATAACCTTCCCAGCCCATTTTTTTACTTCTTTATATCCAACCACCTCTTCAATTTTATAGTCATTTCCTTTGATTAGAAAATGAGGTTGGATTGTTTTAATTAATTTAATTGGTGTATTTTCATTAAAAAATACTATTGCATCGACTGAGGTTAGACCGGATAAAACCTGAGCTCGATTTTGCTGATCAACAATTGGTCTTGATGAGCCTTTAATCTTCTTAATTGAGCTGTCAGTATTTAGACCTAGTATTAAGAAATCAACATTCTTTTTAGCTTCGTTAAGATAGGAAACATGACCGGAGTGGAGAATATCGAAACAGCCATTAGTAAATCCAACGGTCTTTCCTTGCTTTTTGAGTTGGACAGCTTTACTTTTCATTTCATCAAGCTTAAAGATTTTATTACTCGTAAGATTATTGTCCTTGGTAACAAAAAAGTGCTTTAGATCATCAAGAGATATAGGCTCTGTTCCAATTTTACTAATGACTGTTCCTGCCGCGATATTAGCTAAAGTTAATGAACTTTCAATATTAAAGCCTGCATGCAATGAGACAGCAATTGAGGAAATAACTGAGTCGCCAGCACCAGAAACATCAAATACTTGTTTGGGTGAAACAGCAGGAAATTTCTTATGACATTCATTTGAGTAAAGGTTAATACCATTTTCACCATTAGTTTCGATTATATTTTTAATATTATTTTCTTTTCTTATTTTATTTAGAGTTTTTTCGTGATGGATGCCGTCTTCCATATTCGTAAAAGATAATGCTTCTTTTTTGTTGGGAGTAACAGCAAAAGCATTTTTGTATTTAGAAATATCACTCCCTTTTGGGTCAACAAGCACAGGAATTTTTTCTTTATTAGCTTTAGAAATAATTTTTTTACACAATGTAGGAGATAAGAAGCCTTTGCCATAATCGGATAGAATAACGACTGATATATTTTTGTTAATTTTGTTTATAATTTTTGATTCTTCTAATTTTGTTAAGGAAATTAGTTTTGCATCAAAGTCTTGTCTTAACAATTGTTGATTTCCAACAACGCTCCTAATTTTTGTGGTTGTCACATCATTTTTTTTAAAAATAATATTTGAGGTAATTTTTTTTTGCTTAAGAAGTTCCAACAATATTTCACCACTTTTGTCTTTAGCTACTGATGAAACTATAGAGGTTTTGACTCCAAAATTTATAATATTGTTAACAACATTCGCAGCACCACCTAATTTATTTTCAATATCTTTAACGCTGAATATTGGAACTGGAGCCTCTGGTGATATTCGATCAATAGAGCCAAAGTAATACTGATCAAGCATTGCATCACCTATTACTAAAATATTTTTTTTATTATGTTTTATTCGAGTGAGAAAATCGTTAAAGATTAATTTATTCATAGATATTGATCTTTTTGTGATAAATAATTTTGGTAATAATCTGACACTCCAGAGTTAAGATCATTAAAGTGTAAATCGTATCCGGTTTCAATAAGCTTATCAATTTTTGCTTCAGTAAAATACTGGTATTTTCCATCCAGATCAGAAGGCATATCAATGAATTTAATTTGCTCGATTGAAGCTTGATGATTTTTTATTAGAGATTGAGCTAATTCATAAAAAGTTTGAGCTTTGCCTGTACCTATATTAAATAAACCGCTTATTTTTTTTGTATTAAGTAAATGGATCATGGCTGAGACGGCATCTTTGACATAAATAAAATCTCTTAACTGACCACCATCTTCATATTGTGGATTATTACTTTTGAAAAGTTTAATCAATCCCTCATCACTAATTTGATTGAACGCATGGTAAACAACGCTCGCCATACGACCTTTATGATATTCATTTGGACCATACACATTAAAAAATTTACAGCCAGCCCAGTAAGGTGGACATAACTTATTTTCTGCCATACCTAAAGCCCATCGATCAAAAAAATATTTAGAGTATCCATAGGCATTTAATGGCTTTAAGCCTGAATTTAAATCATCATCATAACCTTGTGAACCATCTCCATATGTTGCGGCTGAACTGGCATAAATAAAGGGTATTTTTTTTTCCGAACAGTATGACCATAATTTTTGTGAAAAACGAATATTATTTTTAATGAGCTTAGCGAAAACTTTTTCAGTGGTGGCGCTGATCGCACCCATATGAATAATGGCATCAATTTTTTTTGCATCCATTTGTCTTAATGATGTTAATAATTGATCTTTTTTGACAAAATCATGGTACTTTCTTTTGCTAAAATTCCTCTCTTGATTCTCGTGGGCAAGATCATCGCAAAGAATAAGATCATTTTCGACTAAGATGCTATTTAGATGCCATGCAGTAACACTTCCAATCATCCCTCCTGCGCCAGTGATGATAATCATGATAGTTTTTTCACCTTTTCAAAAGCCGCTTTTGTTTCTTTAGATACCTTGCTAATTTTAGATGCTGAGTATTTGTGATCAATCCATCCTTGAAGATGAGATTTTGCGATTTCAAACATGGCATTAATCCACTCTTCAGAATCATTCAATGCTGGAATGTATCTGTATTTTTTTGGGTCTCCTCCATGTTCTGAGAATATCTCTCTGCCTTCCATATTAATTTCCTCAAGAGTTTCAAGACAATCACTTGAGAAGCCTGGACATAATACATCTACACGAATATCTTTTTCACCTCCCAATTCTTTAATGACTTCTGAAAAGTATGGTTTGAGCCATTCTGCTTTACCAAACCGAGATTGGAAAGTTACTTGATATTGCTGCTCCTTTAATTTGAGAGCTTTAGTGAGCAATCTTGCAGTTTTATAACATTCACAATGATAGGGATCGCCTTGTAGAAGGGATTTTTTTGGAACCCCATGAAAACTCATAATAAGCTTATTTGGTTTTGATTTTTGCTGCCAAAACTTTGTAATGGAATGTTTAAGCGCGTCGATATAAGCAGGATGGTCATGGTAGTTACGAATTACCCTTATTTCTGGAATATTTCGTGTTTTTATTAACTTTTTGAATAGACCATCTATGGCAGCTCCAGTCGAGGATGAAGCATATTGTGGATAAAGGGGAAAAAAAAGAATCTTATTACAATTTTTCTCTTTTAGTTTATCAATTGCATTTGCGATTGAAGGTTGCCCATAACTCATGCCGATTTCAATTTCAATTGGCTGTTTAATATTTTTTTGAATAAGTTTATTAAAGGCTTCTTTTTGTTTTTTTAAATTGACATAAAGAGGAGATCCTTGTTTGGTCCATATCGATTTATATTTTGCTGCACTTGCTTTAGGGCGAAAAACCAAGATAATAAAATGAAGAATCCAGCACCAAATAAACCGAGGAATCTCTACAACCCTTCTATCCATAAGAAATTGCTGAAGATATTTTCGTAACGCACCTGAGGTTGGTTTTTCTGGTGTTCCAAGATTGGCTAAGATGATTCCGACTTTGGGTTCGTCTCCATGAGTATATTTAGGTTCCTTATTGTAATAGGCCATTTATATTTTTTGGTGATTATTTAAGCTTAGCAGTTTAGCAGTTATGTCAACAATTGGAATAACCCTTTCGTAAGCCATTCGTGTTGGACCTATGACACCCAAAGATCCAATAACTTCTCCATCTACTTTATATGGTGATGTAATAATGCTACACTCATCGAGGCCGTGATAGCCTGATTCTTCTCCGATAAAAATTTGCACCCCAGAAGAATTCTGACTTTTTTCAAGAAGATCCATGAGCGTATTTTTTTTATCAAAAATTTGAATAATTTTTTTTAAACTGCCTAAATCTTTAGCAAGTTCTTCATTATCAATCAAATTTTCTTTGCCGCTAATAAAAATATTTTCATAATTATTTGGATTGGAGTTATCCATTGCTGATTGCATCAGATCGTACATTCTTTTCTTTGTTTCATTGATTTCTTTAGCAATCTTTTCAAATGATTCCTCAATGGTTAGTCCGGAGTAATTCTTGGTAAAGTAGTTAGAAATTTCAACCAACTCTTGAGGAGAGTAATCTTTATCTACTTTAAGAATTTTATTCATTACTTGCCCATCGCTAGTAACTAAAATCGCCAAAATTTGATTTGAAGATAAATTAATAAATTCGATATGTTTAAACGTATTTTTTTTCAACTTGGGTATGAGTATTAATCCTGCATGATGAGTGAGGCTGGATAAAGTATCTGCAATAGTATTTGAGACATTACGCATATTATGCGTTTTTTCAGAAATAAGATTTATCTCTTGCACAGTTGGCTCTTTGTAAGTGAGTAAAGAATCCACGAAGTACCTGTACCCTTTTTTTGTAGGAATTCTCCCTGCAGATGTATGAGGGCTAGATATAAAACCTTGATCCTCAAGAGTTTTCATAATATTTCTTATACTTGCCGGGCTTAAATCAACTTCAGCATGGCTGGATAAAGTTTTAGAACCGACGGGGGCACCATCAGCAATATGTTGGCTTATTAAAACTTTCAGAAGCTGTTGAGATCTAGTATCCATCTATCTATGAATATTGAATAATTAGTAGTTATTATTTAAATAGATTAAAATTACCTAATTATATCAAGTAAATACATTTGGTTACTTTATGAACTTTAAAAAAATTGCCATTATTGGAAAATACAATAATCTTAAAGAGGACCCCAGCTTTTTAGACAAACTAAACGGTCTTATAAAGTTTATAGACGATCAAGGGCTTCAGGTATTTATTGAGGAAAAAACACAGCAGCAATTCAAAGTTAACGAATTTGAATCAATTGCCTTAGCTGAATGTAGCAATGTAGACCTAATTATAGTATTGGGTGGGGATGGAACTATGTTGGGTGTCGCGAGAGCTGTATCGCATCTCAATGTTCCTATTGTGGGAATCAATCAAGGACGCTTTGGTTTTTTAGCAGACGTTAGTTTTGATGGAATGGAAAATGAGCTATCTCAAATCTTACAAGGCGCCTATGAACTTGATAAGCGCATGCTTTTGCAGGTAAAAGTATCGAGAGATGATAACCTAATATATGAATCTATTGCTTTTAATGATGTTGTTATTAAAAGTGGTTCACGATTAATTGAATTGGAATTGAGCGTGGATCAGAAATTGCTCCATAAACAAAGATCGGATGGAATAATCATTGCAACACCCACAGGAACCACTGCTTATGCATTGTCTGCAGGCGGCCCAATTCTTCACCCGACAATTGATGCTGTTTCGATTGTTCCCATCAGTCCTCATACTCTAAGTAACAGGTCCATTGCATTAGACGCAACAAAACCCATATCTGCAAAAATTATTGATATGGATGAGGGTTTTTTGAGTGTGGATGGTCAAATAAAATTTCCTTTAGACATAAGAGATAAAATCTCAATTAATAAGTCGAAAAATACAATAACTATCCTTCACCCCAAAGATTATTGTTACTTTGAAATGCTCAGAAATAAACTAAATTGGGGTTAAAGCGGTGCTAACTAATCTGCACATTCAGGATTATGTCATCGTTGATGAGCTTAATCTTTCATTTGAAAAAGGATTTATTGGGCTGACAGGTGAAACTGGCGCAGGTAAGTCAATTCTGATTGATGCACTGTCCTTATCTTTAGGTGCTAGAAGTGAAAGTGGATTAATCAGAAAAGGGTGTGAAAAAGCTGAAATTATTACTGAGTTTGACATAAAAAATAATCAAGCTGTCATCGAATGGTTAAAAGACAATGATTTGTATAATGATAATTCTCTGTTACTCAGGCGTATCATCTTTTCAGACGGAAGATCCAAGGCTTATATTAACTCAATCCCCAGCCCAATATCTAAATTAAAGGATGTCAGTGAATTATTAATTGATATTTATAGTCAGAACTCATTTCATTCTTTGACTCAAGCCAAAACGCAATTAAGTATTTTGGATGAGTATGCAGACACAACAAATCTTGAAAAAAAATCACAACAACTTTTTCATGAATGGAAAAGTTTAGAAAAAAAGAAAAAAGAATTTGATGAGAATAAAATAAAAATTCATAAAGAATACGAAGACCTTCAAATCAAAATAAAGGAATATAAAGATCTAAATTTTAGCTTTGATCATTGGGAACAAGTTCAGTTAGATCATAAGAAGTTATCAAATGCAAAAGAATTAATTAGCCTCATTCAACAGTGTCTGAGTTATATGAATAATGAAGATTTCTCAGCTTCTGGTATTTTAAAAGATTTAAATAAATCGCTATCTGAGGCCGCTCAACTTGATAACCATCTAAATGAAGACTTAAATCTTTCTAATGAGATACTAATTCAAGCTAGCGAGCTGGAAAGAAATTTAAATAATTATTTAAGTAAATTCAATGATGATGAAGAAAAAGTTAGAGAAATTGAAGATTATATTCAAGGTGTTTTCAGCTTTTCCCGTAAATATCATATACAACCTGAGTTTTTCGAAAATGAATCATTGAATTGGTTTAAGAGATATGATGAAATTGCAACACTTTTTGAAGAAAATCAATTTGCAGAATTAGAAAAAAAAGCATTTGATGATTATTCAATTAATGCAAATAATTTATCTGAAAAGAGAGCGATAGCGGCCAAAAAATTAGGCAGCGAAATCTCACTCTTGTTAAATCAACTTTCTTTCTCCAATGCTGATTTTAAAATTGACGTAGGAAAAACAGAACCTTTAGCTTCAGGGATCGATCAAGTTAAATTTTTAATCAAAACATACAAGGGTGCTGATTTTTCTCTAATTGCAAAAACGGCCTCAGGTGGAGAGTTATCAAGAGTAAGTTTAGCAATTAGAGTAGCTTCAGCTAAAAATACAAATGTTCCAGTAATGATTTTTGATGAGGTCGATGTTGGTATCGGCGGAGGCGTTGCGGAAGTGGTTGGAAATCTCTTAAATCAATTAGGGAGTCAACATCAAGTCTTTTCAATTACCCACTTAGCTCAAGTCGTATCAAAGGCCAACTTCCATTTTAAAGTACATAAAGAAGAATCTGGTGAAACAGCGATTTCTAAAATATTTATTCTGAATGCTGAGGAAAGGATTAAAGAAACGGCCAGAATGATTGGTGGATTAGAAATTACTGAAACAACCTTAATGCATGCGAAAGAGCTGCTAAGCTAAATTACTTTTTGTATGGGCACGGTTTTTTGTTGCAGTCTCCATACAGATACAATGAGTGATCAATAATTGTAAATCCATTATCTTCTGCAATTGTTTTTTGTCTTTTTTCAATTTCACTATCAACAAATTCAACAACGTGACCACATTGAAGGCAAACAATATGATCATGGTGAGATTCCTCATTTAACTCATAAACTGCTTTGCCACTTTCAAAATGGTGTTTCAGGAGTAATCCGGCTTGCTCAAACTGGGTCAATACTCGATAAATGGTGGCCAGTCCAATATCCTCGCCATTATTAATCATTATTTTGTAGATTTCTTCAGCAGAGAGATGTTTTTCGCGGTTGTTCTCAAATATATTCAATACTCGTAAACGAGGAATAGTTGCTTTTAAGCCTGTTTTTTTAAAATCAACATGGTCTTCCATAATTTTTCCAGACAATGAATTTTATTTAATAATTATCATGGTATATTATTCAGGCTTAATGTTCAAAAATTTTATAAATCAATAAATGCGCTACCGTAATTTCATATCTTTTCTTACTTTCATTTTTTTAACAGCTTGCTCGGTTAAAAGTCCAATAGATTATTTCGAGGCTAAGATATATAAATTAGATGTTCAGCAAGGAAATATTATTACCGCTGAAATGCTCATGGGTTTAAAGCCTGGGATGACCAGAGCACAAGTCAAGTATGTTCTTGGGACCCCATTGATTCAAGATTCTTTCCATGAAAATCGCTGGGATTATATATACAAGATGATCAAAGATGATCGCTTAATTGAAGAACGACACGTTGTAGTCCGTTTTGAAGATGATGAATTAGTTGATGTCAAAGGAGATATTATTCAATCTAATGATATATTGATTGGTGCAGAAACAGAAAAACAATCCAAAGTTATTACTCTTACAGAGGCTGACTACGAAGAACAAAAAAAGGATAAAAATTCTATACTTAGTCGACTTAAATTTTGGGAAGATGAAGCTGATCAAAAGACTGAGAAATCAACTATAAAAATCTCAAAGGAAGAGTTGGAAGAGGAGAAAAAAGATAGTAAATCTCTTTTAAGCCGTCTTAAATTCTGGGAAAGTGAAGCTGAAGATGGGTTGATAAAAGATATGCAAATTGAGAAAGAGTCAAAAGCCGTTGCAATCGAAGAAAAGTCTGTTGATGTAATTCAAGAAGAGGAGAATTTACTTACCGAGGAGGAGCCTGAGAAGATTATTTCAGAGCAAGATAATATTGATATGGTTAATAGTAAAGAGGAAAAATATGCGATTGATGAAACTCAGTCGATGAGCTCATCGGTCAAGGACGATATAATAAAATCCTTACCTGATGAATCTGATCCCAAATATTTTGAGTTATTATTAGAGAAAATTGGTTTTTAATTATGAGTAAAATAAAAGTTATTATCCTTGGCGCCTCTGGCAAGATGGGGCAAATGTTAATTCAAGAAACCATTATCGATGATGAATTAATATTAGTTGGAGCACATGATATTTCGGGCAGTCATGCCATAGGAAAAAATGCCGGTTATTTTATCGGCAAAGAAACTGAAGTTTTGATTCAAGACAATATTGATCATCTTCTATCTGAGTGTGATGTGATGATTGACTTTACTCGACCCGAAGGAACAATGGAATTTCTTAAAAAATCATCAGATCATAAAACCTCTTATGTTATTGGAACAACAGGATTCAACCCATCGGAGTTGGATTTGATCCAAGAGTACAGTCAACACATTCCAATTTGTATGGCTCCAAATATGAGCGTTGGTGTGAATGTCCTCATCTCTTTGGTTGAGAAAGCTGCTGAACTTCTTCCTGATTATGATTTTGAAGTGGTTGAGGCTCATCATAAACACAAAGTAGATGCGCCGTCAGGAACTGCCTTAAGGCTCGGTAAAGCGGCAGCTGATGGGTTAAACATATCATTAGAAAAAAATGCGATCTACACACGACATGGCCGTGAAGAGAAAAGAAGGAACAATGAAATCGGTTTTTCTACCATTAGAGCTGGAGATATTGTTGGTGAACATACGGTGCTCATCGCTGGTAATGGTGAGAGGATTGAATTGACTCATAAAGCTACCAGTCGTTTAAATTTTGCATCAGGCGCTTTAAAGGCAGCTAAGTTTGTCGCAAATCAAAAACCAAAATTATTTGATATGCAGGAAGTGTTAAATTTAAAATAAGTTAGATTAAATTAATCCAATTTATTGAACGACACCTAAATTTCTAATATAATTCAGAAGTTTGAAAGTTATTCTTTTAAACACCCCTAGATTAATTAATGCAGGAGTGTTCTTTGTCGGAAAAAATACCGGCTCTTCTAATTCTTAAAGATGGAACAACGTTCCATGGCAGATCAATTGGCGCAAACACTTCTTCAGTTGGTGAAGTTGTATTTAATACTTCAATTACCGGCTACCAAGAAATTCTTACAGACCCATCTTATGCGGAACAGATTGTCACCTTAACCTATCCTCATATAGGGAACACTGGGACAAATAATGAAGATAATGAAAGTGACTTGCCTTATTGTAAAGGGTTGATTGTTCATAGCGTGTCACCATTGAGTTCAAACTTTAGGAATCAAGAAGACCTTGTTGCATTTTTAAAAGAACATAACATTCCCGCCATTACTGACTTAGATACCAGAAAATTAACTAGATACATTAGAAACAATGGAGCTCAGCCAGGATTAATTTTAATAGGTAAAGATCAAGACAATACCAGCATCTTAGATTCTTTCCCCGGATTGTCTGGCATGGATCTTGCAAAAGTGGTGTCAACAAAAAAACAATATACTTTTGATGAGGGGGAGTGGTCTTTAGGTGAAGGACACAAACACATTTCTGAAACACAATTCAAGGTTGTGGCATATGACTTCGGAATTAAAAAAAATATTTTAAGGATGCTAGCTTCCCGTGGAGCTGATTTAATTGTTGTTCCTGCTGAAACGGACTTTAAAGAAGTTTTAAAATTAAATCCTGATGGAATTTTTCTATCTAATGGACCCGGCGATCCAGAGCCATGCGAATATGCTATCAAAAATATTAAAGAATTTATAAAGCAATCCATTCCAATTTTCGGAATTTGTTTAGGACATCAATTGCTATCATTAGCTCTTGGGGCGAAAACCAAAAAAATGAAATTTGGTCATCATGGCGCCAACCATCCTGTTCAAGATTTAAACTCAAAGAAAGTTTTTATTACCAGTCAAAATCACGGATTTACGGTTGATGAAAGTTCATTGAATGATAATATTGTCGTAACTCATAAATCACTCTTTGATCAAACAATTCAAGGGATTGAGTCAAAAAACAAATTAGCTTTTAGTTTTCAAGGCCATCCAGAAGCCAGTCCTGGACCTACCGAGATGGCTTATTTATTCGATCAGTTTTTTTCTAATATGCAAGCCACAAAGGAGAGTTGATTGGCTAAAAGAGAAGATATTCAATCTATTCTAATTATTGGTGCTGGTCCGATTGTGATTGGTCAGGCATGTGAGTTTGATTATTCTGGAGCGCAAGCTTGTAAAGCGTTAAAAGAAGAAGGTTATAGAGTAATTCTGGTTAATTCTAATCCAGCTACCATCATGACCGACCCCAACCTTGCAGATGCTACTTATATTGAGCCAATTCAATGGGACATTGTTGAAAAGATTATTGCCAAAGAAAATCCTGACGCAATTTTACCCACCATGGGAGGTCAAACTGCATTGAACTGTGCTCTTGATCTAGATCGGCATGAAATTTTAGAAAAATATAATGTAGAACTTATCGGCGCTTCAAAACAAGCGATTGATAAAGCGGAAGATCGTCAATTGTTTAAAGAAGCCATGAAAAAAATTGGTTTATCTTCTGCTCGATCTGCAATAGCTCATAGCACTGAAGAAGCTCATCAGGTTCAGGCTTCCATAGGATACCCTGTCATTATCAGACCATCTTTCACTATGGGTGGCAGTGGGGGAGGCATTGCCTACAATAAGGATGAGTTTATTGAAATCTGCGAGCGTGGGTTAGACGCATCACCAACCAATGAACTTCTGATTGAAGAGTCCTTATTGGGTTGGAAAGAATATGAAATGGAAGTTGTCAGAGATAAAAATGATAACTGCATTATTATCTGTTCCATTGAAAATCTCGATCCTATGGGTGTTCATACGGGTGACTCGATTACGGTTGCTCCAGCTCAAACACTAACTGATAAAGAGTATCAAATCATGCGATCTGCCTCTATTGCAGTTCTTAGAGAAATTGGAGTAGATACAGGCGGTTCAAATGTTCAATTTGCTATTAATCCTAAAGATGGTCGGATGGTGGTGATTGAGATGAACCCACGAGTATCTCGTTCTTCGGCCTTAGCATCCAAGGCAACAGGTTTCCCTATTGCTAAAATTGCTGCAAAGTTAGCGGTTGGTTATACGTTGGATGAATTAAAGAATGATATTACCGGAGGTCAAACGCCAGCATCATTTGAACCAACCATAGACTATGTTGTAACCAAAATACCACGTTTTGCTTTTGAAAAGTTTCCTAAAGCAGATAGTCATCTGACGACACAAATGAAGTCTGTTGGCGAGGTCATGGCTATTGGCAGAACGTTTCAGGAATCATTTCAGAAAGCATTAAGAGGGTTAGAAATTGGAGTTGACGGTCTTGATTCAACCACTGATGATAAAGATTTAATTATTAAGGAGCTGAGACAACCTGGACCGGAAAGAATTTGGTATTTGGCTGATGGGTTTAGACTAGGGATGACGGTTGAGGAAATTCACGAGCAATCAAAAATTGATCCATGGTTTTTAATCCAAATACAAGAAATTATTGATTTAGAAAAAGACCTTCAAAATAAAGACTTAGATTCTATAGAGCCTCAATCTTTGAAAGAATTAAAAAAGAAAGGTTTTTCAGATGCCCGCTTGTCACATTTATTGAATACCACTCTATCAGCAATTCGATCCCTTCGTGAACAGCATCATATCCGACCCATATACAAAAGAGTAGATACCTGTGCTGCTGAATTTGAGACTTCAACAGCGTATATGTATTCCAGTTACGATGAAGAGTGCGAGGCTTCGCCGAGTAAAAATAAAAAAATTATAATTCTGGGCGGTGGACCAAATCGAATTGGCCAGGGTATCGAATTTGATTATTGTTGTGTTCATGCATCCTATGCTTTAAAAGAAGAAGGATACGAAACAATCATGGTCAATTGCAATCCGGAGACTGTGTCTACAGATTACGACACTTCGGATCGTTTGTATTTTGAGCCGGTCACCCTTGAAGATGTTTTGGAAATTATTCATATTGAAAATCCAAATGGAGTCATTGTTCAGTATGGAGGACAAACACCTCTAAAACTTGCCAAGGGCCTTGAAGCGGCGGGAGTAAAGATTATTGGAACGACACCAGAAGACATTGATGTCGCCGAGGACAGAGAAAGATTCCAAAAGATACTCGTTGATTTAGGCTTAAATCAGCCTCCAAACCGAACCGCAAGAACTCCTGAAGAAGCTATTCAACTGGCAGCTGAAATAGGATATCCATTGGTCGTTAGACCAAGCTATGTCCTTGGTGGTCGCGCAATGGAAATTGTGCATGAAGAATCAGATTTACAAAGATACATGACCGAGGCAGTCAAAGTCTCTCATGAATCTCCAGTTTTGCTTGATCGGTTTTTGAATGATGCTCAAGAAATTGATGTAGACGCTATATCTGATGGTGAGGATGTTGTTGTTGGCGGGATTATGCAACACATTGAACAAGCCGGGGTGCATTCAGGTGACTCGGCATGCTCACTTCCTCCATTTGATTTGAGTGAAGCGATCCAAAAAGATTTAATTAAACAGACGAAAATGCTTGCTAAGGCACTGAAAGTTAATGGCTTGATGAATATTCAATTTGCAATTCAAGGAGATACAATTTATATTCTCGAAGTCAACCCTAGGGCATCAAGAACAGTTCCTTTTGTTTCAAAAGCGATTGGAAAACCTCTTGCCAAGATTGCGGCCAAAGTTATGGTTGGGCAATCGCTCAAAAGTCAGAACTTTACTAAAGAAATTACCCCGCAATTTTACTCAGTCAAAGAGGCTGTTTTCCCCTTTATTAAATTTCCTGGCGTGGATACGATTCTAGGCCCAGAAATGAAATCAACGGGCGAAGTTATGGGGACTGGAGATACCTTTGCTGAAGCATTTATCAAATCTCAGTTAGGCGCCAGCACAACATTACCTTTCAAAGGCAAAGCTTTTTTAAGTGTTCGCAAGGAAGATCATGAAAATATTATTGATATAGCACAAGCTTTGGCTAAATTAGGATTTGATCTAGTTGCCACAGATGGTACAGCGAGATGTATTCAAAGCCATGGCTTAATGGTGCAAAGAATCAACAAAGTAGCACAAGGTAGACCCCATATTGTTGACATGATTAAGAATAAAGAAATTGATTTTATTGTTAACATAACTGAGGATAAGAAAGCGATTGCTGATTCCTATACGATTAGACGCAATGCGTTGATGAATAAAGTAACTTATTACACCACCTTGGCTGGAGCGAAGGCTGCCTGCATAGGTATGTCTTTTGTTGACGAGCTACAAGTGAATAGTCTACAAAGCTTGCATAAGTAATATTCAATCTTTAAAATCCAGATATACTTTATAAGTATCAAATTAAGTTTTTAAATTATCTATTAAGGTTAATAAATGGCAGATCAAATCCCAATGACGCGAAATGGTGTTGAGCGTTTAAAAGAAGAATTACATCAGTTAAAGAGTCATGATCGCCCTAATATTATTCAGGCGATTGCTGAAGCTCGTGCGCAAGGAGATTTGTCAGAAAATGCGGAATATGAATCAGCTAAAGAGCGACAAGGTTTTATTGAAGGCCGCATTGCAGAGATTGAGGCCAAATTATCTAATGTTCAGATTATTGATCCCACTACACTGAATGCAGATGGCAAGTGTGTGTTTGGTGCCACCATTGAATTAGAAGATTTGGATGAAGAGAAAAAATTCACCTATCAAATTGTTGGTGATGATGAAGCGGATATCAAGGCGAATAAAATATCGATTAGTTCACCATTGGCTCGAGCATTAATTGGCAAAGAATATGGCGATGTGGTTGAAGTGGAAACCCCAGGCGGGCAAAAAACATATGAAATCACCAATGTGAGTTACATATAACTTCATGGGATATTTCCTTAAACTCTTTTTATCAATTTGGGCTGGGTCACTCTGGTGGATGATTATTGTGGCTAAGGTATTATTCGATAAAATTCCAACAACTTTTTTAGCAGGAGTTGTTGCTGATCAACTTTTTCATTACTTGAGTTATTTTAGTCTAGGGATGTCTGTTTTGATTTTTTTCCATTTATTTAAATATCATGGATTGTCAGTGGTTAAATCTAGCCAGTTTTGGCTCATTTTATTTGTCGCCATGATTGTTCTGATAAATTTTTTTGGAATTCAACCCACACTAGAAGCGATGAAAATCAACGCACAACCTAAAGAAGTTATGGAAAGCATCTTTGCTGATCGTTTTGCTATGTGGCATGGTATCTCTAGCATATCCTTTTTGATTCAGACCATATTGGTTACTGCATTAATGCTTCGGTGGCGTTAAATAGAGAATTTGCTTTCTTCGTCTTTTTGTTTAAAGATGACCGCCTGTTTGCCGATCAGTTGAACAAATTCTGACTCTGTCGCTTGACAGATTTCTTTTGCAATTTTTAATCGGTCTCCTTTCGATTCCAACTGAATTTGTATTTTGATTAACTCATGAAAATTTATAGTGTTGGTTATTTCAGAAATGACCTGATTTGTGATACCTTTTGAACCTACAGAAACTGTTGTTTTGAGGTGATGAGCTTCAGCTTTTAATGCTTTGATTTGCTTAGTATTTAACATGATTTCTTAAAAAAAATAACATTGTATCAGACATGAAAAAAACAAGAACCAAAAAAAACTGGATTAAAGAGCATTTATCCGATGAATTTGTTAAGCGAGCCCAAAAAGATGGATTTCGGTCCCGAGCTGCGTATAAATTTATTGAAATGAATGATAAGTATCACTTAATACGTCCTAATGATCGAATTGTGGATTTGGGATCAGCGCCCGGAAGCTGGTCGCAAGCAGCAAGCTCAATAATATCAAATAATGGAAAAATTTTTGCAATAGACTTATTACCTATGGATGATGTTAAAAATACCACTTTTATTCAAGGTGATTTTCGTAAGCTTTCCATATTACAAAAACTTGAAGAATTGCTTGAAAATAAAGCTGTAGACCTTGTAATTTCTGATATGGCCCCCAATATTAGTGGTATTAAAAGTCGCGATCAGGCTATGATTAACGATTTGAATGACTTGTCATTGGAATTTGCTTCAGATTGGTTGAAACCAAAGGGACATTTTATGGTCAAGACTTTTATGGGGAGTGGTTTTGAGGATTATGTTAAAAAATTAAGAAGCCTTTTTAACAGGGTTAAGATTGAAAAACCAGAGTCCTCTCGAGACAGAAGTGCAGAATTTTTTTTAATTGGTCTCGAAAAAAGATAGAATAAGAATAAATTACGCAAATTTAAAGGAAATGATTTGAACAACAATACGTTAAAAACGATCTTAGTTTGGTTGGCCATTGGTGCACTAATGATGATGATCTTTAATCAATTCTCACCAGCGAATCGCTTTGAAAACAAACTTGTCTATTCCCAGTTTATGGAGCAAGTAAAGTCTGGAAATATATCCAAGGTTGAAATTGATGGTCGAAATATTAATGGCATTACTGCGGATGGTAAGAGATTCTCAACCTACTCACCAACAGATCCATGGATGGTGTCTGATTTGTTAAAAAATAACGTGATTGTTGAGGCTAAACCAGAAGAAAAACAATCTATGCTGATGAGTATTTTTATTTCCTGGTTCCCGATGATCCTGCTCATTGGTGTATGGATTTTCTTTATGAAGCAAATGCAAGGCGGTGGTAAAGGCGGCGGTCCGTTTTCATTTGGTAAAAGTAAAGCCCGACAATTAGACCAAACAACCAACAAGACAACCTTTGCTGATGTTGCTGGATGTGATGAAGCAAAAGAAGAAGTCACCGAGTTGGTGGATTTCCTAAAAGATCCAAATAGATTTCATAAGTTAGGCGGCAGGATTCCTAGAGGTGTTCTAATGGTAGGCCCCCCGGGAACGGGTAAGACGTTATTGGCGCGAGCAATTGCGGGTGAGGCTAAAGTACCTTTTTACACGATTTCTGGATCTGACTTTGTAGAGATGTTTGTGGGTGTTGGTGCAGCTCGAGTGAGAGATATGTTTGAGCAAGCCAAAAAAAATTCTCCGTGTATTGTCTTCATTGATGAAATTGATGCAGTAGGTAGACACCGTGGTGCTGGTATGGGCGGTGGAAATGATGAGCGTGAACAAACCTTAAATCAGCTCCTAGTTGAAATGGATGGTTTTGAGGCAAATTCAGGTGTGATAGTTATTGCGGCAACCAACCGTGCAGATGTTTTAGATAAAGCGTTACTACGCCCGGGTCGATTTGACCGTCAAGTTGCTGTGTCTTTACCTGACATCAAAGGTCGTGAGCAAATACTTAATGTACACATGAGAAAAATACCAAGTGATGCCGATGTTAAAGCAGACATTTTAGCGAGAGGTACACCAGGATTCTCAGGCGCTGATTTAGCCAACTTAGTTAATGAAGCCGCTTTGTTTGCTGCACGTCGTTCACATCGTACCGTGACCATGAAGGATTTCGAAGATGCTAAAGATAAAATCTATATGGGCCCTGAACGTAAATCACTTGTGATGCAAGAAGACGAAAGAATTAATACCGCTTATCATGAATCTGGACATGCAATTGTGGCTAAGTCATTACCAAAGGCAGACCCTGTTCACAAAGTGACCATCATGCCTAGAGGGTGGGCGCTAGGTTTGACATGGCAACTGCCGGAGTTTGATCGGTTTAGTAACTTCAAAGATAAAATGCTTGAGGAAATCTCTATCTTATTTGGTGGTCGAATTGCGGAAGAAGTTTTCATGAAGCAGATGTCGACAGGTGCATCGAATGACTTTGAGAGAGCAACCAAGCTAGCACGTGATATGGTAACTAAATATGGCATGTCTGATAAGTTAGGTACGATGGGTTATAGTGATGATCAAAATGAATCAACCTTTGGTATGCCATCCAAAACTATTTCTGAAGCAACACAACAAAAAGTGGATGCTGAAGTGAGACGAATTTTGGATGAACAGTATGCGGTAGCTAGAAAAATTATTGAAAAAAATAAAAAGAAGGTGGAAGCAATGGCCAAGGCCTTGCTGGAGTATGAGACCATTGATTTTGAACAAATTAATGACATCATGGCTGGTAAAAAAGTGAGAGCGCCAAAACCAGTGGATTCCGGTAAATCACCATCAGGTGACAAAGGCACAGGATCTGGTCCAGCAGTAACTTCTCCGCAACCATCCGCAAAATCCAAGTAAAATATAGGGTAATTAATACGATTACCCTGTATGACTTTTTCATCATTAATTAAAAAATCAACCCGTCCAATTATTATGGGCGTGCTTAATATCACACCAGACTCATTCTCTGACGGAGGTCTCTTTATCGATCCAGATAGCGGCATCAAGCAAGCAAAAAAAATGATAGATGAGGGAGCTGACATTATAGATATTGGTGGTGAGTCATCACGACCCGGAGCAAAGCCAGTGACTTTGGAAGAAGAGCTTCGAAGAATTGGCCCGATTATTACAGCGCTAAAAAAAGAAACCTCAGTGTTTATTTCGGTCGACACTTATAAGCCAGAGGCGATGAAGTTTGCCCTGGATCATGAGGTAGATGTAATTAACGATATTAAAGCACTAGGAGAGAAGGGTTCGATTAAAACAGTAAAAGGTTACCCCAATAGCATGGTCTGTTTGATGCACATGCAAGGCACGCCAGAAACAATGCAGGACAATCCTCATTATGCAACAAACATCACAGAGGAGATAAAACAGTTTCTTCTAGACCGACTAAATGTATGTTTCTCTGATGGTATTCATAGAAATAGAATTATTCTTGACCCAGGTTTTGGTTTTGGAAAAACTTTTGAAGATAACTGGGAAATTTATCAAAATCTTGAGACAATTGCAGAATTGAATACACCTTTGCTTATCGCTATGTCGAGGAAAAGTATGCTAAAAAAAATAGTGGGCGATGATTTACAAAGATTAGACGATGCAACAGGTTTTTTTTCATCGATGGTAAATGTTAAAAATCCTTTAATTATCCGAACACATAATGTTGCTGTGACAAAAAAATATCTGGAAAGAAACATATGAGGAAGTATTTTGGTACTGATGGAATACGTGGCAGGGCAGGCAAATTTCCAATTACAGTAGACTTTTTTACAAAGCTTGGTTATGCCGCAGGTAAAGTCTTAACGAAAGATAATCAATCATCAAGTAAACCAAAAGTAATTATTGGAAAAGACACTCGCGAGTCAGGCTATATGTTGGAATCAGCTCTGGAGGCTGGTTTTTCTGCTGCTGGTGTGGATGTTTTTTTAACAGGACCTATTCCAACCCCAGCCATAGCCTATCTTACAAAAGCCTTAAGAGCACAAATTGGGGTAGTGATTTCTGCATCCCATAATTTATATCAGGACAATGGGATTAAATTTTTTTCAAGCAATGGCCTAAAGCTAGATGATGGGATCGAGCTTGAGATAGAAAAAACAATAGATGGGATTGAGAATTTAGATTCCGAGAATATTGGCAAAGCAAAAAGAGTGGATGATGCACAAGGTCGTTATGCAGAGTTTTGTAAAAATACATTTCCCAAAGACCTATCGCTTGAGGGGTTAAAAATCGTCCTTGATTGTTCGCATGGAGCCACTTATCAGGTTGCCCCAAAAATTTTTACAGAATTAGGGGCTGATATTCATACTATTGGTGTTGGTCCTAATGGAACAAATATTAACGATGGATGTGGGTCAACATCACTTGAATTATTAAGTACAGAAGTAAAGAAAATAAATGCTGATCTTGGTATTGCTTTTGATGGGGATGGTGATCGAGTGCTGATGGTGAATTCCAATGGCGATAAAGTGGATGGGGATCAACTGCTGTTTATTATTGTTCGTGCCGCATTTGAGGAGAGTTATTTTGATGGTGGTGTGGTCGGGACTCTGATGACTAATTTAGCTTTTGAAGAGAACATGAAAGAGCTAGGGATTGGTTTTTCTAGGTCAGGAGTAGGTGACCGGTATGTATCAGAAATGATGCAGGAAAAAAATTGGATCTATGGCGGTGAAAATTCAGGCCACATCTTATTAAAAGATTTTCATACCACAGGTGATGGAATCATCTCTGCATTGCAAGTTCTTAAAGCGATTAAAAAAAGACAAATAAGTTTTAATAAGGCCGTATCAGAAATTAATTTATATCCTCAAATTTTATTAAATATCCCACTTGATAAAGAGGTTGATTTAGAAGCCGACGAAATACAAAGCGCAATTCGTGAGGCTGAAAAATTAATGAACAATAATGGGCGAGTTTTGCTTAGAAAATCAGGAACAGAACCATTAATAAGAATTATGACAGAGTCTAAAGACAAGCA